>Ga0206123_10001199_pt1 | contig 24841 bp, 17 predicted proteins | sample Helgoland_Spring_2_FD_160086 | JGI IMG/M metagenome (GOLD analysis project Ga0206123, IMG submission 160086) | Pelagic subsurface seawater microbial communities from Kabeltonne, Helgoland, North Sea - Helgoland_Spring_Bloom_20160316_1 | ecosystem: Environmental > Aquatic > Marine > Epipelagic ...
TTAAAGTAGTGGTCAGGTAATTCCTTTGCCCGTGTATACGCTCATTGTTGAGCTGCTGGGCCCGGGCGAGCAGATCATCCTTCGCGGCCAGGTGTTTTTTCAAAAGCTCGATCTCGGCAATTTGCATAAACCTGGCATAAACATCGGATAACTTGGGAAAGGTTAGGCGGTAGGTAGTAAAAGACTGGTTATTCTCAAAGAGAATTTCTCTCTTCTGCTTGCGCTTGGTAAAGCTGGGCACATCACCTTCAGAAATTAAAGTGAAAGTTTTAACATCAGTGGACCCTTCCAGTTTGTAGGTTTTTGGATCCCGTCCTGGGTGATCCGCAGCGGATGTTAGACTGATTCCATGGATGATCCCATTGGGGGTGAAAATGGTCAGGCCGCTGCCATTACCATCACGATTTAGGTATATTGTATCTAACCGGTCATCAATCGCGTGTTCGGGCTTTTGGCTTCTTTTGTGAAAATTTTGGGAACTTGCCTTCACTCGATTACCAGGCTTTGACAGATCGGGTGCAAGTAAATCTGCAAGTTTGGCCAGGCTCTCATCACTTCCCTTGTATTTTCCGGTTGCACGAACTTCTTTAAGAAAGGCAGCTTCCTGAACTAAAAAATCCTCCCATTTCTTTTTTGAGACCGGATCCTTTGCAACGGTTAAATGATTCCCGTATACATATTGATTGCGGTCCATCGAAGGCTCTGCGGTGTTATTAAAAAAAGCGAGAAACTCGAAATATTCATCGTGGGTAATGGGATCGTACTTATGGGTGTGACACCGTGCACAGGTCAGGGACAATCCAAGTAGGGCGGTGCCGGTGGTTTCCACCCGGTCAAAGTTATTTTTTGCCTGAAATTCTGCAGGAATTGCCCCCCCCTCTCCCGTGGTTGGATTGAGTCGCACATATCCGGTAGCGATTTTTTGGTCCTCGGTTGGGTTGGGCAAAAGGTCGCCAGCAAGTTGCCATTGGATAAATTCATCGAAGGGTTGATTGTCATTAAGTGAACGAACTACCCAGTCCCGGTAAGGGTAGATCCCCCGGCGATTATCGAGATGAAGCCCGTGGGTATCCCCATAGCGCACCGCGTCCAACCAGTAACGGGCAATATGTTCCCCATAATCGTTGCGGGCAAGTAGGCGGTCGAGGTACTGGTCGTATGCACCTTCATTGTTGTCATTCAAAAATGCATTCAAATCCTCTGGTTCAGGAGGTAATCCATTCAAAATGAGCGAAGCTCGCCTCGCGAGGGTGGCACGGTCCGCCTCTTTGCCAAAATTCGTGCCCTCTTCATTTAATTTAGCGTCGATAAAATGGTCGATTGGATTTCCCACGGGTTCAATACCTGCTTTGGTCGGAGGAACAAAAGACCAATGCTCCTCATACTCGGCACCAGACAACACCCACTGGCGGATTATCTCCTGTTCCTTCTTAGATAGTGTCTTGCCAAAATCCTCTGGGGGCATGGGATCTTCCTCATCAATAATACGATAGAGCAATTCACTTTCTTCCAAATCCTTAGGGTCGATCGCATGGTAACCTCCTAGGTCTTTCTTGGCCAGTTCCTCAAGGTCCAGACGGACCAAATCCTTTTTCTTGGTATCCGGGCCATGGCAGGCATAACACTTGTCCGACAATACTGGCAAGACCTCCCGGGCAAAGTCTACAGTATTCGAATCTTTACTGAACAAGAAAAGCGGTAAAATTAGAAAAGACAGAATAAATTTATTCATTACGCATGATTATGCGCTTATGCACTCCGCTGATCGAGCAATTTTGACATTTGTTGTAAATTTTTCAAGCTGAGATTCTAGGCAGAAGTCCCCTGAACTCAAATTCTGACAAATTATAAATTGTAATGTGATAAATGGATCTGTGAGGCACTATACTCACTTAAAATCCCAATGAAAACATTACTTACCTTTGTCATTGCCCTTTCTTGCAATACGTATGATAATGATTTTTTTCGTTTATAGAAAATTACCTAACATTACTAAATCATTTACTTTGATACACCGATGCTAGGGCTGATATAACATAAACGATTCAGTATAACATAAGATTAAAAATAATAATGGAAATATATGTGGGTAATCTCCCTTGGTCGTGCAACGACCAAGATTTAGTTGATGCGTTTAACGCTTACGGTAGCGTTGAAAAAGCATCTATCATCTCTGATCGTAACTCTGGTCGGTCTAAAGGCTTTGGTTTTGTTACCATGAATAATGACGATGAGGCAAATCAGGCGATTGAAGCAATGAACGGTAGCGATTTCAGCGGCCGTGCTTTGAAAGTGAACGAAGCTCGCCCTCGCGAGGAGCGTCCACCACGTCAATCGAACTGGTAATCTCTAAGTTACAGCTTTAACACTTAAAAGGTCCGCAAATGCGGACCTTTTTTGTTTGTTACTGTGGATGATAAATCTAAATGATTTGATCATTAAAGTTTTTTGCTTCAGGAAAAAAGAATGAAAGCAAAACCTGTTTCCTTCCTTGAGAGTGTAGACTTATATTTTAACCGAGCATCCAAGGCATTGAAGTTGCCCAAAGGACTTGCCCGACAGATTCGTACCTGTAATGCAATTTGCGAAATGAAATTTGGGGTAGAATTGAGAGGAGGCTATGAAATCTTTACTGGATGGAGAGCGACCCACAGCGAACATGCACTCCCAGCCAAAGGAGGTATCCGGTACGCTCCTTTTGCTGACCAGCAGGAAGTAGAAGCTCTGGCTGCCCTCATGACCTATAAATGCTCGATTGTAAATGTTCCCTACGCAGGTTCCAAGGGAGCACTCAAGATTGACCCCAAACAATATTCTTTGAAAGAATTAGAGCATATCACGAGGCGTTTTGCCCAAGAGTTGGACAAGAGAGGGTTTCTGGGACCCGGCCTCAATGTACCGGCTCCGGACATGGGCACTGGGCAACGCACAATGTCCTGGATCGCAGATGAATACCAAAAGCTTCACCCTTCTGATATTAATGCACAAGGATGTGTAACAGGGAAGCCTGTTCATTTTGGCGGAGTAGAGGGAAGAGTTGAAGCAACTGGGCGAGGTGTACAGTTCGGGCTTAAAGAATTCTTCCGAACTCCCGAAGATGTAAAGAAAGCCGGCCTTGAGCCTGGACTCGAAGGGAAAAGTATCATCCTACAAGGCCTGGGGAATGTGGGCTACCATGCCGCAAAATTCCTCCAGGAAGAGGACGGAGCCAAAATAATCGGAATCATCGAAAGGGACGGAAGTTTACTTTGTGAAGATGGTCTCAATGTTGAGGCTGTTCTTCAATACAAACAGGAATACGGAAAAGTTGAAGGCTTTCCTCAGGCAACTTTTTCCAGCAACGGTGCCGCCCTCCTTGAGTATCCTTGTGATGTTTTGATTCCAGCTGCAATGGAGGGTGTTATTCATCAGGAAAACGCAGCTCGTATCTCATGCAAAGTTCTGGCTGAGGCCGCCAACGGACCCTTAACTTTTGAAGCTGATCAAATCATTCAGGAAAAAGGAATCTTCATCATTCCGGATACTTACCTCAATGCTGGCGGAGTAACCGTTTCTTACTTCGAATGGTTGAAAAATTTATCCCATGTACGTTTTGGCAGAATGGATCGCAGGTTTGTTGAAGCTCAAAACGAACGGGTTATTGAATTAATTGAAGGAGCAATTGGAAAAACTATTGATCCGAGTGCCAAAGAAAAACTCCTGGAAGGCCCCAATGAAATTAACTTAGTACGCGCAGGCTTGGAGGATACCATGAGGGAGGCTTACCATGAAATCAAAGCCCAGGAAGATGAGAATGAAAAAATCCATGATCGCCGCACCGCTGCTTATGCTCTCGCGATCAGAAAAATTGCTGACATCTACGATAGCATGTATCTGTAAGCATTCGCTTAGAATCTTATGACCCCAACTGATGCAACGCTTGATGAAGTCGATCAAGCGGTTGTACGGGCTGATGGTTGCTTCACAATCTTCCGTAAATCATCAGGCTTTACTCGTTCAACCTTCCTCCTTCAAATCAAAGAGGAACTACAAAAAGACCAAGCCGAAATTATAGATTCCGCGGATCAGGAGACCGCCTTGGGCAAAGAGCGACTATCTATGGAATTTCAACGGGCCCTTGGAGAGATTGAAAAATTCTCAAAGATTTGTGCAAAGGAATCTTGGTTACAACCAATCCCAGGCACCAAAACCATTGGTAAAAAAAGAGAAATTAAAATGCTTCCTCTTGGTCCAGTTGCTGTCATTGGAGCCTGTAACTTCCCTTTAGCAATTTCAGTCGTGGGAACAGATACTATAAGTGCGTTGATGGTGGGTTGCCCTGTGGTGGTTAAATCACATCCCGGGCATCCGAAAACCTGCGAAAAGCTAGCGGATGCAGTACGCCGGGCGATCAAGATAACCAAGATGCCAAACGACTGTTTCCAGCTCTTCCACGGAGAGAAGAATGAAGTCACGCAGTGTTTAGTTAGGCACCCTCTGATCTCAGCCATTGCATTCACTGGCTCTCTGGCAGGAGGCTCTGCCCTACATGGAATAAATCAAGAAAGAACACACCCTGTTCCCTTTTACGCTGAGATGGGGAGCTTAAACCCTCTATTTGCCCTTCCCTGCTTACTTCATTCCAACTGTAAAAAGTTTGCCCAAGGTTTCGTCCAGGCAGTCAATCTCTATGCTGGGCAAATGTGTACCAAGCCTGGGGCTTTGTTTATTTTAAAATCATCCCTAACCAATGATTTTACTGATGCCCTTCAAGCAGCGACTGAAAATCAAATCGCCCTGCCCATGTTAAATGCTGAAGTCCACGCAAATTATGAATATACCTGTTTACAGTTGGAAAAAGAAATTCAATTGCTTTGCTCTTCAGGTAATCAACCAAGTGGAAATAATGGTGAAATTAAAATCTTCACCATGGATGGGAAAAGGTTTCTAAAGAGTAAACATCTTAGAGCCGAAGCTTTTGGGCCAAGCTCACTTCTCGTTGTAGCAGAAGACGAGAATCAACTTTTAAGGATAGCAAAGTCTTTAGATGGAAGCCTTACGGCCTCACTTCACAGTACAGAAGAAGACCATCTACTTAGGCAGAAAATCCTTCCAGTACTAGAATCAAAAGTAGGTCGACTCCTGCACAATGGTTTTCCTCCGGGAGTCGTGCCCGGGAAAGCGACCCATCACGGAGGCCCATGGCCTTCAACAACAGACTCGCGCTTCACCTCTATCGGTGATCACGGATACCAAAGGTTTCTTCGCCCATTATTAAGGCAAAGTTGAAAGCCTATCAGACCACATGACGCAAAGCATCTACCGGATTCATCTCCGATGCTTTTTTTGCAGGGTAGAGGCCAAAGATTACTCCGGTGAAAACCGCGACAAAGAAAACGAGAGGTAAAGACCAAAGGACTAGGACCGGGGTCATGTTTTGCATGGATGCCGGCAGAGATTCATAAATAGAAGGTGTCCAACTTTCCATAAAACCAAGAATCATTGAATAAGCAGGCTGGCAAAGAAAACCCGCGATTATACCGGCCACCCCACCCAACCCAGTCAAAGTGATGGTCTCGATAAGAAATTGTAAAATGATATCATTCTTCTTAGCTCCAAGGGCTCGACGAATACCAACTTCTCTGGTTCTTTCAGTGACGGTGGCAAGCATGATATTCATGATACCTACCCCACCAACAAATAAGGATATCCCCGCCACAAGACCCATTAATGAAATAAAGGTAAGCTTTGCACGCTCTGCTTGCTCCATCAGCTCAAGAGGCACCATAATTTGGAAATCTTCCATGCCGTGGTCTTCGTCCAAAATATTTTGAATCATCTCGGAAACGGTAAGTAACTTTCCCTGGTCATCGATGGTAAGAATAATCTTCGAAATTAAAGGGCTACCGTCATAGCCACGGTAAGAATAATCAAAAATCTTAGACCACATGGTTTCGATGGGGACATAGACATTATCTTCAAATATTTCCTTAAAGCCTAAATCACCGGTATCTTTGAGATTTCCTCGGGGGGCAACCTCTCCTACAACTCGATACAAATTACCTCCGATATTAATTGTTTTCCCGAGAGCGTCACCGAAAGGAAAAAGCACCTTGGAAAGCTTGCTTGCTAACACACAAACTTCAGACTTATCACGATTATCTTCATCGGTAAGAAATCTTCCCCGAGTTAAGACCAGGCTGTGAAGATTTCTATAATTGGAAAGACAGCCCAATAATTCAGCCCGTTTTTTCCCATCTTTTGTAAAAACCGTTCTTCGATCCAATTCACGGGTTACATAAGACGCCTGAATGTGGGGAACACTTTGAATTAGTTTGAAGTAGTCGTTTTGAGTGAGACCGTATGAGTAAAAGTATTGGCCTTTACTTGACCTCTCAGACTCGGGTGGTCGCTTACTGGAAATAATTATATTATTTGCACCCAATTGCATAATTTCTCCCTCGGCTTCTGCCGCAATCCCTTCCCCGATTGCCAAAAGCCACAACACACTTACCACACCAATAAATACGCCAAGACCCGTAAGGATAGATCTCATGGGGTGGGTAAAGATACTCTGAAAGGCACCCTTTCCCAAATGAGTCCACATACTCTTCAAAAAACTTATTTGACTCTTCACATTATTGTGAATCCGAACTTCCTTGACAATCAAGGGTTCAGTGGGAGCCGGATCTCGTAAGCGATGGTCTTCGACAATAGCTCCATCCTTCATTCTCACCACCCTTCGAGCTCGGCTCGCCACTTCTTCTTCATGGGTAACCAGAACGATGGTCTTCCCTTCCCCATTCAGTTTATCCAATAAATCTAAAATCTCTTCGGTAGTAGTGGTATCTAAATTTCCCGTCGGCTCATCCGCTAAAATAAAAGCTGGGTCATTGGCCAAGGATCGTGCGATACCCACCCTTTGCTGCTGACCACCAGACAATTGTTGGGGTCTATGCTCACGCCGATCCCCTAAGCCAACTAAGTTTGCTAGTTGAGCAGTGTCGGGGTGCTTGCCACTTTCATTACTTGCATAGTTGCTGGGAAGTGAAATGTTTTCGTCAACAGTGAGATAGGATATTAAATTATAGGACTGGAAAACAAAGCCAATCGACCGCCCTCTTAATTCAGAGAGTTTCTCATCTGATAAATGATTCACTCCCGTACCATCAATTTCATAATTCCCTTTCGTGGGTCTATCCAAACAACCGAGGATATTTAGTAAGGTACTTTTACCAGAACCAGAAGGTCCCATAATCGCTAAATAGTCTCCTTTGGGGACATCAAGAGAGATGTCATCCAAGGCAATCACTTGAAGATCTCCCATTGGGTAAACCTTAGACAAGCCTTGGATCGAAAAAGCTACCTTCGACATTTGCCTTTTTTCAAATTCAATTTGGCCTAGGCAGATTAATTTACAGCAGCTTTAGCCTGATCAGAAGATTCAAATTTGGCTTTAAAAAAGCCCGGGTTCACCACTACTTTTTCACCATCCTTGAGCCCATCAACCACCACAGCATGAGTCATATTAAAAGGCCCCATTTTAATTTCCCTGCGCTCGAGATCTGTATCATTCTTGCTGACCAAACAATAAGCTTTCCCTTCATCTCTAAAAACAGCTGTTATAGGAACCTGAAGGGCATTCTCCTGAGATTCAGACAAAATGGTAACCTGGGCTGTCATACCGGTACGAATCCCACTGGGTGGAGTTGAAATAAGGATTTCGGTCGCATATTCTTTTATGTGAGAGGTATACCTGCTCATCGAAGCCAAAGGATATTCACTGATCGAATCAACCACGCCACTAAGCTCCAAATCCCGAATCGCATCAATATTGATCAGGCACTTCATTCCAGGGCGTACATCCTCGATTTTGTTTTCATTCACTTTTGCTCTAACCCGTAGAAGGGAAGCGTCGGGTAACCGGATAATCGTTTGGCGTTCCCGCACTTGTTTACCTTCTTCGATCAATACACCATCTTGCGATCCCCCACTGGTTTTATTTGCATAGGTAACCTCTCCATCAGAAGGGGAAAAAATGGTGCATTTTTTTATTTGCTCTTCGATTTCCAGTTCTCGCGTTTTTTCCAATTGATAGGAATTTTCAGCCGATTGTAGGCGGGCCTTGGTGGTTTTAATCGAAGCATTCAAATCATTAACTTTCGCCTTTCGAGTATGCACTCTCAAAACTTCTAGTTTAGTTTGGGCCAGGTCGAGCTCCTTTCTGGCTTTTTGAACGGCAAATTGATCCGCATCTAGTTGGACACCTGAGACATAGCCTTTAGCCGCAAGCTTTTGGCTGTAAACCAAGTATTCTTCGGCTCGCCTCATGTTTTCTTTAGCTACAAACTCGGCACTTTCTAGCTGTTCTTCACTTTCTCGGAAGGATCCAGATAAATATTCCTGCAAGGCCAGCCTGGCCCCTTCTACATCTGCAGTGGCTTTCACCAGTGTCGCCTTTGATTGGTGAACCGATATTCTTTGTTGAAGCAAATCTTTCTGAAACGCAGCGTCATCCAAACGAACGAGGAAATCTCCTTTTTTTACCATGGTACCTTCCGGCACAATTTCAAGGATACTGACCCCACCGGAACTTCGGCTTCTCACCTCACAATTGATTTCAACATTTTCGGCACTTTCAATCTCTCCTGGCTCAATGATCTCCAGGGAGAATGCTCCAGTTTCAGCTTCAGCAAATAAGGGTTGAATAGTTTGATCTGAAATTTTTTCACCCCCATAAAACCACCACACTATAGACAGAGCACCGGCACCCCCTACCCCCATTAGAGTCTTTAAGGAGACAAAAGCTTTCTTCGTTGAATGAGCAGAATACATGGTTCTTATCCTATAGTATAGAACAGCACGAGCAAGTTAGGACTTCGCAGTGCCAGTCGCCTTAAAAGCTTAGGAGGAGTGGTCCTAGTCTTCAACCCAAAGACCCTTCCCGGATAATTTCATGGTGCCAAGATCATAGGCAAGGCGCATCCGCATTGCTTCATAACCAATCCACACCTCAACAAAGCTGTTACTTGCATCCAACAGGTCATTTAAGGCATTGACTAAATCACGGGCTGTAGTGGCACCAAACTGGGCATTTCGCCCCGGCTTGGGCGGTTCTCCAAGTCTCATTCTTGCCAAATCAACTTGAGCAATAGCCCCACCCACAGCTGCTCGGCTCAATTCAAAATTTAGCTGAAAAAGGTTGGACAGCCTTTCATGTTCCCTGAAGCTCCGCAGGATGCTATCCTGATAGGCGAGGAAAGCTCTTCGCGTCTGTTCATACCGTACAATCGAGGCTTTATATTGATTTCTTTCCTTTATTTTGGAAAGAGGGGTATCTAGTTCCAATCCCACACTCACCCGACTTTCGTCAGATCTAAATTGCCCAGACCCCATTGAATCAGAACCAAGGTCTCCCGACAGGACCAAATCAAGGTCCGTCCGTAAATCATCTCGGGCAAGGTCAACATCGCGCCAGGTATCAACTAGTTTCGCACGGGCAGTTTTCCAATCTAAGCGGTGATCAGATGCAATCCCATAAGCTTCCTCAGGTGAGACCTTTACTTGTTGCATGACAATTGATTCCAATCTTGCTGAAGCTCTCGTTAAGGAAAGCTCGAGTAACATATCCGACAGTTTACTTAGAAGGCTAAGCAAGGATCTACGGTTTAATGCTAAGGTATTTTCACTGGCTTCATTTGGCCACTTTCGGATTTCAGAAAAAAGGGCAGATAAATTAGTCTGCATTTTTTGGTGTGTTTGGTTTAAATCGTTTAAAAGCTCGGGCAGTTCATCCTTTCTGAAAGTGTCTACGCTCATACCTAAATCCTGCAAGTCAGTTCGGGATCGTAATTGATCAAATCCTTTTTTTCTCAAAGGTATGGCCTTTTTAAAACTTTCAATATCCCGATTTAAACCAACTAAAGCCACTCGGACTTGATCTTCAAGTTTAAGAATACGATTAGCCTGAAATCTCAGATCTTTACCTGACTTCGTTTCATCAAAGTTACGCACCATATTGAGTATTTGACTCAAACGATCCTGCAACTTGGATGTCTCTGGATCATTGAGCCTGAAACCTGAGACATAGTCGTCCATTACCACCATGGGTAGATCGGCAGGAAGACCCAGAAAAATTTTATAACCATCTAATCGGTTCTCAAAAGAGGACCGGGCGGCCAGTAAACGACTCTGCCCGCTAAATAGAGCTTGTCTTGCTTGATCAACTTGCAGGCGACTTCCAATACGTCCGGCTTTAAACGCAGCCTCCAGTTGCTCTAAGCTGTCTTTAAGCTTCACAACATTTGCCTCTTGGTTTCGGATTCTTTGTAACTCCAGCACTAAACCCAAAAATCCAGAAACCCCCATACTTGGAGGGGAAACAATGGAAATTGCAGAGGTTGAGCCCACTCTCCTGGATGGATTGGCCCCGAGCACTACATCAAGGAAAAATCCCTGCCTAAATTGTTCTAAATTCCTGGCATCATACAACAATCGGCGTTCCTGCTGGGTCAAGCTCTCGAGATAAATTCTCCGACTTGCCCCCCTAAGTAAAGGTTGGGTGATCGTAAGATTTGCAAGAGAACCTCCTACTTCAACATCACCACCGCTTAGCTCAATACTCAAGCGGTTAGCTAAAGACACCACCCAATTGGTACCTTTACCTGCAATCCCCCGTACTCCCATATTCAGTCTCGAAGAAAAGTCTGACGGCTCTTCATTTGCTTTTTGAGAGACCTGGCCTGAAATACCTGCAAAAGGTCTGGGCCCGATACGAAACCTCTCAAGGGTTACATCCAAGGCAGTTAAATAAAGTGCTTCTTTTTGACTCTGAAATTCTCGGGAGTGGAGTAAAGCCAATTCCATTGAATTTTCTAAAGTTAAAAATACTTCACCACTTTCATTGGCAGGTAAATGACTTCGCCAACCCTTTGACTTCCCCTGCATGCTTTCATTCCTCTCTTCATAAGCATCGTCTCGCTGTATTCGCTCCGTTACTCTCCTCGCCTCAGGATCATCGGCTGGAATATCTGGAAATTTATAATCTGACTGACTTTGAAGTCTTGATTTTTGATGAGGTTTCCAATCAAAGCCCGGAACTCCCTGCAAAAGCTTTTTTACTTCCAAATCGGCAGCCTCAGGGTCCATCTTTTGTGAACAGCCCATGGAGAATAAATAAAAGACGGAGAGTAAAAATCCTCCCTTTACCGTGGAATCTAAATGATTACGGAACAAAAAACTCATACAACGAAAAGCGGAAAAAGCTTTTTCTAAGAAAGTCGACATTATAGTACATCCATGCGGCAACCATTTGCTAAGACAAGCAGGAAACCTAGTATGAAGGAAAGATTTCCATCCGAGGAAGAGACAAAACAGAGCGATACACAAAAAGCGAAATCAGAAAATTAAAAAAACATCTTCCCCCGAACAAATATGTCAGATTGCCCAGTTAGAATCACTCGATTTCCTTTTAGTTGACAGCGAACTTCTCCTCCCCTTGCGGAATCTTGCCAGCCAACAAGTTGATCCTTGGCTAATTTCTTTCCCCAATAAGGGGCCAACATACAGTGGGCTGATCCCGCAACATGATCTTCATCAATACCAATCCCAGGGGCGAAGAAACGAGAAGTAAAATGGTAACCTATTTTCGCAGTTTTAGCGGTCACACTGATTCCACGACATGAACTAATTCCTGCGAGGAGGCGAAATTCAGGGGTTAATGCTCGAACTGTTTCCTCATCAGAGAAAATACAAAGACAATCTGTCCCAATATAGACTTCATCCGGGTAAGAGCCTAGACCTTCAACTAACACCGGAGAGATCGAAGATTTTCGAAATGGTAAACTCGGAAGATTCAAAGATATACTTTTGCTTTCGTTACGGTGTACTTGAATATCTCCCGCTAGACTCGAAAAGAATAAAGATTTAGTTTCAGCGATCAACCCCTCCTCATAAAGAACATGGGCAGCCGCTAGAGTGCCATGGCCACAGAGTTCAGTCTCTACCTGTGGAGTAAACCAACGGATTGACCAAATCCCGTTTTTTGAGGGGAAAACAAAGGCGGTTTCCGGCAAGTTTACCTGTAAGGCCATTTTCTGTAACTCATCGGTAGAAAGCCACTCCTCCAAGATACATACACCGGCTGGGTTACCAGAAAAAGAATTCTTACAGAAGGAATTAACGGAAAAAAAAGGAAATTTCATAAAAGTTGCTTGAAGGTACGGCTTTGCCTAGAAGATTCAATGCCAAAGCAGTCTCGCTGCCCAACTTGGTTAGAAATTTTTTCTTTTAATCAAATGGAAGCCAAGCATTTCTCCTCATTACGCAGGGTCAACCCCCCACCCTTTTCGATACACTTTACTGATGAGCTTGTTAGCGTCGGCACGATTCGTTTTTACATTTTTAGCATCCCAGGTGAATCTACCCCCTGCGAGCATGGCAACATTCCCAAGCAGTATGGCTTCTGTCATATTTCCAGAATAATCAAAATTGGACATGGCAATCCTTGGGTTATTTTGCCGAATCGCCTGCACAAGCTCTTCTTTCATTCCATTATCCCCCCGACCATTACGGGGCAGGGATGGGCTTGGTTTTTCAATCTCATTTTTAGTAAGCCACTTGCCTTCTTTATGAACAAGCCAATCGGCCCCATAATCATTGGGCGAATACATCAGTCCATCCGTTCCAACTATAAGAAGCCCACTTTTTTTCGGCGTTTGCCCAAGAAACAGATCCATCGGAGGTAAATTCTTTTGTCCTCTGTTGTCTTGGCCATTATTCCCAATTCTTCCCTCGTACCAATGAAACTTTATGGCATCACGCTTTTCTGTTTTGGGAAACTTCATGAGTACCGTAGCCCAGGCAGGAAAAGTTTCCCCGTTCCTTGGCCCGGTATTCACGGATTTCACCGTGGTTGGCTGGGTCAATTCGCACCCCATAAAGGCAAGATTGGTGGTATGACAAGCCATATCTCCAAGAGCTCCCGTACCATAGTCGAGCCATCCACGCCATTTAAATGGGGTGTAACAGGAATGATAGGGTCTCATGGGTGCAGGCCCGATGAAAGAATTCCAGTCGAGATAGGAAGGGAGCTCCATTTTTTTCTGAGGACGGGCCGTAACTTGTGGCGATTGAGGCCAAACAGGGCGATTTGTCCAGGCATGAATCTCTTTAACCGAACCAATTCCACCTGCTTGTAAAAATTCTGCTCCCTCTCTAATACCATCCGAAGCCGTACCCTGATTCCCCATTTGAGTGCAAATATTTTTTTTACGAGCCATAACCGCCAACTGACGAGCCTCCCACACCGTATGAGTCAATGGCTTTTGCACATACACATGAATTCCCTGCTTCATTGCCATCATCGTAGCCGGTGCATGGGTATGATCTGCGGTGCTCACGGTGATGGCATCAATTTTACTACCTAGTTGGCTTAACATTTCCCGATAATCAGAAAATTGCCGGGCTTGTGGATGCTTCCTAACCGCGACTCCTAGCCTCCTGGAATCGATATCACAGGCAGCGACAACATCACCGTGCATTGCTAAACCATCGAAATCCCCTTTTCCTTTCCCCCCTACTCCTATACCGGCAACCTGCAGCCTTTCATTGGCCCCAAAAACTTGGGATGGGAAAAAATTAAATGAAAAAGCACTGGCTGCGGCAGCCCCTATAAAGGTTCGGCGTGAATAATGAAAAGTTTGAACGTAGGGGGATTTCATAGAACAGTTTTATTAACGAATTCGAAAGAAAAGTTTTTCAACAAAAAAAATGTAAAGAATTTATAATTTCTATGACCCGCTACCCCCTGTCCTTTATTCTTTTGGTGAGATCAGCTTGGACTTTACTTTCTTAAAATAATTTCCCCGCTCAGCTTCATTTAAAGTGCGAAAATGTTCCATTTCAGCTCTCTTTTTTTGAGGATCCAGTTTTCTCCAATACTGGCTCAAGGTCTTTGTTCGAGTTTTTAAAGTCATCATGACCCGTTGCTTCTCTGCGATTGGGGCATTACGAAAATGCCTGAGACGTTCACTCATTGCCTTTCTTTGCTCTTGGCTCATCAATTCTACCCGTTCAATTGTTTTTCTCATCACCCGTAACTTTTCAGGCTTTGCCTTCAACAGCCTTTGAAGCAATTCTATCTCCATTTGCTTAAAACCTTCTAATTCAGAGTTGGTCATTGGCCTTTTAACTTTTTCTTTTTCCGTGGGTTCGGCGATCAGACCAAGCAGAAAGGTACAATGCAAGATTAGCAGTGGGTATATTTTCATATCTTATTTTTGGAGGGGGTGAAGCATAACAAATAAGTTCAGCGCCTCATCATCCAGCAAGACTGTTGACTGCTCAAATTCGTTGCTAAAAAACATAACATCTTCGAGCAAGACTCGGTCCCTATCAGATAAAATGGAGGAAGGAACCAAAGCCACTGAATCCGAAGGTAGAGATTCGTCTGTTGACTGCATAACAAAGAATAAAAACAACAGGCAGGCAGCAATAGCCAAAGAGGTGGACCAAAATGTATACCTTGCTCTTTTGCTAAACCGTCTATTTTCCGCATTTACAATAATCGTAGTGGCAGAAATTGGCTCTTTTATTTCTACATCTACAGCCTTTAAAAACTTGTCGATCTTTTCGTCCAATTGATCACTCATAGTTCGCCCTTTTTTTCTAATATTTTCAATCTATCTTTTAATTTTTGCCGAGCCCGATGAATCCATGTCTTCACCACCTGCTCACTTACTTCCATAAGGTTTGCAATTTCCAGGTAACTCCATTCTTGCTGAACCCGTAGAAGCAGGGCAGTTCTTTGCTTTTCTGGGGTACCCTGCAGAACATGCTGAAAAATTTCCTTCCACTCATCGACCACTGACTTTCCATCTAAACTCAAGGAAGTCATACTAGTTAATTCCTCCTGGAACTCGATGGTTTGGGCTTTTTGTTTCCTCTTAATTTCATCTATTAATAAATTCCTGGCTATGGTAAATAACCACGAAGAAAATTTAGCCGACGGTCTGTACCTGCTCGCCGCTTTGTAAATTCTAATAAATGTCTTCTGGGTAAGATCCTGTGCATCGGCATGATTTCCTAAAGATCGGTAAAAGAAGCGATACAACGGCTCTTGCCATTTCCCCACAAGTAAACCCATGGTCTGCTTTTCCCCATCCGCTACCGAACTCAACCACCGCGATTCCTCGGAGGGCTCAACCTCATCCGTAGATGGTTGCTTATTCTGAGTTACCTGTGAACTCACAGGGAAAAATAAAGTCTTGGCGGAAGTGTATTGCATGTACAATACGAGGAAACAGGTTTCATCCAAAAAAGTTGCAAATAATTTTAATCCAACAGTAACAACTGCAACGCGTCCACCACGACATAACCCTGAGTACCATCATTTCGAAGGGCAACCGAGTATGGTTTTCCTTCTTTAAATTCAAAAGAACCAAGGGTGTGCCAAATTTGGCCGATCCCATCCACTTTTCGTTGATCTACAACTTTTTCTTCCACCCCTTGCTCACTGGTTACCACATATTTTACTGTCCCCGCCCGATTACCTGATGGTATGTAAGAAACTCTTACTTCGTAAAGGCCGTCACTTTTCGTAGAAAATGGGAATTCAGCCGACCTCATCCCTTTACCACCGTTCCCGTCATGAAAATATCCGTTGCCGACAAAAGGTCTTAAGGAAGAACTTTGCGTCCATTCCCCTTTCAATTTTATCCTTTCCCCGTCCACAATAATTCCGGGTAATCCCAGGGGATTAATCCCTTGTCCGGTTGCGATCATATTATTTTCTTGAAGCTCTAGTATTTGGCCATCCGTGCTAAGCTTTTGCTTTAATTTCTCATAGGAAACTTGTTGCACATTAATTTCTTCATCAATGGCAATTGAGGCAGCAGTAACCGCTGATTGAGCCAAAATCATAAAAACAGGCTCCATTCGCAACGAACTAAATGCAATGTGAGATGATGATAAACAAACAGGAACAAGTAAGTTTTGGCATTCCTCTTCTTTTGGAGTTAGAGATTGATAAGGAATCTGATAAGGACCACCCGGATCCACCTGTACATCTCCCTCATTCATAACATAAGACTTACCATCCACATCCGTCGCCACATATCTCTGCACATGATGAGAGGCCATAGTAGATGCCCCCATCCCAATGGAGTCCGGGGTCTCAATTTGTCCACATAGATGCTTCTCAGTGAGTACAAAATCACTCACCATCCTCCGAGCCTCACGAACATAAATTTGGTAGGGCCAATGCCCATTATCTTTAAATTCGTCTTTGGCTAATCCCCATTTTGCTATCCGTGCTCGCAATTCAGCAGGAACTCGCGGATCATTGGATAAAAAATAAAAGTACCCCTTTTGATAAGTTTCATGCTCGGCAACCAATCGAGCTCTATCTTCATATGAAGCCTCCGGGTATCCATAATTCATCCCGATATTGTCTGTACTAAAAGGGCCGTAATTATTTGTATCAGTTTTGGCGTTGGGGATTGGATCAAACTTGCCAAAAACAGGCTCAGGTTCTTGAACCAGAGTCCTGAGAAGCAGTTCATATTGTAAAGGATCATACTTTGCTGGCTTCGGAAATGGCACTTTGTTTTGCTCATTCTGAGTAAGGCAGAGCCGAAAATTGTAAGCCTGCATTTTAGCATCGCCGCGTCCCTCTTTTCCGGGGGGATTATTGCTGATTCTGGCAAGCAATCCGCTTGCTCGATCACCCTCAACTACAAACGGGTCAATTTTGGATAAAAACTGATGCTGGTGGGCCCACTTTTTCTGCACACCATTAACCCTTTCCCCATAGACTCGATTCGATTCTCTTCCGACAAAATAAGTCACTCCAGCAGCAGCCATTACGTCTCCCTCATAGGAGCAATCTATAAACATTTTACCTTCATATCGGTTCCCGGACAAGGTATTGATTGCCAGAATGCGCCCATCACGGACCTCCACTCCCTTTTCACGGTCAAGCCATTCGTTACGAATCACTTCTACCTCAAATTCTTCAATCCATGATTCAAAAATATTTTCAGCCACATGAGGTTCAAATACCCACATGGTTCTCTTCTCTCCATCTATCGCCGGTGAACCCTGTCCACGATTCCCAAACTCTTCCATCTTTTGCCACCTCCAAGAATCAACACTTTGGTAGTGCCTCCACACCCGATGATAGAACTCACGGGCTAAACCTCCAATGGCTTCTTTATGGCCACTATCCGACCAACCAAGACCACTACTCGACACCCCCCCCAGGTGAGTATCAGGAGAAACCAATACAACAGATTTCCCCATTTTCTTGGCTTGAATGGCCGCGGTTACTCCCGCCGAGGTGCCGCCGTATACGATCACATCTCTTTGTTTGGTCTCAGCAAAAGAGCTAAACCAACCAAGTAATGCCAAAAAATACAGGTACCGACGAAATATAGAAAATAGAATAAAAGTAATCCCAACCACTGCATTTCTGATTACTTAAAAGCAGATTTCGTTCAAGAATAAACAGAAAAACCGAGTCACATAATGAATGAGTTTTATTTACCTACATTCAATAATTATCAAAAGCTCAAACTTTGGATGTAAATGAACGCAAGCTACTCCTGATTTTTGAGTACTCGTACTTGTATCCGATAGAGCTAATTTTTTTTGATTTTACCTTTATACTTTTGAGTACCAATTCTGGGGAAGTTCCGAGAATGGAAGCACCGAGGTGGATTCCCAGGGTTGGGGCTGGAAACCCAATACCCAAGGGGGCAAAACACTTACGCATCTCCTGCATAAAAACCTGATTTGTTACTGGGTATGGACTGGCAAGATTTACAGGTCCCGAGACATCTGGGCACTTCAGTAAAAACCTGGCTACCCCAATCCAGTCATCCAGGTGCAACCAACTCATCCATTGCGTACCAGGACCCTGAGTGCCACCTAGTCCGAGCTGGGTAAATCTTTTAATTACTGGAAATGCCCCTCCCTCTTCACCAAGTATAATACTTATACGCATGGCTACCTGCCGCACCCCTTCTCTTTGGTGTCCGAAGAACTCTTTCTCCCAGGCACGTCCTACATCCTCAAGAAAACCAACGGCATCCGCTGGGCTGTTTTCATCATGAGCAGGTGCTTCCCCGCGAATATCTCTGTAGATCGAGGCAGTGCTTGCATTTAACCAGACCGGGGGGGGAGTATGACAGGAGGATATCCCTTTGCCTAAAGCCCGGGTCGAATCGATTCGTGAGTGAAGAATTAGATTCCGGTTACCTTTGGTGTGACGACAATCAATAGAACGCCCCGCAAGGTTAAAAACAGCCTTCGCATTTTCCAACTCGACCACCCATTCACCGACAGTCTTGCCATCCCAAGGCACAAGCCTGCCAACCTGTTGAGGATTCTGTTTTTGAACTCTCCCCAAAAGAACAACCTCATAACCTTCTGCAAGAAGAGACTTGGCTAAAGACTGACCTAAAAAACCAGACCCCCCTGCGATTACTACTTTTTTCATACCCTGAGTGGACCCTGCAAAATGTGGGAAACTGGACTCTTAAACGAGGTTTTTAGGATTATGAAAAGGACGAGAGAAACCAAAGGCAGACCGAGTATGTACCCTTTTCCAATCCACGAATACCGGGCCAAATCAGTTAAATCTTTTACTTTATTTAAGAACAATGTTCTTAAAAGAAACTTTCATGGGAGGACCTTGGTGAATCTGAAAGGCGAGCAGTCCTTCAGCTCGTCGGGCTTTCTCATCATTGTCAACAAGCTCCATTGTTTTTACTCCGTTTATGTAGTGAGCAAACTGAAAGCCTTTGGCGGTAATCTTGTACTGGTTCCATTCTCCCTTTTTAACGGCTTTCCCTATCTCAGCCGACTCCCCAAATTTCTCCACTTTCTTTTGTAATTTCCCCTTGGCATCCACAGACAGGGTGGTTTTATCCCCTCGCAACGATAGAATCCCCCGAAATGCCTCTCCGTAGCAAATTCCAGAGAAGCGGTCACCAATTTCGAGATCCGCCTGATACCCACCAATTCTCCAACCATCATGCTTGCCGGGCTTAACAAAGCTACGGTACTGGATCCCGCTATTTCCAGACTCAACCTTGTAGTCCAGGGTGAGGACAAAATCTTTTAGAACTCCATCTTTCCAAACGAGAAAGGTATTTCCTTTGGTTGGGTTCTCTGGGGTATTCTTTCCGACAATCGCTCCATCTTCCACACTCCAGTGCAAGGGGTTTCCATCCCACCCGGCAAGAGATTTTCCATCAAAAAGAGATTTCCCTCCATACAGAGAAGAAAATGAGATGAATACGAGGGAAAGAATAATTTTTGAGATTGTCATAGTTATGACATAAAAAAAACAACTAACTTTTACGATCTCATTTTTAAAGCAAGGAAAAGTTGACCTCTCTCCTTAAATAGTAGGAAATGAAACCTAGGTCTACGAACTCAAGACTGCCCTCCCCTGATGATTTCTGTCAAAGAATTAAAGATACACTACGGTGAACATGTTGCCGTAGATTCCCTATCCTTTTCGGTAACAAAAGGATCGGTATTTGGGCTCATCGGCCCAAATGGTGCAGGTAAGACCACCACCATCAAAGCCATCGCCACTTTACTGGAGCCAACTTATGGTGAAATTTTCATTGATCATATCTCCGTCCTCCACCAGCCCGAAGAGGCCAGGAAAAAACTTGGATATATGCCTGACTTTCCACCCGTTTATGATGATTTAGAGGTGACGGAGTTCTGCGATCTTTTTGCCCATGCTTATGGACTATCCGGGCCAGAGCGGATACAAAAGGTTGAGGAATGCCTTGTTCTTACCAATTTACAGGACAAAGCAAAAGCCAAGTGTAAAACTTTGTCCCGGGGGATGAAACAACGGGCACTTCTAGCCAAAACATTGGTGCATGAGCCATCGGTCTTGCTTCTCGACGAACCCGCTGCCAACCTCGACCCCAAGGCTCGGATTGACTTAAGAAACCTTCTTCTTCAGTTAGCTTCTGCTGGTAAAACGATCCTCGTATCTTCCCATGTTCTATCCGAACTGGAAGACCTTTGCGACGCCATTGGAATCATGAGAGCAGGGAAAATGGTCGTAAGTGGCGGCCTTGATGAGATTACAAGTATCACATCAGCCGAAAGATTAATTCAAGTAGAAGTGGTCTCTGCATGCGACCAGCTTGAGGCATGCCTAGCCAAGTTTCCATCCATCTCAAAAATTTCCAAACTGGATGGAACCGGCAAGCGCTTTTCCCTTTCCCATTCTGGTGACACCAAGGATGCCTCCTCCATCTTAACTTCTTTAATCCAATGGGGAATTCCTGTTGCAAGCTTTCACCGTAAGCAATCAAAGGTGGAGGATTTATTCCTCGATGTGGAAGCCGGGCGGATGAAAAAGAATTCTAATCCATGAACCCGATCATTGTAAAAGGTATCCGGGAAAGGCTACGCCCAAAACACTTAATCGCGTCTGCTCTTTTTTCGCTGATCATTGCCTCAACCATCTACCTATCTGCTTATTTGGACGGCATGCAGTCCAAAAAAGTCTATGACTATTCTTCTAAAAACCATCAGGTTATTGAAGAAAACCCGGTCAATGGTGCCCGTAATGCATTCACCTACTTGCTTGGCTTCCAGGGATTTCTCTTGATGTTTATTGGAACCGGCAGGGTGGCATCGGTCACAGCTGAGGAAAAAGAGTCGGGACTGCTTGACTATCAGCGTATGACTCCCATGCACCCTTTTGCCAAGGTCACGGGTTATCTCTTTGGTTTACCTGCCCGGGAATATTTCATGTTCTTTCTCACCCTGCCCTTTCTTTTTCATTGTATTGTCATCGGCCAGCTTCCTTGGCTTGATCTTTTACAATTGTACGCCGTTTTCTTTTCTTCTGTCATCCTCTATCACTTAACCGCGCATGTAATTGGGATGGTTGTGCCTCGGCCCCGGGCTGCTTCCTGGGTTTCACGAATCGCGGTCCTGGGGCTCTATGTGTTCCTACCCGGTCTGGGTCAGGCGGGAATATCCTTTCTTTCTTTTCTTACCATCTTACCCACTTACTTTGGGAAAATTTTGCCCCATCTTTTATTTATCGGAGAAAACAGACTGGGAAGATTTGAAGCAAAAGTTGCGGAATTCTGGCATGATGTCCCCTTTTTCACCACTTTGATTTCACCATCCGTTTTCACTTTTTTTATGCAAGGATTGCTTATTGTAACCCTTTGGATTACCGCTCACCGAAAATGGAGGAATCAAGCATTGCCCGCATTTTCCAAGCCCATGGCAATTGGTCTGTTTGGCATTTTACAAATTCTTTTGCTCGGTTCGCTCTGGCCTTTTTTCTCACAGGGAGAAGCTAGTGGACTGCTCGGTCAGAGCCTACAACTTGATCCCACAAAGGCCGGACTTCCTAATCAGTTAAAAAACGACTCTCTGCCTGCCATCTCCATGATCGTGGTCCAATCAACCTACTTTCTCCTTAACCTGGCATCTCTTTTATTATTAATCAATGTATGTTGCCCGGACCCGCACCGTCAACTCAAGGGCAGACAACGTTCGGGAAAATTAGGAATGAGCCGCATTCCTGCACTTGCAGACGAAGCACCCGGAGGCTTGTTTGTCTGCGTGCTTGTCTGTATCTCCACCGTGGTTTATGCAGTGCTACACTTGCTGGCGGTAAGTTCAGAAACCGTGCAGTCGGTTGCACCTTCTGCCCAATCAGTCCTTCTGCCTGGACTGGTTTTACTTTTTACCGCACTTGCTTTGCGGGCAGCACGGGAACAATGGTTTAATTTAGGATTTTGGGGTTTTGTAGGTTTGCTTTGGCTGACACCCATGCTTGCTTGCCTCGTTCTAGCAGTTGCTGATTTCCTGGGGAATTCCCAGCTTATGCTAAACATAGCCTCTCTTTCTCCCCTCACATTCTTTCCCCAGCTGATGGTTTTTCTCGCTCCCAATATATTTCCCGAGCCAAATCCATTGATCAATCTTTCCACATCCATCAAGATTGGAGTCATTACCAGCGCACTACTTGCCACCTTTCTTTCCATCACTCTTTTTCGTACATTAAAGAAATAATGTTCTCATCTATCCATAACCTCCGCATCTTGGGAAACATTGAGGGGGTATCCTATTTAATTCTGCTTGGTATTGCCATGCCCCTCAAATATTGGTGGGGAATCCCTCTGGCCGTGAAAGTTGCAGGGATGGCCCACGGCATTCTCTTTGTCGCTTATTGCCTTTTGCTCGCTACCTGCATGAAAAAACATGCCTGGTCTTTTCTCTTCGGCCTATACCTTTTCGTGGCGACTTTAATTCCCTTTGGCACTTTTATAACCGATCGAAAGCTTAAAGAATTCTCTAGAAATTAGACAAGTAAACTGGAAATAGTTCCGGTACTGTCAGCAAATCGATCAAGCTCAAGACCCATTGCTTTAGCTTGCGTGAGCCATAAATTGGCCAAAGGCTCTCCACCATCTGGTGTTTTGAAAGTTCCATTAACTTTTTTTACCAATCCTGATTTAGCTGAAACATTTAAGTGCTTTCCGGTAATAAATCTCCCACCACCTGAACCAGCTATCAAGATAGGCAAAGCACTGTATTGGTGAGTCGACCCATCCCCCAAACCTGATCCATAGGTAAATAAAATATTATCCAGTAAGGTCTTCCCATTAGCTTCTTCTATCCGACTCATCTTCTCACAAAGATAAGCAAATTGCTCCATGTAGAAGTGATCCACCTTAATCAGGTCCTCAACAAATTTCCCTTGATTATGGGACATCATATGATGGCTCTTAGGTTTATCGAATAAGCTTTCAAATAAATAGGGAGTGTCCCATCTTTCAGGCCCCACCATGAAGGTGGCCACGTTGGTCAACCCGCTTTGCAAGGAGGCAACCATCAGGTCACCCATCAATCGAATATACTCCCCCCTTGGCATTTTACCGTCCATCGGAATGTCAAGATCGACCTTGCTTAACTCATTTCTCATCCCATCCAATCGTAAAATCTGCTGCTCTATCGTACGGATGGATTCAAAATATTCACCAAATTTCTGCTGATCAGAATAGCCAAGGTCTTTTCTCAAGGACCGGGCATCATCAAGAACCAAGTCAGTAATGTTCTTATAGGCACTGCGTTCATCCGATTTAAAAAGCCTACGATAGGCTAGCAATGGATCCCGCATCGAGGGAGCCACATGCTCCGTCCCATACCAAGAAATATTATCAAACTGAATCGATTCCTTGTTATCATTGTGACTATTACAGCTAAATTCAAGAGTCTTAAAAGGAGTATCTTTACCAATTTCATCTGCAAGAATATGATCTAAACTACGTGCCTGAGGGTAAGGCGTGTGCTTGAGACTAAACGGACTGGCACTGGAAAGAAAACAGGAAGCACACTGTGCATGCACATCCGTACCCGGCTGAAAAGTACGATCCAATCCCGTGATCAAAGTAACCTTATCCTTCAGCCCATTCAAGGGTTTCATGGTTGGAGTCAACTTTAGATCATGAAGACCGACTCCCAGATTCGAACGAGTACTTTCTGCATCAAAATTATCATTATTAAAGTTTCTTTGCACTGAACTCTGTCCCTCGCCTGGAAAGAAAGTCTTCCGAACCACCCCGATGGGCACATAATAAAAAGCCGCACGCTGAGGGATTTTATAATTCTTGCTACCAACCGCCAAGCTTTCCATCCATGGCAGAGCAAGGGCGGAGGTTCCTAGTCCGCGAAGAAAAGTACGGCGGCCAATATTTTTCATCGTTTTCATATTTTCAAAATTTACTTTTTTTAGTTAAGGCAAGTTTAACACTTGGCCCGCGGAATGGTTTCGACTTAACAACTGCGTGGATCAAAGACTTCATCGAATAATTTTCTCCCTCTACACTTTCCACGATCTCATCGAGTGCCAGAGAGTCAGAGGGATTAAGTTCACGACCGAGTCCAAAGGCAAGAAGGTGACCCGCAAGCCCACGAACAAAGCGGTTTTTTTCTTTAAGAATGGCATCCTTAAATTCAATTATATTAGAAAATTTATGGCTTCGGAAAAGAGTTCCACTTGCATCCACCTCCCGCCCATTATGGTATTTTTCCCGCCAACGCCCGACCGGGTCAAAATTCTCCAAGGCAAAACCCAACGGATCAAGTTTTTCATGACATCCAGCACAATCAGCCCGTTCCCGATGATCTGCAAACCGCTCACGTAAAGTCAGGCTGTCATCCACCTCCTTTTCTTCCGGAAGTGGTGGAACTTCTGCAGGAGGAGGTGGTGGTGGTGAATTAAAAATAACCCCCGCAACCCAGGCACCCCGGGTAATCGGTTTCGTTTCTAAAGGACCTGAGGTCATCGTCATCACCGCCCCATTGGTAATCAAACCACCATGCCTGCGGTCCTTCACTGACTGCCTTGTAAATCGAATGGTTACCGGGCCACCAAGCTTTCCATTGGGTGCGTCCCCATACCATTTGCTCAGCCGTGCAGAACGAAAGGTATAATTTGAATCAATCAGCTCAAGAACAGAACGATCTTCGATCAAGACCGTTTCAAAAAGTAGGAGCGGCTCCATCATCATGTCCATGGTCGTTCGGTAAAGAGGTGGACCATAATAAAAATCTCGGTACTTCTTCTCATCGGGCACCGCCGATATAATCCGGTCCAACTGCAACCATTGAGTAGGAAACGAATCACAAAACCTTTTAACTTTTTCATCCGTAAGCATTCGGTCAACTTGTTTAGTCAATTGCTCATCCTGTCTAAGGGTAGCCTCCATTGCCACTTCGAGTAACTGATCATCCGGCACACTTCCCCAAAGGAAAAAGGACAGGCGGGATGCTAAATCCAGGTTTTGCCTAGACTCCG
>Ga0206123_10001200_pt1 | contig 24833 bp, 22 predicted proteins | sample Helgoland_Spring_2_FD_160086 | JGI IMG/M metagenome (GOLD analysis project Ga0206123, IMG submission 160086) | Pelagic subsurface seawater microbial communities from Kabeltonne, Helgoland, North Sea - Helgoland_Spring_Bloom_20160316_1 | ecosystem: Environmental > Aquatic > Marine > Epipelagic ...
ATGTGGTACGCATGGCCAACGATGCCCTGGAGAAGGTGCGCAAGGGCCTCAGAAAGGAGCTGAAACCCTCCCAGAGCCGAACCCTCAAGGGCGACCGGAAGATCCTGCTGAAACGCGCTCACGAAGTTTCAGATCGGGAACGGCTGATCATGGAGACCTGGACAGGCGCATTCCCGCAACTGCTGGCCGCCTACGAGCACAAGGAACGCTTCTACGGCATCTGGGACGCCACCACACGGCCCCAGTCAAAAGCCGCCCTGGACGAGTGGATAGCCACCATTCCGAAAGGCCAGAAGGAAGTCTGGAGCGATCTGGTCAGGGCTGTGGGCAACTGGCGCGAAGAGATCATGACCTACTTCGAGACGGACATGCCCGTCACCAACGCTTACACGGAGTCGATCAACCGACTGGCCAAAGACAAGAACCGTGAAGGGCGTGGTTACTCCTTCGAGGTGATGCGGGCACGAATGCTCTACACCACGAAGCACAAAAAGAAGGCACCCACTGCGAAGGTCTCTCCGTTCTACAAGAAAACCATCGGTTACGGACTACCGGACTTCGCAGAGGAGCTCAACTACGGGGTCGATCTATCAACCATCTGAGGGTGGTACCGAGTAGGTGGGGCAAGAGCACCCCATCAACCATTTAATCCGAATACCCGATGTTTTCCCGGGCGGCCTGAATCTGCTTCTGCGTTGCCATGATGAACCTCCTTTTGGCTTGCATCGTCCTTAACGGTTTGGATTCATCCTGCGACTTTCGGTGCCTGGAAACAGGGGCGCGCGGCGGAATTTGTCATGCTTTTACGTTTTTTCGCCGTCCCGTGGCGGCCACATCAGGTAGCGTTGAGGTTCATCGTAAAAAGGAGAGTACGATGGCTGACAGCACCACCGGACCGGGCCGGTTCATTGGTCCCGTGATCGCCGCGGTGATCTTCCTTGGCGGCGGTGTCGCGTTGTTTTTTTATCCCGCCTCGCCGTGGCTGTGGTTACTAACGCTGGTGGCCCTGGCGTTGCTGGCGCAGGGGCTGCGCGATCTGCTGCAGCAACGCCACACGCTGCTGCGCAACTATCCGTTGCTCGCCCATTTCCGCTGGTTTTTTGAATTTCTGCGACCGTTTCTACGCCAGTACATTGTCGAGAATGACCGCGAGGGCCGGCCCTATAACCGGGACATGCGCTCGTTGATTTACGAGCGCGCCAAGGACCAGGTGGACGCCAAGCCGTTCGGCAGCGATCTGGACGCCTACGACAACGAATTCCAGGTGGTGACCCATTCCATGGCGCCGCGTCCCAAGCCGGACAGTGACTTCCGGGTACGGGTGGGCACCGACACCTGCGCGCGCCCCTTCGACGTGTCACTGCTCAACGTTTCCGCGATGAGTTTCGGCTCGCTGAGCGGGCCGGCGGTGGAGGCCCTGAATCTCGGTGCCCGGCGCGGCGGCTTCTACCAGGACACCGGAGAAGGCGGCATCAGCCCCTACCATGTGCGTCACGGCGGCGATCTGGTCTGGGAGATCGGCAGCGGCTACTTCGGCTGCCGGGACCGGGACGGCTATTTTGATCGCGGGCTGTTTCGCGAGCAGGCCAACCGGGATTCGGTCCGCATGATCGAAATCAAACTCAGCCAGGGCGCCAAACCGGGCCACGGCGGTTTACTGCCGGCGGCCAAGATCACCGAGGAAATCGCCCGCACCCGCAAGATTCCGGTGGCGCAGGATTGCCTGTCGCCGGCCTATCACACCGCGTTTTCCACGCCCCGTGAGTTGCTCGAATTCGCGGCCTCCCTGCGCGCGGATTCCGGCGGCAAGCCGGTGGGCATCAAACTGTGCGTGGGTCATCCGTGGGAAGTGTTCGCGCTGTGCAAGGCGATGCTGGATTCCGGCATCCGTCTTGATTTCATCGTGGTCGACGGCGCCGAGGGCGGCACCGGCGCGGCGCCGGAGGAATTCTCCGACCATGTGGGCATGCCGTTGCGTGAAGGGCTGTTGCTGGTGCGCAACGCTCTGGTGGGCACCGGCCTGCGTCCGGACATCCGGCTGGCGGCCAGCGGCAAGGTGTACAGCGCCTACACCATGGCCGCCAACCTGGCGCTGGGCGCCGACTGGTGCAACGCGGCCCGGGCGTTCATGTTGTCGCTGGGCTGTGTGCAGACCAAAAGCTGCCATAACGATCTGTGCCCCACCGGTGTGGCGACGCAGAACCCCAACCGGCAGCGCGGTCTGGTGATCGCCGACAAAGCGCCCCGCGTGGCCAATTTTCAGCGCCACACCCTGGACCATCTGGCGGACCTGGTGGCCGCCGCCGGGCTGGACCATCCCGCTGAGCTGCTGCCGCACCATCTGCTGCACCGGCGCAGCGCCACGGAATTGATCGGCCTGGATAAGATGTATCCGTTTCTGCGTTCCGGGGAGTTGCTTGAGGACCCGGCCGCCACCCCGTACCAGGAATGGTGGAACGCCGCCGACCCGGACAGCTTCAAACCGCGCGGTCTGGTCGGCCCGGGCCACCATCGCAGCGCCCGCGTTACACCCGGTTGATCGCCGGGCGGCGCTAGCGGGTGAGAAAATCGGCGAAGGTGAGCACGAACAGGAACATGATCCAGAGCAGGCTCATCACCGCCACCACCTGCACCAGTGCGCTGCTTTGTCGGAGCCGCATGAAGGAGGTGGCGATCACCACCACCATCACGGCGGCCACCGAAAGCCGAATCGGTATCGCCAGCCCGCCGGCGTCGATCAGGGTGCCGGCCATGTTCGCGCCCAGCAAACCGAGCAACAGAACATAGAGGCCGACAAAGCGGTGACGAACCCGGGTTTCGTTATCGTCGGTCATGGCGCCCCCTAACGGCCAAGCAAATAAAGGCTGCAGTACACCAGCACCCAGACGATATCCACGAACGCCCAGTACAGGCCGGCGATGCGCACCTGGCGCGCGACCCGCGCGCCCTCGCGCCAACGGTACGTCAGCACCAGCATGACCAGCAGTACCATCAGGCCGATGATCATATGCAGCGCGTGCAGGCCGGTGATCGCGAAATAGAAGTTATAGAACAACATGGCGTTGTGCGGGTCCGGCCCGGAAAACGCGAACGGCTGATCCAGAAAGGGGACCAGGCCGGCACGGTATTCCATGTAGTACTCGTAGCCCTTCAGGCCCAGGAAGGCCACGCCCAGGGCGATGGTGGCGCTCAGCCACCACAGGGTGAGCCGGCGCCGGTGTTGGTCCGCGGCCTGCTCGGCAAGCGCCACCGCCAGGCCGCTGGTCAGCAGGATCACGCTGTTGAAACCGGCCAGCAGCCAGTGCAGCTCGCGGGCCGCCGCCGAGAAGGTGTCGTAATACTGATGGTAGTACACGGCCAGTGCCAGGAAGGCACCGGAGAACAGCAGCGCCTCGGTGACCAGGAACAGCCACATGCCCAGCAGGTCGGCGTCGAATTGCTGCTCCAGCGTTTCGAACTGGTGGGCAACGATCACCGTGGTTTGGTTATTGGGGCGTGTCATAGGCGTACGCCTCGCTGTCGACCCGGGGAACGGTGGCGAAATTCTCTTTCGGCGGCGGTGAAGCCACCGTCCATTCCAGACCCCGGGCGTCCCAGGGGTTGCCGCCGGCGCGGGCGCCGTAGCGCAACGACCAGATCAGATACAGCAGCGGCAACAGATAGCCCACCGCCAGCATGCCGGCGCCGGCGGACGAAAATACATTCAACAACTGAAATTCTTCGGCGTAGGCGTGGTAGCGGCGCGGCATGCCGGCCCAGCCGAGAATGAACTGCGGGAAGAACGTCAGGTTGAAGCCGGCGAACACAATAATCGCCGACACCCGCGCCCACATCTCCGGGTACAGGCGCCCGGTAATCTTCGGCCACCAGAAATGCAGCCCCGCCATGTAGGCGGAGACCATGCCGCCCACCATGATGTAGTGGAAATGCGCCACCACGAAGTAGGTGTCGTGCATCTGGATGTCCAGGGCCAGCGTGGCCACGAACACCCCGGTGAGCCCGCCGATCAGAAACAGGCCGATAAAACTGAGCGCGAACAGCATCGGCGCGTCGAAACGGATATGGCCCTTATAGAGCGTGGCCAGCCAGTTGAAGATCTTCAGCGCCGAGGGCACCGACACCAGAAAGCTGAGCAGGGAGAACGCCACCCCGGCGTAGATCGACTGGCCGGAGACGAACATATGATGCCCCCATACCAGAAAGCCGAACAACGCGATGGCGAGGATGGAAAACGCCATCACCTTGTAACCGAAAATCCGTTTATGGGCGAAGCAGGCGATGGCCTCGCTGACCACGCCCATGGCCGGTAGCAGCATGATGTAGACCGCCGGATGGGAGTAGAACCAGAATAAATGCTCGAACAGGATCGGGTCACCCCCAAGCGCCGGATCAAAGATGCCGATGCCGAAGGCCCGTTCCACGCCCAACAACACCAGGGTGATCGACAGCACCGGCGTGGCCAGCACCATGATCAGGCTGGTGGCGTACTGCGCCCACACGAACAGCGGCAGGCGGAACCAGGTGAGCCCCGGCGCGCGCATCTTATGGGTGGTGACGATGAAGTTGATGCCGGTGAGGATCGACGAGAAGCCGACGATGAACACGCCGGTGGCGGCGGCCAGCACCGCGCCGTTGGAAAACATGGTGCTGTAGGGGGTGTAGAAGGTCCAGCCGGTGTCGATGCCGCCGGCGATCACCGCGGTGAGCGTGAAGGCGCCGCCGAGAATAAACACATACCAGCTCATCAGGTTGAGCCGCGGGAACGCCATGTCGCGGGCGCCCAGCATCAACGGCAGCAGAAAATTGCCCATGGTGGCGGGAATCGAGGGAATCAGAAAAAACCACACCATGACGATGCCGTGCAGGGAAAACATCTGGTTGTAGGCGTCGCTGGAGAGCAGGTCCCCGGCCGGGGTGATCAGCTCCAGGCGCACCAGGGTGGCGGCGGCCCCGCCGAGAAAGAAAAACCCGGTGATGCTGATGAAATAGAGCCAGGCGACGCGCTTGTGATCCAGCGTCAGCAGCCAGCTTTTCAGTCCGTAACCGGCGTTCAGATAGTTCATGGCGCGTCGGGCTCCTCGGGCGTCAGGGATTGGATATAAGCGGTCAGCTTGAGCAGATCTTCCTCGCTGATCTGATCCTTGAAGGACGGCATGATCGGCGCGTATCCGGCCACCACATGCTTGCTGGGAAAGACGATCGAATCGCGCAGGTACTGGGCGTCGGCGGTGACCGTGCCGCCGCTTTCCAGCGGCACCGGCTTGCCGTACAGGCCGCCCAGATCCGGCGCCCGCACCGAGGACGCCTCGCCGTGGCAGCCGCTGCAGCCGTACTGGCGGAACAGCCGCTCGCCGTCCTGTTGCGGCGTGCCCGGCCGGTCGCGCCGCGCCAGCCAGTCCTGGAATTCCGAGGGCGGCATCACCACCACTTCGCCGACCATGCCGGAATGGGACAGGCCGCAATATTCCGCGCAATAGAGGTCGAAGCGCCCGACCTTGGTGGGGGTGAACTGCAAGCGGGTATAGGTTTGCGGCAGCACGTCCTGCTTGATGCGGAAGGCCGGCACGAAAAAGCTGTGGATCACGTCCTGGGAGGTCATGCGCAGCCGCACGGTCTGGCCCACGGCCACGTGCAGAGTGTTGATCTCGCGGATACCCTCCGGGTGCTGGAACTTCCACATCCACTGTTTGCCGATCACGTTCACCCGCCGCGCGTCGCCGTCCTCCGGCGTGGGCGGATCGAGAATCTCCACGTAGAGCAGCGCGCCCCAGGCAAAGAAAAACAGGAACGCGGCCAGCACCGGAATCGACCAGCCGATTTCCAGCCAGCGGTTGTGGTACAGCAGCGGCGACCCGCGGCGGCTGGCCGGCGAGCCGCGCCGATAACGGATGCCGAACACCAGCAGCACCGTAAACACCAGCGCCACCACCAGCCCGCAGGCCACCACCATGGCCCAGAACAGGGTGTCCACCTGGCCGGACACGCTGGACGCGGATTCCGGGAACAGCAGCAGCTGCCATCTATCGTCGGCGTCGGCCATGGCTCAATGCCTCCCTTGCCGGTCATTCCCGCGGCGGCGCCGGAGCAGCCGGCCCACCACCAGCGCCAGCACCAGGGCGGTGATCAGGCAGGCCAGATTCAGCAGCCGCAGGATGTCCAGGGTGTAGGTGCCTTTCTCCGGATCGAAGTGAAAACAGCGCAGCGCGATCCGGTCGGTGATCGAGCCCAGCCGGCCTTCGCCGGCGCGGGTCAGCGCCAGTTCCACGTCCCGCCCGGAAAACGTCAGGCCCAGCAGATACGAAGAGAGGCGCCCGTCGCCGTCGAGCACCGCCAGGGCGGCCGGGTGGGCGAACTGCTCGCTGTCCGCGTCGTACTGGTAGCGGTAGCCGATCCGCCGCGCCAGGGTGTCGATGGCCCGGGCGTCGCCGGTCAGCACCCGCCAGTCGCCGGCGTCGCTGTCGCCCTGATGGCTGTCGCGCAAAGTGGCCAGCGCGCGGTCGGCGGCGTCGGCGCCTTCCCTCGGGTCGATGCTCACGGTGATCACCCGGAAGTCCTCGCCGGGCCGGAACTTCACCTCCGAGAGCCGGCTGCCCAGGCGCCGCAGGGACAGATCGCAGAGGTTCGGGCAGTCGTACCAGGCCAGCTGCAGCAGGGCGGGTTTGCCGTCGATCAGGTTGCCCAGGGTCACGCTGTCGCCGTGGCGATCCGTGAAGCGCAGATCCAGGGGCACCCGCTCGCCGATGCGCTGATCCACGCCGACCCGGTCCAGGGTTTGCGACGGCGTCGGCGGCTGGGCGGTGACCAGCAGCGGCAGGCCGAGCACGCCGGCGGCCAGTATCAGGCGGCTCATGGGCGCGCCTCCCCGTCGCCGTGGCGGCGCGCGTAGAGAGCCATGGCCCGCTCAATCGGGATGTGCACCACCCCGGCCTCCTGGTCCACCCAGCCGTATCGGTGCAGCCCCCGTTCGCTGATTTCGCGCATGCGTTGCAGGTCGGGGCCGGGCTCGGCCTGCAGGTGCGGGGTGCCGGGTTGGTCCAGCGGCAGTTCGAAGAAGCCGGTGGCGCGCGGCCCGGCGTCGCCGCGCAGCGCGAACGCCCAGCCGATCAGGCCCAGCACCACCGCCAGCAGGCACGACACCAGAACCGCCGCCACCAGCGGCAGGCGCGGTGAGACGTCGCGCTGTTCGTAACCGGGGTCGCGCCGTGGTGCGGTCATGGGGTGCCCTCCGCGCGCCGCGAACGATAACGCTGGATCAGCAGCAGGCCCGGGGCGGCGAGGGTGAGCAACGCCACCGGTGAGCGCCAGCCGAGCGGCCAGTGGTGCGGGTAGTACGCGGGCAGCACCAGCCAGGCGAATTCCAGCGCATGCCCCAGCAGCACCAGCGCCGCCAGGACCGCCAGCGGCCGGGCGCGCCGCTTCCAGCCGGCGGGCAGCAGGGCGGCGAACGGCAGCGCCCCGCACAGTGTCATCATCGCCAGCGCCAGCCACTGCCAGCCGCCCTGGCCACGGTGGGCGTACCAGCGGATTTCGTGGGGCAGATCGCCGCTCCAGATGATCAGGTACTGGCTGAAGGCCACGAACACCCAGAACAGGATCGCCGCCAGCCACAGATGCGCCAGATCCCGCCGCGCGCCTTCCAGCGCCGGCCGCCGGTCCGCGTCCGGGTAGACGCCCGGCAGCAGGAACGGCAGCGCCAGCGCCATGGACAGCGCCGAGCCCATGAAAATCAGGCCCAGAATGTCCGAGTACCAGGCCGGCTCCAGGCCCATGATCCAGTCGAACGCGAAAAAGGTGGTGGTGAGCGCCCACAGCACCAGCCCGCCGGCGCTGGCCGGCGTGGAGCGGCGGTCGCCGCGCCACACCGAGAGCCGCGCGGCCAGGGTCAGCCAGATCACCGCGTACAGGGCGAAGCGGGCATGGAAAAACGGCAGGTTCAGATAGAACGTCTTGTGCCGCACCACCTCGGGCAGGCCGCTCAGGTCGCCGGTCCAGGGGAGCAGTACCCGCGCGCCCAGCAGCAGGGGCACGAACGCCACCAGCATCAGCGGCAGGGTCGCCACCACCGCCTTCAGCGGCGCGCGCACCGGCTCGCCCCACTGGCCGCCGGTGAGATTGTGGGTCATCAGTACCGCCATGGCGCCCAGCGGCAGGGCGATGCCGGTGAGGGCGGCCACCAGCCAGGCGCGCAGGAAGGCGGCGCTGTCCAGCAGCGCCCCCAGGCCGGTGAGCAACAGCCCGGCGACGGCGACGAACACCAGCGCCCGGGTCATGGCGGGTCCTCCCCGGTGTCGGGCAGCGGCCGGTGGTCCCGGGGCACGTCCTCCAGGCGCGCGTTGCGGCTCAACTGCAGGCTGCGAATGTAGGCGATGATCGCCCAGCGCTGGTCCTCGGGCATGCGGCTGGCGTAGGCGTACATGGCGCCGTGGCCGTCGCGGATCACCTGGTAGAAATGCCGGTCCCCGGCCTGGCGCAGGCGTGGCCGGTGCAGGCTGGGCGGCGCCGGGAAGCCGCGCTGCACGATCACCCCCTGGCCGCGCCCGTTGCGGCCGTGGCAGGGCGCGCAGAATACATCGAACTGTTCCCGCCCGTGGGCCAGTGTTTCAGCGTTGATCGGCAGCGGGTTCTCCGTGGCCGCCGGCCGCTGATCCCGCGCCACCGTGCCTTCGGGCACCGGCCGGGCGGCCAGGCCGTCGTTGAAGGCGGCGCCGGTTTCATAGGTTTCCAGGCGCGGCTGGTCGGCCATGTCGGGCTGCTCGCAGCCGCACAGCAGCGCCGGCACCAGCAACCACCAGGACCAGTACTTCATGCCGGCACCTCCTGGATCGACACCGCACCGTTTTGCAGCAGGTGCTCGCGCAGCCGCTCCGCGTCGAACAGCGGGTCCGACGCTTCCAGGCACAGGAAATAGCCGTCCCGCGATGCCGCGTCGAACTCCGCCACGTTGAACAGCGGGTGGTAGGGGCGGGGGAAGCCGTTCAGCCACAGCATCGACAGCATGGCCCCCAGGTTGGCCCCGACCATGGTCATGGCGAAGGTGACGATGCTGTAGGCGGGCCAGCTGAGCACCGGCCTGCCGCCCACGTTGAACGGATAATCCAGCGAGGCGTACACCTGCAGCGCCAGGGCGCCGGCGCCGGCCACCACCGCGCACACCAGGGCGGTGACCGGCACGCGCCGCTCGCTCAGGCCCAGCGCCTGGTCGAGGCCTTCCACCGGGTGCGGGCTGTAGGCGTCCAGGCGGGTCAGTCCGCGCCGGCGCAAATCACGGCTGGCGGCGAGCAGGTGGTCGGCGTCGGGGAAGCGGGCCAGCAGGCCGTGCAGGCGCTCATCCATGGTCGGCCTCCCGCTGTTTGCGGCGGTGCAGCATCTCCCGCATGTCGTGCATGGAGATCGCCGGCATCAGTTTGATGAACAGCAGCAGCAACACCACGAACACGCCGATCGAGCCGGCGTAGGTGAGCCAGTCCCAGGCGCTGGGCGTTACCGTATCCCAGGCGCTGGGCATGTAGTCCTTGTGGGTGCTGGTGATGACGATCTGAAAGCGTTCCAGCCACATGCCGATCTCGGCGATTACCGCCAGGCACAGCAGCCCCGGCACGCTCTCGCGCAGGCGCCGGAACCACAGGCCCTGGGCCAGCACCACGTTGCACAGGATCATGCCCCAGTAGAAAGGCGCGTAGGGCCCGGTCCAGCGGTCGTAATAGACGCTGCGGTAAAAGTCCTCGCCGGTGTAGAAGGCGGTGAACACTTCCTGCAGGTAGGCGTAGTCCACCACCAGCACGAAGCACAGCATCATGATGCCGAGCCGGTTCAGATGCGCCCGGGTGATCAGATCGCGGAAGCCGAACAGGGCGCGCAGCACGATGGCGATGATCGCCACCGTGGCGAAGCCGGAATAGAGCGCGCCGGCGACGAAGTAGGGCGGAAAGATGGTGAAATGAAACCCGGGCACGATGCTGACGGCCAGGTCCAGTGAAATGGTGCCGGTGACCGACACCACGATGGGCACCGCGATCACCGCCAGCACCCGGTGGGCCTGCTGGTAGCGGTGCCAGTGCCGCGCCGAGTTGCGCCAGCCCAGCGCCAGCACGCCGTAGAACCGCTGCACGGCGCGGTGACGGGCGCGGTCGCGCAGGCTGGCCAGGTCCGGCAGCAGGCTCAGGAACAGAAAGCTGGCGGTGAACAGCAGATAGCTGGCGATGGCGAAGAAGTCCCACACCAGCGGGCTGCGCCACTGCGGCCAGAGATCCATCAGGTTGGGGTAGGGCAGCAGAAAATAGGCGAACTGGGGACGCCCCAGGTGCAGCAGCGGGTAACTGCCGGCCAGCACGATGGCGAACATCGCCATGGCCTCCGCCGAGCGGCTGATGGAGGCGCGCCAGTCCTGGCGGGTCAGCCACAATACCGCCGAGATCAGCGTGCCGGCGTGGGCGATGCCGATCCACCAGATGGTATTGATGATGGGAAAACCCCAGGCCACCGGAATGTTCAGGCCGAAGGCACCGACCCCCACGCTGAGCACGTAGACCACGCCGACCAGGAACAGCAGGGACAACAGCGTCGCCAGGCCCAGCGCCAGCCACCAGGCCCTGGGCGGCCGGGTGCCGAGCACCGTGGCGCTCACCCGGTCGGTGAGCGCGCCGGCGCTGAGGCCGGGCGGGGCCAGCTCGTCGCGGCGCCGGTTCATGCCGGCGCCTCCCGCGCCTCAAGCGCCTGGATCGCCGGATTGGGGTTGCGCACGCCGGCCAGATAGGTGGTGCGCGGCCGGGTGTTCAGCTCTTCGAGCATGGCGTAGTTGAGCGGGCTTGCCTTGGCCCGGCTGACGGCGCTGTGGCGGTCGTTGAGATCGCCGAATTCAATCGCCTCGGACGGACACACCTGCTGACAGGCGGTGCGCAACTCGCCGTCTTCCAGGGGGCGGTCTTCGTTGCGGGCGTCGGTTTCGGCCTGATTGATGCGCTGCACGCAGTAGGTGCATTTTTCCATCACGCCGCGGCTGCGCACGGTGACATCCGGGTTGTGGGCGGCGGCCGGCGTGGCCAGCTCGGCGGTGGCTTCGGTGTAGTGGTACCAGTTGAAGCGGCGCACCTTGTACGGGCAGTTCTGCGAACAATAGCGGGTGCCCACGCAGCGGTTGTAGATCATTTCGTTGAGGCCCTCGCTGCTGTGCTGGGTGGCCTCCACCGGGCAGACGTATTCGCAGGGGGCCTTTTCACAGTGCATGCAGGGCACCGGCTGGAAGTGCATGCTGGGATCGTCCAGCGGCCCGGCGTAGTAACGGTCCACGCGGATCCAGTGCATTTCACGGCCGCGCCGCACCTCCTCCGGCCCGACAATGGGAATGTTGTTCTCCGCCTGGCAGGCGGTGATGCAGGCGTTGCAGCCGATGCAGCTGTTCAGGTCGATGCTCATGCCCCAGGCGTGGTCCGGGTAGTCCCACTCCGGGTACAGCGAGATCGGTTCTTCCACCCGGTCCGGTTGAGCGAAACCGGGCTCTTCCTGGAAATGCGCCAGGTCGGTTTCGCGCAGCAGATCGCGGCCGGCCATGTTGTGGTGTTGCTGGGTGCTGGCCAGGGCGGCGCGGTCGCCGAGCACCTCCAGAGTCACTCCGCCGGCGGCGAAGGCGCCGTGGTCGGGCATCAGCCGGTAGGCGTTGACCCCCACGCCGTTGCCGACGCGGCCGGCGTCGCGGCGGCCCTGGCCGAGGAACAGGGTGATCGCCCGGGCCGGCTGGCCGGGTTGGATCCACACCGGCGTGTCCAGGCTGCGGCCGGCCAGGGTGAGCCGCACACGCTGGCCCTCGCTCAGGCCTTCGCGTTCCGCCAGCGCCGGTGAGATCAGCGCGGCGCCGTCCCAGGTGAGCTGGGTCAGCGGGCGCGGCAACTCCTGCAGCCAGCCGTTGTTGGCGTAGTGGCCGTCGTGCAGGGCCGGGTCGGCGCGCCACTGCAGCAGCAGGCCGTCCCGGTCGGTGGGCGGCGGTGGCGGCGGCGTATTGCGCAGCGTCGGCAGGGAGGTCGGCAGAGCGGTGCCGTCGATCCAGCCCCGCTGCAGGGCGCTGTGCCAGTGGCGTTCGAAGTCCGCCCCCGGCAGCGCCTGTCGCCAGTGCTCACGGACCAGCTCGCGCGGGTCCGCGCGGTAGCGGCCGGCGAAGGCGGCGAGCACTTGCTGGGCGGTGTAGCCGCCGAACAACGGCACAATGGTGGGCTGCATCAGGCTGACGGTGCCGTCGAAGGCGCGCGCATCGTCCCAGCTTTCCAGCGGATGGGCGGCGGGCAGATGCCAGAGCGCGGCGCGCCCGGTTTCGTCGCGGTACTGGCCGCAGTGGACGCTGAACGGCACCCGCGCCAGGCGTTCTTCGAACGCCAGCCCGGCGGGGGCGTTGTAGACCGGATTGACGTTCAACATCAGCAGCGCGTCGACCCGGTCCTCGCCCATGGCGCGGCTCAGGTCGGCCAGGTCGCCGTCGGCGGCGGGCGCCACCGGGGCGCTGTATTCCACGCTGGTGCCGGCGGCGCCGAGATGGTGGTTGATGGCGTGCGCCAGCGCGTGCAACGCCGCCGGTTGGGTATCGCCGGGGATCACCACCGCTTCCGCGCCGGCGCGGCGCAGATCGTCGGCCAGGGCGTCCAGCCAGGCAGGGTCGACCGGGCTGTTTTCAGCCTGATCCGCCATGCCGGGCACCCCCAGGCGCGCCGCCAGGGCGGCGGCCAGCGCGGGCACCTCGGCGGCGGCCAGCGGCAGCCGGTGGTCGCTGCTGGCGCCGGTGATCGAGGGCGTGCTTTCCACGCTATAGAGACGGTTCAGCAGCGCGTCTTCGCGGTCCGGCCGGCGCCGGCCCATGGCGTGGCGTGCGTGCACCAGCTTGGCGGGGCCGCTGCCGAGCATATCCGCGTCCAGGTCCAGGATCACCCGGGCCCGGTCAAGCCGGTAGCGGGCCTCCCGGGGCTCGCCGAACAGCTGCCGGGTGCCCTGGTGGGCGGCGCCGTTGGCGAGCGGCTCGTGGCGGTACCAGCGCGTGGACGGATAGAGGCGTTTCAGCCGTTCTATCAGCGCGTGCTGGCTAGGCGACGTGAGCGGGCCGGTAAGCAGGCACAGCCGGCGTTCGCCGGCGGCCCAGTGGCGGCGTTGCGCCTGCAGCTGCTCGAGGAAGGCGGCGTCGCTGCCGGCGGTGCCTTGGTAGCGTATCGTCTGCGAGCGGTCCGGGTCGTAGAGGCCGAGAATTTCCGCCTGGGCGATGCTGTCGGTGGCGCCCAGGCTGGCGGGGTGCTCCGGGTTGCCTTCCACCTTCACCGGCCGGCCCTGGAACGTCTTCACCAGCACGCCCCGGGCATAGCCGTCCAGGGGCAGGGTGGAGGCGTACCAGCGGGCACGCCCGGGCAGCAGGTCCTCCGGGCGCCGTGTGTAGGGGGCGATCCGTTCCTCCGGCTGGGGCTTGCAGCCGGTCAGGCCGCCCAGGGCCAGGGACGCGGCCATCAGGCCCAGCAGCCCGCGCCGCGACACCCGGCCTTCCCAGAGCGGCGCCAGCCTGGGAAATTCTTCTTCCAGCAGCCGCTGGAAGTCATCGCTGTCGGCCAGCTCTTCGAGGCTGCGCCAGTAGTGGCGGCCGGAGCGGCCGGCCAGTTTACGGCGCAGGGCGGCCATGTCGGTGCCGTGTTCGCGGGCGATTATTGATGACATAGGCTGCAGTCCGTCAAACGCTCGGTGGAGGGCGTGTGGTAACGCGCCATCAGACGCTCACCCAGTTGCTGGCGGTCGACGCCTCGCCGGGCTTCCCAGCCCATCTCGAAGACCGCGTCGGGCGGCCGCAGACGGGGCGCGGGATTACGGTGGCAGTCGAGGCAGAACTGCATGAACAGGGTTTTTTTCTGCGTGGTCAGCGGCATTCGGTCGACCCGGCCGTGGCAGGCTTCGCAGGGCACCCCGTTATTGACGTGGGCGCTGTGATCGAAGCGCACGTAGTCGGGCAGGTCATGGACCCGCCGCCAGCGCAGGGGCTCATCGTCACGCAGGCTGTCGCGAACCGGCGCGAGCATGTCAGCGTTGGTCCAGAGCTGCGAATGGCAGGTCATGCAGATTTCGCTCTCCGGTACCCCCGCGAACGAGGATTGCTGCACGGAGGTATGGCAGTAACGGCAATCCAGACCCAGCTCGCCGACATGATGCTTGTGGCTGAACGGCACCGGCTGAGCCGGCGTTCGGTCAACGCCGCTGTAGTAGGGCGACTGGAAGTAATAGGCGCCCAGCGCCACCATCACCACCACCAGCGCGAACGCCAGAATCAGCGCCATCCAGGCCAGGGCATTGGCCCTGGGCCTGAAAATACGCGGCACGGGTCAGGCCCGGGTCCAGCAACGCAGGTTCCGGCACAGGGTCAGGAAGCGGGCGGCGTCGCCGGCCTTGTCCAGCGGCACCAGCCCTTCCGCGCCGGCGTCGTCCGGGCCCGACAGGCCGAGCAGTGCCACCGCTTCCTCGGTGAAGCCGATGAACTTCTTGTGCGCCAGGGCATCGCTGACGAAGTCGCGGGCCGGGGGCATCGCCGCCAGTTCGCGGGCGCCCTTTTCCGAGAGCACCAGCGCCACCGCGTCGAACACCACCGAGGGACCGCCGTCGATTTTTTCGTCGGCTTCCAGCCAGCTGCCGTCGCTGAGTTTCACGCCGCCCACGGAGGCCGCCACATAGGCCACCTTGGCGCCTTCTTTCTTGGCCGCTTTCTCCAGCGCGGTGAGCAGGGCGGCGTCGGCGCCGTCGCTGACCAGTGCGCCGATCTTGCGGCCGGAGAAGGTTTCCGGCTGGTTAAGCAGAATGCTCAGTGCCGGCGACGCCTTCAGGTCCTGGCGGGTGGGCCGGGCGGCGTCGGCGGCGCGCGGCAGCGGGCTCAGCCGCAGGCCCTTGGCCACGCCCTTGGCCAGGTCTTCGTCGATGTTGCGCAGATGCGACACCATGCGCGCGCGAATCGCCACGGTGTCCACCTTGCTCAGTTCGAACACCAGGGCGTCGGTGATGTGGTCCTGTTCCACCTCGGTCTGGCTGATAAAGAACTGACGGGCCTGGCTGTAATGGTCGGCAAAGCTTTCCGGGCGCAGGCGCTGCTTGGTGCCCGCTTCCTCGGCCGGGTAGCTGTGGAAACCGCGCTGCGGGTTTTCGCGCGGGCCGCCTTCGGCACCGCCCCAGGAATTGGGCTCGTAGTTGGCGCGGCCTTTGGGGTTCTCCATCGCCATGTGCCCGTCCTGCTGCAGGGTGTGATAGGGGCACTTGGGCGCGTTGATCGGAATATGGGTGAAGTTGGGGCCACCGAGACGCTTGAGCTGGGTATCCAGGTAGGAAAAGTTGCGGCCTTGCAGCAGCGGATCATTGGTGAAATCAATGCCCGGCACGATGTTCTGCGTACAGAAGGCCACCTGCTCGGTTTCGGCGAAAAAGTTGTCCACGTTGCGGTTCAGTACCAGGCGGCCTACCGGGGTCACCGGCACTTCTTCCTCGGGAATGATCTTGGTGGGGTCGAGCACGTCGAAATCGAATTTTTCAGCGAACTTTTCGTCGAAAATCTGCAGGCCCAGTTCCCACTCCGGGTAGTCGCCGGATTCGATCGCGCCCCACATGTCCCGGCGATGGAAATCCGGATCGGCGCCGTTGATTTTCAGAGCTTCGTTCCAGACCACCGACTGCATGCCCAGTTTGGGCTTCCAGTGGAATTTCACGAAGGTGGACTCGCCCTTGGCGTTGACCATGCGGAAGCTGTGCACGCCGAACCCTTCCATGAAACGCAGCGAACGCGGGATGGTGCGGTCGGACATAATCCACATGACCATGTGCATGCTTTCCGGCGTCAGGGAGATGAAATCCCAGAAATTGTCATGGGCGGTCTGCGCCTGGGGAAAGCCCCGGTCCGGTTCCTGCTTGGCGGCGTGGATCAGGTCCGGGAACTTCATCGCGTCCTGGATGAAGAACACCGGAATGTTGTTGCCGACGATGTCCCAGTTGCCTTCCTCGGTGTACAGCTTTACGGCGAAGCCGCGCACGTCGCGCGCCAGATCCCCGGAGCCCTTATTGCCGGCCACCGTGGAAAAACGCACGAACGCCGGCGTGCGCTGGCCCTTTTTTTGGAACAATCCGGCGCGGGTCAGTTTGTCCAGCGGCGCGTAGTTCTCGAAGTAGCCGTGCGCCGCGAACCCGCGTGCGTGCACGACGCGCTCGGGAATGCGCTCATGATCGAAGTGGAACAGTTTCTCGCGAAAGTGGAAGTCTTCCAGGGCGGCGGGGCCGCGCTCACCGACGGTGAGGGTGTTCTGGTCGTCGGCCACCGGCACGCCCTGCTTGGTGGTCAGGGTGGGCACTTCGCCCCCGGCGGTCTGGTGGGTTTCTCCGCCATTTCCTTTAACGGTTTTCCGGTCGCTCTTGGCTGCCTTCTTGGCCATGTTGCCTCCTGGGTGGTGTTCAATCCTTTGCTGGCTTCAAGCCTAGGCCCGGGAGTGAAAACTTCACAAGACGCTCACGGCGGCGGCACCCGGTAAAACAGCGGTGTCCGCCGGTCTCTTCATTCCAGGAAGCTTGTGAAAGTGAAGGTTCGATACTTTTATGAAATAAGAAAGGCGCTTATGAGGGGAATAACTAAGAAGTTCGTGGCGCTATTGAGGCCTTGGAGCTGGCACTTAAAGATGACCCGGACCAGGAACGTAAAAAACAGGGAAAAACCGTAAAACCTGTGCGCTTTCAGAACCAGGGTGACGGTTTCGCTTTAAATGCGTGTCCACGGATGAGGGCCTGTTCACACTACTTGCATCGCGCCTGCTGGATGCCCTTTTTGCTTCCAGCTAGGCGGAGGGAGCGCCGTTTGGTCATTCCAAATAAGCGACCGACAACGACGCTGGGGGCAAAAAGGGCTCCAGCCCTTCGGGTTGCGGCTAAAAAGCCACCCCTCCGCGTTGCTCGTCATTCATTTGGAGTCACCAAACTTCTCTCCTCGCGCCTTGATGGGTGGCTTTTTAGCCGCAACAGGCGTGATGCAAGTAGTGTGAACAGGCCCTAGGATGTGACAGTGTGATCAACCCATCGACGACACAAGGAAGGCATGACTATGCGCAATCGACACCTGTTACTCGCTCTGTTCGCCGGCGCCGTTGCCGGCACCACCCAGGCGGCCACCACCATCACCCTGCACGAAGCCACCGACGAAGGACCCGGTGACAGTGTCGGCACGGTCACCGTCACCGAGAGCGAATACGGCCTGGTGTTCACGCCGGATCTGAAGGATCTGGACGAGGGCATCCATGGGTTCCACGTTCATCAGAACCCCACCTGCCAGCCCGGCGAGAAGGACGGCGACACGGTGCCGGCCCTGGCCGCCGGCGGCCATTTCGACCCGGACAACAGCGGCCGCCACGGCACCCCCTGGGGCGACGGCCACCTGGGCGACCTGCCGGCGCTGTACGTGGACGATGAGGGCCGCGCCACGCTGCCGGTTCTCGCACCCCGGCTGGAGATGGACGACCTGAAAGGCCGCGCGGTGATGGTGCACGCCGGCGGCGACAACTACAGCGATCAGCCCAAACCTCTGGGCGGCGGCGGACCGCGTATGGCCTGCGGCGTGGTCGCCGACTAGTACGCTCTTCACCCTTTTTTCCTACCAGAACCGAAAACACCGGGCTCAGCCCGGTGTTTTTTTGTGCGTTAGGGCACGAATTACCTATGCGTTGAGTCACAAATAAGAATGATGTCGTACTGATATCATCCAACTACTCTAGTAATCGCCGCTAAGCGTGACCTAGTATCCGCCGAGTACGAACTTAACACTAGGCGGGTCGGGCTATGCGTAATCTTATAATCTCATTCATTGTGGCTTCAGGGCTTCTCTCCGGCGTGGCGTTCGGCGCGGACGACACCATGACGCCGCGTATCATCGGTGGGGACCCGGTCCCCACGGCGCGCAGCTGGATGGCGGAAATCGAGATCGGTGGCGCCAGTTACGGGTACACCCGCTGCGGCGGCGCCCTGGTGGCGCCGCGCTGGGTGCTCACCGCCGCGCACTGCGTGGACGACTACGCCGCCAGCGACCTGTATGTCTCCCTCGGGCACCTGAATCGCCATGAGCAGGCCCCGGAACGGTTGGCGGTGCGCTCGGTGCGCGTGCACGAGCACTACCGCACCGGCGTGTACCACAACGACCTGGCCCTGCTTGAGCTGTCCTCGGCCTCCCGGTTGGAGCCCCTGGACCTGGCCAAGGCGGACGAGATGAAAGCGTTGCGCGCCGGTTCCTCGGACGAGGCCCTGGTGGCGCTGGGTTGGGGGCAGACCGAAACCAGCAGCATGTCCGACACCCTGCAGCAGGCCGGTCTGGATTACGTGTCGCCGCAGCAGTGCGGCACCTACTGGAACAGTCTCACCTCCGGACAGATCTGCGCCGCCGAAAGAAACCCGGTGAACGGTACCAATCAGGACACCTGCCGGGGCGACAGCGGCGGGCCGCTGATCTTCCAGCAGGACGGGCGCACCTGGCTGGTGGGCGTCACCAGCTACGGCACCGAGCGGTGCGCGTCCGGCGTGCCGGCGGTCTACACCCGTGTGAGCGCCTATCTGGGCTGGATCGAGAGCACCTCCTCCGGCGCCATGGTGGATTTACACAGCGAATCCGAGGGCGAAAGCCTCTACACCGGCCCCGGGCGGGCGCTGTCCATGGACACCCGGGTCAGCAACCTGAGCCAGGTCAACGACGCCCGCCAGGTTGGCATCCGGATCCACCACAAGGCCGGCCTGCGGGTCAGCGCCGACGATCTGCAGTGCACCGCCCGCGGCGGCTACACCGATTGCCTGGGCGCGGCGGAACTGTCCACCGGCGCGGTCAGCAACAGCCACCGCCTGTGGCTGACCCCCACCCACGGCGGTACCTTCACCGACCGGGTCACGGTGACCCCGATCAGCGACAGCCACGACTATTACAGCGCCGACACCGAGCAGTTCTCACCGGTGTTCAGCGATGTGCCGGATATGACGCTGGAAGCCACCGCCACCCGTAGCGGCGGCACCGTTTCGGTCCGCGCGGAGATCACCAACCAGGCGCAGCACCGCGACGCCTATAACGCCTGGGCGAGCTTCCAGGTGCCCGCCGGCTGGGATTACGACAGCCTGCCCGCGGGCTGCACCGACACCCAGCCGGTGCGTTGCGACCTGGGCGATCTGGCGCGCGGCGAAAGCCGCACCCTGAGCCTGGCGCTGACCGGCGAGGGCAGCGGCCGGGTGTTCCTGGACGCGGGCGCCGCCAACGGTGATTTCCCGGCCGGCGACACCCGCGCCTTCGTGACGCCGGCGGCGGCCGGCCAGGAAAGCAGCCGTGGCGGTGACACCGGCGGGTCCGGTGGCGGCGGTGGCGGCGGTGGCGGCGGTGGCGGCGGCGGTGCCGGTGGCTGGGGCTGGCTGGCTCTGCTGGTGCTGGCGGGTCTGGCGCGCGGCGGGCGGCGGCCGAGGCTAGCCGTCCACCACGGATAAGTGACGTTTACGCTGCTCCGGCGCCAGGGCGCCGGCGTTGCCTTTCCAGGGCAGGGCGCCGAAGCCGGTGGGCACTTTGTCGAGCAGGTAGGGCGCCTTGATCACATCGAAGTAGGGCGAGTGATCGAAGTCGGCGGCGTGGAACACCCGGGGCTGCAGGCGCAGCAGCCGGGTCCCGGCGTCGCCGGGTTCCTTGACCAGCGGATGCACCGGAAACTGGATAAAGGCGAAGGCCTCGCCCACGGCGGTGCCGGCGATGGCCCGCAACAGATCGTTGGCCCAGCGGTTGAGCAGCCGCCGGCGGGCGTGGCGCGCCAGGGTGCGCCAGGGCAGCAACCACAGCAGCGCCAGGGTGCTCCAGGTGTGCTGGGTGCCGGTGCCCACGCGGCTGATGGCGAAGCGCAAGGCGTCCTGGCATTCCGCCTCGGACAGATTCTGTGCCCGGCAAACCCGCAGGTGCAGATCGTGGAGGTTGCTCAGGTCGCGAACGCAGAGCCCGCGCTCCAGGCTGGCGTCCAGCACCAGCTGGGTGTCCGGCCGGCAGGGCAGGTAGTCCGCCAGCAGCGAGCGCAGGGCCGGGTCCGCCACTTCATGGGGGCGGCCGATGTACAGCAGCACCCGTGAAAAGCGGCTGCCGGTGAGCACCTTCAGACGGCGGTCCAGGGGGCTGTCGCCGTCCACCAGCAGCACATCGCAGGGGCGCAGCTGGGCGCGCTGGCTTTCCAGGTCGCCGAGCGGCCAGTCGGAGTGGTCCGGTTGCCGCTGTAGACGTTCACAGAGCCATTGGTAGAGTCGCTGGGAATTCATGGCGTGATCCTACAGTAGCGCCACCGCGCGATCCATGACCGAATAGTCAGTATAGAAGTGCGGCGAGAAACGCACGCCGCCGCCACGTTCCGCGCACACCACGCCGCCGGCCTGCAGCCGCGCCCGGGTGTCCGCGGGGGCCTCGTCCATCAGCCGGAAGGTGACGATGCCGGCGCGCCGCTCCGCCTGCGCCGGGCTGAGCACCTCGGCGCCGCGGTCGCGCAGGGCGCTGTCCAGATAGCTGATTCGCTCCGCCAGCGCCCGGGCCACGGTGTCCATGCCCAGTTCCTGAAATAGAGAGAGGGAGGCGTCCAGGGCGTGGGCGCCGAGCATGTTCGGGCTGCCGCATTCAAAGCGGCGCGCGTCCTCGGCCACCCGCCAGCCGGTCTGGCTGTAGTCGCCGGCGTTGGCGATCATATGCCAGCCGAATTGCCGCAACCGCAGGCGCTCGCGCACCGCCGGCCGGCAGTAGAACAGCGCCAGGCCCTCCGGGCCGAGCATCCATTTATGGCCGTCGGCAACCACGAAATCCGCGTACACCTCGCCGCTGTCGAAACGCACCGCGCCCAGGCTCTGGATCGCGTCCACGCAGAACAGCACGCCGCTGTCCCGGCAGGCGCGGCCGATCGGCGCCAGGTTCAGGCGGATACCGCTGCCGTACTGCACCGAGGACAGCGATACCAGACGGGTGCGTTCGCCGATGGCGTCGATCACCCGCTGCTCGGCGTCCGGGCCGCTCACGTCCACTTCCACCACCTCGACGCCCTGGTCGGCCAGGGCCTGCCAGGGAATCCGGTTGGACGGGAACTCCTGATCGCTGATCACCACCTGGTCGCCGGCCCGCCAATCGAGCCCCTGGGCGATCACCGACAGCCCTTCGGAGGTGTTCTTGAGCAGCGCCACGTCCGCCGGCTCGACGTTGATCAACCAACCGAGACGGTCGCGCAGACGTTGCTCCACGCGCGCCCATTGCGGGTAGTCCCGGGCGCCCACCTGGATATTCTGGTCGGCGAAGGCGACCACCGCGTCGCGGGTGCGGCGGGGCCAGGGGGCCACGGCGGCGTGGTTGAGATACAGCACGTCGTGGTGCAACGGGAATTCCGCTTTCAGGTCGACCATTGCCAGTGCTCCTCCACAAAACTCACTTGATTGTAACCGCCCTGGAGGTAACGTGCAGAGGGCGTGGTTATGGTAATCTAGCCCATAAACGAGGAGGTATAGATGGGTGACTTGGAAAAAGCCACGCGTAAGGCGCAGGAATTCCGGCAGCGCGAGCAGGAAATTCTGGACGCCGCACTGATTCTGTTTCTGGAGCAGGGCGAGGACCGCGTCACGGTGGAGAACATCGCCGACCGGGTGGGCATTGGCAAGGGCACCATCTACAAGCATTTCGAGACCAAGAATCAGATCTACCTGCTGTTGATGCTTCGTTACGAGGAGGATCTGGCGTCGCTGTTCCAGGACATCTCCGAGTCCGACGACAAGGAAACCCTGGCGCGCGAATACTTCCGCTTCCGGATCAGCGATCCGGCCCGCTACCAGTTGTTCGACCGGCTGGAAAACAAAGTGATCAAGGATCACGCCGTGCCCGAGCTGGTGGACAAACTGCACCGCATCCGCGAAGCCAATTTCGAGAAGCTCAACCACATCGTCGAGGCCCGCATCCAGGAAGGTTCCCTGGAGCCGGTGCCCGCCATCTATCATATCTGCTCCGCCTGGGCTCTGGCGCACGGCGCCGTTGCGTTGATGCAGTCGCCGTTCTATCAGCGCCTGATCGAGGACAAGGACGACTTTCTCGATTTCCTGATCGAGATCGGCATCCGCATGGGCAACAAAGGCCAGCGCGGCAAATAAGGAATTTCGATGAGCAAAGCCGAGGAATTACTGGCGCTGCTGGAAAAAGCCGACCAGGACGAACAGGGGCTGCCCCCGGTGCACAAATGGCAGCCGGAACGCCAGGACGATATCGATATGCGCATCGCCCGCGACGGCACCTGGTATTACCAGGAATCGCCGATTCAGCGCGAGCGCATGGTCAAGCTGTTCTCCACCATTCTGCTGCGCGAAGGCGACGATTATTTTCTGGTCACGCCGGTGGAAAAGCTGCGCATCAAGGTGGATGACGCCCCCTTTGTCGCCACCGACGTGGAGCGCGTCACCGACGGCGACCGCGAGAAGCTGGTGTTCACCACCAATGTGGGGACCCATGTGGTGGCGGGCGCGCGCCATCCATTACGGGTGGAGACCGACGCCGCCAGCGGCGAGCCGGCGCCCTACGTGCATGTGCGCGACAACCTGGAAGCGCTGATTTCGCGCAATATCTTTTATCAGCTGGTGGACTGGGCGCGCCGCGAAGAGCAGGGCGGCGGCGCCCGTCTGGTGGTGGATTCCGACGGCGAAACCTTCGAGCTCGGCGCGCTCTAGCCCGCGCCTTCCTGCCCGGGCTTGGGCAGGCCGGTGCCGCACTGCTTGCAGAAGCGGGCGTCCGGATCATGGTCATGGCGGTGGCAGTTGGGGCACTCGCGCTCGTAGCGCCGGGCCATGCTCGCCTTGGACATTTCCGCGGTGACGATGCCGGTGGGCACGGCGATGATGGCGTAGCCGGTGATCATCGCCATGGACGCCACCGCCTGGCCCAGCGAGGTTTGCGGTGAAATATCGCCGTAGCCCACCGTGGTGATGGTGACGATGGCCCAGTAGATGCTGCGAGGAATGCTGGTGAAACCGTTGGCCGGCCCCTCCACCAGATACATCAGGCTGCCGAAGATGATGATCACGATCACCACCGAAAACATGAAGATGCCGATCTTGCGGCGGGTGCGCACCAGGGTGGCGCCGAGCTCGTTGGCCTCGGTCATCAGGTGGGCCAGCTTGAGCACCCGGAACACTCGCAATACGCGCAGCGCGCGGATGGTGAGCAGGTAGTTGGCGCCCGGGAGAAACAGGCTCAGGTAAGTGGGAACAATCGACAGAAGATCCACCACCCCGAAAAAGCTGCGCGCGTAACGCAGCGGCCGGTCGCTGACCCACAGGCGGATCATGTACTCAAAGGTGAACAACAGCGTAAAGAACCATTCCGCGCCGTACAGCCAGGTGCCGTATTGCTGATGGATGGACTGCACGCTGTCGAGCATCACCGCCGCGACGCTGGCGAGAATGGCGACGATCAGCAGCTGATCAAAATATTGCCCTGCCGGCGTATCGGTGCCGAAAATGATGTGGCGCCAGCGATCGCGCAGGGAAACGGAATCCGAACTCATGGAACCTCGGGCCGGGACATTGCGAGAACGCTATTCTGTCTTGTCCATCGTCCGTTGACCACTTAGTCTCTGTTTTATATACGAATAAAAAGCCGTCTGCTGTACCGCACCGCTTGAGGGGGGATCATGGCGCGCGTCAAAGCGTTGTTCATTTCGTTGTACCCATTCGCCTCGTTGTTTATCTGTGCCCATGCCCTGTGGCTGGGCTGGCAGGACCGGCATTGGCTGTGGGCCGGCCCGTTGCTGGTCAACGTGCCGATTCTGGTGTTGCTGGGCTGGCTGGTCAGCCTGGGGCCGGCGCGCACCAGCCCGCATTTGCCGCTGGCCACCCTGTGCGCCTGGCTGGGCGCGGCGGTGACCCTGCTGGGCACCTTGTCGCTCGGCGATCCCCGCTGGCTGGCCTGGTTGTACACCGGGCTGGGCCTGCTCGGCCTTTGCGCCTACCTGTTCTGGTACAGCCCCCTGCAGCGCGACGCCGCCGACGGCCCGCGGCCCGGCCAGTTGCTGCCGCCGCTGGCGTTCCGGGATCTGGAGGGGCGGCCGGTGTCCACCACCTCGCTGCACGGGGCGCCGGCGGTGATGCTGTTTTTCCGTGGCAACTGGTGCCCGGTGTGCATGGCCCAGGTGCGCGAGCTGGCCCGGCGTCGCCCGCAACTGGAACGGCGCGGTGCCCGCATTATCCTGGTCAGCGCTCAGCCCGGCGCCCGCACCGGTCGGCTTGCCGCCCGCCTGGGCGTACCGATGGAGTGGTGGGTGGACCCGCAACTGGACGCCGCCCGGCAACTGCGCATCCTCGACCCCGGGGGCACGCCCCTGGGCCTGGAGCTGTTCGGCTACCCCTCGGACACGGTGCTGCCCACGGTGTTGATCACCGACGCTCGGGGCGAGATCTGCTACGTGGACCTGGCCGACAATTACCGGGTGCGCCCGGAACCCGCCACCTTCCTTCGCGTGCTGGACACCATGGTGCCGGCGCCGCGCTAGCCGCGGTGCTGGCACGGCCGTACCCTCGGGCGCTTCTCCGGTAAACAAAGGTTTCCGGGAGTCGTGCCGGATAACCGTTCGATTACCACCGCTACGCTTTATTACATACCCGCAACGGCGTGCATCTACATCGCTTTGCACACCCCTTCCATAGTCGCAAAGTCAGTCTCCATTTCGGGGCCTAGCGACTAAGAAGTAAAAAGGGAGGGGTAAACCTTGGATACCAACATCAAACATCTCATCGGTGGTGGCGTGCTCGCGCTGCTGCTGACCGCCTGCGGCGGCGGAAGCAGCGGGGGCGGT
>Ga0206123_10001206_pt1 | contig 24697 bp, 24 predicted proteins | sample Helgoland_Spring_2_FD_160086 | JGI IMG/M metagenome (GOLD analysis project Ga0206123, IMG submission 160086) | Pelagic subsurface seawater microbial communities from Kabeltonne, Helgoland, North Sea - Helgoland_Spring_Bloom_20160316_1 | ecosystem: Environmental > Aquatic > Marine > Epipelagic ...
CAGCTGACCGCTTCTCGCCTTACTGAAGCTGTAAAATAAGGTGAAATAAGGTACTACACTGTGGCCTCTGCGCGACGCGCTTTGTTTGCACAAGGATGACGGCTCGATGACAGCTCGCAGGATAGCGCAAAAAACTGGCGAACTATTTTTAAAATCCGTGGTCTACACGAATATTGCCCATCGGGCGTCACGCAGAACGAGGTCTTTTCGCGCATTTGTTGTACCCGTATTCCGCTATATGTCGCGTGTTGTGCCTAGATGAACGAGGACGCGAGCGACGCGCAACTCGTGGCCCGAGCCCAGGCTGGGGACGATCGTGCATTCGACTTGCTCATTCGCAAGTATCAGCACAAGGTCGTCAAGCTTACGGCGCGCTACGTCAATCCGTCGGATGCACAGGACGTGGCGCAGGAAGCGTTCATCAAGGCCTATCGGGCGTTGGGCGGGTTCAAGGGCGACAGCGCGTTCTATACATGGCTCTATCGCATTTCGATCAATACGGCGAAGAATCATCTGGTCGCGCGGTCCAGACGGCCGGCCAGTCAGGATATCGACGTCGTGGACGCGGAGGCTTTCGGGCATACCGACCGCTTTTCCGAGCAGGATACGCCGGAGGCGCTGCTGGAAAGCGAAGAGATACGCGATGCGGTGATCGCCGCGATCCGCGATTTGCCCGAGGATCTGCGTACGGCGATCATGTTGCGCGAACTGGATGGCATGAGTTACGAAGAAATTGCACAATCAATGGATTGCCCGGTAGGCACGGTGCGGTCGCGGATCTTTCGCGCACGCGCAGCGGTCGAAGAGAAACTGATGTCCCTGGCGGACAAGTGAGGTCAGCATGAACGAGCAGTTTTCCGCTTTCCTGGATGGCGAGGCCACTCGCGATGAGACCGATTCGGCCATCAATGCGCTGCTGCGCGATGACGGGCTGAAGTCGGCCTGGAGCCGACAGCACTGGTTGCGCACGACCTTGCGTGCCCACAAGGGCGAGATGGCGGTCCCGCTCGATACCGATTTCTCCAGCCGCGTCATGGCGGCCATTGCAGCCGATGATCAACCGGCCGCAGCAGCTCCGCCGACGGCGGCGTTGGCAGGCCGTGCGCATCGGGCACCGGGCGGCATGCGCCGCCGGCGCTGGCGCAACATGGCCGGACTTGCCGCAGTCGCGTCGGCAACCGGATTCGTGTTGCTCGTGAGTAACCCGTTGCAGCGTGGCGGCGGTTCCGGGCCGACGGTCGCGCCGACATCGTCAAGTGTGGCCTCTGTTGCGGTCGAGCCCGAGACCACACAACAGATCGCGTCCAGCCGTGGTCTCGATGCCGATATGCTCGACAAGGCCACCGCCAGCACAACCAATGCAAAGGCCCGCCGCACGGCCGCGGTACAACGCAGCGGCGCGGCCGACCATTGGTCGGTGTCCGATCCTGCGATCGCGGACGAACTCAACGGCTATCTGGTGGAGCATAACGGCATGGCCCGCGGCTATGGACTGTCCGGCACCACACCGGCATTCGTGCGCGTGGCAACCTATGGGCAGGAAACGACGCAGTGACGAGGGCGCTTTCAGCGTTCCTGCTACTGTTCGGTTTGGTTGGGCTCGCGGCGGCCGCGCCGGCGGACGCGGAGTCGGGCGATGGTAGTAGCTCCACATCGTCGATCAATGAACTTCTGACCAGCGCCTCGCGGGCGGTGAGCCGCCAGACTTACCGCGGTGTCATGGTCTACCTGCGCGAAAACCAGATCGATACCCTGCGTATCATCCACCGGTCGCAAGACGGCCATGAACAGGAACGGCTGGTCTCGCTGACAGGTCAGCCCCGGGAAGTGATCCGCGAAGGTGGCAAGGTGACGTCCATCCTGCCCGAGAATCAGGTGGTTTTGATCTCGCGACGTGACCGCAAGGGCCTTCTGGGCAACGTCGCGCAATTTTCCGCCGAGCGCATGCAATCGCACTACGAGGTCAGCGAGAGTGGTCGGCGTCGATTGTCCGACCGTATATGCCGGGTAATTCGTATCGAGCCGCGCGATAAATATCGCTACGGCTACCGCATGCTCATCGATGACAAAACCCATCTGCCGCTCAAGCTGGATCTGTTGCGCGATGGCGAGGTTCTGGAACAGCTTTTGTTTACCGAGATCGAGTTTCCCGACGAGATCCCGGACTCGGCGTTCGACTCCAGCTACGATATCGACGGCTATCGGGTCGTCGAGCACCAAGCCGTCCAGGTGGCGGACACACCAGTGCCCGAAGATGCCTGGAAACCGACCCGGTTGCCGCCCGGCTTTGAACTGGCGGAAGACGGGATCCGCCGCGTGACCGAGGCAGGTGTGGTGCGTCAGTTGCTGTTTACCGACGGGGTCGCCACGGTATCGGCGTTCATCGCACCGTCCGGTCTGCGCAAGCCGCTCAAGGGCCCGACCACCATGGGCGCCGTCAACGCCTTTGGGCACGTGGTCGGCGACACCCAGATCACGGTGGTCGGTGAGGTGCCGGGCGTCACCGTCAAACAGATTGCGCAGCATCTGGTCCGCGAGAGCGCGTCCAGCCGCTCAGAGCAATAGCGCGCGGCCGCCCGCCGATTACCTGTTGGCCATGCGTGGGTCGGACAGGCTATGGTCTGTGGGCGTCACACGTGGTTGTCTCGCTTGGGGCCCCAAACATTGTTAACTAGACTTTCTGCCATGCCGTCGAATTCGCCCGTGCGCTTGTGTGCGCTTGTTGTGTTGTGCCTGTTGTTGCTGGCTGGATGTGGCGAGGAACAGGCGCCGCCGGTCAGTCAGCTTCCTGATTTCACGCAGCTGGTGGAGCAGGCGTCGCCGGCGGTCGTCAATATCAGTGCATTGCCGGCGGAAAACAAAAAGGACGGGAACGACGACGAAAGTGGTGCGGGCAACCCACTGGAGGGCTGGCTGCGCCGCTTCTTCGAGGAAGGCCCGGGTGGCGGCGAGCGGCCGCGCCCGCCGGGACCCGGATCCAGTCCGCATCCGTCACTGGGTTCGGGCTTCATCATTTCCGAAGACGGTTATATCCTGACTAACCGCCATGTCATTGCCAATGCCGGCCGGATCGTGGTCAAACTCAACGACCGGCGTCAGCTTCTGGCCAAAGTCGTCGGCGAGGACAACTACAGCGATCTCGTGGTGCTCAAGGTGAATGCCGAAGATCTGCCCACGGTCAAAATCGGCGATCCATCCACGCTGCAGGTGGGCTCCTGGGTGGTGGCGATCGGTTCGCCGTTCGGCTTCGAGACTTCGGTGACTGCGGGGATCGTATCGGCCAAGCAGCGTAATCTGGCCAGTGATCAGTATGTGCCGTTCCTGCAGACCGACGTTGCCATTAATCCGGGCAATTCAGGCGGCCCGTTGTTCAACTTGGCCGGCGAAGTCGTGGGCATCAACTCGCAGATCTATAGCCAGACCGGTGGTTATCAGGGGGTGTCGTTCGCCATCCCCATCGATATTGCCATGGATGTGGCCCACCAGCTCCGCGAAGACGGCAACGTGACCCGTGGCTGGCTGGGCGTGCAGATTCAGGATGTCGACCGGGAACTGGCGGAGTCGTTCAACCTCAATCGCCCCGAAGGCGCGCTGGTTGCGCGGGTGATACCGGACAGTCCGGCCGCCAAGTCCGATCTGCAACCCGGCGACGTGATCCTGGAGTTCAATGAGGAATCCGTGGATTCGGCCGCCGCGCTGCCACCGTTGGTGGGGGCGGTCGAGCCGGGCGAGCACGCGAGTGTCCTGGTGCTGCGGGACGGTGATCGGCAGACGATCGATGTCACCATCGATCCGTTGCCGGACGATCTGGTTGCGGCCACCGAGCCGCCGCAAGCTGAGTCGGATGACTCTGGTCAGCCGGCCGCCGAACCCTACGGCCTGACGCTGGAAGCACTGGGCGACACCGAAATAGAACAGATGGAACTCGATCGCGGTGGCGTCAAGGTCACCGAGGTCAGTGACGGTGCCGGCGCGGATGCCGGCTTGCAGTCGGGCGATGTCATTCTGGCGGTGGGCACCGACCGCGTGGAAGACGTGCAGACACTGCGCGCGGCGCTGGACGAAGCGGACAGCCCGGTGGCATTGCTGGTGCGGCGCGGTGAAAGGCGTCTTTATCTGGCCATGCAGCCGAAGCAGGAATGAGGTTGAAGATGCAGTCGGCTGAAACAATCGCCTGCCTGCGCGTATACTAGCGCGATTATTCGCGTCGCCCCGGCTCTCCGAGTACCGGGGCGATTATTTTGTGCTTACGCGCCTTATCCGGCTCTTTCATGCAGTCACGCATTCGTAATTTCTCCATCATCGCCCATATCGACCATGGTAAGTCGACGCTGGCGGATCGCTTCATCCAGGCGTGCAGTGGCCTGACCCAGCGCGAAATGGCCGAGCAGGTACTCGACTCGATGGATCTCGAGCGCGAGCGCGGCATCACCATCAAGGCCCAGGCGGTCACCCTCGATTACCGGGCCGCTGACGGCGAGGTTTACAAGCTCAATTTCATCGATACGCCCGGGCACGTGGATTTTTCCTACGAGGTCTCGCGCTCGCTGGCCGCCTGCGAAGGCGCGTTGCTGGTTGTCGATGCATCGCAGGGCGTGGAAGCGCAAAGCGTGGCCAATACCTATACCGCCATCGAGCAGGATCTCGAGGTCGTGCCGGTACTCAACAAGATCGATCTGCCCGCCGCTGATCCGGATCGCGTGGCCCAGGAAATCGAGGACGTGATCGGGCTGGAGGCCACCGACCGGCTGCTGGTATCCGCCAAGTCTGGCGAGGGCATCGCGGATGTGCTGGAAGCGATCATCCGGCGTATTCCACCACCCGACGGCAGCGCCGATGAGCCGCTGCAGGCGCTGATCGTGGATTCCTGGTTCGACAACTACCTGGGCGTGGTGTCGCTGGTGCGCATCGTCAACGGCCGTCTGGCCAAGGGCGATCGGTTCCGGGTGATGGCGACAGGGCGCGAGCACGAAGTCGATCAGGTCGGCATATTCACGCCCAAGAAGACCCCGCGCGATGCGTTGGAAGTCGGCGAGGTGGGCTATGTAATTTCCGGCATCAAGGACATCGACGGCGCGCCGGTGGGCGATACGCTCACCCATGCGCATGCGCCATGCGAACAACGGCTGCCGGGCTTTCGCGAGATTCAGCCGCGGGTATTCGCCGGCGTTTATACGGTGAACTCGGACGATTACGAGGATTTTCGCGACGCGCTCGCCAAGCTGCGCCTGAACGACTCGTCTCTCAACTACGAGCCGGAAACCTCTGCCGCCCTGGGTTTTGGTTTCCGTATCGGTTTTCTTGGCATGCTGCACATGGAAATCGTGCAGGAACGCCTGGAGCGCGAGTACAACCTCGACCTGATCACCACTGCGCCGACCGTGGTCTATGAGGTGATGACCACATCCGGTGACGTACTTGCGATCAGCAACCCGACCGCGCTGCCGGATGTGGGCCAGATCGAGGAAATCCGCGAACCCATCATCCGCGCGACCATTCTGATGCCGCAGGAGTTTGTCGGGCCGGTACTGCAACTGTGCATGGAAAAGCGCGGCGTGCAGAAAGACATGAACTACATGGGCAATTCGGTCTCCATGAGCTTCGAGTTGCCGTTGTCCGAGGTGGTGCTGGATTTCTTCGACCGGTTGAAATCGGTGTCGCGCGGCTTTGCCTCCTTCGAATACGACTTCGCTCGCTTTCAGGCCGCCAGCCTCGTACGGCTGGATGTGCTCATCAACGGGGACCCGGTGGATGCGCTGGCCCACATCGTGCACCGCGACCGCTCCTACGAACGCGGCAAGGCGATCGTGGAAAAGCTCAAGAACATCGTGCCCCGGCAGATGTTCGACGTTGCCATACAGGCCACCATCGGTACGCGGATCATCGCGCGCTCCACGGTCAAGGCGATGCGCAAGAACGTCACCGCCAAATGCTATGGGGGCGATGTGTCGCGCAAGCGCAAGCTTCTGGAAAAGCAGAAGAAAGGCAAGCGACGCATGAAACAGCTGGGCAGCGTGGAGATTCCCCAGGAGGCCTTCCTCGCGGTCCTGTCCACCGATGATTCCGACTGACACTGGATAACGAGAGGCGCATGACCACTCCAACGATGGATTTCGAGGCTTGGCTGGCCCTGGCCACGGTGATCACCGGCATCGTCTGGCTGATCGACCGGTTCGTGCTTGCGCCGCGGCGTAACGAAGGCGTCGAAGCCAACTGGGCGGTCGAGTTCTCGCGTTCGTTCTTTCCGGTGCTGCTCGCCGTTCTGGTCTTGCGTGCCTTCGTGTTCGAGCCGTTCCGCATTCCGTCGAAATCTATGGTGCCGACACTGCTGGTCGGCGATTTCGTGCTGGTCAACAAATTCAGCTATGGTTTGCGTCTGCCGGTATTCCACGACAAGTTTGTCGAGATCGGGGAACCCGAGCGCGGCGATGTCATGGTCTTTCGCTACCCGCCCGATCCGGCCAAGGATTACATCAAGCGTGTCATCGGCCTGCCGGGCGACCGGATCACATACCGCGACGAGCAGCTGTTCGTGAACGGCAAGCGGGTGCCGCAGACCGATGAGGGTACGTATGACGGCCCCGACGCCGACCCGCTGGCGAGTATGCGGTTGCTCAGTGAGCATCTGCCGGATGGGCCGGTCCATCCGGTGCTGCAAGTGGTCGGCCGGCGCGGTCCGGATGTCAGTGTGCGGGTGCCCGAAGGGCATTATTTCGTGATGGGCGATAACCGCGACAACAGCGCCGATTCGCGGGTCTGGGGATTTGTGCCGGAGGAGAATCTGGTCGGCAAGGCCTTCATGACCTGGATGAGCATCGACTTCTCCGATTTCGATGTGCGCTGGTCGCGCATCGGCCATATGCTGCACTGAATAGGGATCTGGAGTGGATATGCCGTCGGCCAACATGCAATCGAAGCGCGAGTTCCCGGCCATCGCCGGTCGGCATCGCCAGCGTGGCATGACGCTCTGGGGCCTGTTGTATGTGTTGCTTACACTGGGACTGCTCGGGATGGTTGCGGCCAAGAGCCTGCCGGTCTATCTGAATGCCTACGACATACGCGCCACGCTCGAGTGGGCGGCGAGCCAGCCCGATCTGCAGGACGCCAGTGCCATGACCATTCAGCGGGCTGTGCAGCGCCGTTTCGATGCCGGGTATGTCGATAACATCAATGGGCGTGATATCGCGGTCAATCGCGTCAACGGCGGGCGTGAACTCAACGTATCCTACGAAGTCCGGCGTCCTATGATGTTCAATCTGTCCATGGTGTATTCGTTCGACGAAACCGTGCCGGTGAAGGTCGGCGATGGCGGCCAATAGCCCGGACCGGGAACGCGCGCTTGCGACGTTGCAGGCAAGACTGGGATACGAATTCACCGATCCGGGCCGGTTGCAACAGGCGTTGACGCATCGCAGCGCGGGGCCGACGCACAACGAACGACTGGAATTTCTCGGTGATGGCGTACTCAATTTCGTGATCGCCGCGGCGTTGTTCGAGCAGTGCCCCGACGCGCCCGAAGGCGACCTGTCCCGATTGCGCGCCGCGCTGGTGCGTGGCCAGACGCTCACGGAAATTGCCGGCCAGCTCACCCTGCGCGATCTGCTGGTACTCGGCCCGGGCGAAACCGGCGATGGTAGCCGCCGCCGCGCCTCGATTCTCGCGGATAGCGTGGAAGCGGTGCTGGGGGCGATCTATTGCGATGGCGGATTCGATCCGACCCGCGATGTCATCTTGCGGTTGTACGCCGAACGCCTGGCCCATCTGCCCAGTGTCGCCAGCCTCAAGGACGCCAAGACGCAGCTGCAGGAATGGTTGCAGGCGCGCGGGCGACGGCGGCCGGAATACGAGCTGGTGCGTGTGACCGGGGCCGATCATTGCCAGCATTTCGTCGCCCGTTGCCGTGTCGCGGACGGCGGCGACACGGTGGACGGCGAGGGTGGCAGTCGTCGCAAGGCCGAACAGGATGCCGCCCGGCGTATGCTGGAAAAACTCGATAGCAGTCAGGTCCACGGAACATGAACGAAACAACCCAACCCCATAGCGGCATGGTGGCTCTGGTCGGGCGCCCGAATGTGGGCAAGTCCACCCTGGTCAATGCGATCGTCGGCGAAAAGGTCAGCATCGTCACGCCCAAGCCGCAGACCACGCGCCACCGCATCATCGGTGTGCTGACCCGCCCCGGATTGCAGATTGCGCTGGTCGACACGCCGGGACTGCACACGAGCCGCAAAAGTGCGCTCAACCGGGTGATGAACGAAACCGCGGTGGCCAGTATCGCCGGTATCGATGTGGTGCTGTTCGTGGTCGAGGCCGGCCAATGGCGGGCCGAGGACGACGCGGCACTGGCGCGGCTGTCCCGGTTGGAGATGCCGGTCGGGCTGGTCATCAATAAGGTCGACCGGATCGCCGATAAGGCGCAATTGCTGCCTTATATCGAGGAGGTTGCGGCTAAACGGGATTTCGCGTTTGTGGCGCCGCTATCGGCCAAACGTCACAAGAATCTGGACGCGCTCATCGCTGAATGCGCCGCGCGCATGCCCGAAGGGCCATATCTGTTCCCCGAGGACGAATACACTGATCGAAACCTGCGTTTCGTTGCTGCCGAAACCGTGCGTGAAAAACTCATGCTCTTCCTGCAGCAGGAGCTGCCGTATTCCGCCGCGATCGAGATCGAGCGTTACGATGCGAGCGGCGAACAGGTCGAGATCCATGCCTGCGTCTGGGTATCGCGCGATAATCACAAGTCCATGGTGATCGGCCGGGGCGGGCAGATGCTCAGAAAAATAGGTCGATCCGCGCGGCTGGAATTGGTCGAGCGACTTGGCCAGCGTGTCGACTTGCGCCTGTGGGTCAAGGTGCGCGAGAACTGGATCGACAGCGAAGCCCACGTCCGCGAGCTTGGGCACTGAGCCCGGTCCGCGAATGAGCGCGAATAGCCGCAAATAAGAACATGCATTTGATGATGTTTTTCGTCACGGGCGTCTTGTCCGCAACGTGCAAATCTACCGCCCGCAGCTATGTACCGAGAGAGACGGACGGTGGAAGAGTTATCCGTCACCTGTCTTCATCCGCGCTCGTCCGGGATCATTCGCGGACTAATATCTTCGTATCGCAGTGCGCGTCGAACTGACGCCCGCGCTGATTCTCCACCGTCGGGCTTGGCGGGATACCAGCTTTCTGATCGAGGCGTTTTCCCGCGAACATGGCCGGATCGGGCTGGTCGCCAAGGGCGCGCGGCGTCCGAAGGCGCGCTTGCGTGGCTTGTTGGAGCCGTTGGCTGCGCTGCAGTTGTCGTGGTCGGGCCGCGGCGAACTCTACACCCTCACCGACGCCGACCCGCTGCGACGCCATGTGCTCGCGGGCAAGGCGTTGATGGCCGGTTTCTATGCCAGCGAACTGGTGATGCGCCTGACCGCTCGCGACGATCCGCACGCGCGCCTCTACGATAGCCTGAGCGCATTGCTGGCCACGCTCGAGGACGGCGCGCCGGCGATCGTGGCGCTGCGGTTTTTCGAGCGCGATCTGCTGGATGAAATCGGTTACGGTGTGCCGCTTGTGTCCACCAGCGACGATGGCGAAGCCGTGGTGGCGGAGCGCCGCTATCTTTATCACCCCGAATCGGGTCTGAGGCAATCGCGGCAAACGGCAACAGCCGAGGAAGTTGCGATCAGCGGCAGCGCCATCCTGGCTCTGGTGCAGGGCCGGTTTGTGAATCGTGCGGACGTGCGCGCTGCGCGGGATCTCATGCAGGCGGCCATTGCCCCGCATCTGGGCGACCGGCCGCTGAAATCCGTGCAGACCGCGCGCGCCATGCAACAATTCAAGACCGTGCCGGGAGAACAATCGTGACAACGAACGATACAGCCGAATACCGCGCCATTCGTTTGGGCGTCAACGTCGACCATGTCGCCACGCTGCGCCAGGCTCGTGGTACGTCGTATCCGGATGTCGTCGCGGCCGCGCGCATGGCGATCGCAGCGGGCGCCGACAGTATCACTGTGCACCTGCGCGAGGATCGCCGGCATATTCAGGACGCGGACGTTGAATCATTGGTAGCGATCGGCAGCATTCCGGTCAATCTGGAAATGGCGCTGACCGAGGAGATGCTGGATATCGCTACCCGCCTCAAGCCGCGCGACGCCTGCCTGGTACCCGAACGGCGGGCGGAGCTGACCACCGAGGGCGGCCTGGATGTGGCCGGACAGGTCGAAGCCATGCGCGCGGGCCTCGAACGCCTGCAGGCCGCGTCCATCAGCGCCGCGCTGTTCATCGATCCGGAGCCGCGGCAGATCGATGCGGCAGCCGACGTCGGCGCTGCCCATATCGAGTTGCATACCGGTGCCTATGCCGATGCCGGCGATGAGCGAGAGCGCGACCGGCAATACCGGCGTATTGTCGAAGCCGCGCAGCATGCCGCCGTGCGTGGGCTGGAAGTCCATGCCGGTCACGGTCTGCATCGGGACAATGTCGGTTCGATCACTGCAATCGAAGAGATCGTGGAGCTCAATATCGGCCACGCCTTGATTGCCGACGCGATGTTCATCGGGCTGACGGAGGCCGTACACGAGATGCGTGCGGCGATGGACGCCGGCCGGCGCCAGCGACGCTGAAAGCCGCTGGCTTTGTATATCGTGCGCCACGGGCGCGCTGCTAGACTTGCGCCATGAAAGATTACCCCACACTTCAGAACTTTGTTGGCGGCACGCCGCTCACGCGCCTGCAACGGCTGCCCGGCGAAACCGATACCACGCTGCTGGCCAAGCTGGAAGGCGACAACCCCGCCGGTTCAGTCAAGGATCGGCCGGCGTACAGCATGATCCGGCGGGCCGCCGAGCGTGGCGAAATCAAGCCCGGCGATACGCTGATCGAGGCCACCAGCGGTAATACCGGCATTGCACTGGCCATGGTTGCGGCCATGCAGGGTTATCGCATGGTGCTGCTCATGCCCGAGAACATGAGCGCCGAGCGGCGTGCTTCCATGCGAGCTTATGGCGCCGAAATCATATCGGTGTCCGAGGATGAAGGCATGGAGGGCGCACGCGACCAGGCTGCGCAGATGGGGCGCGACGGCAAGGGCTTCGTGCTCGACCAGTTTGCCAACCCGGACAATCCGCGCGGTCACTACGAGACCACCGGGCCGGAATTGTGGCAGGCCACCGAAGGCCGGCTGACCCATTTCGTGGCCACCATGGGCACCACGGGTACCATCATGGGCTGCTCACGCTATCTCAAGGAGCAGAACCCGGATATTCAGATCATCGGTGTGCAGCCGGCCGGGGAATCGAAGATTCCGGGCATCCGGCGCTGGCCGGAGGAATATCTGCCCCGGATCTTCGAACCCGAACGCGTCGACCGGGTCATCGAGGTGGAACAGGACGACGCGGAGACCGCAATGAAACGCCTGGCGCGCGAAGAGGGTATCTTCGCCGGACCGTCCTCGGGCGGCAGTGTCTATGCGGCAATGCAAGTAGCGGCCGAGGTCGATAACGCTACCATTGCCATGGTGATCTGCGACCGTGGCGATCGCTATCTGTCGACCGGCGTTTACGACAAACCGTGAGGCCGGCAACGATTGCGCTGGCACTGGATACGGCGCTCGATATCACGGCGGCCCGCCGCCTGCACGACTACGGGGAGCTCGACGACGCCAATGTCCAACGCGCCCTGGAACAAAGTTATATACAGCGCGTGGGGCGGATCGACTGGCCGGCTCACCTGCGCGTGATCCGGCATGTCGGCGTCGTGGTCGAGCAGGGCGACGCGGTCAGGGTGGCCGCCATCGCAGCGGATGGAAACGAGGCGTTCGCGTTGTCGCGGCTGTTCGCGCAGTGGCCGGATCGCCCCGGTGCGGTCGTCGCCTGGCAGGCCGACACGGTCGCGCTGATCGCCGCTCGGGCGTTCCTGCATGATATCGGCATGCCGGCCGGACTCCGCGACGGACCGCGGATCGCGTTGGCCGACGACCTCGATACGACGAGTACGGCCAGCGCGGCGCCAGCGCACGACACCGAGTCCGAATTGGCTCGTCTTCTCGACGGCCGCGATATGGATACGGGCGATGACCCGACCAGGCGGGTACAGGCCATGGCGATCAATCGCTATCGCTGGTGGCTGCGCTGGCAGCATTGTCAGGCACGCATCGACGACTCGGAACGTGTGCGCCGAGAGACGGCATTGCAGGCCGCCGAAACCGCCGGGGACGTGTCCGCATGAGCCGGAACCGGCGGCGAGCCAAAAAAGCCGACCGAGGCATTGTCGATATCGTCGACATGGCAAGCAATGCGCGCGGTGTGGGCCGCGACGACGGCAAGGCGATATTCGTGGCCGATACGCTGCCCGGCGAACGCGCGCTCTACCGGCCCACCCGGCGCAAGCGCGACTTCGAGGAGGCGGCGTTGGAGACGCTGCTCTCGGCGGCCCCCGAACGGGTGACGCCACGGTGCGCGCATTTTGGCGTATGTGGTGGCTGTGCCCTGCAGCACGCCGATGAACAGGCGCAGCTGGGTTTCAAGCAAGATCAGCTCATGGCGGCGCTCACGCGCGTGGGCAAGGTCGACCCGGAACAGGTGCTGGCGCCGCTGGTCGATGCCCGCTGGGGCTACCGGCGACGGGCCAGGCTCGGGGTCAAGCACGTGCCCAAGAAAGGCGGCACGTTGGTGGGGTTTCGCGAGCGGGGTGCGCCGTTCATCGCGGTGCTGCAACGGTGCGAAGTGCTGGTCGAGTCGGTCGGTAACCGCTTGGTGGCGTTGGCGGAACTCATCGATACGCTGTCCATCCGCGAGCGAATACCGCAGATCGAGGTGGCGGCCGGCGACAATGCCATCGCACTGGTTTTTCGGGTGCTCGACGCGCCCTCGGCCGAAGATCGCGAGAAGCTGGCTGAATTCGGCGCCAGCCACGATTTCTCGATGTACCTGCAGCCCGGCAACGAAGACACGATCGCGCCGCTGGATCCGGATGCTCCGGCGCTGTATTACGAGCTGCCGCGTTTCGACGCACGGCTGTATTTCCAGCCCAACGATTTCGTGCAGATTCACGCCGGCATCAACGAACAGATGGTCGATCAGGCCCTGGGCCTGCTCGACGTGCAGCCCGACGATACTGTGCTGGAGCTGTTTTCCGGGCTGGGTAATTTCTCGGTGCCGCTGGCGCGCCGCGCGCGCAAGGTGGTGACTGTGGAAGGCGAGGCATCACTGGTCGAACGGGCGCGGGCCAATGCCCGGGTCAACGGGGCGGCGAATATCGACGCGTACGCTGCGAATCTGTTTGAACCGGGAACCCGCCCGGCGTGGTTGCCGGACCGGGCGGACAAGGTCCTGATCGACCCGCCGCGTTCCGGTGCCGCCGAGATGATCGATCTAGTCGCGGCGACCGGCGCTGCCCGAATCGTCTATTGCTCCTGCCATCCGGCCACGCTGGCGCGCGATGCCGGCGAGTTGGTGCATCGGCATGGATACCGTCTTACGCATGCGGGGGTCATGGACATGTTTCCGCATACCGCCCATATCGAATCGATGGCTGTTTTCGAAAAGGTCTGATCATGGGTCTGGAAATCGAACGCAAGTTTCGGGTCGCAAACGACGTATGGCGCGCGCAAGCCCATGCGAGCCAGCGTTTCGAGCAGGGGTATCTGTGTGGCGACGGGCCGGCCTCAGTGCGCGTGCGCATCGAAGGCGAGGAGGCGAATTTCAACATCAAGGCCGCCGAAATCGGTACGGCCCGCGCCGAATACGAGTACCCCATCCCGCTGTCCGAAGCGCGCGAGATACTGGACACGCTGTGTATTGCACCGCCCATAATCAAGACCCGGTACTGGGTCGAGCATGCCGGACATACCTGGGAAATCGACGTATTCGAGGGCCAAAATGCACCGCTCGTGATCGCGGAAATCGAACTGAACACCGTCGACGAAGGTTTCGAAACGCCCGCTTGGCTGGGCGCCGACGTGTCGCACGATGCGCGCTACTATAATCATGCGCTGGCATTTCATCCCTATGCGCTTTGGACTGAATGAGCACGCCGACCGAACATATCCATATCGACCTCGCGCGGCAGACGCTGGTGCTGCGGGACGCGAGCGATCGCCCGATCGCGACGTATCGGGTATCCACCGCGGCCAACGGTGCGGGTGAATTCGAGGGCAGCCACCAGACGCCGCGCGGACGCCATCGTATCCGCGCCAAAATCGGAGCGGGCGCGCCCCGGGGAACAGTATTCAAGGGCCGGCGGCCCACCGGCGAGATCTATTCCGCGGAGCTGGCCCGGTCCGCGCCGCGGCGGGACTGGATTCTGTCGCGCATCCTGTGGTTGTGCGGCGAGGAGTTTGGCATCAACCGGCTCGGTGCAATGGATACCATGCGCCGTTATATCTATATCCACGGGGCGGCGGATACCGCTGTGATGGGCAAGCCGGGATCGATCGGCTGTATCCGCATGCGTAACAGCGACGTCATCGACTTGTTTGACCGGGTCGATGTCGGCACCAAGGTCATGATTGCATGAGTGAACAGGCGCATCGCCCCGGGCCGCTGATCGTGGATGTCGCCGGGACGGGGTTGACCCCGGAGGACCGTGAACTGCTGACGCATCCGGCGGTCGGCGGCGTCATCCTGTTTACGCGCAACTATGCCGAACCCGGGCAGCTGGCCGAGCTGACTGCGGCCATGCGGGAGGTGCGGCCCAATCTGCTGATTGTCGCCGACCAGGAAGGCGGGCGGGTGCAGCGCTTTCGAGACGGGTTCACCCGGATTCTGCCCATGCGCGCTCTTGGGCGTCTCGCAGCGCGTGATGTGGATGCGGCTTGCAACGCCGCACACGAGATTGCGTGGCTGATGGCCAGCGAGCTGGCCGACGTCGGCGTGGACATGCCGCTCGCGCCGGTGGTGGATCTGGATTACGGCGCCTCCGCCGTGATTGGCGATCGTGCATTCGCGGCGGATTCGGCGACCACCGAGAACCTGGCGCGGGCCTTCATGGCCGGCCTGGCCGACGCCGGCAGCGCCGCCACGGCCAAACATTTCCCCGGCCACGGCTTTGTCGTGGCGGATTCACATGCCGAGCTGCCGGTCGATGAGCGCAGCCGGACTGGCCTGGCCGAGGATATGGCGCCGTATCGCGGCCTGATCGCTGCCGGTCTGGACTCGGTGATGATGGCGCATGTGCGTTATCCGGCTGTCGACGATCTGCCCGCAAGCCTGTCGCCGTACTGGATCAATGATGTGCTGCGTGGGGAGTTCGGCTTCGACGGCTGCGTGTTCTGCGACGACCTCAGCATGGGCGGCGCCGCCGTGATCGGTGATTATCGCGAACGCACGCGGCTTGCCCAGGCCGCCGGTTGTGACTACCTGCCCGTGTGCAACGACCGCGCGGCGACCGAGATCGTCCTGGATGCCGCGAGGCTGGATGACGCCGCGGCCGGCCGCCGGCGCGAACGTCTCCATGCCGCGTGCCGGAGTTCGCCGTCACGACCCGGACAGGCTGGCAGCCAACGATGGCAAGCCGCACGCGCGTTGCACGACCATCTCGCCGAACAGGAGCGCGGTTAGACGATGTCGGAACTATTCACGACGCTAATCGATCGTTACACGGTACTGCGCGGTGATTGGGGCGTATGGCTTGATCTGGCTGTGGTCGTGTGTGCAACAGTCGCGCTCGATCTGTTGGTGCGTTTGCTGTTCGCCTGGCTGTACCGGTTTGTCCGGCGCACGGCCAATATCTGGGACGACGCGCTGTTCTACAGCTTCAGGGGGCCATTGCAGGGACTGATCTGGATCGCGGGAATATCGGTGGCGATCCATATCGCGCGGCCGGAGAACAGCGACGCCTGGCTGGCGTATCTGCCGCAGGTCCGTGGCATCGCGCTGGTTGTGCTGTTTGCCTGGTTCCTGTTTCGTCTGATCCGCTCCGTTGGCGCCAATGTTCTCGCGCGCGCCGCATCGCGCGAGAACTCGATCGATGCGACCAGTGCGGATGCCGTGGCCAAATTGATGTACGTCTGCGTGCTGATTGTCGCCGGGGTGTTGTTGCTGCAGGTGTTCGGCGTGCCGTTGTCCGCACTGCTGGCGTTCTCGAGCATCGGCGGTATCGCCCTGGGTTTCGCCGCCCGCGACGTGCTGGCCAATATCTTCGGTGGCCTGACGGTGTATCTCAATCGGCCGTTTTCGGTGGGCGACTGGATCCGGTCGCCGGAACGCGATATCGAGGGCGTGGTCGAGGCCATCGGCTGGCGGGCGACCACCGTGCGTCGCTTCGATATGCGCCCGCTGTACGTGCCGAATGCCATCTTCTCCAACGTGGCACTGGAGAATCCCTCGCGCATGACCCACCGCCGCATCATGGAAACGGTGAGCGTGCGCTACGACGACGCCGCGCTGGTCCCGGATATCGTGCAGGAAGTCCGCCGAGTGCTCGACGAGGACGAGGCGATAGACAGCGATGAAGTGATCCTGACCTATCTCGACAGTCTGGGTGACAGCGCGCTGAAACTGCTGATCTACTGTTATACCCGCACCACCGACTGGGCGGAGTATCTCGCGATCAAGCAAAGCGTGCTGCAACGGGTTCAGGATACGGTGCGCGCCCACGGCGCGGCGATCGCTTTCCCCACCACCACCATGCATGTGCCCGGCGAGGTGCGGTTCGCTCGTGAGCCGGCCGAGAGTGAGCAGCCACAGGAAGAGATCGACCCGGACAAGGTACAATCCGAACGCCGGCGGGCCGTGGCGCGGGAACAACGCCGCGCCGAGGATGCCCGCGGCCCGGACAGTCCTACAGAAGAAGGCTAAGCATGAGCGGTTTTGACGCGGAACGTTATCAGGAGGCGCGTGCGGTCTATGCGCGTGCGGATCGTCTTCTCGACGAACACCAGCTTGCCGGGTGCTACGACCGCATGGCGGCCGACATCACCGCCCAGGTCGCCGAACTCGATCCGGTCATCATCTCCGTGATGCTCGGCGCGCTGCAAGTGACCGCGGAGGTCACCAAGCGCCTGGATTTTCCGTTCGAGTTCGATTATCTCCACGCCACCCGCTATCGCGGCGAGACGGACGGCGGTGAGCTGGTCTGGAAGGTCAGTCCGGCCATTCGTCTCGAGGGTCGGCATGTGCTGATCATCGACGACATCGTCGACGAAGGCCATACGCTGTCCGCGATTCTCAATGCCATCCAGGCGCAGGGTGCGGCCTCCGTGCGCACCGCCATGCTTTTGCAGAAGAACCACGACCGGCGCGCCGAAGGTGTGAATGCCGATATTCTGGGCAGTGACATCGAGGATCGCTACGTTTTCGGTGCCGGGATGGATTACAAGGGCTATTTCCGCCAGCTGCCCGCCGTTTACGCGGTCGATCACGACCGCCATCCGAAGAAGGCCTGAGATGTTGCCGATGAGGATGCGATGAGCGCGCCGATAGGCATCATCGGGGGCACCGCGCTTGCGGAACTGGCCGGGATCGAGGAGGCACGCCGCGCGGCACGGGTGAATACACCCTACGGGCGACCCTCGGGGCCTCTGATTCACGGTCGACTTGCGGGACGCGACGTATGCTTCATCATGCGCCACGGCCCGGAGCATCGCATCGCGCCCCATCGGATCAATTACCGCGCCAATATCCGCGCGTTGGCGGACGCCGGTTGCCACCAGGTGATCGCGGCTTCGGCCGTCGGCGGCATCAGCCAGCCCATGCGTGCCGGTCGCCTCGTGATCCCCGATCAGATCATCGATTACAGTTGGGGCCGCGCGCACAGTTTCTACGACGACCCGTCTGACGCAACCCTCGACCATATCGACTTCACGACGCCCTATGCGCCCCAGTTGCGCCGGCAACTGATCCAGAGTGCTGCCAGTATCGGGCTGGATTTCGCGGCCGAGGGCGTGCACGCCGTGACCCAGGGCCCGCGCCTGGAAACCGCGGCTGAGGTCGAACGCATGGCGCGCGACGGTTGCGATATTGTTGGCATGACGGGCATGCCGGAAGCCGCGCTCGCGCGCGAAGCCGGGTTGTTCTATGCCTGTTGTGCGGTGGTGGTCAACGCGGCCGCCGGGCGCAGCGACGGCGCGCCGATCCATGCCGAGATCCGCACGACCATCAAGCAGGGCATGGCCGATATCGAGCGTCTTCTGCGGGCCGTTATCCCGACGCTCCAGGGCTGAACGACTCGTTCTATCCGGTAACGGCAGCCGGTGATGCCTGTGCGACCGGGGCGCCGAGTTTGCCCAGCAGCGTTTCCAGGCGCTCGACCCGTGTCGCCACGTCCGGCATGTCCTTGAAGAACACCAGCCGGCTGTCGCCTTCCAGGCGGTAGGCTTGGGCGTCGGCCTGTACCAGCGCGATCAGCTTGCCCGGATCGATACGGCTGGCGCGCGAGAAGTTCAGGCGCCCGACATCGGGCCCGGCTTCGATCTTGGCGATGCCCAGTGGGCTGCCCAGCAGCTTGATGGCGGTCGCCGAAAACAGCGTTTCGGTGGCTTCGGGCAGCAGCCCGAAACGGTCGATCAATTCCACCTTGAGCGCCCTCAGAGCCGCCTGGTCGCGTGCGGCACTGATGCGCTTGTAGAGCACCAGCCGCATATGCACGTCGGGGATATAGTCCTCGGGCAAAAGCGCCGTGGCGCCGAGCTCGACCTCGGTCGACGACATCAGATCGTCGGCATCGGCCTCGGGTACCTCGCCGCGTTTGAACGCGCCCACGGCGCGGTCGAGCATCTGCCGGTACAGGTCGAATCCGACCTCCTGAATCTGTCCGGACTGGCCCTCGCCGAGTAGCTCGCCGGCGCCACGAATTTCCAGGTCGTGGGTGGCCAGTGCGAAGCCGGCGCCCAGATCATCCAGTGAGGCCAGGGCGTCGAGGCGCTTCTGTGCGTCCGGAGTCATCGACGTTTCCGGCGGCGTGAGCAGATAGGCGTACGCGCGATGGTGCGAACGCCCGACCCGGCCGCGGAGTTGGTGCAGCTGGGCCAGACCGAAAGTATCGGCACGGTCGATGATGATGGTGTTGGCACTGGGCACGTCGATGCCGGATTCCACGATCGTTGTGCACAGCAGGATATCGAAACGGCGATGGTAGAAGTCCAGCATCACCGCTTCCAGCTCGCGCTCGTGCATCTGGCCGTGGGCGATGCGCACACGCGCCTCGGGCACGATCTCGGCCAGCTCGCGGGCCTTGCGTTCGATATCCTTCACTTTGTTATGCAGATAATAGATCTGGCCGCCGCGGCGCATTTCGCGCCGGGTGGCTTCCTGTATGAGCGCGCTGTCCGAGCGCGACACGAAGGTCTGAATCGCCAGCCGCGATTCGGGCGGGGTGGCGATGATTGACAGATCGCGCAGGCCCGCGAGGCTCATGTTCAGCGTGCGCGGGATCGGCGTGGCGGTCAGCGTGAGCAGGTCGACCTGGGCGCGCAGGCTCTTGATGCGTTCCTTGTGGCGCACGCCGAAACGGTGTTCCTCGTCGACAATCAACAGACCCAGGCGTTTGAAGCGGATATCCTTCTGCAGTAGCCGGTGGGTGCCGATGACGATGTCCAGCTTGCCGTCGGCCATCTCTTCGAGCATGGTCTCGCGCTGCTTGCCGGTGCGCAGGCGTGACAGGGCCGCCACCCGCACGGGTGAATCGGCGAAGCGGTCGGCGAAGCTCTGGTAATGCTGCTGGGCGAGCAGGGTGGTCGGCACCAGCACACAGACCTGATAGCCCGCGGAGACCGCGGCAAACGCCGAGCGCAGCGCCACTTCGGTCTTGCCGAAGCCGACATCGCCACAGACCACGCGATCCATCGGCGTGGCCTTGGCCAGATCGTCGAGCACGTCGTCGATCGCGCGTTGCTGATCGGGCGTTTCCGTGAACGGAAAACCGGCGGCAAATGCCGCGTATTCATTGTCGTCGGCCACCATCGACACGCCTTCCCGGGCGGCCCGTCGGGCCTGGATCTCCAGCAGTTCGGCGGCGACGTCACGGGCGCGCTTGGCGGCTTTCTTGCGTGCGTTGGCCCAGCGGTCGGCGCCGAGCCGGTGCAGGGGCGCGCCGTCGGCGTCCGCGCCCGTGAAACGGTGGACCAGATGCAGTGACGCGACCGGCACATACAACAGATCGCCGCCCGCGTATTCGATGGTGACAAACTCGTTCTCCACCCCGCCGGCGGAGAGTTTCTGCAGCCCCTTGTACCGGCCCACGCCGTTATCCTGATGCACCACCGGCGCGCCGGGCGCCAGATCGGTGAGTTCGCGGATTGCGGTTTCGGGATCGCGCACGACGCGACGGCGCTTCTTGGCCGGTGGACGACTGCCGGTAAGCTGGCTTTCGGTGATGATCGCCAGCTTGTCGTCGCCGCTCGCCGTGAGGACGCAGCCAGCCTCCAGCGGTGCGCTGGTGACCGCTATGCGCTTGTTCTGGGTGAGAAAGTCCGCCCAGCCCTCGCAGCGCCCCGGGGCCAGCCCCAGGCTGGTCAGCCAGTCGCGTAGTGCTTCCCGGCGCCCGGCGGAGTCGCCGGTCACGAGTATCCGGCCTTCGAATGTATCGAACAATGATCGCAGCTCCCGTCCGGTGGCCGCGATATCGCCGGCATTGAGCTTGGGAACCGGTTCTGCGCCGAAGGTCTGCCCCGTACCCGTCGCCGTGGTGTCGATGCGCGCCGCGGTCAGACCGTCCAGGCCCGAACGCAGCGTCTGGCGGGTCACGAATGCATCGGTGGGCGGCAACAGCGGACGTTCGGGGTTGACTCCGCGTTGCTCGTAGCGCGATTCGATCGTCTGCCAGGCGGTGTCCAGTGCGCCGTCGACATCGCCGAGCTCGACGATACAAGCGCCTGGCGGCAGGTAATCGAACAATGACGCGGTGGTGTCGAAAAACAACGGCAGATAGGACTCGATCCCGCCCGGCGGCACCCCGCGCGATACATCGCGATAGATCATGCTCTGACCAGGGTCACCGTCGAAACGCTGACGATAGCGCTGGCGGAAGGCTTTGATGGCGTCGTCGTCGAGCGGAAATTCGCGCGCGGGCAGCAGGCGGATGCGCTCGATCTTGTCGGTCGAACGCTGGGAATCCGGGTCGAATACGCGGATGGTGTCGATCTCGTCGTCGAACAGATCCAGCCGGTAGGGCGTAGCCGCGCCCATCGGGTACAGATCCATGACCGCGCCCCGGATGGCATATTCACCGTGCGTGCGAACCTCGGAGACGGCAGCATAACCGGCGGCTTCCAGGCGCTCGCGCAGCGCATGAAAATCCAGCGTATCGCCGACCCGGAAGACCATCGCCCGCGCATCCACGAACGAGGTGGGCGGCAGGGGCTGCAGCAGGGTATCCGCCGCGATGATAAGCACGCCATCGGCCATGCCGGGCAGCGCATGCAGCAGCGCCAGCCGCTCGGACACGATATCCGCATGTGGCGAGAAGACATCGTACGGCAGGGTTTCCCAGTCCGGGAAGTGCCGGATCGTGGTGCCATCGTCGGCGAAAAACTGCAGTTCGTCCTGCAATCGGTAGGCGCGATGTTCGTCGGCCACCACCGCGACAGTGAGTGCCGCGGTGTTTCGGGCGGCACGCGCAAGCGCGATCGCGCCGGCGCAGCCGGCCAGGCCGTTCCAGACGTCGTGCGCACCCGGCGTCAACGCCGGCGGCGCCAGCGTGTGCATGGGTGCGGAGTTGTCGGATTGCGCAGCCATCGAGGGCGCGGATTATTGCATAACTGAACGACCGGATACGATCCGCGGCAGGTTGGGCCCGTCAGTCCCGGTAGCGTTTGGTGAGATCGGCGAATGCGTCGATCCGTCGGTCGCGCAGAAACGGCCAGACGCGGCGCAGTTGTTCGCGGCGACCGGGGTCGATGTCGGCCAGCAGCAGTTCGGCATCCGTGCCGGCTTCGGCCAGCGTTTCGCCTTGCGGACCGAACGCGAAGCTGTGGCCCCAGAAACGGATTTTGGTGTTCCGTTCGCCTTCGACACCGATGCGGTTGGAGGCAATCACCGGCAGCGAATTGGCGATGGCGTGGCCGCGTTGCACCCCCTGCCAGGCGCCGAGTTGGCGCATCTGTTCTTCGGTGTCGTCCGTGGCATCGTCCCAACCGATGGCGGACGGGTAGATCAGCATCTCGGCGCCGGCCAGCGCCATCAGCCGCGCGGCTTCCGGGTACCACTGGTCCCAGCACACGAGCACGCCGACCCGGCCGATGGATGTGTCGATCGGCGTGAAGCCGAGATCGCCCGGTGTGAAGTAGTATTTCTCGTAGTATTCGGGATCGTCGGGGATGTGCATCTTGCGGTAGCGGCCCGCCAGGGAGCCGTCACTGTCGAGCACCACCGCGGTGTTGTGATGGATCCCCGCGGCGCGGCGCTCGAACAGCGATCCCACGACAACCACGCCGGCCTGCCGTGCGGCCTCGGCCAGACGCTCGGTCGAGGGGCCGGGGACCGGTTCGGCCAGATCGAACAACGCCGGGTCCTCGCGCTGGCAGAAATAACGCGTGTTGTGCAGTTCCGGCAGCAACACCAGCCGGGCGTCAGCCGCGCCGGCGCGCTGGATATGCTCGACGGCAAGTTCCAGATTGGCGGCGGGGTCGGGCGTGCAGGCGTACTGGGCCACGGCAACACGCAGGTTGTGCGGGTGATTCATGCGGACGGCTCGGCGGGAATCTGCATGGCGGCACAGTGCAGGCCGCCATGCTGGCGGATCAAGGCGCGGCTGTCGATGGCCACGATCTCGCGTTCGGGAAACGCGCTGGCGAGAATCGCCTGCGCTTGCGCGTCGGCTGGGTCGTCGAATGAGGGGACGAGTACACAGCGATTGGCGATCAGGAAATTGGCATAGCCGGCCGGCAGACGGTGGCCGTCGCTCGGGTCGTACTGTGGCGCGGGCAACGGCAATGCGATGAGGCGATACGGTGCGCCACCGGCGTTGCGCAGTTGTGCGAGTTCATCGGCCATGGCGTTCAGCGCGGCGTAGTGCGCGTCCCCGTGGTCGTCGCAGCTCTGGTAGACGATGGTATCGACGTCGATGAAACGGGCCAGCGTGTCGATATGGCCGTCGGTGTCGTCGCCGATCAGCTCGCCGTGTTCCAGCCAGTGCACGGTGGTGATGCCGAGTAGGGTGCGCAGAAGTTGCTCGGCGCCTGTCCGGTCCAGTCCGGCATTACGCTGGCCGGCGATCAGGCAGCGTTCGGTGGTGAGCAGCGCGCCGGCACCGTTGGCGTCGATACTGCCGCCTTCGAGCACCCGGTCACAGCGCGCCAGTGTGCCCGGAGCGAGAACGCCGCTGTAGTGCAGGGCCGCGGTCAGGCGATCGTCGCGGGCCGCGTCGAATTGGCCGCCCCAGCCGTCGAATCGAAGATCGAGATAAACGCGCCGGTCATCGTCCAGAACGGTCAGCGGGCCGGTATCGCGGGCCCAGATATCGTCGTTGGGCACGTTGACGACCTGTAGCCGGCTTTTCGGCAAATCGGTCAGCCGGGGATGGGCAGCGATGCTGGTGATGCATTCGGTATCGGCGGCGGCAAGGATCACCCGCTGGTGCGCCGCAAGGGCGGCCGTCATCGCCGCGATCACGTCGCGGGCTGCGTCCAGGCCGTTACCCCAGTCGCCGCGGGTACGTGGCCAGACCAGCAGCATGGCGTCCTGTTGCGCCCATTCGGCAGGCAGCCATCGCGCATTCACGGCGTGTCGGTGGCGAGCTCGCCGGTATGCGCTACCGGCACGGGCGCCTGGGGTCGTACCGCGTGCAGCACGTGATTGTTTTCGAAATAGAGCCGGTAGCCGGGATAGTCCCAGCGGGTAATCGGTGGTTGGCCGACTGCCGGGTGCCGCGTTACCGGCGCGCCGTACCGGGCGAGTACACGGTTCATCGACATATTGCGTGACGGCGTATCATGGCCGCCCGCAGTCGGTCTGGCGCTGGCGCGGTCCGAATCGTCGGGCATCGCAACAACGGTGGCGCGCGTCGTCTCGTCAACCGCGCCGTAGCCATGGTCGGTCGGTTGCGCCTGCACCGCGCAAGCGATGGCCAGGCCTGTCATCTGAACTAATAGGATCCTGCACGTTCTCATGCGCATGACTGATGTCCTTTTTTTCCCGCGCGGTGCGGAACCTTCCTGCGCCGTCCGGCTTCATTATGCTTTAATGCGCGGCCATGTTTAGACCCCTGGAACTCTACGCCGGCCTGAAATACACCCGGGCTAAACGGCGTAATCATTTCATCTCGTTCATTTCGTCCATCTCGATGGGCGGGATCGCGCTTGCCGTGATGCTTCTGATTACCGTGTTGTCGGTGATGAACGGCTTCGAGGCCGAGCTGCGCAATCGCATCCTGGGCATGGCCTCGCATGTCGAGATATCGTCGAGCGGTGCCTCGCTGCAGGACTGGCAGCAGCTCAAGCAGACGGTCGACAAGCGTGTCCCCGACGTGGACGCCGCCGCGCCGTACGTCAGCGGCGAGGGCATGCTGCGCAACGGCCGCAATATCTCGGGCACGTTGATTCGTGGCGTGCTGCCGGAGCAGGAAGCGGACGTATCCGATGTGGCCGATCATATCGTGGGCGGCACGTTCGATTCGCTCAAAGCCGGCAAGTACCGCGTCGTGATCGGGGCGGAACTGGCGGCCTTGCTGGGCGTCGGCGTCGGCGACAAGGTGGATCTGATGATCCCCAAGGCGAATATCACACCGGCGGGCATCGTGCCACGCTTTCGACGCTTCACGGTCGGCGGCATCTTCA
>Ga0206123_10001209_pt1 | contig 24648 bp, 23 predicted proteins | sample Helgoland_Spring_2_FD_160086 | JGI IMG/M metagenome (GOLD analysis project Ga0206123, IMG submission 160086) | Pelagic subsurface seawater microbial communities from Kabeltonne, Helgoland, North Sea - Helgoland_Spring_Bloom_20160316_1 | ecosystem: Environmental > Aquatic > Marine > Epipelagic ...
TACAACAGGGAAGCAAGTCCAGGTTTAAATATTGTTATTCCTTGGGTTGAACGTCTCATCATAGTTGACATGAGAGAGCAAGTTATTGACGTACCTCCACAAGAAGTTATTACGAAAGATAACGTAAACATCACAGTTGATGCAGTCATATATTACGAACCAACAGATCCAAAGAAATTAGTTTATAACGTAGGAGACTTCATTACCGCTGCAACAAAGCTAGCTCAAACTAACTTAAGAAATGTTGTTGGTGATTTGGAACTAGACGCAGCACTGACCTCAAGAGAAAATATCAACACTCAATTAAAACTTATTCTTGATGAAGCCACTGATAAGTGGGGTACTCGAGTTGTAAGAGTTGAGATTCAAAGAGTAGATCCTCCACAAGATGTTCAAGACGCAATGAATAAGGTGATGAAAGCTGAAAGAGACAGAAGAGCAGCGGTTACTGAAGCTGAGGGTGAGAAAAAAGCTGCAATTTTGACTGCTGAAGGTGAAAGACAGTCACAAATACTATCTGCACAAGGTGAAGCAGAAGCTCTTAAAGCTGTTGCGGATGCACAAAAATATGAAAAAATCGCAGTTGCTGAAGGTGAAGCAGAGGCTATCGAACAAGTCTTTAATGCAATTCACAAAGGGAATCCATCAAATGATTTGATTGCAATTAAGTATCTTGAATCATTAGAAAAAATTGCTGACGGCAATGCAACCAAGATATTTTTGCCTGCTGAGCTATCGGCAACTTTAGGAAGTATCGGGGCAATCTCAGAACTATTTAAAGACGATAAAGAAAAATCAGAAGAACTTACTGACGAATAAGTAAGTACCAATAAGTACGAGTGATACACCACTCAATTTATTAATTATATTCTTTGTTTTTTCAGATGAGTTTTTAAAGAAAAAATCACTTGTAAATGCATAGGTTATATCTGCTATAAAATTTATTACTAAAGTTATAAGCCCTAGGTAAATCAAACTTAAAAAGTAACCGTCCTCATTTGTCATATATATTGGTAGGACTGTCAAATAAAATACCCACATCTTAGGGTTCAAAAGATTTACTTTTAGGCCCGAAAGGAATGCAGTGTTATTATCTATGCCAGTTTCTGTTGAAACATTAGATGTAATTGTTTGATAGCCTTTTATAAGGATATAGATTGAGCCTATAAAATAAATAATTGTAATCATCACGGGCACAGTATTTACCAATAAGCTCACTACCAATGCAGAAACGAAGGTTAATCCTATAGCTCCAGCAGCAGCACCAAGTGCTACCTCAACACCCTTTCGTCTAGAATTCTGAACAGATTGATTTACCACTAAAGCAATAATTAATCCTGGACTAAAAGCAACACTAAATTGAATGATTAAGAATGGAAATAATACAGATGAACTGATCACTAAGTTGTAACTTTTGTTATCAAGCTTTTTTCTTTGATAACTCGGGAATACCAAGAACCATTTCAATTTGAAGATCTTTATATTCCTCAGCAATCTGATTACCAATAATGATTAGTAATTCAAGAGTTGCTTCTTTTTTCCCCTCATTAGCTCCGAAAGTACGGGGAGCATCAGTATATTGTTTTCTAACGTTACTGAATAGTTCTGTTGACTCTGTTTTATTAAAATTATCAGAAACCATTTTTTTTGTAATTGATTCAAAACTTTTTCGCTGTCTTCTTGGAAGGTTAAATTTCATATAGATATACTAACTAACTATTCATTCTTACTTGAAGTGAGACTTCATAATCTTCTGAATACTTAACAGTATCAAACTCAATAAAGTCAAACTTTTCATGAAAAAGTAAAGAAGGTACATTTTTAGTCGGTAAAAGATTAATCTCAGCAGTTAAATGTGAAATAGCATTTTTATTAGCAAACTTCACAACTTCATCATAAAGTCGAGAAGCTATTTGTTTATTCCTAAAGTTTTGATCTATCGCTATACGATCTATGTATAAAAAATTATTCAACCTATTTTTCAATTGTTGATAATTTTTATGATCTAATTCAAGAAGATATTCGTGGGTATCTTTAGTATCTTGAAAACAGATAATATAACCAACAACAGTATCTTCGATTGAAACACACAAATTGAAGTCAGAATTATCAACGAGTAGTTTAAATTCTAATAGAGATTTTGTTCCAACTTCAGGAATATTATCCTCATTTATCTTATGGCACCCAGCCACATTTTTATTGTTGATTGGTGTTAACTTCATTTGATTATTTTAAATTATACATTGTATGCATAAAATGCTAAATTACCCATATGGGAAATACTACAGTACTAATGAGCTCACCGGAATATTTTAAAGTTGAATATTCTATTAATCCTTGGATGGTCGAAGGTGTTGAAGTTAATCTTGAGTTAGCAAAGCAACAATGGGAAAACCTTAAATCAACTATTGAAAATGCTGGTGCAAGTGTTAAAGTTGTGCCTCCACATGAGCAATATCCTGACTTAGTCTTTACAGCAAACTCAGGCATAGTAAAAGATGATAAAGTATTGATTGCAAATTTTAAATATTTGGAAAGACAAGGCGAAGAGGAAATCTATTCAAAATGGTTCTCTGAAAATGGATATGAGGTGTCAAGAATTCCTTCAGAGTTTAAATTTGAGGGAAGAGGAGATGCTTTTGTTTTGGGAGACCACCTTGTTGGATCATATGGTGTAAGAAGTGACAAAGAAGCACTTTTATATATTGCAAATGAATTTGGTTTAAAGCCCAAAATAGCAGAGTTAGCTGATCCAAAATTTTATCATTTAGATACTTGTTTCCAACAGCTTCCAACTGATAATAAGGATGCGATATTTTATCCAAAAGCATTCAAAGATGAATCACTTTCAGAATTTGCAGATTTATTTAATTTAATTCCTGTTTCTGAAGCTGATGCAAACAAACTTGCCTGCAATGCTGTTGTGATTAATGACACAGTAATTTTTCCATCTGAAGAGATTGATGCTATTCAAACAGTGAAAGACCTTGGGTTGAATGCTGTTGTTGCTAATGTTTCTGAATTTTTAAAATCTGGTGGAGCCTGCCAGTGTCTCGTAATCACATTAAAATAACACCATGATTATTAAAGCCATTTTATGGCCAATTAAAAAAATAATACTATTTCCCTTAAAGATGCTTTTTTATACCACGCTTCTTTTTGTTGTAAGTGTCTTATTTTTTCAATACAGAACAAATTATGAGGTAGATGTAAGTCCATTAAGTGTCGCAGAGTATGAAAATTGTTTAAATGTTATTGATGACTATGACGTCACTATAGATTTACTTTCTCAATACGTTGATAAACTAGACAGTCAACAACAGTCATTCTTATATAGTTATCTTCCCGATCCTTTCAGTGTGTTGACACAACCTCAGGAGATTAGTGAGAATGATTTTAGAAATGTCAGAACTTTTTTGAAGAACTATCTTCAAGCAGGAAGGTTCCCAGGTTTTGGAGGAAAAGCTTTTTCACCACAAGCTGCAAGCCTGTGTAGAGGTGGATTAAGTTAAATCTACGATACTTGCTTTTGTTAAGGAGACAAGAGTTTCGGGTGATAGAAAAAATTTACTTACTCTATTACCCCCTCCTATAAAAACTTTTTCTCGTGTCATAACATTCTCATCAACATAAATCTTTATATTCTCAGGCAGCCCTAGTGGACTGATTCCACCATATATTTGTTCTGTTATTTCTTCAGCTTCTTCTCGTGATGCAAAACTGAGTTTTTTTGAGCTCAAAACAGCTTTTCCTTTATGATTTACATCTAATCTATCAATACCGAGGACACAAAACAAAGCATAAAATTCCTCAGGTTTTTTTGATTTTATCAAAATTGCATTACAGGAGTCTTCTATTTTGTAGCCATAGTGATCACAGAAACTTTGCGTATCTGAAAATTCATCAGCACACTCAAATATTTCAAGTAATTGTTGATTCTCGCTATAAACCTGGTTTACTGTTTTGTGAATATCCACCATATGGATAATGATATCCTATTTTTTTATGTACAATCTCATTATGGAATTTAAAACAATTATTGAACCTTTTAAAATAAAATCGGTTGAACCACTTGCTATTACAACACCAGAAGAGAGAAAAGAGTTTTTAGAGAGAGAGCACTGGAATTTATTTGGACTTCAATCACAAGAAGTAACAATTGATTTATTAACAGATTCAGGTACAGGGTCAATGTCATCTGAGCAGTGGGCAGCAATCATGAGAGGTGATGAGGCGTATGCTGGATCACATTCATGGCAGAGATTTAATCAAGTAGTTTCTGATCTTACGGGCTACAAACATATTATCCCTACACACCAAGGAAGAGCTAGTGAAAAGATACTTGCAACAATTACTGTTAAAGAAGGTGACATTATTCCAAGTAACAGTCATTTTGACACTACAAGAGCAAACTTTGAAGCAGCTCTTGCAACCCCTGTCGATTTATTATGTGAAGAAGGACTCGACTTACTTACGCCAGCTCCTTTTAAGGGAAATATAGATTTAGATAAATTAGAGGCATTACTAGCTGGGGAAGACAATGAAAGAATCCCATTCGTATTAATGACTATCACCAACAACACAGGCGGGGGTCAGCCAGTCTCAATGGACAACCTTAAGGCAGTAAAGGTCCTATGTGAAAAGTATAAAAAAATGTTTCTACTTGATGCATGTCGATTTGCTGAGAATGCATGGTTTGTATCCCAAAGAGAAGATTCATATAAAGATGTAGAAATTAGAGAAATAGCTAAAGAAGCGTTTCGATTGGCTGATGGGTGCACGATAAGTTTAAAAAAAGATGGTTTTGGAAATATTGGAGGCCTTCTTGCCCTGAATGATGATAGTCTTGCTGAAGCAGCCAGGAATGTATTAATTTTAACTGAAGGATTTCCTACCTATGGTGGTCTTGCTGGAAGGGACTTGGATGCTTTAGCCCAAGGTTTAAAAGAAATAACAGATAGACATTATCTGGAGTACAGAGCAAGGTCTATTTCGTATCTAGCAGAAAAAGCTATTGAGTATGGGATTCCAGTCGTACAACCAGCTGGTGGACACGCACTATATATTGATGCAAAAACATTCCTTCCAAACATTCCACCTCACCAATATCCCGGTCATGCTGTTGCCTGTGAGATATATCTTATTGGTGGAGTTAGAGGTGTTGAGTTGGGTACTTTGGCATTTGGAGTGGCAGGTGAAAACGGAGATCCTGATACGCCAGCAACTCATGAGTTAGTACGACTTGCTGCACCTCGACGAACTTACACTCAAAGCCATTTCGATTATGTTGCAGAGGTTTTAGAAAAGCTAGCTGAGAGAAAAGATAAGTTAAAAGGATATAAGATCATACAACAACCAAAACTACTTAGACACTTTACAGCCAAACTTGAACCTTTAAAATAATCTAGATGAAAAAGGTTTCTTTTTTATTTTTACTTCTATTTATATTCTGTGGAGAAACTTCTACTAATGAAGATATTAAGGACACAACTATAACTTCTTTAGAAACATTAGAAGCTGTTACTGAAGAAGAACCGGAATTGTATGTAATGTTGATGTGGCATCAGCATCAACCATTTTATACAAAAAATGATGATGGTTATTACACAAGGCCTTGGGTTAGAGTCCACGCAACAAAAGATTACCTTGATATGGTTGAGTTAGTGGCTGACTATCCAGACATGAAAGCAACCTTCAATCTTACACCAGTGCTTCTAAGACAACTTGAAGATTTTTCAAATGGTGCAAAGGATTTATACTGGTATTACACAGAAATAAATGCAGAAGATCTTACAGAAGATGACAAAGCTTTTATAGTTTCAAGATTTTTTGATACAAATCCAAAAGTTATCGCTCGATTTCCTAGATATGTCGAACTAAGAAATTCAAACCAGAACTGGTCTACATGGACAAATCAAGATTTTAGAGACTTACAAATTTTGTTCAATCTTGCGTGGACTGATCCTAAATATCTTTCTCAAGAACCGTTGCAAGATCTAGTCTCCAAAGGAAGAGGTTTCAAAGAAGAAGATAAAACGATTCTTTTAACCACACACTCAGAATTGATTGATAAGGTCATTCCAACACATGCGGAATTATGGAAAACTGGTCAGATAGAAATAACAACTACTCCTTATGCGCACCCCATTCTTCCTTTAATATTTGATACAAACTTGGCAGCTGTAGGAGATATTGGAGCAGAATTACCAACAAATAGATTTAATAAACCAACAGATGCTGCCATTCAGGTTGAGAAAGGCCTAGATTTAGCTGAAGAACTTTTGGGTCAGAGACCTACAGGAATGTGGCCAGCCGAAGGTGCAGTGTCTCAAGAAGTTTTAGGCATGTTTGCAAAAGAGGGAATTAAATGGATTGCCACAGGGGAGCATGTATTGTCAAAATCCCTCGATATTCCAACTTTTAAAAGAAACACAAAAGGGATAGTTACAAATCCAGAAGTACTTTACACCCCTTGGTACGGTCAACTTAACAGGCAGGATGATGTTGCAATCTTTTTTAGGGACTTATCTATTTCCGATAAAGTCGGATTCACCTATAGTGGAATGTCCCCTGAGCTAGCAGTTGCTGATATGATGAAAAGCTTACAAGCTGCTAGAGAAGCTAGTGTAACAATGGATAAACCATTAGTAGTCTCAATAGTTCTAGATGGTGAAAATGCCTGGGAGCACTATCAGAATGATGGAATAGATTTTCTGAGTTTAATGTATGAAACTCTTTCAACAACAGAATGGCTTAAAACAACAACTCCAACGGAATATATTGAAAAATATGAATCTCAAATTAATAAATTAGATAATGTATTTCCTGCATCTTGGTTTCAACCTAATTTTGCTACATGGATTGGTGAGACAGAAGAAACTTATGCTTGGGACTACCTCCAAAAAACGAGAGCTTTTTTTGATAGGTCAAATACATCAGGAGGATACACTAATGAACAGCTTGAAAAGGCTTTTGATTATATGTTACTAGCAGAAGGTTCTGATTGGTTCTGGTGGTATGGAAGCGATCAATCAAGTAGTAATGATGATTACTTTGGTTCAGCATTTAGAAATCTATTAAAAAATGTATACACTGCTCTTGGCGAAAACCCCCCTGCGTATTTAGATATTCCAATTATTTCTCCTACTGCTAAATTATTTGATAAACCTTCAGATTCAATACTTGATACAAATCAAGCTTTACTTATAAATGGAGCAACAAATAAAAATATTTGGAGTGACGCTGGAGAGATAGAAACCTCAGATATTATTTCAAAAATGAAATATAGATTCTCGAATGAACATTTATATATTTCAATTCAAAAATCTTCATCTGCAATGCAGGAATCGGAACCATGGAAATACACTGATTTAGATATCTATATAGAAAGTCCATCCAGAGCAAAGATTAGAAGATCCTCTGTACCATTTAAAGATGGAGAAATCTCCAATCAGGCATTTTTAGGAATTGAAGCCACTCAAGCAATATTTCATAAGGGTGAAAATCTTAGTAATGGTCCATACTTTACATGCACTAAAAGAGACTTGCCTTATGAAGGAAGCATTAAAGAAAAAACATTTTCTACATCGTGCTTAACTAAAGAAACTACAGAGGTCTCATCTTTTGGGAATGAATTGTACCTTAAGATTCCAATAGGTGAGCTTGGTTCACTTAGCTTTGGAGATAAAATTAAATTTCGAGTTTACTCAGATATGTTTGATGGGTACATTGAACCCTCCAAACCTCTAGCATTGTTTGTTCCCGAAGTTTCAAATGTTGAACTTTTTTTAGAAGTTGAAGATCCAATTAAAGATGATCATGGGGAAGGCAGCTATACGTATCCAACTGATGGTGTATTTATACCTGGAAGTTACGATTTTGAAGGATTCTCAGCTGGAGTTGCTGATGGAAACCTTATAATGAATTTCGATATATTAAGTGCTATAAAAAATCCATGGAATTCACCAAGAAGTTTATCAGTACAAACTATCGACGTGTACATAGATAAAGATTTTGGTGCAGATACAGGAGTAACTCAACTTGGTAATTATAGGTTTGCCAAAATGCCAGATGGATCCGGTTGGGAATATCATATTGTTATAGAGGGATGGGAACCACAGATTTGGAAGTCACTCCCAAGTGGAGAGTCAGAATTAGTCACTAATCAATTTGATATTGTTGTTGTGCCAGACAAAGGAGTTGTTGTCGTAAAGCTTGATATTGAAACTCAGCTTGGTGGTGGAAATCCAGAGGATTGGCATTATGGAGTAATATTGATGTCTCAAGATGGCTACGGACCAAACTCTTCTAGGATAAGAGAAATTAATCCTTCAGCAGAACAGTATCGAGGTGGAGGTGCTCCTAATATTGTTAATCATCCAAATATTTTTGACACAATTCATCCTGACTCAGGAGTGCAAGAAGATTTACTGAGCTCATATCAAGATTATGCTGGTTCAGTTGACGATATTTTAGACAAAGATTTTGGAACGATACCCTTAGTTAGCAAAGACTCCTAATATTACTTTCTATGAAAAAATGGAATTGGCCACTTCTTGCAGTTATCACTTGGTTTTTAGCTTTTATTACTGGAGTATGGCCAGATTATGGTACAGATGATGGAATTTTTACAATTGGTAATCTTCTTACTGGTATGAGTACGATAGCTTTTCTAATTTATTATTTGAATACTCGCAAAATTAGAAATTAAATAAAAAATACCTTACCCTTTTAAAACACGGAGCTGTAATATCTATTTAGAAGCTGTCTTTTTAAGAATTAGTGTTGCAACACTATAAGCTTCAAACAGTAGAAGAGAGGACCTTTCATTCTCTCTTTTTCTGTTTCTGGGGTAAATAAACCAATTAATATTATTTTATGTTACTAATAGTTGCACAAAAATACATATATTATATAATGTTACTAATAGTTACATAAAAGGAAAAAATGAATTTAGTAGGTTTAAAAGAATTATCAGAGCTTCTAGAGCTACCGTACGAAAAATTAAAAGTATGGAAGAGTAGAGGTCGACTACCTGAACCATTTCAGACAATTAGTGGGACACCAGTTTGGGACTGGGATGAGACAGAAGAGGAATTCAGATCTATTGATATAAACGAAAATTCAGGAAGACCAAGAAAACCAAAAATATCTATAGCTGGTGGGTTAATTGAAATTGACGTAAAAGGCAATAACAAAGAAAAAGATGAAAAAATTTCAATTAAAGTCAATGGAAAGTCGTTTGTTGACATACAAGCAGAACCCGCAAACTCTAATAAAAGGTCTGATAGAAATTTATCTATAGCAATTTTAGGAAAAAAGGTAATAGATATAAATACCGACGATTTTGATGAAGAAGGGAATAAGGATTCAAATAATGCAGACAGTTAGGTTCGAAGTAGGAAGATTTACTGGAAGTGTCATAGCTTTATTGATGCTTGGTTTAGTTGCTACGGTTAGTATATTCATTCTTAAAGTAGCATTTACAATCGCAGCAATTGGTGTAGTAATCAAAACATTCTCAAGAAATTAAAATAGGAGTTACTCAATCAGTTATATTTCTCAACTTTTTCTATTTCTAAGGTAGTTAAATAAATTACATTACTTGTACAAATTGTATTATGTCAGTATGAGCTTATGGAAAAAATTTTTAAAATGGGAAAGCAAGGTCTTCTCAGCACCATATAAATGGTTACTCAAAAAAGGAATTATAGCCATAGGAACAATTGCTAAAAAAGTTTATCTCACAATGGATGATTTGTATGAAGAAAAATTCTTAGATGAATACAAAGGTAACCCAAATTGGTCGGGGGATGATTGATAAATGGGTCAAATTAAAATTTAGAAGTAAAAACACTCTTAAGAAATCAACATTAAGTTATTATTTTTCGTTCTGAAGTTTCTGTTCTTTTATAGGACTTTTTCCAGTCTCAACTTTTTGTTGATAGGCTTTATCAAAAGCTTTTAGCTGCCATCCATCCATTCTCAATCTTCCAGCTTCAATAACATCACTTTGTTCTTGATCTGAATAGGAAGACCATTTCGTTATTTCTTTTGTCGTACGGGCACATCCATAACACAAGTCACTGTTTGGATCAGTTACACATACATTGATACACGGAGATACGATTGCCATCTTTACATACTAATTTGCTTTACAAGTTTCCTGGTAATATTTCTGAGCTCTTCTTTTGGATTAGTAAGCCCCTTTGGACCACATTCATGAATTCCATTAAATTCATTGTCACCAATATATTCATATTGACCCCCTAAAAAATACTTCTTGCCAGTAATATGTTTCAAGACTTCACCTATCACCTTTCCACTAAGTGAAGTCTTATCAAATTTTCCCTCACAAACGACACTAATCTCAGCATTAGAAATCTTACTAATGAGACCTGTTTCTCGTAGAAAATACTCTGAACCTGAAATTACACTACATCCAAGAACCTCACCCAACATAAAAGAAAGACCTCCAGCTGCTCCAGTATTTCCCTCATATGGATTAAGGGGCAGGTTTAATGTAGTTGATAACATTTCAAATATTCTCTCTAGTTGAGTTTCAATATGATAAATTTCTTTTTTATCCAATCCCTTTTGTGGACCATAGGCAGATATTGCAGAGTTATTACCTAGTAATGAAATAGAGGTATCTGTTAATACTTTTAACTCTAATTTCGTAAAGGAGTCAAGCACTTTTAAAGAGGTAATGCGTGAAAAATCTTTTGGTTTTGGGTTCTTTATAATTTCTGTATCTGAATAAAAATCAATACCAAGTGAACTTAATAGTCCAATACCTCCGTCAACTGTTTTAGAACCTCCCAAGCTCAATACATCAACCTGTCTAACAATCTTAGATAAGCTTGATGAATTTAACTCATAAGGATGAGTTGTTGAATTGTTTATTCCTATCAGTGAAGCAGACTCAAAATATATTTCTCCGTTGATATTTAGAAATTCAGTTGGTCGCCAGTTTCCTACAAAGTCTTTGTTCATTATCCTCTGATGTACTGGCATGTTGTAATGCTTGAATATTTCAGTCGAACATTCACCACCGTCAGTCACTGGAAAATAATTAGCTTGTATGCCAGATTTTTTAAATACAGACCTTATTATCTGTAATGCCTCAGATGCAGAAAGGGTTCCAGAAAACTTATCACTATATACATTAACCTTCATGACCTAAGTTTATTTATAGATAACCCTTAAAACCAATAAAATAAAATAATGAAGGTTGGATTTTTATCAGATAAAAATGGGTTTAGAGCTCCTCTTCATCCAGATTCACTAAAAAAATATAATAAGACACAGTTATTTGTTGAAAAAGACATATTTCAAAATCTTGACTTAGAGTCAAAAGAGTATAAAAAACTCAAAAATTTAAATAAATCAGCTTTGAAAGAAATGGATGTGCTTTGCTTTGTTGATTCTATAGATCTAAGTATTGTTAAATCACTAAAGTCCAATGCAAAAATTATTGGCCTTTATGATGAAAAGACTAAAAAGGAAATTAGGAAAATAAGACAAGATGTAGCACTTTATGATTTTTTCAGACTTCCAAGAATTTCAAGAGCACAGAATATGGATGCTCTCTCATCACAAGCAAACCTCCTTGGATATGCATCAGTTCTACGTGCTTCATTAGAAACTTCAAATGTTATTCCCATGATGACTACTGCAGCAGGAAATATTTCTCCAGCCAAAGTATTAATTCTAGGCATAGGTGTGGCTGGCTTACAGGCTATTGCTACAGCAAAAAGACTAGGTGCACGTGTTTGGGGTTATGATGTACGAGCTGATGTTAAAGATCAGGTTGAAAGTCTTGGTGCAAAATTTGTAGAGGCAAGTTCCACAACTCAAGATGGCGTGTATGCAAAAGAGCTCACAAAGAAGGAAGAAGCAGATTTAAAAAAAGCATTAGCTAATCAAGTTATTGATAGTGATATTGTGCTTACCTTTGCACAGATACCTGGAAAAAAAGCACCGTTATTAATTGATAAGAAAACAGTCTCAAAAATGAAAAAGAACTCTGTTATTGTCGATTTAGCCGCAGGAACAGGTGGTAATTGTGAACTTACAAAAGTTGGAAAAGTAATTCAAAAAGATGGTGTAAAGATTGTTGGTGAGATGGATATTCTTAAAAATGTAAAACATGCTGCTACAAAGTTATATTCAGAGAATATTAGAAATCTTGTTCAACTTCTTGAGGAGAATCCGGAAGATGAAATATTTGAAGAAATGAGTAAACATGACTGAGATTTTTTTGTACACATTACTAATTACCGCTATGGCCAGTTTTATAGGGTATGAACTGATTTCCAAAATACCTCAAACATTACATACCCCTCTCATGTCAGGCTCAAATGCAATTTCAGGTATTACTTTAATTGCAGGTATTCTTATTTATCCAAATGTAGTTGATGATGTATTACTTAAAACGATTGTGCTTATTGGGGTCTCCTTTGCGACTATGAATATAGTTGGTGGATTCTCCGTTACTGGCAGAATATTAGAAATGTTTAAGAAAAATGACTGAATCACTTTATCTTATCTCCGCGGTTCTTTTTATCTTTGCGCTTAAATTGTTTTCACGACCTTCGACTGCATTTCGTGCCAACAATTTAGCTATTGGAGGCATGGTTTTAGCAATTATCTCTGCATTTAATCTAAAGTTTGCCGATTACGATGTTGTGTTTTATTTAGTAATTCTTGTTTCAGCAGGGCTTGGAGTGGTTGTTTCTAACAGGGTACAGATGACACAAATGCCAGAGTTAGTTGGTATTTTTAATGGCCTTGGGGGTGGAGCATCAGGAGCTATTGCTTATGTGGAGCTCTCAAATAGCACTTTGGTTCTTTCAGATTTCTCAGTAGCTATATTTTCTATGACCATTGGTGTCTTTACTTTTTCTGGAAGTTTGATTGCAGTAGCTAAATTACGTGGAAAGTTAAATAGTTTCAATGCAACAGTAATCAATATTTTGTCAGGAGTATTACTGGTTGGGGTAATTACAATGCTTACAACTAAAATAGATTACTCAACTGAGTACATCATCATTCTCTCTTTACTACTTGGTATAACACGAGTGGTATTAATTGGTGGGGCTGACATGCCAGTGGTCATAGCATTCTTAAACTCTCTATCAGGAATTGCAGCAATGGCAGCAGGATTTATTGTGAACAGTATCATCCTGATCATAGCGGGTGCGTTGGTTGGAGCATCTGGAATTATTCTTACTCTTTTAATGTGTAGCGCAATGAATAGGACTATTTACCAAGTACTTAAGGGTGGTTTCGGAACAACGAAAATCAACAACGAATATGAGAAAGATCCGATTAGTACATCTGCAGAGGATATTGCTATTCAGTTAAGTTATGCAGACTCTGTTGTTATTGTTCCAGGTTACGGTATGGCTGTTGCGCAAGCACAGTCTGCAGTAAAAGAACTGACGAATACTTTGAAATCAAAAAATATTGAAGTGAAGTTTGCTATCCATCCGGTGGCAGGAAGAATGCCAGGACATATGAACGTTTTATTAGCAGAAGTAGATATTGATTATGAGGATATGTTTACCTTAGAAGATATTAATTCTGAGTTTTCCGCGACTGATGTAGTACTTGTTATTGGTGCGAATGACGTTGTAAATCCATTAGCAAGAACAGATGAAGACTCTCCAATCTATGGGATGCCAATCTTGGATGTGGATATGGCAAAACAGGTTGTTGTAATAAAAAGATCTATGTCACCAGGTTATGCTGGGATTGCTAACCCACTCTTTATTGAAGAGAATACGAAAATGTTATTTGCGGACGCAAAAGAAGGCTTAGAAAATATTGTTAAATCTTTTGAATTGGTATAAAAAGTTATATACTTTTTAGATGATTAACGGTGATTATTTAGCAATAGAGAAACCTTTACTTTACCTTCATATTCTCGCCGGTTTAATTTCTCTAGGTATTGCCTATGTTCTTTTATTCATCAAGAAAGGTAATAAAAGACACAAAAAATTAGGGCTGATTTATGTCTATGGGATGTCAACTATTTTTGTGACAGCAATTCCACTAAGTTTGCTTGGAGAATTCAACCCATTTCTGTTTGTTGTTGCTATTTTCTCGTTTTATCTCGCATTTTCAGGATATCGCCAAGGTCGAGATAGAAATGGAGCACGTGAGCAAATAGATAAAGTTCTAGGTGTATTCATTACTGCTACAAGTATTCTTTTTTATTCTATGGCTGTGAGTTTATATTTAATCGAAGATTCTATGTGGATTACATCTGTTGTTTTTGGAAGCATAGCATTAGGTATGGGTATTAATGATTTTCGTCGTATGAAGATAGTCGAACGTCCAGATTTTTATGACAGAACTAATCTACATTTAAACCTCATGCTTGCTGGAACTATTGCAACTACAACTGCATTTATTGTGACTTTAAATCCATTTTCTATTGATTGGCTTAACTGGGTTGCCCCAACTATTGTAGGAACCCCTATTATTATTTATTTCTCAAAAAGAGAGTTAGCTAAAAAAGTTACTTAAATTATTTAATACTTTTAGCTAACTTAAGTACATCTCTCATTGTTTTTACAATCTCACCTTATAAAAGAAAAAGGGGCGTGAACCCCTTCTTCAAAGCCAAACTTTTAACAACCGCATTAAAAGTTGACCAGTTAACAATCTAACAATGTAAAAACCATATGAAAAGAGAAGTTTCTATTTTTATATAAAGTTAAAACTCTCCAAGTAGATAAACCTACATGGGTTGTATAGTTGTTAACTTATGGACTAACTTACTTGTTCCCACAGAAGAGGTAGGTTGATAGATAGGGAGCTTATGCTCCCTTTTCTATAAGGGTCTAGTAACTTTATTTAAACTTTTGACACAACAAAAGTGTTCTAAATCATTTAATTAGTAGAATTCTTTTTATGAGTGATGTTTTAAAGCAATCAAAAAATTTAATTTATTTTACTATTTTATATAACCTTGTTGAAGGCATCATTGCTCTTACTGTTGGTATAGGTGAAAACTCCACCGCACTTCTTAGCTTTGGTCTTGATAGTTTTATAGAGATCTTTGCCTCCAGCGTAGCTTTGTTGGGAATCTCAAATACTAAAAAATTAAACGCAGAAACAGCCGAAAAATACATCGCATACTCTTTTCTTTTTCTAATATTTTTTATTCTTGCTAAATCCTCTTATGACTTACTCAATAGTAAATTAAATGAAATTACCTACATTGGAGTAATCATTGGAGTTGTTTCAATATTTGTTGAAGGACCCTTAGCTTATAAAAAGTTTAAATTGGGGCGAAAACTTAATAATGACCTCATTATTGCTGAAGCCAAAGAAACATTATTTTGTCTAAACTTATCTGTTCTCGTAATTATTGGTGTAGGTGTAAATTATCTATTTGATATCTGGTATTTTGACCCAGTTGCTGCTTTATTTATGATTCCATGGCTTTATAAAGAGTTTAAAGAACATAAGTAAAGAGCTAAATAAAGAATATAAAAAAATAGAACCAGCTCCGAAAATCCCTTTTTTCATATTTGGTCTTTGCTGGATTTTGGGCTGGTTCTATGACATACTTTTTACCGTGCTATTTCTTTTCAATAGCACTCTTCCTTGTAATCCATTGACCCCCTCTATTGCTACTCTCAAGCTATCAATATTTCAGACAGATTTCTTAGAAAGACTTAGATTTGCACAAGGCTAAGTTGATTGTGAAACTAAAATCTATTAAAATGGTATCTTGTGTGACTAAATATTTTTAAAGATATATTTGTTAAACACATTCATTTTCTCAACCCAGGTATCTTCATAAAAATAATTTACAGACGCTGCAACTGAAGATAATAATGCATTTCCATCCTGTGGAGTAAAGCAATACCCCGTCAGTTGGTTACCTTTTACATGCAGGGAGTCAGCAGCTACGATTCCATGAGAGAGAAGCCTGCCATGATATCCATGATCACGACCAAAGGAGAATACCTTATTTGATGAGAGTTTCTCTGTAGACATTAAGAATTCACTATCTTCAAGCTCTTTCTTGACAGCATCTAGCTCTAAGTTATCTTCAAAAGCTAGATTAAACCATAAGGTATGCATGTACTGAGTAGGAAGTTTTATTGCAGAGGAAAATAAATCTAATTTAATACCCTCTTGATCGAAGAGCTCATAGACATCTCTTGCATGATGAGTCCCAAATTCCTGGTTGTCATGTTTTGTTATTGTTGGAGATGGAGTAAATGAATCATTTTGTGAAACATCGTTCGCTCTTCGAAGACAGACAAACTTACCCTGATCAAGGGTTCTTTCCACATCAAGTGCGAATGTTTTTACAATAGATGCAATATTGTGTGTATTACATGAAGCAATAAGATATTTATTAACTTGTCTTGTTAGTACATCATTATTTATTCCCCATGCAAAAAATGGTCCAAAACCATGCTCTGATCCTTGTGCCATATATCTTTTTTCAGGATCTAAGTCGGAGTAGATTTCATCCCAGTTTTTATTTCCACTCGGTGTACAGTCAATGATTACCTGGGCATCCTCGTAAGCATTCTCGACATCACCAGCATCAAACCCAATATCTTTAAATGCAGGAATAGTTTCTTTTTTTGTAACTATTTGAGCACCCTTACGTTGCAAAGCCTCGACTTTACCTTTTTCTTCAGTGAGAGGAGTTCTTTTATAGAAGTAGACATTATCAATGCCAAGTGCAGGTTTGTGTTCGGCGAGGAGACCAATCAAGGGTTCTCCAATTGTTCCAGTTCCGACGACTAAAATGTTTTTACTCAATATAATATAAGAATATCAAAAAATATGAATAACAACCCCATTTTTGAATTTTCCAAAATCCACACAGATGGAGACTCTTCTTTGACTGATTTGCTTGGTGGAAAAGGAGCAAACTTAGCTGAGATGAGCAGGATGGGAATACAAGTTCCACCAGGATTCACAATAACAACCGAGGTATGTAACTACTTTATGGAACATGCCGAGCTTCCAGATTCTTTGGAAAAAGATATCAAAAGATCTGTTCAGAAATTAGAGGAATACTCTGGTAAACAATTCGGTGGAGACGGTACCCCTTTACTTCTATCAGTCCGTTCCGGTGGTAAAATCTCCATGCCCGGAATGATGGATTCAATTTTAAATATTGGCCTCAACGATGATAATGTTGGTAAATTAGCAGATACATTTGATGATGAGAGATTCGCCCTTGATTCCTACAGGAGACTGATCCAGATGTACTCCAATGTTGTTCTTGGATTAGAGCATGATCGATTTGAAGCGGTGATAGCAAATAAAAAAAGAATGGACAATGTTGTCTCAGATGCGGACTTTAATGTTGATCAATTAAATTGGATAATTGATGCATTTAAAAATACTGTAGAGAGATTTTCCAAGGCACCATTTCCACAAGATCCTCAAGAGCAGTTACTTGGCGCAGTAGAGGCAGTATTTGCTAGTTGGCTAAACGATCGAGCTGTAACGTATAGAAAAATTAACAATATTCCAGACGCTTGGGGAACAGGGGCAACTGTACAAACTATGGTATTTGGGAATCTAAATGAAAAGTCAGGAACGGGGGTAGCTTTTTCAAGAAATCCATCTAATGGTGAAAAGGAACTTTACGGTGAGTATTTAATGAATGCGCAAGGAGAAGATGTTGTTGCAGGAATCAGAACACCGCTACCTTTGAATAAAAAAGTAGCAACTGATGGCAACTCCTTAGAAGCCAACCATCCTGATGCATTTAAAGAGATTAAAGATATTTCAGATAAACTTGAAACACATTTTAAGGATGTTCAAGATATCGAATTCACGATAGAAAATGAAAAAATCTTCTTACTTCAGACTAGGAAAGCTAAAAGAACTGCCCAAGCAAGTGTAAAAATTGCAATAGATATGGTGAATGAAGGAGTTATTTCTAAAGAGGAAGGGCTCCTGATGGTTGATGCTAATAATATAACTAATCTTTTACATCCACAGTTTGTGGAATCTCAAGATAAAAAATTCTTTAACAAAGCCCTTAATGCATCTCCTGGTGCAGCAGTAGGAGAAATTGTTTTTGATGCAGATAAAGCTGAAGAGGAGGCAGTAAAAGGTAGAGAGGTGATATTAGTTAGAGATGAAACAAGTCCAGAAGACATTCATGGTATGCATTCCTCTGTAGGAATACTTACAACCAAAGGCGGTATGACAAGTCACGCCGCCGTTGTTGCACGAGGAATGGGTAAACCCTGTGTAGTAGGTGCAGAAAATCTTATCATCGATTTAGAAGAAAAGACAATTTCAAACGGAACAATCGTGCTTGAAGAAGGAGACATCATCTCTCTTGATGGAACACTAGGAGAGGTTTATATAGGGGAGTTAAAATCTGAACCACCTAAGCCATCTCAAGAATTCAATACACTGATGGAGTGGAGTGATGAATTTAGAAGGATGAAAGTCAGAGCTAATGCAGAAACAACGACAGATACTTTGAAAGCATTAGAGTTTGGTGCAGAGGGTATTGGTCTCTGTAGAACAGAACATATGTTTTTTGAAGGTGAGAGAATTATTCCTATGCGTGAGATGATTATGTCTGACAGCGTTCAAGGTAGAAAACGAGCATTAAAAAAATTAATCAAGTATCAGATTGCAGATTTTGAATCTATCTTCACCTTACTAAAAGATAAACCCATTACTGTAAGGCTACTAGATCCACCAATGCATGAGTTTTTGCCTAAAAGCGATATTGAAATGACAGATTTAGCAAATGTGATAGGTGTTACTCCAACCTATGTCCGGGAAATGCTTTTAAGACTTTCAGAAAGCAATCCTATGCTCGGTCATCGTGGGGTAAGGCTTGGATTAAGCTACCCAGAGATTTACGAAATGCAAGTTGAGGCAATTTTGAGAGCAGCACATAAGCTATATAAAGATGATGGTATAACGATAACTCCTGAAATCATGATTCCGCTAGTGATGAATGCTTCAGAGTTACAGCAGATGAAAGAAATCCTCATTAACAAAATTGAGATAATTGAAAAAAAATTAGATTATAAATTTTCCTACACCATTGGAACGATGATCGAACTGCCAAGTGCAGCATTAAACTCTGCATCAATCTCAGAACATGCAGATTTCTTCTCATTTGGAACTAATGATTTAACACAGACTACTCTCGGACTTTCAAGAGATGATGCATCTAAGTTCTTAAATGAATATGTTGATAGAGATATATTTAGTATTGATCCATTCGTATCAATTGATGTTGATACTGTTGGAAAGCTTGTAGAGATTTCAGTGCGTGATGGGAAGGCGAAGAATAAAGAAATAAAAATAGGAGTTTGCGGTGAACATGCTGGAGAGTCAGACTCAATCCATTTTCTTAACACATTAGGTATTGATTACATTTCCTGCTCTCCATTTAGAATTCCAACGGCTCGTTTAGCAGCAGCACAAGCTGAAATTTCTAAATAATTAAATTTCTTTGATACATTGTCTCTACTTTTTGAGTCTTAGTTAGTAGGATAAAAATATGATCTTAAAAGATAAAAAAATATTAATTACTGGAATACTAACCGATAAAAGTATTGCTTATGCATCTGCTCAAGTGGCATTAGAAAATGGAGCCCAAGTTGTTGCTACAGGATTTGGTAAAGGTCTTAGAATCACAGAAAGAGCAGTTAAAAGATTATCCGAGGACATTCAGGTTTACGAAATGGATATTCAAAATCCTGAGCAGATTGAAAAAACAGTTAATAATGTCCAAGAAAATATAGGAAATCTTGATGGAATCCTTCATGCTATTGCATTTTCTCCAACTGAAGCAATGGGAGGTAATTTCATGAATACAAAAGTAGAGGATGCGCTAACTTCCTTTGAAGTATCGGCATTTTCCTTGAAAACTCTAGCTCAGGGTTTCTCACCAATTTTAAATAACCCTGGATCAATTGTTGCTTTAGATTTTGATAACTCACAAGCTTGGCCAGGATATGATTGGCAGGGAGTGGCAAAATCAAGTCTTCAATCGATTGTCCGCTATTTAGCTTTTTATATGGGTAAAGAAGGAGTCCGAGTAAATGCAGTTGCTTCTGGTCCTCTAGCTACAACAGCAGCAAAAAATATCCCTGGATTTGGAGAAATGAATGATGAATGGGATGAGAGAGCACCTCTTGGATGGGACTCCAAAGATGCATTACCGGTTGCAAAAGTGGTTAACTTTCTACTTTCTGAATTTTCTGAGGCTGTATCAGGAGAGATAATCCATGCTGATGGGGGAGCACACTCCGTTGGTGGAACGATGTTACCTTAATAGCCTGAAGACCCTGCCACTGTAGGATCTCCTACGTCTCCATCTTGAAAAATATCTCTTATTGTACTTAAATCTGGTTTGCTGATTACTGGTGCTATATATGTGTTAAACAACTCATAGCCCAATGGATTATTTGCAAGAATACCTGATGGTGTCCGTACACTGTCGCTCCATTCGGGAGAAAGTGATCCATTTTCCCATAAACTTGTGTATTCAAACATACTGAAATTAAGCAAGTACAAATATTCTTTCTGAGCAACTTCAAACATGAATGGATCAGACTTCCAAGCATCTCCACCATATCCTTCTGAATCCCAAAGCCCTCCATCATAAGCTTCCTGCATTGCGGCATATGTCGGTCCACTTGCCCAATCTGATGAAAATTCAGAATACTGCTTTAAAGCTAGAGCGTCTAAACCGCTCATATGAATTGTATGAAATACGTGTTCAATAACTTCTGCTGCATCAGTATCACCATTTCCGAAACCTTCACCAGATGAATTTAGATACCAGACCATGTCGTTGTCATAGTGTGAATCAAATAAATAATCTAAATCATAACTCTCAGCAGACATTAGAAAGTTTGGACTGTAATCATCTCCACCACCACGCGCTACTTTTTGAAGAGTCGGCATTCCAGCATGATAGGTACCACTATCACCTCTCAATGTTTTGATAAAGGTCTTTTGTTTATCTGCATCTATGTTTTCACCAGTTGGATCTGTAAATAGTTCAACCATTCGTGCAACTTTTTCTATAAAAGCATCTGGGACGGCAACTTGTCCTCCAACATTTCCTGCTGCCATAATTCTTACACCATTAATAGTTACTTCACGTTTGAAAAATTCACTAGGTATTTCAACAATACGGTCTTTGTCATATGCTTGGATAGTAAGAACATCAATGATTTCACCTTTTTGATATACAGGAATTGTAGTAGTTGTGGTAGTAGTTGAAGATGTAGTGGTTGTCTCTTCCTCAACAACTGAAGTCTCTTCCTCAACAACTGAAGTCTCTTCCTCAACAACTGAAGTCTCTTCCTCAACAACTGAAGTCTCTTCCTCAACAACTGAAGTCTCTTCCTCAACAACTGAAGTCTCTTCCTCAACAACTGAAATCTCTTCCTCAACCCTACTAGAAATTGCATCATCTGAATTTCCACAACAGATAACCAATAAAGATAAAAGAAGTAACGATATTTTATTAGAAATTTTATTATTCATGGGTGAATCCTAACATCGAGGGATACTAAACAGTTACAGGAAGGATTATTCATTTAATATTTATACCATTCCCAAGTATGAAAGTTGAAATCATATTCTCCGTTCAAATAACTTTCACTTTCTACTGGTAAATATGTATTAGGCCTTCCACAATAATAATCTGCTACATAAAATCTTCCATCAGCACCTCCAACCGTTCCGCCGGAAAGAAAAGTACCTTTAAATCTCTCACAACTTACATCGAAAACATCTTTTTCTTTTATGAAGTAATACTGACGCAAAGCCTCTGCTATTGCTCTTTCCCCTTCATCCAAAGCTGGATGATTATTAAGGTTTTCATAAATACGCATAATTGATTGATATGTAAACCTACTCCAAATCTCTGTGGGGTCATAACTGACTGCGGTTCTCAATATTTCTAAAGATTTAAAGAAGTAAAATAAAGATTCTTGTTCCTTCCCCTCCTGTAGGTAGGCTATAGCAATATCTGCATAATTGTTTGCAAGTCCAGTATGGGTACCAATAAATAATTCAAAGTTACTATCCCACCAAAATGGATTATTTCCATCTACTGCGGTTGATAATTTAACTGGATCTTGTCTTATGTTTTCTACATCACAATCTTTTAGTTCTACACTTAGCTGTTCCTTATTTGCAAAACATACTGTGGTTGTTAGTTCATCAAGAAAGGCTTGTAAAAGTGCTACAGATTCCCATGATGCTGCAGAAGCAAACTCTTTTAACTCAAGTAAATCTTTATCTAACTGAGCTTTATCAATGCCATTATCTCTATTTATGTTGACTCTTTCATTTAAAACTGTGTTAAGAAAAGCATTACCTCCATTAATACTTTTGGCTACATCATAAGCTTTAGTATATGAATTGTAAGCATCTTCAGGCTTGACAGAATTGGACCACCCGTTTTTTTCCATTATTAAACCTTTAACTAGATATGCATGTGGAAGATTTGGTATGAGTTCAATTGCTTCTTCTATAAATTGTAATGAGTTGTCTTCTAGAGCTTTAAAGAAGAGTTCTTTATAAAGATCTATGTTCGATACTTTTATAGAGCCATTTTCAATTTTAGTATTTTCTATTTTACTTAAGCCTATGTAGCTTGAAGAGTCTAAAAGTAATTCCTTTAAGTTAATATTTGCATTTGCCTTATTATCCCAAGCGTAGTTCATTGATAATCTGTAATCTCTCCAAGAGTTATTGGGTTCTGAGTTGATTAAGTTTTCCTGTATACCGCTGTTGAATACGATTTCTGCCTCGCTGAATGGTCTCTCAGCAATATTAACTATTGCTACATTGAGTTGTTTTGGTTCATCACCATAGGCATAAGAACGTGGACCAAAGTGCTCTATATAATCACCAATATCCCATGAAATTACTTCTTCTGCAAAAACTTCATTATCTTCATTACAGATATACTCAAACTTAGTTTCAACACAACCTTGAATTGAGGGATTTACTAAATTGTAATATGTTTCTGAAACTTCATTTGCTTTCATGACACCAGCAGCATATAGAAAAATATCACTCGTTTGTTTAATTATGCTGTCAATGGCTACAGCTTTAAATTTTCCATCTTGGAATACCAATTTTGTATCTACTGTATTTGATATATTTTTTGAAATTTTTACATTCTTATAATTACGGCCATCAGGCATTAGGATTTTAAATCCGCCCTGTAAGGAATTTATAGCTGTAGTGTGAGGGGTTAAATGTTGACCATCATCAACAAGAGAACCTCTATTTGGAGCTGGGAAAGGATCATAAATACCACCCTCTGTTTGACCAAAAATAGAATGTTCATATTCATGTAAGAAAGCTGACATAGTGGGATCTCCCATCATGAGAACAGCTTGAAGCTCCATGTGAGCCTTACCATCAATCCATGGGCCAAATTTTATATCTGTTGATTTAGCAGGAGAGGGATCACCATTTTTAAGATAGTAATCATGATAAAAACCTGTTCCACGAATATGGTCATTAAGTCTCATCATATGACCTCTTGAAAATTCTTCTCGTGGTTTAATAACTATCATATTGATATTGTCATCAAATAATTTAAACACATAGCGATAAAGCAGTGAATCATCGTTTGGGGAAAAGACAATTGGATTATTAAAGTTATCGTACTGTGTATAGTCATAACCAATGTTGAGAAACATACCTGAATCAGTTAGTACAACATTTTCACTTATTTGATAAATCTCTTCACTATCTCTTAGTGCAGGATCTAAGATATACAGTTTATTAATTTTTTCATATACAGTGTTATTGAAACTAACTGTCTTCGCAACAGTTATACAGTTATTTGTATAAACGCCATCTCCTTTAACGGTATCACCATGAGTTCCATCATCATAAACATATGCTTTTTCAGAGTTCCCCTTTTGTGATGAAGAAAATGAGTCTTCTAATTCCAGTTTTGTAAGACCATTTCTAGAAGATTTATCATCTACAATAGTTACCTGTGTTGCTTCATCGGCGAAAATTACCTCTGGGTTGAAATAAATTTCATACTGATTATCTGGATATCTTGTTCCGAAAGATCTACGCATATATTCAGTTCTATATATACTCGTTGGAAAGAATCGCTCAACCTCTTGAGGATTAGTAAAACTATTATCTGAAACTGAAGCATCACAACTATCTGCCCGTTGTGGTTCAAAAAGATTTGGAGTAGAGCAATTTAGATTTCCATTTTGTATATCGCACAATCTATTGATGTTTAAACTCCTACCTGCATTAGAAGTCAGGGATGATTCTTCATCAGAAAATGACCCAATCTCTTTACCAATTTCTCCTTCTCCACAAAGAGGAAGTAGTTTAGTTTTTAGAATTTCTATCTCTTCTTTAGTTTGATCTAAATATGATCTAATAAATGTTAAACCTTCAGGAGTTGGCTTAAGTCTGTCACCTTTAAGTAGATTTTTTATTTTTGTATCACTGATAACAATATTATCTAGTGAACCAAGATCAATATTTTCAATAAAATCATACTCTGCTTCTCTTTCGTATTCATCCTTTCTGTCTTCAGGGAAGTCTTCAAGGCGTTCATTCAAGTGTGCTTCAATAACTATTCGAAGTTCATAAAGAGCTAATAAT
>Ga0206123_10001211_pt1 | contig 24636 bp, 21 predicted proteins | sample Helgoland_Spring_2_FD_160086 | JGI IMG/M metagenome (GOLD analysis project Ga0206123, IMG submission 160086) | Pelagic subsurface seawater microbial communities from Kabeltonne, Helgoland, North Sea - Helgoland_Spring_Bloom_20160316_1 | ecosystem: Environmental > Aquatic > Marine > Epipelagic ...
TTCAATTGAGTTAATCAATTGATTTTTTTTGTAGTAAAAATTATTACTGTGGGTAGTAAGGGCGGAGCTGTGAGAAAAAGGAAGGTTTTTGAATAAAAAAAAGAATAAAAATAAGCCAGACTACCGGTGGTAGTCGAAAAAAACATTAAAATTATCAATATTAAATTAAGTAATAAAAAAATTCTTGTCACTGGAGGTGCCGGTTTTATAGGGTCAAATTTATGTGAGAAACTACTCCGTTTAGGTAACAAAGTAGTTTGTCTAGATAATTTTGCTACTGGTAAAAGAGAAAATTTAGAACAACTTTTAAAAGACACTAATTTCACCCTAATTGAAGGAGATATTAGAAAACTAGAGGATTGTTTAAAAGCTACTAAAGATGTTGACTATGTTTTACATCAAGCAGCATTAGGTTCAGTTCCAAGATCCATTAAAGATCCAATTACATCCAATGATGTAAATGTTAGTGGGTTTTTAAATATGTTAGTAGCTGCTAGAGATAATGGCGTAAAAAGATTTGTTTATGCAGCAAGTTCCTCTACTTATGGAGATTCAGAGTCAATGCCTAAAGTTGAAGATATAATTGGAAAACCATTATCACCATATGCCATTACTAAATATGTAAATGAGTTATATGCTGATATTTTTTCAAAAACTTATGGTTTAGAAACTATCGGATTGCGTTATTTTAACGTGTTTGGGAGAAAGCAAGATCCTAATGGTGCGTATGCAGCAGTAATTCCAAAATTTGTAAGTCAATTAATGAAAGGAGAATCTCCAGTGATTAATGGTGATGGAAATTACTCTAGAGATTTCACTTATATAGATAATGTAATACAAGCAAATTTATTAAGCTTGGTGACCACTAATAAAAAAGCAATCAATACGGTTTACAATGTTGCTTTTGGAGATCGAAATACACTAAATGATTTGATGAGATACTTAAAAGAATACTTATCCGAATTTGATTCTAAAATTTCAAAAGTGGAAGTCGTTTATGGACCAAATAGAGCAGGTGATATACCGCATTCACACGCAAGTGTGGATAAAGCAAAAGAATTATTAAAATATAATCCGCAGTTTACCTTGCAAAAGGGCTTAAAAGAAGCTGTAAAATGGTATTGGAAAAATTTATAAAATGAAAACAGATAAAATAGCTATTATTGGACTTGGGTATGTTGGGTTACCGTTAGCAAGATTATTCGCTACAAAATATTCAGTGGTTGGATTCGACATCAACAAGCAAAGAATATCAGAATTAATGTCTGGTGTTGATTCAACCTTAGAAGTTGATAATGAAACTTTAAAATCTGTTTTAGTAGATGATGTTTCAGATTCTAATGGCTTATATTGCACAAATCAACTAGAGAAAATTAAAGATTGTAATTATTATATTATAACAGTCCCAACCCCAGTTGATAAAAATAATAGACCTATTTTAACTCCACTTATAAAAGCTAGTGAAACTGTTGGTGCTGTTTTGAAAAAAGAAGATATTGTCATTTATGAATCCACGGTGTATCCGGGGGCAACAGAAGAAGATTGTGTGCCTGTTTTAGAGAAGGTTTCGGCATTAATCTTTAATAAAGATTTTTATGCGGGTTATTCTCCTGAGAGAATTAATCCTGGAGATAAAGAACATACCGTAGAAAAAATACTAAAAGTTACTTCTGGATCAACTCCTGAAATTGGAGAGAAAGTGAATGATCTTTATAAATCTGTGATTACAGCAGGCACTCACTTGGCCCCTACAATAAAAGTAGCTGAAGCTTCTAAGGTAATTGAGAATTCACAACGTGATATTAATATCGCTTTTGTGAATGAATTAGCAAAAATATTTAATTTGATGGATATCAATACACATGATGTACTAGAAGCCTCGGCTACAAAGTGGAATTTTTTACCTTTTAAGCCCGGTCTGGTAGGTGGTCATTGTATTGGCGTAGACCCTTATTATTTAGCTCAGAAAGCACAAGAATATGGATATAACCCCGAAATCATTTTGGCAGGACGTAGAATGAATGATAGTATGGGAGGGTATGTAGCCTCTGAGGTGATTAAAACCATGATTCAGAAAGACATCAAGATTAAAAATGCTGAAATTCTAATTTTAGGTATAACTTTCAAGGAGAATTGTCCAGATGTTCGCAATACAAAAGCAGTAGATGTGATTACAGCATTAAAACAATATGGAGTTAATGTAACAATATATGATCCTTGGGCAAATGAAAAGGAAGTTCTACATGAATATAATTTAGTTTCTGTAAAAGAATTGCCAAAAGACAAGTTTGATACTATTGTTCTAACTGTTGCTCATAATGAATTTAAAAATATTGATTTATCAATGTTTAAAAAAGAAAATGCCATAATCTATGATGTAAAAGGGATTTTAGATGAAAAAGCAGATGCTAAACTATAAAAATTGTAGTAAATCCTTTAATCAGTTTTTTTATACTGTTTAAGAATTGTTATTATTTAATAAAAACTTTGCGGAAGCAAATCTAAGAGAAAGTAAAAAATTATGACAAAAGTATTAATAATATTTGGAACCCGACCAGAAGCTATAAAAATGGCGCCTCTGGTAAAGGCTTTTCAGAAATACCCTAATCAATTTAATACGAAGGTGTGTGTAACTGCACAGCACAGAGAGATGTTAGACCAGGTTTTATCCTTTTTTGAAATCACACCACATTATGATCTAGATTTAATGAAACCAGGTCAAAATTTATATGACCTTACGGCAGATATTATTACCAATTTGAAACTTGTTCTTGAGGATTTTCAGCCAGACTATGTATTTGTTCATGGAGATACAACAACAACAATGGCTGGGAGTATTGCATCTTTCTATAGCGGGGCTAAAGTCTGCCATGTAGAGGCAGGACTAAGAACCCATAATAAATTATCTCCATTTCCTGAGGAGATTAATAGACAAATTGCTGGACGAGTATGTGATTATCATTTTGCGCCTACCGATACTTCAAAACAAAACCTACTTCAAGAAAATATAAAGGAGAGTACTATACTAGTTACAGGAAATACGGTTATTGATGCTCTATTAGAAAGTGTAAAACGCGTAAAGAAAAAACCAAGTTTTAATATCCAAGAACTTTCAAAAACCTTAAAGGATAAAGAAATGATTTTAGTGACGGGTCATAGAAGAGAAAATCATGGTGATGGTTTTGTTAGAATCTGTGAGGCATTAAAAATAATTGCACAAGACTGCCCAAACCGATTAATTCTTTACCCGGTTCACTTGAACCCTAAGGTTCAGGAACCAGTAAAACGGATTTTAAAAGATGTAGATAATGTGATGTTGATAGATCCTTTGGCTTATCCAGATTTTATTTGGATGATGAATAGGGCTAAAATCATCATTACAGACAGCGGTGGCGTCCAAGAAGAGGCTCCTAGTTTAGGCAAGCCAGTATTGGTGATGCGAGACACAACAGAGCGTCCTGAGGCGGTTGATGCAGGAACGGTCATTTTAGTAGGAACCGACAAAGAAAAGATTGTTAAAGAAGCATTAGATCTATTAAATAATAAAGAACATTTTGATGCTATGAGTACATTACACAACCCTTATGGTGATGGTAATGCTAGTGAAAGAATTGTTGACTACATTACCCAACTAGAGGCTAAAAAGGTGACAGAATTAAATTAAAAAAAGCATGAAAGAACCAGATGTAGTAATACTTGGCTTAGGGTATATAGGCTTACCTACAGCAGCACTTATAGCCTCTAAGAAGGTAAAAGTACATGGTGTAGATATTAACCCTAAAGTAGTCGATACAATCAATAGAGGTGAGATTCATATAGTAGAGCCAGAATTGGACACGGCTATAGCGTCTGCTGTAAAATATGGATATCTAAAAGCTGCTTTAAAACCAGTAGCTGCCGACACTTACTTAATAGTAGTACCAACACCTTTTAAAGCTAAAAAAGAGCCTGATATTTCATTTGTTAAGGCTGCTACAAAAGGAATTATTCCTTTATTAAAAGAAGGAGATTTATATATTATAGAATCTACATCACCTATAGGAACTACAGAAAAGATGATGAGTCTCATCTATAGTGAGCGTCCAGAACTAAAAGACAGGATATTTATTGCATACTGCCCAGAACGCGTATTGCCAGGAAATGTGATGTATGAATTGGTTGAAAACGACAGAGTAATAGGAGGTGTTGATAACGCCTCTACAGATAAGGCAGCAGCATTTTACAGTAAATATATAAAAGGGGACTTACATAAAACCAATGCACGTACTGCAGAAATGTGCAAATTAGTAGAAAATTCATCTAGAGATGTACAGATAGCTTTTGCAAATGAATTGTCCATAATTTGTGATAAGGCAGATATAAATGTTTGGGATCTAATTGAGCTGGCAAACAAACATCCGAGAGTAAATATTTTGCAACCGGGATGTGGTGTTGGTGGTCATTGTATAGCTGTAGACCCTTACTTTATTATTTCAGAATTCCCAAAAGAATCAAAAATCATAAGTACCGCAAGAGAGATTAATAATTATAAATCATCTTGGTGTGCTGAAAAAATACATACTACTCAATTACAATTTGAATTGCAAAATGGAAGAAAACCAAAAATAGCCATCATGGGTTTAGCTTTTAAGCCTAATATTGATGATTTAAGAGAATCTCCAGCAAAATATATTGCACAAAGATTATTACAGAACGATAGTAATGGAGAATACTTTATTGTTGAACCGAATATAAAAGAGCACAATGTATTTAAACTTACCGATTATAAAACAGCGGTTGAATATGCAGATATTATTGTTTTTTTGGTGGCGCACGATGAGTTTAAAACTCTGAGTTTTTCTAGTGATAAAATTGTATTAGATTTTTGTGGAGTAAATGAAATAACTGAGATATAATTTTTTTACTTAAAAGAATTAGAAACTCTAACGCGCACTGACTATTTATAAAGTTCAAATTTTAATAAAATTAAATTTTGCTAAAGGCTAAAGCTAAAAACGCTATTTTCTGGAGTATGTTTTCAACGGTTGGAGGTATATTTATTCAACTCGTTTATGGTATAATAATGGCACGTTTATTAACTCCAAATGATTTTGGATTGGTAGCTATGGCAATGGTAATAATAACAATATCTAAAAGCCTGGTAGATAGTGGGTTTTACCAAGCCATTATTCAAAAAAAGGAAGTTAGTAGGGATCAGCTTTCGGCTGTGCTAAAATTCAATCTAATTCTAGGATTAACAATTAGTTCTTCTATAATTTTATTTTCAAATAATTTGGCTGTTTTTTTTGGAGAACAAAATCTAACAGAAATATTATGTATTCTTGCTTTTACTATTTTATTAGAGGCCTTTAGTCTTGCTCAGAGAGCTGTTCTAGTTAAAGAACTACAATTTAAATTAATATCAAAAATAGAAATCTTTTCTATTTTTTTCTCTAGTTGCTTTGGTATTCTATTAGCTTTAAATGATTTTGGCGTATTCAGTCTTGTTTTTAAAACGACGCTACAAATAATTCTAACTACGAGTTTATATTGGACACTTCACCCATTAAAAATAAACTTTTTCTCATCTTTTAAATTTTTAAAAGAGTTTTTTAATTTTGGTTCTAAAGTATTTATTGCAGATCAAATCGAAATCATTTCAAATCAAATAACTTTTGGTTTAATAGGAAAAAGGTTTGACTCTTCAGACTTAGGGTTTTTTACAAAAGCTTTCCAATATCATGTCCTGCTGAGCCAGACAGCTATTGTTAGCATAAACAAAGTCGTATTCCCTACCTTATCAAAGGTACAAAATGATAATGAGAAATTAAGAAATGGCTATCGTGTTTTATTGAAAATGAGTGCATTTTTCATCTTACCCTTAATGCTTATCTCATTTATTAATGGAAAAGAAATGATATTAATTTTGTTAGGAGACCAATGGGAAGGAGCGATTCCATATTTTAGAATTCTTTGTCTTGGTGGGGTGTTTTACCCTTTTACAGTATTTAACCTAAATATAATTAAAGTTAAAGGTCTAGGTACATTGTATTTAAAAACTTGTTTAATTTCTAAAGGAATTATAATACCTTCAGTTTTAATAGGTTTAAACTTTGGGATACTAGGAGTAGCAATTGCATTAGTTTCTCAACAGATATTTTCTGCAACGGTAAATAGTTTCTATGCAGGTAAATTAATAGACTATTCATTTACTAAGCAAATTAAAGATGTACTTCCTTTTTTTATAAGTGCAATACTGGCTTTATTACCAACTCTTTTTATCTATTCATTATTAGCAAATTCGCTGTTTATTTATTCTATAACCTTAACGTCATTTTTATTTATTTCAATTTACTTATGTAGTTTATTTATATTAGCAAAGAGTGAATTAATCTTAATATATAAGTCAATTGCTAGAAAATAAAAACACCCTAACGATCTGCTTGTTGTTTGTAAATTCTATTAAGTCATGAGATTAGGAAAAATATTTCATTTGATTAACATCCTAATAATATGTTTAATTTTAATATGGGGTTCATTACAGAACAATTTTATGGAGGGCATTGATGGTAAAGGAAGAGTGGTCATCACACTAACAGCATTTCTGTTTTTACGCAATATTTTCTTTAATAATAAATATAAGAGAACGCTAACCTATAAAAATTCAATATTTAAATTTTGGAGCACTTGGTTTATTTATACGATAATAAATACATTTTTCAACTATACTGCAGATGCATTGAGTTTAGGTTCTTTTATTGGAGTCCATCTTTTTGCTCCTTTTGTAATAATGAGTACAATCGCATCTTTACCAACTAATAATTTACGTTATCTATTAAAATGGCTAGGCCTGACTTCTTACTTCATATTTATATCGTATTTTATAAATAGCGATATCGTAAACGGCCGTGTTACTTTACAAAGGTTTGATCCAAATGAATTTAGTTTAACAATTTATCTATTAATAGTTTTATTAGGGATGAGTTATCTTAAAAAAACAATTACAATAACACAGTTTTTATTTCTATTAATATTACCGATGGGTTTTTCTATAATGATAGGTTCAAGAATGGGTTTTATTGGTGTGTTATTATTGACTCTAGGACCAATTCTGTCATCTCCTAGAAAGCGCAAAATAATTTCTATTAAAAGAAGCTTGATAATTCTAAGTTTAATAGCGCTTCCCAGTTTTTACTTGATGAACAACACTGTGCTTGGTGAAAGATTTATTGCGACAACAAGTAACACTGAAGCATTAACTGAAAATCATGTCGAAGGTACTTTTTTCGAAAACTTTGGTGATAGAGGTGTATACTATGTTTTGGGTTGGAAAGCTTTAACGGATAAACCTATTACTGGAATTGGTCTAAATAATTTTAAACATAAATATTATTATCAAGTTTTACATTCAGAATTCATGATTCAATTAGCGGAATTGGGCCTAATCGGTTTCTTTTTTTATGTATCATTCAATATATCATTATTAAGTGCTATACAAAAGGAAAGGATGAGGATGTTGTCAATTTCTTTTAATAACTATTTGTTGATCATTTTTTTTGTTCTACTTTTGTCTTCCAGTGTCCTCTTTTTATATAAATCATATTCTATAGCAATAATATACGGTTTGCTGATACTGCTAACAAATAAAAAAGTGTAATCATGAAAAAAAAACTTAGAATAGGGGTACTTCTTGACAGCAACGAGATACCCGCATGGTCCTACACGATGCTAGAAAGCATCAATGCAAGTCTAAGTGGTGAAATAGTTCTGATAATAAAGAATAAAGCAGGAAAGGATGATAAGAAAGGATTTTTAAAAAGGATTTTTAAAAAACGTAAAGCTATTTTATTTTTTTTCTTTAGAAAAATTGAAAAAATGGTTTTCAAAATTAATCCTGATGCTTTTGAAGTTAAGGATATTAGGGACATTTTATCAATTGATACAATTGAAGTAAATCCAGTAAAAACGAAATTTAGAGATATATTTAATGAATCTGACGTTAATAAAATTCAAAATTACAATATTGATATTTTAATTAGAATGGGTTTTAGGATACTTAGTGGTGATATTCTGAAAATTGCAAAACACGGAATTTGGTCATTTCACCATGGTGACAATAAAGTAAACAAAGGCGGGCCTGCTGGCTTTTGGGAAGTGTTTCAAAATTGGAGTGAAACAGGTGTGATATTGCAAATCCTTACAGAAGATCTTGACGGAGGAATTATCTTACAGAAATCATTTTCGTCGACAGACAGACTAAGTCCAATTAAAAACAAGAATAATTATTATTGGAAAGCCCTTTCTTTTTTACCTGCTAAAATTGACGAGCTATACTATCTTGGAGAAGAGGTGTTTTTTAAAAGAGTTGATGAAATGAATCTCCACCCACAATTTTATTCAAACCGATTATTTACGTCTCCCACCAATAAAGAGATGATTACACTCGGTTCAAAATTAGTGTTCAATTATATTTCTCGCAGAGTTAATTCTATTTTCTACTTTGAGCAATGGGTTTTATTATTTAGACTGAGTCCTACTAATGGTATTTCAAAGTCTTTCTTTCAATATAAAAAAATAATTCCTCCAAAAGATAGATTTTGGGCAGACCCTCATGTTATCCAAAAAAACGATAAATATTACATATTCGTAGAGGAGCTATTATATTCTACAAATAAAGGACACATATCGCTGATTGTCATGGACAATAAGGGAAATTATTCTAAGCCGACCATAGTTTTAGAGAAAGAATACCATCTTTCTTATCCGTTTTTAATTGAGGACAATGGAGAACTTTACATGATACCCGAAACAAAAAATAATAATACTATTGAGTTGTATAAATGCACGAGTTTTCCTTTGAAATGGGAATTTGAAAAAGTTTTAATTGATAATATTGCAGCCGTAGATTCTACAATAACGTACAAGGATGGGAAATATTGGTTATTTGCCAATGTTGTAAGAAATAAAGGTGCCTCATCTCTTGATGAATTGTTTCTTTTTTATTCAGATAAATTAGTAAGTAAAAATTGGACAAGTCACCCTCAAAACCCTATTATTTCTGATGTTAAACAATCTCGACCAGCAGGTAGTTTTTTCATCTACAATGAAAATCTATATCGTCCTTCACAAAATTCGTCTAAAAGATATGGGTATGGTATGAGGATTAATCAAATTTTGGAACTGTCCGAAACTAATTATCAAGAGAAGGTTATAGATTCAATATACCCTAATTGGGAGAGACGTTTGCTATCTACCCATACAATAAATTCTACAAATAATCTATCAGTAATAGATGCTCTAATTAAACGCAGAAAATATTTCTACTAGCAGTTTAATGTTCGTGTTTTTTTCAGAGAGAGCCTTTTCGTTACCTTTATATCAAGATTCATTATCAATGGAGTTCTTATAAAAGTGAATCAAAATTTAAGTCATTACAAGCTATATGAAGAATACATCAGAAACACGGGATAAGTTGAAGAAAATAATTTATAAATTTTTTAAGAAAGAAATATATCAGAATATTCGAGATAGTAGAAAAAGAAAAACTATTCATGCTATTGAATTATCAGAATTAAAGAAAAGTAAATTTCTTAAATTAATTAATCATGCAAAGATTTATTCTCCATATTATAGAACTCTTTTAATGAATAATAATGTTAATTCGATAGATGATTTAATAAACCTACCAATTCTCACGAAAACTATAATAAAGAAAAATATAGATTACATTAAATCTACAAGTGAGGAAGATTTAAAGTATATAAAAAAAAACTCAACTAGCGGTTCAACAGGAAAAGCAAGTAATTTTTATTCTGATAAAAGAGATAAGAGAGAAGCGAGAGTTATAAGAGGTGACGAATTTGTGCCAAATTTTAATTTCTTTGACAAGCAACTTATTTTTTGGGGAGCAGAACGTGACGTGATTTCTAAAAAAAGTTTAAGTTATTATTTTAATAAGTTAATCGTTAAGAAGCAAATAGTGTCTACATATCATCTAACAGAACAGGATATTAATAGAAACGTAGATCTAATAAATAAATTCAAGCCAGTAACTATTGTAGGATACCCATCAGCATTACACTTCATGGCCCTACAGATACAAAAAAACGATAACGTGAAGCTTTCCAGTTATCCTGAAGGAATTATTTCAGCGGGTGAAACATTGCAGCTTCATCAAAAAGATATTATCGAAGATGTTTTCAAAACACGAGTCTATAATAGGTATGGTTGTAGAGAAGTTGGCCATATAGCAAATGAATGCATAGAACATAATGGGTATCATTACAATGCTGATGATTTAATTATTGAAGTGGTTGATGATAAGGGTGATCTTTGTAAAGATGGGATAGTAGGTAATTTGTTAATAACAGATTTAAATAATTATGCTTTTCCAATGATTAGATATAATATAGGAGATTTAGGTTCTATATCAAATCTTAAAAATTGTAGTTGCGGTTGTACATTACCAAAACTAAAAACAATTGAAGGAAGAACCTTTGAAATCATTCATGGTACAAATGGAAATAAAGTCTCTGGCACGTTTTGGACACTTACTTTTAGAAATACAGTCAATGGAGTTGAAGCCTTTCAAATTAAACAAGCATCGAATCACAATTTACATATTAATGTAAAAACAAATGAATCCTTTAGTTTTAAGGAAGAAGAGAAGATAAAACAAATAATCCGCGAAAAACTTGGAGAGGGAATTGAGATAGAAATTCATAAGGTGGGAGAATTTGAATATACGAAAACTGGAAAGTTTAAGTGGATTACTTCAGAATTAAGTAATTAATGATGAGTAAGAATATTTGTTTTATTACGCCTCAAATATACCCAGATGTCTTTGGTGGTGCTGAAGTTTTTAATTATTACTTGATAAATGATTTAGCTAAAAAAAATGAAGTTAGTTATATTACTTTAAGTGATGAAAATATTTATGAGGCTACTAAATATCGTTTAAAAACCAAAAGAAATATTCATCAACTTCTTGAAATTATTAAAATAATAATTTTATCCCCAAAGGATAGAGTTTTTGTGGTTTCATTTATGAGAACAAAATGGTATTATATTATTATGTATCCATTATTAAATATAGTATTAAATAAAAAATATGTTATTGTTATTCATGGAGGAGGAATGATGCCTTGGAAATGGAAGTATCCATTCAATTTGTTTTTCAAAAGAGCAAAAACTATTTTCGGAGTTTCTCAAACAATTTGCAAAGAATATACTACAAGAACAAACACTAAGATCCATTATTTGCCTCCCTTAATTCCATTTGAATTAGCTAAAAAAGATAAAAACTCTCTGAGGAAAGAATATAACTTCATTGAAAAGGCAAAAATATTTCTTATAGTTGGCTCTTTAAAAGATTTAAAAAAACCTCTCATCGTCCTAGAGGCTTTAGATAAAATTGATAAAGTGTTTTTGAGAAAGCAAAATATCCGTATTTTATATGCTGGTGATGGAGTTTTGAATAATAAGATGAAAATTTTTATTAAAGATAAAGGTTTATCTGAGTATGTTCATTTACTTGGCAACATCCCTAGAGATAAAATTAATGCGTATTACAAATTAAGTGATTTTTATATTATATCCTCTGATTTTGAAGGAACACCCATTTCTATGCTAGAAGCTATGTATAACAAATTATGTATTATTGGCTCAGATGTTAAAGGTGTTAATAATATCATAAATGATTCTGATGGGGGGTTTCTGTTTGATAATACCAACGCTTTGGAGTTAAGCAACATAATGATAAATGTAATTAATTACAATCATCTAGAAAAAAGAGATAATGCTTATCGTTTTTTTAATCAGCACTTTAATTATCTAAAATTAGTAGACGCATTTCAATTAAATTTATGAGTAGTAAAGATTATAATGTCCCTGTATTTATGTATCATTCTATAGGGGTGCCTAATAAACTTTGGCAGTGGAATTACCTTACCTGTCCTTATGATAGGTTTGAAGCTCAATTGGAAGCTATTAAGGAATTAGGCTTAAATACCATAAGTTTAAACACATTATATGAGTATATGGTTAATGGTAAAAAATTACCCGAAAACTCAATTGTTTTGACTTTTGATGATGGATACGCTGACATTTGGATTTATGCTTATCCCCTGTTGAAAAAATTCAATATGTGTGGTACGGTTTTTATTAATCCAGATTTTGTTGATCCTCGTGAGGATAATAATGAATTGTACAAATTAGATGATAAAACGGAATACTTGCCTAAATCTGGTTATCTGTCTTGGAATGAAATCATTAAAATGGATAAAGAACATGTTATATATTCAGAAAGCCATGCTCTAACACATACTTGGTATCCATTATCTAATAAAATAATTGATTTCAGAAATCCTATGGACTCCTATACTTGGATGACATGGAATAAAAATTCCCATCTTAAGTATAACCTGCAAATTGATGACAATAAACTAAAACCATTAGGTCAGCCAGTATATGAAAACGGGAAAAGTTTAATGCATTCTCGATATTTTCAGGATGAAAATTTAGACGAATATTTACAAGATTTTGTTGAGGAAGAAGGTGGCGTATCTTTTTTTAAACAGAAACACTATAAAAATATACTGTTTAAAAAAATGACGGAATATAAGAAGCTAAACACCATTAATGACAGGTATGAATCTCAAAAAGAATATGAGAAACGTGTACGTTATGAACTTGAGTTTACAAAGTCGGTTTTAGAGCAAAAACTTAATAGAGAGGTGACTTTTTTATGTTGGCCTGGAGGTAGTGCTACCGATGTAGGAATGAAAATCGCAACTGAATTAGGATATAAGTTTTTTAACGCTGCTAGAGATATGAACATTCAAGAAAGGGAGAAAATTGAAAACACTTTATTTGATGGAAACAGAGTCAAAAGACTTACTCCTAAGATCTATTTTAATGGCGAGGAAAATCATAACTCAAAAATAGTCTATGCAAATAAATTTTGGATGAAGTTGTACATATTGAGATTTAAAAATACTTTAGTGTCCAAAGTAATTTTTAAAATTGCATCGATTTATGGTGAAGTTCTGCATAAACGATAACTCATGAAAATAGTTTACATAATTGAAGAACTTTGTGGAGGTGGAAAAGAAAGACGTTTAGTGGAGCTTCTGAGAGGTTTAAATAAGGTTAATAACTTTGAGCTGCATTTGATTGTGGCAAAAACTAATAACTATTATCCTGAAGTAGATGAGCTTCCTATTACAATTCATTACTTAAAGGCATTTTCCAATTTGGCTTTAATTCGCCAGTATTATTTAATACTTAAAAGAATTAAGCCAGATATAGTTCATACATGGTCTTTCAAAACGAGTATATATGCAGCAATATTAAAATCACTATTAAACTATACACTAATAGCAGGATTCATATCTAACACTTTTGGTCACTCAAAAAAACTAGAAATATTAAGTGACTTGTTAATTTATAGACAATCTGATAAAGTTGTTAGTAATTCAAAGGCAGGTCTAATAGCATATAAAGTTCCAGACAATAAAGGTTATGTTATTAATAATGGATTTGACTTGCAACGATTAGGAAAAAGGAATAATGCTAAACAGTTACTAAAGGCATTAGGTATTAACTCCAATTTCACTGTCATCATGGTTGCTAATGTAACACCAAAAAAAGATTATGAAACTTTTATTAAAGTTGCTTTAACAGTGACAAGGCAGCATCGTGATGTAACTTTCCTGTCAATTGGAATTATCCGTAAAGAATTCAATAAGATGGTACTTCCTTATATTGACAATAAGCACAACAAAATAAAATTTATTGGGTTCAATAAAAAAGCAGTAGATATAATTCAGGAATGCGACATTGGTGTGCTATGTAGTGAAAGAGAAGGCATATCTAATTCAATCATCGAATATATGGCAGCTGGTCTACCTGTTGTAACCACTGATTTAAAAGGGGCTTCATCAGAATTATTGACTAATAACGTGCATGGCTTTATATGCAATAAACAAGAAGTGTCTAATAAATTAGTTTTGTTATTGAACGATAAATCTTTAAGAAGTCAAATTGGAAATAACAATTCTGAAAGAATTAAAAAGAGATTCTCCATTGAAGCGATGACGACTAAACACTCTGCTATGTATAAGCAACTATACAAAACTAAAATTATTTAAAAAAACAGTAAATTAATATTCGAAAAAGGGTTTTTTAACTCCGTTAAGGGAGTGGTTCAAAACCGATGATGTTATTTCATTACTGAAAAAAAACATTAACTCGGCAGAAGGTTTAATCGATGTAGAATTCGTTCATCAACTTATTAAAGAAAATAAGACTGGGGCATCTGACAATGGAAATCTTTTATGGATGTTGTCTGTACTCTCAGCCAGAGTAAGTAATAAAAATTAAAATATTGGATTCTTTATCCAAAAACAATTGGGGCTGATAATGACCCCTACCCACTTTGGCAGATCCTTTTGTTTAATAAATAGTCAATTCTTGTTAAGGTATTTTAGATATTACAAATATAAGATTATGAAAATTAGTTATTCAGTTAATATAACAACATATGAGTAAAAATAAAAGAACTTTAGTAGTAGTTCCTGCACAAAACACTTTCGGGGGGGTATACAATTTTTATAAAAATATTGAAGAATATATTTCTATCTCTACTGAATACTTTTATTTAGGAGGGGAGAATATTAAAACAAGAAATAAATTGGTACTATTATTTATTCGACTATTCAGGTTTCGAAGTGCATTAAAGACGGAAAAATACGATTTGGTTATCATTAATCCTTCTTTAAACCTATTTGCAGTACTGAGGGATGCTATTTACGTATCATTATGTAAATATTATAAAATAAAAGAAATTGTTTTTTGGCGGGGATGGGATGAGAATAATGTTAAGTATCTAAAATTTCCATATTCAATCATTTCAGCTTCATTATTAAGCCCTGCTGCAACAATTACATTATATTCGGGGACTAGAAAAACACTTAAAAAATTTAACTGTAAGAATGAAATTTATCCTTTGACGACAGTGGTCAGTGATTTAGCTTTTAATTACAAACGAATACACAGCCACAATGAAAAGGAATTCAAGGTCCTATTTCTTTCACGAATAGAAAGGGATAAGGGCATATTTGATCTTTTAAATGCATTTAAGATTCTTAGGCAGAAACATCCAGTAATTGAGTTAATTATTGCTGGGGAAGGAAGTGAAAAAGCTAATATGCTATCTAAGTTGAAAGAAGAGCACTTTAATGGAGTTACAGTTGTAGGGTATGTGCGAGACAAAGAAAAATTTAAATTAATAGCAAATTGTGATCTGTTTGTCCTTCCTTCATATACTGAGGGTATGCCGAATGCAGTTTTGGAAGCAATGGCAGTAGGCTTACCCGTAGTTACAACCAAAGTAGGGGGGTTGAATGATTTTTTCAAAGATAATGAAATGGGGAAGTTTATTGCTGTTCAGAGTCAAAATGACTTAATTGACAAAATTGAAACACTTTTTTCTGATAAGTCTTTGATGGTGAAGATGAGTGCAAATAATATAAATTTTGCAAAAGAGAATTTTAACGGAAAAATTGTTTCAAAGCGACTATTTCAAATAATTAGTAATGTAAGGAGTAAAGTCAAGTAATTCACATAACATTATCACAACTATAAAATACGATAAATACGATTCTGCAGGATTTCTAATAGTACTGATTGATATTTATTTATCATTTAGTATATTTGTAATTCTAAGCTTCTTATTAAACCAACAAGCGGAAATATTAACAAACCCAATAAATTAGAATATGGACTACAGCAAAGATATTGGATTGATTGAACGTGTTTGTCTGAGAAGCTCTTTGGGTTCTTACGATCCATACGATATTTGGAAAACGGCCATTGGTCGTTTTTCAAAAAAGCTTTATTATAAGAATAAGTATTTGGGAATCATTCCAGCGGCAACACTTACGTTATTTGATCTTTTTCTTAATTTACAGACAAGAACATTCTATAATCATCAAGAATATCCCGTGGTCAGAGGGCAAGCAGCCTTGACTTTAGTACATAAATTTCGAGAAACTGGAAATATTAATTATTTGAATTATGCAAAAAAGCATATTGATTGGCTGTTGGAAAATGCTTCAGAGGGGTATAGTGGTCTTTGTTGGGGAACGGGATTTGAAATAGTAATTAATGCCGATTTAAGCTATGATTCGAACACACCATTCACAACCAATACTCCATACATTCTTGAAGCACTGCATGAATACTATGTATTAACCAAGGACCCAGAAATTAGTAAAGCTATCATAAGCATTTACAAGTTTTATGAAAATCACATAGTTGCTATGAAAGAAAACGATGATATCTTAATTACTTCGTACGGACCAATGAATGATAGAATTGTAACGAATGCAGTTTCATATACCATGTTTGCATATTCAATTTTTTTCAATTACATCAAGGAAAAGATTCTTATCGAAAAAAAGATTAGGAAAATGTACACTTTCATTCGAGAAGTACAACAAAAAGATGGCAGTTGGTTATATGCGCCATATGATAAAGGTTCATTTATAGATTGTTTTCATTCGTGTTTTGTATTAAAAAATATACATAAAACATCTAAGTCGTTTAAGTTAAAGGACTCATATCAAACTGTAAAGCTTGGCTATAATTATCTTTTAAATTCATTTTATGATAGTCAGAGTGAATTGTACAAGCGTTTTTCAATTAGTAATAAACCTTCACTTGTAAAATACGATTTGTATGATAATGCTGAATTATTGCAGTTAGCAAAACTTCTAGGTGATTATGGAACTGTATTGAAATTAGAAAGTGCTATTCAAAGAACGTTTTGTAAGGGAAAAGATGTTTATTCTAATATTGATTTGTTTGGGTTTAAAAGAAATAAAAACACATATCGTTGGGCTTTAATGCCATATATTTTAGCTGAAAGTTTGTGATGAGTAGAGTCAACTTAATTATTTATTATCTCATTATTCAAAAGCTCCCGCACTCAAGGTTGATTCCATTTATTAATCGATTCCGATGCTGGTATGTGTCCAAGATTTTGGGGATTATGAAGATATCTAAGAATAATTATTTTGAGCCTAATATTTATATTGGTCAAGCTAAGAATATTATTATAGGTCCTAATTGTCACATTAATGAAAATGTTTTCATTCAAGGTGCTAATATTGGCTCCTATGTTATGATCGCGCCCAATGTTTCGATTTTAACAAAGGGACATAATTTCAAACATATTGAACAACCGATGATGTTACAGGGGGATAGTGAAGAAAAGATACCAAAGATTGAAGATAATGTTTGGATAGGTAGAAATGCGATTATTTTACCTGGAGTTATTTTAGGCGAAGGTAGTATAATAGGTGCTGGATCGGTTGTTACTAAGAACGTAGAACCTTTTAGTATTGTAGCTGGCACACCCGCTAAATTAATTAAATATAGACTTTAAATATGTGTGGAATTTTAGGATCAATAAATAGAACGTTTGGTCTATCAGAACTAGATCTAATTAGCCATAGAGGTCCAGATGATTTTGGTTTGGAAACACTAATAGTTAATAATAATAAAATTATTTTAGCTCAAAGACGTTTATCAATATTAGACCTTTCTCCTGCTGGTCATCAACCTATGTTTTCTAAATGCGGAAATTATTGTATCATTTTTAATGGAGAAATATATAACCACATAGAGTTAAAAAAAAAGCTACCTAAAAATATTGCATTTAATGGGCATTCAGATACTGAGACTATTCTTCATTATATAATTAATTTTGGTATAGAATCTATAAATGATTTTAATGGTATTTTTGCAATTGCTTTTATAAATATTTCGGATAAAAACTTATTTCTAGCAAGAGATCCATTTGGAGTTAAACCACTTTACTATTTTGAAGGTGATAATCAATTAATTTTTTCTTCAGAAATAAGACCGATAAAATCATTATTATCTGAAACAAATTTAGCTTTCGATAATTTAGCTAGTTTGTTACGTTTGAGGTTTAATGCCTCACCAGACACCCTCTACTCTGACATCAAAAAAGTGAAACCCGGTCATTATCAAAGATATAAACTGGGTGAAAAATGCAATAAAATCACGGAAAAATATTATGTCATACAAAAAACTATAAATAAAGAATCTGACAAATCAAATCTGGTTGAATTATATGGTGTTCAGTTAGAAAATGCAGTAAAAAGACAACTTTTAGCAGATGTAGAAGTTGGTATATTATTAAGTGGAGGAATAGATTCAGCAATTATTGCTGCACTAGCTAAAAAACATTACAAAGGAAAACTTAAAGCTTTTACCATAGGCTTTGAAGGAGTAAATGCAGAAGATGAAATTGAAGATGCTACACATACTGCCCAGATATTAAATCTAGATCACTATATACAACGCATTAATTTTTCAGATTTTTTAGGATTAATTAAGAACTGCTCTAGAATTGTTGAAGAACCGTTAGCGACAACATCTATGATCCCAATGTTTTACTTGGCAGAATTGGCAAGTAAACACGTTAGTGTAGTTTTGACAGGACAAGGTGCGGACGAACCGTTAGGTGGATATGGCAGATATAAGATAGAATTGTATCGTCAATATATACCTAAGTTTTTACAGCCATTAATAAACCCATTAGTTAAGCTTTTTAACATCAAAAATGAACAATTATTAAGAGGAGCAAAAGTGATAGCAATTAATAATGAAATAGAAAGGTTTTTACGCGTTTATGAGATTTTTAATCAATCAGAAATTGAGGGCCTAATTAACACAAGAGATGTGATTAGCGAAAAAAGATTAAATGAAGTTTCTAAATCTCTTGTTTTCCAAAAAGAAAAACATTCTGTAGAGAAAATGATGGCGATTGACACTAGACTAAACCTAGCAGATGATTTGCTTATTTATACGGATAAAATAACAATGAACTTTTCTTTAGAATGTCGTGTGCCAATGTTGGATATAGAATTAGTAAATTTTGTAGAAAGCATACCCTTAAGCGCAAAATTGAATAGAAAAGGAGGTAAAATTATTCATAAACAATTTGCAAAAACACTGTTGCCAGATGAGATAATTAATAGACCTAAGAAAGGTTTTCAATCACCGACAAATAGATGGTTTAAAGAAGAAATGCAACAAATTAAATCTATTCTTTTGCAAAAAGAAGGGAAATTTTCAAAGATTTTCAATTCTGATGCGGTTGAAACTATTTTGAATGAACACTTGCAAGGTTTTAATAAAGAAAAACAAATCTTCTTATTTTTAAGTTTATTCTATTGGATAGAAGATAATTAATAATTTAACTTTATTATTTTTAAAACTAAAAATGAGCCGAATATCAAAAAATCTAATTAAATTTAAATCAAATGATGAAATGGGAATTACTTAACGGCATAAAAACGTGTCGCTGAGAAATTTAAGTTTCAATTCTGCGCTACAGAAGAGTCTGATGTTTTAGACGATAAAACAAATACAGTATTTGTGGCTACATGCCACGATTCTCATGGGCCTTACGTTTTAAAATGTTTAGAAGCTAATAAAAATGTATTCGTTGAAAAACCATTATGTCTTTTAGAATCTGAATTAGAATCTATAGTTGATTTGCAATAAAAAACAAAGAAAGCAGTAATGGTTGGTTTTAATAGACGTTTTTCACCATTAACTACAAAATTAAAAAAAGCCATAGGTAATAATCCTATGACGATGTTGTATCGGATTAATGCAGGCGCCATTACTGGAGACAATTGGATACAGGATTTAGAAATAGGTGGTGGCAGAGTTTTAGGAGAAGTGTGTCATTTTATTGATTACTTAACGTATCTTAATGGAAGTTTGCCTGTTAAAGTTTCTGCAACCGCATTACCAGATCCAAACAATCTAAATGATACACTGAATATTTTGATTCAGTTTGAAAATGGGTCCTCTGGAGTAGTTGCTTACTATTCAAATGGTTCTAAATCAATGACAAAAGAGTATGTTGAAGTATTTTCTGCAGGGATATCTGCAACACTTAATGATTTTAAAGAACTGAAAGTTTTCGGAAAAGGGAAACCTAAAAAGGAAAAGTTCTTTAATCAAAACAAAGGACAAAAAGAAATGGTAAGTGCATTTGTAAACGGTTTGCATAATGATGGAAAGGCGCCAATTTCTTTTGAAGAGATTGTGGCAGTTACAAAAGCATCCTTTAAAGTAATAGAATCTGTTAAACGTGGAGGGGAGCAAGTTGAAATCTAAAATTACTACAAGTTTTTTAAAACTGAAAATCTACTGTGAAAAAGAGAATTTTGCAGGCTGGGATCCTTATGATGGTTTAAATTCAAAACTATTCAATGCTACACCGCTAAAGCATTGGGATATTGCCAGATGGGCTTGGATTCAAGCCTTCAAGCTAAGCCCAATAAACTTTAGGAGACTAATGTTAGTACCCAAAGAACACAATGCAAAAGGGGTTGCTTTATTTCTTTTAGGTTATTGCAAATTATACAAGTTAGCAGTAAAAGGTTGTGAAGATTTTGGTACAAAAGAAGAACTTGTAAATAAAATAAAAGAACTCACAATACTATTACTAAATCTAAGGTCAAAAGGGTACTCCGGTTCATGTTGGGGTTATAACTTTGATTGGCAGGCTAGACAATTGTTTCTATTCCAAAAACACACGCCTACAGTTGTGGCAACTTGCTTTGCTGTAGAAGCGCTGTTAGAGAGTTATGAGATTACAAAAGATGAAACTGTCTTAAAAGAAACTTTATCTGCTGCTGATTTTGTGATGAAAGATTTGTCTCGCACACAGTGTAAAGGAGGATTCCTGTTTTCTTATAGTATTAAAAATGGTAATAATACTGTTATTAATGCGTCATTGTTAGGTGCAAAAATATTAAGTTATTCCTACAAGTACACAAAAAATGAATCCCATTTAGAAGTATCTAAACAGGCTGTTAACGCAGCATGTCAGTTACAAGAAAAAGATGGTTCATGGATATACGGTTTACTAACAATACAATCATGGAAGGATAGTTTTCATACAGGCTTTAATTTAGATGCTATTGAAACGTATCAGAAAAATACGGAGGATTATAGTTTTCAGAAATATATCGATAAAGGTTTGGAATATTATTTAAATTCTTTTTTTAAAGATGATGGAACACCTAAATATTATCATAATAAAACCTACCCAATAGATATTCACTGTCCTTCACAATTGATAGTGACTTTGTCTAAACTAAATATGTTTAAAGAGAATGAAATCCTTTTGATTAAAGTTTTAAATTGGACTGTAAGTAATATGCAACATAAAAAAGGATATTTTTACTATCAATTGAAAAAAGGGATAAGTTCAAAAATATCATATATGAGATGGAGTAATGCATTTATGTTTAATGCTATGGCCCATTTCTTATTAAATACAGAAAATATAAATCGTGGAATTTAGGATTATAAATGGAATAAAAACATACGCTCCAAAATCTAGAGCAGAGTTAATTCAATACGCCATTGATAATAAAAAAGCAATGGTTGCAATTAATGCCGAAAAGATTTTACATGCTAGCAATGAAATCCGTGATTTCATTAATATGAATATTGGATACCCTGATGGTATTGGTGCTGTTTGGGCTTTGAAAAAGAAAGGAATTAAAAATGCTGTTAAATTACCTGGAGTAGAAATTTGGCTTGAACTGATTAACACCTATTATAAAACCAAATCTTTTTATTTGATCGGCGGAGAAAAAGAAGTAATAGAAGCTACAGTTTCCAGACTTAAATCTGAATTCAAGGGCATTACGATAAGCAATTTCAGAAATGGATATATAAAAACTGAAGTAGAAAAGCTGGCATTAATAGAAGATATAATAAAACACAAGCCAGATATCGTTTTTGTTGCAATGGGATCACCTAAACAGGAAGAATTAATAATAGAAATTCAAAAAAAATATCAAGCAGTCTATCAAGGTTTGGGAGGGAGTTTTGATGTATATGTTGGCTATGTAAAAAGAGCCCCAAATTGGTGGATAAAAAATTATTTAGAGTGGGCATACCGTATAATAAAACAACCTATTAGAGGGAGAAGACAAATTCATTTAGTACGGTTTTTGATTAATTTGTTATTAAAGCGTTATTAATTTTTTAGTTAAATTTGAATTCACTTTTTGAATATTTATAAATATGCCATTCGATCCAAAATCAGCAAAGAAAGCAGGAAAACAATCCAAAAGAGGCCCTGCAAAAAAAGATAAACTTTCTATTAAAGAAAAGATGGAATTGCTCTATGAAAAAGTGCTGGATGATCTTTTAGTAAACCAAGAAAAACTCACCAAAACAGAACGGGTAAAAGTCTTTGTGACCCTTTCTAACTATATTTTCCCAAAAACAAAATCAGTTAGAGATCAATTTACTATTAAACAATTAAAAGAAATAGAGAAGCAAGGTCTTATGGATAGAGACCCAGATCCTACCAAATAACTCCCGCTTTTTGCATAAACAAATCTGCCAACGCATCCTTGTTCTGATGAGTACCAATATAGGTTAAAAACGTACTCTCTTTGGTGTGTCCAGTTATGTTCATTAATAGCGGTGTTTCAATTTTCCCATAATAGTTAGTAGCAAAAGATCTTCTCATAATATGAGAGGTTACAAATTCATACTTTGGAGCTGATAGCACTTCCTTTCTTCTGGTTTTAGGATTGTTTTTAAATCCCCGAACTACTTCATCAATTCCTGCAATTTTACAAATCATTTTTATTTGCTTATTAAAAGCTTCTTGAGAAAGTACTTTTGGAAATTCACTTTCTAAAAGATCAATCACTAGCGGATCTGCCACCCCAATAGTAACGGCCTTTTTTGTTTTTTGCTGGATAATATCGATATAGAGCCCATTGTTAGCTTTTCTAATATTACTAGCATTAAGACTTAATAAATCCGAAACTCTTTGTCCAATAGAGAGTCCAATAAGTAACCATTTGTAGCTATCTTCTAACTCACTTGGTATCCGCTCTAATCTTTTCAGCACTTTTATTTCTGCTGGATTCAAGAAATGTATAATTCGATCTGAACTTTTCTGTTTAAATGATTCTATATAATTAGAATAAGGGTGAATCTCAAAGCCACTCTTCTGGGCATCTCTTAAAATAATCTTCAATAATTTCAGCAATTGACCACAGTAATTATCGCTGTATTGTTTCTCTATTTTTAGAAATTGGGTGAATGACACAGCCATATTTTTATCGATTCCAGCCAGAAATAATTGCTGAGATTTCTCCAACTCATATTCTTTAATGATTCTATAAAGCGATTTATAGGTTCTAATAGTATTATGAGCCAATCCAACAGTACCATATCCATTGACTCTTCTTGTGGCTGAATTTGCAATAAATTCACTTAAATATTCCAAGAATAAGGTTGAATTTTCCATTTTTGAATGAGAATTATTGACCTGTATTTGAGGTCTTTTATAAAAATTAACGTGCATATAACATATGTTATTTAAATTATTTAACATGAATATAGCGTTTGTTTTTTACACCTATAACAATTTAAGTATAAAATTATAACAAACTATTCTATATAAATATACGTTATTTTATTCAAATGAAAAAGTTAATTCACTTATTTATAATATGTTAAGTCTATTTATTTTTAAAGACTACGGACTGTAGTCTCATTTTATTTAATAATATTATTAGTCTAACTTAATTTAAATTTTTCTTTTGACTAAATAATATAGATTAATATTCTTATTGTAATTATTAGTGTTCTTGATTGTAGAATTATAATGCGAATGCATTTTGAATTATTTTAAGCAGAAATCAAAATTTTCTTATTTGAAATTTATTTAGGCAAAAATCACTATCTTTTATATTGTTAAATCGTATATTTGCGGCTTAAAATTTAAAAAATATGAGAAAGTTAATGTTTATTATTGCTAGCTTTTTAATCATTAGTTCTTGCACAACAAAAAGAAATATAACATACCTAAATGGAGTAGAGAAATACATTAATTATGATTTAAGCAATCAAAAGATACCATATACAATTGAGGAAGATGATGTGTTACGAATAGAAATCCGTAGTATGGTGCCAGAAGCCGCAATTATCTATAATAGAATATCTAATCACACTAATACATCACCTAATCTTAATTTATTGCAACTTGAAGGATATCCTGTTTCATCTAATTACACCATTAATTTTCCTGTATTAGGAATTCTGGATGTTAAAGGAACCCCCTTAGAATTAGAAAAAAAAATTACTAAACTATTATTGGATGGTGGTCATCTTGTAAGTCCTATGGTATCGGTACGCTTATTAAATGGTAAATTTACTGTACTTGGAGAGGTTACTAAAGCTGGCACATACACATATCTAGATAGAAATCTTACTATACTTCAAGCCTTAGGTTATGCAGGTGATTTGACAATTGGGGGTAAAAGGACAAATATTACCTTAATTAGAGAATTAAACGGTATTCGATATGCAAGAAAATTAGATCTTACTTCAAAAGATATTTTGGATAACTCGTCATATTACATTCGAAATAATGATGTTATTATTGTTAATCCAAATTATAACCGAATAAAAAGTGCAGGATTTATAGGAAGCCCACAATCTATTGCTTCAATATCCTCTATCTTATTAAGCATCACGCTTCTTATCATAAATAAATAAATAAAT
>Ga0206123_10001214_pt1 | contig 24603 bp, 9 predicted proteins | sample Helgoland_Spring_2_FD_160086 | JGI IMG/M metagenome (GOLD analysis project Ga0206123, IMG submission 160086) | Pelagic subsurface seawater microbial communities from Kabeltonne, Helgoland, North Sea - Helgoland_Spring_Bloom_20160316_1 | ecosystem: Environmental > Aquatic > Marine > Epipelagic ...
TTTTATTTTTTTTTTTTTGTATATTTTTTTTTTTTTTTTTTTTTTCAAAAGATTCAACATTGTATGCCTCTAATAAACTTGCATAATTCATCTCTTAAATGTATATAATAAAATATATTCTCTATATTATATCATGAAAAGAAAAAATAAATATAATTAATAGAATGAGTGAAAAAGATATCACTATATTTAATTCATTAGAAAATATTTTTAAAGGTGTTATTACCGGAATATTGTGTGCATATATTATAATATATGCATTAAGACCATCTGTTCCATATCCTGATTTTATTATAGAAATTTTTGAAAATTATTTTATATTTATTATATTATTTATAATTGATTTTTATTTATTTAGTTGGAATAATTTAATTGGTATATTATTTTTAATATGTATAATTTCTTTAATATTTGATTACTATATCTTTATTAATAATGGTATGAAAAAAATAATTAATAATAATATTCATTATAATAATAATGAAAATATAATTGAAAATTTTACAATAGATAACGACAAATTTATAAATATTATACTTAAATATTTAGAATATTTTGGATTAGATTTTTGGAACATTTAATTTTTTAAACTAATTTTTTTAATAATTCCGGTTTTTGCCAATAATAATTATATGATTTTGTTCTTACTATTTTTAATACTCTAGCAAAATAAATAAATGAAAGTATTATAAATAACATTATACAAATTATTCCAATTAGTTTTAAAAATTTTGGAAAATAATATTTTGATACTAATAGTATAGCTATTAACAAAGATATATTCATAAGATACATTATCGTTTCAATATTTACTTTCAAATCCCTTTTATTACTACTTAAATTAAAATCTGCTATATTATTATGTAGTTTTGATCCTTGTTTTTTATTATTAAAATCTTTTAATTCATTATCTAAAAGCGGTTTAATTATATTATAAAAATTCGATTGATATTTATTTTCATAGTCATAACAAGTATAATTATCCGCGCGTGTTTTAATTTTTTTTAAAATACATATTAGAATATCATTAGCAGTACTCATATTACATTCGTTCGTAACAAGTGCTCCTCCTCCTGCTTCTGCTTCTCTTTCTCCTTCTTCTGTTCCTCCTCCTTCTCCTTCTCCTCCTCCCTCTCCTCCTCCTTCTTCTGTTCCTCCTCCTTCTCCTTCTCCTCCTCCCTCTCCTCCTCCTGCTTCTGCTTCTCCTTCTCCTTCTGCTCCTCCTTCTCCCCCCACTGCTCCTCCTCCTCCTGCTCCTTCTGATAGGACTGTTTCTTCCGCTGTTGTAATTTGTGTTTGTTCTGCTGCTGTTCCGCTACTATCGACAAAGTCTTCTAATAAATCACCAGCATTAAATAATTTTTTAAATACTGATAATTTATTAGATATATTAACATTTTTAACTGATATAGATATATATGTATATACTAATATATATACGCCAATAATTACTAATATAAATACAAAAGATAAATGATAACCTATTGAATTATTTATTTTATAACTAAATAGTAATATTAGAGTAACTATTATAAATAATATTATTGTAAATATTAATATTATATTAATTTTATCTAATTTTTTTTTTTCACTAGATATAATATTTTTTTTATGTTTTAATTCTTGCGATTTTTTTGATATATCTTTATTTATAGAATGTAAAATACCTGTATCATTTTTTGCATTTTTAATTTGTTCTGATATTTCAATATATCTTAAGTCATCACTAGCTTCTGCATTATTTATTCTAACTCTCTCAGCAAGTATTTCATTACATTCCTGAATTAATTTATCTAAATCCTCATTAAATTTAGGCAATAATTCTGATAATAACATATTTATTTTTTCTTCTCTATAACTATCAGCCGATGTTATATCTTGCAAAAATTCATATAGTGTTATTAGTAACATTAATTCACAATTATATTTAAAATTCTTCCATTTTAATATATAATTATTTAATTTTTTAGAATTTTTTTTATAATAATATAGCTCTGTTTTAAAAGTATTAGTATTATGTAAATCTAATATATTTTTAAAACTATCTATTATATTAGATGCAGTATTTTCTTGCTCAATATCTGTATTTATAAATTGACTTGAATAATTTTTATTATCTGATAATTTATTAATTTTAAATTTAATTTTATAATAAGAGCTTTCTTTATTAAATAAAAAATTGCATTGACCCGATGTATCATTTATTAAAATAGTATAATTATTTTCAAATTCAAATATATGATTATCTATATTATAATTATCTACATGTCCATCATTTGTATTTATGTTTTTTAATTGTGTATAATATTGATACCAAAAATCAGCAAAATATAAGCACATAATAGTTTCAAAAGTATAATTCCCATTCATTTCAATATAATTATGTAATGAATTTTCGTGTTTAGGTAATGGTGATATATTAGCTGTAGTTGTATGATGCCATTGACCTAAATTAAGACTAGCTATATTATTTTTCATTAATGAAATAATATTTACTAAATCGGTAGGGGTAGAGTAAGTTGGATTTCTTTTTTTTTCTATTAAATAGTTTTTATATTTAGTTAGTAATGTATCATATTTATCTATTTTGTTATAATTCAAATTAAATTTATCAATATCATGTTCTACTTTACAATTACTATCTAATTTATTAAGCGTAAGATAATCTATTTTTGGGGTATCAAACATTATATTATATATATATATCTATATTATTTAAACATATATATTTAAAAAAAATATTAATATTTTAATAGATTATTATTAGAATGAGTTCTGTAGATCCCATATCTTATTTTCAAATAATTTGTATGCATATTGGGGGGAGATTTCTTAAATTTGATGTTACTCCAGCACAAGAAAAAATATTACAAAGTAAAGTTACACAAGCTATTATTTTTTATTCCTTATTAGTATTTAGTACAAAAAGTCTAACAAAAGGATTAGCAATTATGATAATAGCATATATATTATTATATATATTATTAAATGATAAAAATAAATATAATATTATTTCTAAAAAATGGTTAATTAAAAATAAATTTATGTCTGATAAAGATTATATATCACAAAAAGAATTATATAAATCTAAATTAAATGAATTAATTTCTATTTAGATTTTGTCCAATATTTTTTATTATTTTTTGTTCTAACTATTTGTATTAATTGAATTAAAAATAGTAATGTTATTATTATAAATGTAATTAAAAATAATATATTAACTATAAATTTATATACAAAATTATATAAAATCATATATAATATTATTATTAAACTTAATAATAATATGTAATTTGCTAATAAATTATTATATTTTATTTCATAATTATTAATATTATTATTTGCTAATGCTAAATAATTATATAATTTAAAATTTTGTTCTTTATTTTTGTATTTTATTAGCTCTTTTTTTAATAATGGATTTACATTATCATAATATGTTTTATCAGATGGATGAGATTGTTTAATTAAATATATTTCATCAATATTATCTAATATATTATCTATATTTTCATTATTATCATTTAATATTTCTAATGAACTTAATACTTTATTAGCAGTCTCTACTATTATCCAATCTTCCTTTTCTTCTTCATCAGCTTCTTCTTCTCTTTCTATTTTATATGAATTTATAAATCTTAAATATCTACTTTCAGAACGTAATTTTGAATCTAAATTATTAATTTGATTAATTAAATTATCTAATATATCTTTTGCGTATGGAACTATAAATTGTGGATGTGGATAGATTTCTATTTCAATTATTGTAAAATTAGTTGGTGGAATATAACTTTCGCTTTTTAAAATATTATCTTCATCCGCTACATCGAAATGTTCTTTAACATGAAAAGATGTAAATGGTTCAAATTCACTTTTATAATCAGAACTAATAAAATCATATGTATCTTCCTCAGCTTCTCTCCAAGTTTTTTCTGTATATGTCTCGTCTTTTTTATATAAAACTAAATTCCCAGAATATATTCTTAATATCCCAAATCTATTTATAGATTTATCTGTCGCCTTTGATAATTCTTTTAATATAATATTTTTAAATTTTTTTCTTTTTTCAATTTCTAATAATAATCCATTTTTAATTTCTTCACTATATTTATCTAAAATTTCTATATTAAATTCACTAATACCAGTTGTTTTAAAGTCTATTTCTAATTTTAAATTAATAATATAACCCCTTCTTTCTTCTGGTAATTCTGATAATAATGTTTTTAAAGTTTCTTTAGTAAGTATATATTCTTGTTCTATATCATATTGACTTTTTAAAGCTATATCTCGTAATCTTATAGCTTCTTCTGCTGTTTCTTTAGCCTCCAACTTTTTATCCTTTAACTCCTTAATTAATTGAGTAATTAAGGCAGTTTCTTCTCCTCTTAAGTCTCTTAATATATCATCAGCCTCAAGTATTTTTTGATTATAAACTTGTTTACAATGTTCTGCTGTTAATTTTTTTGTTATATTTGTTATTCTATCTAATCTTTTATCAATAATAGTGCTTTCAGCTGTTTCCTTATTTTCTTTTTTATTTCTCCATTCTGTTATTTTTTGTACATATGTAGCATCTTGTTGATATTGGCGTATTTTTTCTATTAATTCTTCTATATTTTTATCTCCACCAACTTCACTATATTCATCTAATAGTGATTGTGCACTTTGTATCTGTCTATTTGTTTTAGATATTTCTCCCTCTTTATTGCCAATAGTTCCGAGGTGATCTTCATAAATCTGATTTGCTCTAAATAAATCTACATCACGAATTAGTTGAATATCTGCATTAATTGCATTTAAGGTTCCTGGTGCTTCTTCTATTATTCCTCTATAAGTAGCAATTTGCTTTTCTAGTGGTGATATTTCACTTTCTTTATTTTGTAGACTTTTTTCCTGTAAAAATGCTAAATTATTAGTAACAGCATTTTTTAACACATCAGAAGCATCTTCTGTTAAAATTTCTAAATTATGATCATCTATAAATAATTTGCTATATTTTATTATTATTAAACCATGACCACCATTACCACCATTAGTAATCCCACCACCACCTCCACCACCTCCACCTTTTTGAAAATTGACAGAATTTTCTCCATTTATATCATAATTGGGTGGTGTGCTACTACTATCTGACCCCATACCACCTCCTGCGCCACCACCCCCACCATCTCTACCACCTGCTCCTCCCTTATTGCTACCAGTGCCCCCCCCACTTCCCGCCATTATAGTATAACTTTTAGAATAACAACTATAATAAATATTCTCATTTTCTATAACATTATTATCTTCTTGTTCTTCTCCTAAAATACATCCAGAAATAGCACCACCACCTCCAGATAATCTGTCAAATGTATCTATATTTAAACCTAATATATCGTAAATTTTTATACCATCATTTCCATTTACATCATTATTATACTCATTTGCTGTTATATACCTTTTATCAATATTATAATATTTATTATATATACTTGTTGCAATGGGACATTTTAGAGTTTGTGATAAAAAACAATCTTCACCATCTGTCTGTTTTATCCAATTATAAAAACCATTTAATGGTTGATGTACTCTCCCTCCTTTACCACCATCACTTTGACCTAGATATCTATTAAGTATTTCTATATTACTATTACTACTATAATTATCGTCAAGAACTTGATATTGTTTATAACCACCAGATAATTGTTGATAATAATTATCTGGATCATGTGTTGCTCCATATGCTTTTATTATTTCTTGGTAATCACCATTACCTTCGCTATTAATTTTTTTTATATATGTATTTTCTCCATCTCTTTTTTCAATAGCATTACCTCCTCTTCCTATTTTTATTTCATATTTTCCTGTTGTTAAATTTATTGATGTACCCAATACAACTGCTCCACCAGCACCTCCTTCTCCATAATTACTTTTTCCAGGATAATTTCCTTCTGTTTTTATCATATTACCCCCATATCCACCTCCACCAACTACTAAAATATCTACTTGAATATCTTTTGGAATATTTAATATATATTTTTCAATAAAAACACTATCATTACCACCAAAATATATTAAACCATTATTTCCAAATTTTTCATCATCACCACTTGTATCACTATAAATAGATCCCATATTAATAGTGATATATTGATCTGTATCATCAACTATATCAATTTTGCGTGTTATACTATTACTACATGTTTCTCCTTCCGGACAATTTATAGTAACTAATTCTTCAAGAATTATACCCTCTATTGTATAATATTCATCATCTGATTGATCTGTTTTTATTTTTTTATAATAAAATAAATCATTTTTATTTATAGTAAATGTAAAATCTTCTTTTGGATCAATATATTCAGTAAATGCTTCAAAATATATATTATTTATAAATAAATCCTTACCAAAAAATATATTTTCTAGATTTTTAACAACAATTAATAATAATATTATAATAATTAATAATATAATAGGTATAGATATATTTACAGATGATGTAACATAATTAACTATAAATAAAAATATTGTAATAATAAATATAAAAAAAGTTAAATAATTAATTATTTTTAACCTATTTAAATATTTTTTTTCGGATTTATTTATTTTTTTAATATCTTTAGCATTTTTATTATTTTTAGTAATATTGTCAGACATTATTTTTAATTTATTTTTATATTTTTTTGCTTTTTTTATTTTATCAGATTCTTCTGTAATATATTCATTATTATCATCATCGTATAAATATTTATATTCATCACTATTTGTTATGATTTCCTGTAAATTTGTAATAATTTTATTAAAATTAGAAAATATAATTGGATATTTTTTTGTTATAATATCATTTGGTTCTTGAACTTTAGTTTTATATTTTTTTATAAAATAAAAATATATAATTTTTATTATATAATAATTTAATAATAATCTATTAAAATTATATTCATGCGATTTTCCTATTAAATTATAATATCCATAATTTGTATCAATATTTAAATAATCTTTTTTTATTAAACTAAATAATTCAATAAAACTATCTAAATATATTGTTTTAACACTATTTAATAAACTTATATCTTTAATTTCAGGTTCAGGTTGTATTAATAAATTATCATCATCAGTCTGTTGTATTGTAGGTTTCAAAAATTTAAATTTAACAGTATAATAAGCTTGATCATTATCATTATATATATTAGTTATTATGTTTGTACCATCAAAATTTTTTTTTATTATATATTTTACTTTAACTTCAAAGTCATATTCATAAAATGTTGTATTATCAATACCATATTTATCTTTTTTTATTTTTGCTAAATTTAAATAATATTCAGACATAAAATCATAAATAAACATATATTTTTTCATATTTTCTGATACATAATAAGACAAATCTATATCAATTATATCATTTATATATAATTTATTATGATTTATTTTATAATTATAATTATTATTTTTATCCTTCTTATAATATATTATTTTATTTTCTAAATCATTATTTATTGTTATATCTAATATACTTTTATTTAATAAATTATATATATATATATCAATAATATCTAATATATCGTGATCATTATTATTGTGAAGTAATATATTTTTTTTTTTAAATAATTTATTTTCTAATGTATATATTGATATTTTATTTATTTCTGAAAAATCTTCAGATGTACTATATGACATTTAATATTACTCTATATTAATATATAAAAATAATTTAATTAAAATATTTTTTTGGTTCTTGCCAATATATATTATTAGATTTTGTTCTTACTATTTTTTTTATATTATAATAAAAATTTGATATTAAAATTATAAATATTATTATACCTATTATATTTATAATTATTTTATTATTATAAAAACTATGTAATATAAATATTACACATAATAATATAGTTATATATATTATTAATATTATTATATTGTCATTTTTAATTATATTATGATCTAATATATTTATATTTTTATCTAATATATTATTTTTATCTGTCTTTTGTTCTCCTTTAATCCTATTATGTTTTAATTCATTTATTAAAAATGGATTTATCTCCTTATAATATGAATTTTTATTTTCTTTTAATACTTCAAACTCATTAAATTTTTTTATTATACCCTCTATATATACACCATTACTTACTATTAACCCTTTTATTATATTTTCATAATATGTTTCACTTACTTGATTAACTATATGTTCTGCTGTTAATTCGTCTTCTACATTAGTAATTTCTCCTATTTTATTTATATATCTTAAATATTTTGAAGTATTTAATGATGAATTTTCTATATTATTAGCAGAACTTATTAAATTATTTTTTAAATCTATATTACTATTTCCATCAGTTATATTATACGTATTTGATTGATATATTTTAAATGTTATAATTATACTACCTTCTTTAATATTAATAATTTCAAATCTATTTATTGGTACTAATAAAAAGATTGATAATTCATTTAATATTTCATTTTTAAATTTTTCTTTATTATTGATTATTTCATAATTTAAATTTAAATAAATTTTTAATAATATAATTTCATCTTGAATATCCCTATTTAAATAATCTATTTTTTCCTGGATTATTTCTAACATCTTTGATGCTGCTTTTTCTGCCTTTATAGCAATTAATTGACTAGCCAAAGCTTCTTCTTCAATTTTTTTATGTTGTCTAATTATACTATCTGTAGCAATTTGTAAACTATAAGTTCCATCATCAATCTCTTTTTTTAATCCTACTAATCGTATACTTTGTTGAGAAATTTCATACATTATACCATAATATTCACTATATAGTGATTTAGCATCCGCATCATTTTGTATATAGTTTCTATGATCTTCAGCATTTTTGCTTTCTAATTTTTCTTCTAAATCTCCTAATCTAGCAATTTCCTCTAAAAATTTTGGAATTTCTTCAATTTTTTTATCGTAATCATCTTTTATAGTATCAAATTCGCCTTGTTTATCACGTAATTCTCTGGCTTTGTCTTCATTTGTCTTTTTTAATTCTGTTAATCTTTTTCGTTTAGTATCATAAATACTTTGTTTACTTTTGATTATCTCTCCTAATTCGCCATTACGAGTATTATAATCTTTCAATAAATTAGACAATTTTTCTAATAAATTATTTCTATTTTGTATATCAGTATCTATTAAAATACCATTATTGCCAGCTATATCTATTAACTGTTGTAATTCTCCTTTTAAATTTTGAATAATTCTATCAACTTCGTCTTTCCGCTCTTCTATTTTATCATTTTTGTTATCTAATTCAGATAATTTTAAATATAATATAGATAAAATACATTCTTTATTATCATTACATTGAATAATATCAGGATCATTATCATAATCAAAATCCGAAATAATGGGTTCTACCTGCTCTCTTGTTATTATGCTAGATACTTCAGTAACACCATCATCATTATAGTCAACTGTTTCTAAATCCATATATTGTTGGTCTAAATCATCTAATCTATCATATAGATATTCTTCACCATCTTCCTCTTCAAACGTTTCAATATTATAAATATATATTTTTATATAATAAATAATAGAAAATATAATAGATATTATTAAAAATAATATTATAGATATAAATTTTAATGTATAAATATTATCCTTTTTATTAAAAAATATTACTATTAATGTTATTATTAATATAACAATGCATATTAATATTAAATATTTAGTTTTATCTATTGTTTTATTATTGGAATTAATTATTTTTTTTTTACTATTTTCTAATGTTTTTTGTTGATATATTTTTTTATTTATATTATTAATCTCATTTGTATATTTAACAGATTCTTCAACTTTTTTAGCCTCTCCGACTTTGTCATCTATTTTAATAGATTTAGTTATTGATAATAAATTATCTAATTTAATATTATATTCTTTAAAGGTATGTTCATAAACTTTTAATATTTCTTTTACTTCACTATATTTAAACTCATCTTCTTTATTATAAGAATTTGATTGTCTTTTATATTTAATATGTAAAAAATATGAAATTATTATATAATAATTTAATATTAATCTATAAAATTTATATTTATATGATTTACATAACAAATGATAATAACCTTTATAATTACTAATATTTAATTCGTCTGTTATATTTAATTTATTAAACATTTTTATAAAATTTTCAATATATTTAATATCTATATTAGCATTATCTGTTTCTAATTTTTCTTTATTAAATAATTTTGATAAAATTATTAATTCTAAATTTGGATATAATTCATTTTTATTAAATGATATATTTAAATTTATATATTCATTGTCATCACCTTGAGATAATTCTAAAATATTTTTATATAATTCATCACCATAATCAGATTTAACTATTCTGGATTTAATTTTAAAAATTTTACTATATATATTATCATCTAATATATCATCTTCTTTTACAATTTCTGCTAAATTTTTATAATATTCTGCTAAAAAATCCAAATAAAACATATATAATTTCATTTCATTATTAGTATAATATGATATATCTATATCTATTAAACCTATATTTTTCTGTGTTTCTTTTAATGTATAATCATCATTATAATAATAAATTTTATTATTTATATTTTCATAAAATGTATTTATTATTAATTCTTCATTTAAAATAGTATTAAAATATTTTTCTCTAATATTATCAAAATCTTGATTATATATAATTTGTTTACCTAATAATAATTCTTTATTATTAATTAAACATTTAATAAAATTTGGTAATGAAATATTGTTTTTTAATTTATCTAAATACAATTTTATTAAAGTTTTATCAACCATCTCTATATTTTGTTTATATTATAAAATAAAAAAAATTATTGTGATATTCCCGTGCTTACAGTACTACTTAAACTAGGTGCATAAATTTTTTCCCATAATTCTGTTAATTTGTCTCCAGTATTGCCAGATCCTAAACTAAAACCTGCAATATCACTCGCTCCAAAAAAACTACCACCACCGCCACTACCACCACCACTACCGCCACTACCACCACCACCACCACCACCACCACCACCACCACCACCACCACCACTACTACTACTAGTAGCACCAACTGTACTTACTCCTCCACAACCAAGTATTGTAGTACCATCATCAACACTATTTTCTATAAAAATATTATCAATTTGTGTTTTTGTTAATTTGATATCATAAATTCTCAAATCTTTTAATCCTCCTTTAAAACAAGTAAATTCATTTATTTCTCTAGTAAATCTATCTATGTCCATTTTAACTCCTCCTATATATAAATTTTTACTATCATATATGCTATGATCAGTATAACAAATATCTTTTTCGTGATGATTATTATATAAATGATCGTGTGAATTTTGTGTATCACTATAACTTAATATATTTTCTTCTGTATCTATTATACTTTTATCATTATTCATAATTCTATTTTTATAAATTGTTACTTTATCATTATCTTTAGTGATTATCCAATGATACCATTGTCCAGTATTAATATCAGTAGAAGTTATATTATTATATTTTTTTTTACCTTTACATGGTAATTTTACATATAATTTATATGTGGGAGAACTTTGATAAGATTTTAAAAATCCTATTGATAATATATTATTATCAGTTATTATTTGTTCTTTTATAATATTATCATATGTTCCATACGATAATTTTTCAGATATTATTCCATTAGATAATATTATATTTTGCGAAGGATTAGTATTTTGATTTAATTTTGCAATAAAAGAAATAGTAAATGTTTCCATATTTGATAAATTAATATTTTTTACTTGTAATAAGGTTTTATCTAATTCAATATAATTTTCATATATATTTTTAATATCAGAACCATGTAATGCCTGATACATTATTTTAGGATTTATTGAAATGTCTTTTAATGTATCATTAGTATTTTGGTTTTTAGATATAAATTGATAATATATTAATAAATTTTCATGTAAACAAGATACTCTAGCATAATTAAATGTTTCACTAATTTGTGAAGATGACGTTGAAATATTTTTACCTGAAATATCAATATTATAAATGTTTTGATATGGTGATGTAATTAATAAATCATCATGTTCCTTGGGAATATATTCTAATGATATTAAATTTTTTAATATATATAAATCATATATTTTAGAACTTTTATCAATTTCTAATTTAATAAAATCTTGTATAATATATAATGGATTTTTATAAGTACTTCCTAATATTTTTGCTTCTATTATAGTATTGTTACCAATACTAGATTTATTTACAGATTTTATTATTAAAGAAGATATATCAATGTTTAATAAACTAGTTAATTCTATTTTTAAATTATTTTTAAAATCAGCAAGATCTAATATACTTGTATATTCTTTATTTAATATTATTTTAAATTCAGCAGGTTTAATATAATAATCGTTTTTATCTGTTGTAAAAGCATTTAATATACCTGATATTTGATTTACAAAACTATATTTATTAGCATATGTTTTAAAATCCAAATCAGTATCGTCGAATATATCATGGATTTTATTATTTATTTTATTAGGAATTTCTATAGGTAAAATTGCTATTAATGGTAATTCAATTCCTTCTTTTGTAATATTATCTCTTAATTCATTATAAAAAGTAACTATTTTAGTTATATCAGACATAGTTTGTATTAATATTTCAACTAACTGTTGTTTTGATCTACCTTTTGCATCTATATTATATTCATATGTTTCTACATTTTTTATTAATTCTTTTTCTAATTTGTTTATTTTTAAATTTAATTTTTTTAATATTTTTGAAATATTATTTATTTTATTATATATATTGTCTTTTTCACTCTCTAATTTTATTAATTTACTTTCATTTTCTCCAATTAGATCATTAATACTACTTATATCAGCAATTTTATCTACACTATTTGATTTTTCTATTTCTGTTTTAATTTTATCATATAATAATGATGTCTTTTTATTAGTAGTTATTTCTATTAAAATATACTTATGCATTTTCGTTAAACGATCATATTCATTATTTAATACGTGCAATTTTAATTTATTTTTATTTAATTTTAAACCTTCTATATCCTTTTTAAAAACTAAAATTTGTATTTCGGTATTATAATTTGATATTTCTTTTACTTTTGTTATTAATTTATAAATATTTATATCTATATTATTTTTATAAATTAATAATTGTGTTAATAATTTTTTATATTTTATATCATTTAATGATGTTTGTGCACTATTTAATCGTAATCTTGCTGTTCTTTCTATTGTTGTTTCATTACTAATAATTTCTAAATCAGAATTTATAACGGCTTGATATTCAGGATTTACAGTATTTTTTAAAGAATCTTCTAAATCTTTTATTTTTTTTTCTTTAATTTTTAATATATCATATAATTCTTTTTGTCTTTTTGATAATAAATTTTCTCTTTTTTCTTCCTCATCCTTTATTTTTAATAAACTAATTTCTTCATTATTTAAAAAATTAATTGATATATCTATAGATCTAATAGAATATTCTATATCTCTTTTTTTTACTGTTTGTATTTTTTCTAGTAAAAATAATTGCTCCTCTTTTTTATTTAATATATCTAATGATGTATTTGATAATTTTAATGATTCATTTACTAATTCTTTTTGAAAATGTATTTGCATTAATAATATTTTTTCATGATTATTTTTTATCTTAACAATAGCTTCCAAACCAGCTATTTTATTAGTTTCTATTGAACCAAATAATACATAATATCTACTTAATTCTAACTCTCTTTCCTCTTTTTTTGAATTATAATTACTACCAATACTATGTTTACTACTTTCTTGTCCTGATAATTCTAATTCTTTTGCGTCTTTTTCAGTTTGCTTTACTGTTATAGCATCTCCTGTTCCACTTATACCTTGTAAAATTGTTATATCCGCACTTATGCGATCTATTTCTGGTTTTAATACCAGTTCTATATTATTTGTTATAGCAGATAATTGTAAATATAATTCTAGTTCTTTATTTAATAAAATAATTATTTTATCTTGTAAATTTTTTAATTCTTGTTGCCATTCAACTACATCAACTTCATATTTATGTTCTGTTGTTAATATTAAATTATCTAATCCTGCTATTGTTGCTGTTAATTCATTTAATTTTTTATTTACCTCTTTATTTATTATTAATTGTTCAAATTGAATTCCTAATAATAATGTTATTTCATCATTCTTTCTTTTAATCTCCATTTCATCTATATAAATTTCATATTCAATTAAATATTCTATTTTTAATTTTTTATATTTTTCTTTTATTATTTTTTCAACTTCCGCTCTCGTATATAAAGATATATTTAATAATTCTATTACTTCTTGTCTTATTTTTTGTTCAGTTGTTTCTAATTTAATATCTACATCACTTTCATGTAATTTTTTTAATCTATCTAATATATTTATATAAAAATTATTTGATTTATCGTATAAATCTTCATATTTATCTAATTCTTCTATTAATTGTTCTATATCATATTTAATATCTTCTTCTGATTTATATTCTACAGAACACACATCACCTGCTTGTGATGTTAATTTAATTAATTCTGCTAATTTTCTATATGCGTCCGATTCAATTTGTTTTAAAATTTTGACTTTTTTATCAGCATCATTTGTTAATTTTAGTTGAATATCATAAGTATTATTAGCATCGTTATATTGAACTAATAAAATACCCATTAATAAGTCTGTTAATAATTTATATCCTTTAATATTATTTACTTCAATTACTACTTCTTCTAACTGTTGTGATGCTTTTGCTATTTTTAATTTATTTCCAGAATTTTCGACTATTATTTTTATTTTTTCTATTATTTTTGAAATAGATGGATTGTTTTCGTCTACTATATTTTTTAATTCACTATATTCTTGTTTATTTATTATATTTTGAATTTCTTGAATAGATATTTTTTGTAATTTTCCTAATTGACCAAGATATAAATTACTAATTATTTTATCTACATCCCATTCGTCATCTCCTTTAAAATATTTATCAAAATTTGATAAATCTATTTGTGAAATAGGTAAATCTTTTAAAGCAACTTTTATACCGTTGTAAAATGCGCGTATACTCGAAGCGTCTTTATTTAACAAGTTATCTAAAACATAATTATCTTCTATTATACTTTCGTCTAAAGTTATATCTTCAGTATTTAAATATTTTTGAAAAATACTGTCCTTATTTAAATGATATTTACACATTTCATCTTCGTCTTTTAAATTATTTAGAATATCATAACAATGTTTTAATTTATTACTTTGTTCTAAAGCAAATGTTTCCATTTCTTTTATTTTAGGTACTAATTCTGATAAATAACTTTCAGTACTTTCTATAGCTTCTTTATAACCTTCGTATTGGTGTTGTGCGAGTTCATTTTTATAACCACATTCTTCTAATTTTTTCATTGCTTGCTCTTTTAATTTTAATATATCAGCAACCTGTAAACGCCTTTGCCAATTAGCATATTTTGCCCTATCTCCATCTTCGTATGTTATTTCTTCTAATCTAGTATTTACTAATTCTTCATAATCAGTCCACCATCCAGTATCATATATAATATAGCCAACAGGAGGTAATGATGTAGCATCTGATATTGTATCAGGTGAAAATGATATATTTTCACAGTCTTCTTTTGATCTAAAAGTATTATAAGAAGTCTGACTTAATATAGTTGTAATACATTGGGGTATTGGAGTAGTATCTTCTGAATTTAAGTCTTGTGTCATTTCAACACAATCTCCAGATACATTTTTTATCCAAGGAGTAAAAAACCCATCATTACATTTATAACCTTCAATATTTTGTCCATTTTTAATTCTTGGTTTCGGATCTTTATTATAATCTGGTAAATACTCGCATTCTCTATTACTATAAATTGTTGAAGCAGTTTTAACATATTCTAGATCAGTACATTCTGTTACACTCGTACAAACCCTATCTTGTATTGAAGTAGGATGTTGATTTTGCCAATTGTCAACACCATTACAAGAAGGAGTATGAGAAGTACATTCTCGGTTGCCTGCTGTAGCTTTATATGTACCTGATTCACATTCGACACAATTACTGCCACTGTCTAGTTTATATCCTGGTAAACAGACACCACAAGTCGCATCTATAATTGTTGAACCTAAAATGCCATCTTGTCGGTTTTCATCAACACAAACACGATGAGGAGTACAAGCTTGGTTACCTGCTGTAGCTTTATATGTATCTGATTCACATTCGACACAATCACCGTTCCCATCATCTTCTGTATATCCTGGGTCACAACTTGTTCCTCCTCCTCCACCAGCCTCTCCACCACTGCTAACTGTATCTTCTACACAATTACCGCTCCCATTTTCTTTATATCCTGCTAAACAGTAACCACAAGTCGCATCTGTAGTTGTTGTACCCGAAATGTCATCTTGTCGGTTTTCATTAACACAAACACGATGAGAAGTACAAGCTCCGTCGCCTGATGTATTTTTAAATTTACCAGTATCACATGGGACACAATTACCGGATACTAGTGTATATCCCGATATACAGACACCACAAGTCGCATCTGTAGTTGTTGAACCCAAAATGCCATCTTGTCGGTTTTCATTAACACAATCACGATGAGAAGTACAAGCTCTGTCGCCTGATGTATTTTTAAATTTACCAGTATCACATGGGACACAATTACCGGATACTAGTGTATATCCCGATATACAGACACCACAAGTCGCATCTGTAATTGTTGTACCCAAATTGCCATCTTGTCGGTTTTCATCAACACAATCACGATGAGGAGTACAAGCTCCGTTTCCAATTTCAGATTTAAATTCATCAGTACTACATGAGACACAATTACCGGATACTAGTGTATATCCTTCTAAACAGTCACCACAAGTCGCATCTGTAGTTGTTGTACCCGCATCGCCATCTTGTTTGTGTTCACTACTACAAACACGATGAGAAGTACAATCTCCATAACCCGAAGAACTCCATTTTCCCTGTTCACATTCATTAAAACTAATTGCAACACCCGATTCTAGTTCTAAAGAACCAGTACTAGTATCTTTAATTGAATTAAGTGCTAATTTAACTTTTGAAATATCATCAGAAGTAATGGGACTATCAGTAGCATAATTTATTGCTTCAGCACCACCTTCTACCCAAGTTTGAACTTGAAAATTTTCTTTTTTAGTTTTAATATTTTTAATAATACAAATAATTAAAAACAATATAATTAAGAAATATATACCAATATACATATAATTAAAATTATTACTTGCGCCACCAACAAATTGAGAATAATCTGAATAATTTTGATTAATATTATTAGATTTAGTTTTTATAAAAATAGCAGACATTAATAATATAATAACTACACAAGTAATAAATGAACCATATATAATTAAATTATTTTTAGATAAATAAATATCCCACCAATCTCTATCATCATTTATATTATCAGAGGACGATGGTGTTGTATCAGATGGTATAATTGGCAATGGTGTTGTTTCAAGCGTTGTTTCTGGAGTTGTTTCTGGATGTAAAGTTGTATCCTCTCTTTCAATAGGTAATATAGCATCTGGTGCGGGACATATTAAATCATAATTAGGGGGGAGACTTGTATCATTAGATAAATCAGAAATATTAGTATTAATCTCTAATAATGAATAAGTCAAATAGTGATTGATAATAATTTCAAAATAATTAGTTTTAAAATCAATAACTTTAATATTTTCTTGATCAAATGAATTAATAATATTATTAATAATAGAAAATCTATTTAAATCATAAGCTTTTGATAATTGAATAGCATATTTTTTCTGTTTAATTCTATCATCAGAATTTGTATAAATTGGATCATTTTTATTTAAACTAATAATATGATCTATATTAATTAAATAACAATGAAATGTAATAATAGGTTTTAAAAATTCTATTAAATTTTTAGTTAATAAATGTTCATTAATAATATTTACGGATATATAATTATTAGGAAAAGAAGCATCAATTTCAATAATAATATTAGTAATAAAATCATTTTTAATAATTGAATTATCAATATCAGATATATAATAAGATATTGGTATAATAAATTTATATTTTTTATTAGTAAAATTGTAATAATCGTCAGTAGAAATATAATAATATAAATTTCTTATAAATTCTAAAGCAAATATATTTTTAATATATTTATCTTTTAAAAAATTTGATAAATTAATATCACATATAAATTTAGTAGATATATCTTTTGGTTCATCTACATTAGTACGAATTAAAAATAAATCATTATTTGGATTATCAATATGATGTTTTCTATAATATAATATTTTTTTTATAAAATTAGTATAAGATAAATTTTTATATATAATATCGCTTAATTTACTATTAGTATTAATTAAATCTATAAAAATTCTTTTTTCATATCTATATCCAATATTTCTATAATAGTTCTCATTTTCAAAAATATTTAAATTAAGATCACTATCATATACATAAATTTTATTTAATAGATTATTAATATTACGATAACATGTATCAATAGAATTAATATTAATCATAATGTTATTATACTCTTATTTTATAAATATAAAAAAATGATTATTTTAAAAATGCTTAAACGCTTAACGTGTTATTTAAAACTAACCAATTATTAAGAAACTATAATTAAAATGTCTATATATCCAGAATTAACATATAGCGATCAAAAAATAGATATACAAAATGTTAAAGGAATTCAATTTAGTGTACTTGGTCCTGATGAAATTATTAAAAGATCTGTTGTAGAAATTACAAAAACAGATACATATGCCGGTAGTGAACCAATTATTGGAGGTCTATTTGATTCTAGATTAGGTGTTTTAGAACATAATAGAGTATGTTCTACATGTGAACAAAAAAATATATTTTGCCCAGGTCATTTTGGACATATTAAATTAGCAAAACCTGTTTTTCATGCTATGTTTTTTGATATAACACGTAAAATATTAAAATGTGTATGTTATAAATGTTCAAAATTATTATTATCACATGAAACTAAAGATGAAAATTTAATAGATGATATTAATAGAATTAGTTTAATTAAAAATAATCAAAAAAGATGGGATACATTTTTTAAATTATGTAATAAAGTTATTTCAAATGTTAAGTATAGATATTGCGGAGATGATGGATCAATTGGATGTAATTCAAAACAACCTACTAAATATACAAAAGAAGGTTCAATGAAAATTATAGCAGAATGGAAAAATATTAAAAAAAAAACAGATGATAAAAATATTGAAGAAAATCCGGAAGAATATGAAGATTATTTATTAGAATTAACAGCTGAAGATATTTTAAGAATTTTTGAAAGAATTAGTGAAAAAGATATGGAATTAATGGGATTTAATCCTATGTGGAACCGTCCAGAATGGATGATATGCACTGTATTACCGGTACCACCACCATCTATGAGACCAAGTGTAATAGAAGAAAATGGACAAAGAAGAGAAGATGATTTAACACATAAATTAAGTGAAATAATTAAAATAAATAACAATATCAATGATAAAATAGCAAAAGGAACATCTGAAGATACAATTAAACTAATTACTATGGTTTTACAATATCATATATTTACATTTATAGATAATCAAATTCCGGGTTTAGCACCTTCACAGCAACGAAATGGTAGAAAATTAAAATCAGTTTCAGATCGTATGAAAAAAAAAGAAGGTCGTATTAGAGGTAATTTAAATGGTAAACGTGTAGATCAATCTGCTAGATCTGTTATTACACCTGATCCATATATAAGTATAGATGAATTAGGAGTGCCAATAAAAATTGCAATAAATATAACATTTCCAGAAGTAGTAAATAAATATAATATTGAAAAATTAAAAAAATTAGTTTTAAATGGCTGTGATAAATGGCCAGGTGCTAAATTAATTAAAAAAAATGAAAAAACTGTTACAATTAATCTTAAAAATGCTAATCTTGAAAAAATGGCGGCAGAATTAGAGAATGGCGATATTGTTCATAGGCATTTATCTGATGGTGATTATATTTTATTTAATCGCCAACCATCATTACATAAGATGTCTATGATGTGTCATAAAGTAATAATAATGCCTTATCAAACATTTAGATTAAATGTATTAGATACGCCACCATATAATGCGGATTTTGATGGAGATGAAATGAATTTACATTGTCCACAAAGTATTCAAACTATGTCTGAATTAAAAGATATAGCAGCAGTACCATATATGATAATAGCACCCCGAGATGGCAAACCAATAATAGAAATAGTTCAAGATACTTTATTAGGATCTTTTAGATTAACAAAAGATAATGTAGAAATTAAAGATAAAACTATGGCAAATTTACAAATGATAAATAGTTGTTTTAATGGTGTATTAGATAAACCAAATAAAAATTATAATTATACTGGAAAAAATGCTTATTCTCAAATATTACCACCAGGATTAAATATTAATAGAAAAAATAAAGCAGAAGACAAAGTAACAATTGAAAATAGTTTATATTTAGAAGAATCAGGATCTTTAGATAAAACTATATTTCATAGTAAATCTTCTGGATTAATTCCGGTTATTTATCATGATTATGGTCCATTTGAAACACAAAGATTTTTAGATAATACTCAAAGACTTATATGTCGTTGGTTATTAACAGCAGGTTTTAGTGTTGGTATAAGTGATTTAGTAACAGATGTTCAAACAGAATTAGATTTAAAAGCAAAAATCAAAGAAATGAAAGAAAAAGCTTATTCAAAATTAGATGAAATAAGAAGAGATAATATTCAAAATAATAGCATATTTACAAATGAAGAATATATAGAAAGAGAATTAATAGGGATTTTAAATGAAACAACAAATCAGGTAGGTAAAATAGGATTAAGTCAAATTGACGAAAAAACAAATAGAATGATTAATATGGTTAAATCGGGTTCAAAAGGTAAAGAAACCAATGTAGCACAAATGATTGCTTGTGTTGGGCAACAAAATGTTGATGGTAAAAGAATATCATATGGTTTCACAGATAGAACTTTACCACATTATACAAAATATGATGATGGTCCAGAAGCGCGAGGATTTGTTAAAAACAGTTTTATATCAGGTTTAAGTCCACAAGAAGTATTCTTTCATGCGATGGGCGGAAGGGAAGGTTTAATAGATACAGCAGTAAAAACCAGCGAAACAGGATATATTCAAAGAAGATTAGTAAAAGCAATGGAAGATGCTAAAATATATTATGATAATACAGTTAGAAATGCTGGAGAAACAATTATACAATTTATATATGGTGAAGATGGTATGGATGGTTGTAAAATAGAAAACCAATATATACCATATATTGATATGGATGTATTAATAATGGAAAATATATATCATTTAAGAAAAGTTGATAAATTATCATTATATTTAACAACAAAAGCGAATAAGGAGGTTTCGTTAGAAACATATAAAAGATGTACAAAACATTTTAATCAAATAGTTGAAGATAAAGACTTTTTAATAAAAAATGTATTTAATTATAAAAAAACCAAAATAATTAATTATCCTATACCATTTGATAGAATAATAAATAATAATATAAAAAAATTATCTGCTATAAATATTAAAGCTATAAAAACTGATTTAACACCTGGATATATATTAGATGGTATAGATAAATTAATTTCAACATTATATATTAAAGATACTATACAAGGTACAAAATTTTTTGAAATATTGGTTAGATTATATTTAACACCAAAAAAATTAATATTAACTTATAATTTTACAAAAGATATATTTGATAATATTATTTCACAAATTATTCAATATTATAAAGAAGCCATAGCACAACCAGGTGAAATGGTAGGTATAGTAGCAGCACAAACTATAGGTGAAATGGGTACTCAAATGACTTTAGATTCATTTCATGTATCGGGAACAGCTGCGGCTGTAAAAGCAACTAGTGGTGTGCCTCGATTAAAAGAATTATTAAGTGCTACTAAAAAAACAAAAACACCAACACTATTAATATATATGAAAAATGATATAGCAGTTGTAAAAAATCCTGTATTAAATGAGGAAGGATTAGATAATGATGATATAAATGTTGAAAATGCTAAAAATGAAGCAATGAATATTAAAAATTCAATAGAGATAACTAAATTATCAGATATATTAGATTCTAGCGAAATCTATTGGGATAAAACGGAAAATCAATATTCTACAAATATAGATAATGATAAAGATTTATTAAATGTTTATAAAGATTTCTCTTTTACAAATACATTAAATAGTACATCCCCATGGATAATTAGAATGAAATTTAATAAGGATAAAATGAAATCATATGGTTTAAGAATGATAGATATTTATACTAAATTAAATACAACATATGATAAATTTATAGAATGTGTATATAGTGATGATAATGCTGACGAATGTATATTTAGAATTAAATTATTAAATAATATTATTAAAGATATAGATTTTAATGATCAAATTGCTGCGATTAAAGCATTAGAACATAATATAGTATATCAGGTATTATTAAAGGGTTATAAAGGTATTAAAAAAGTTTCATTAAATAAGAAAAAATATACTAAATATAATTATGATACAAATCATTTCGATAATTTAGTAGAATGGGTACTTGATACAGATGGTACTAATTTAATAGAAATATTATCTAATCCCAATATTGATAGTACAAGAACTATCTCAAATGATATTAGAGAAATATATGATACATTGGGTGTAGAAGCTGCGAGAACTGCTCTTTACCACGAATTAATAAATGTGACTAGTGAAGATTCTATGAATTATAGACATCTTTCATTATTAATTGATACAATGACTTATAAAGGAGTATTAATGTCTATAGATAGACACGGTATTAATAGAGGTGATATTGGTCCTCTCGCTAAATCATCATTTGAAGAAACTACAGATATGTTAGTTAATGCTAGTATATTTTCAGAGTATGATAATGTTAATGGTGTTTCAGCAAATGTAATGTTAGGACAACAAGCACCATGTGGTACAGGAGATAGTGAAATATTATTTGATGAAGAACATATGATTGAATTAATGAAATCTAATACTAATAAGATAGATCATATAAGTGATACTATAGAACATGATGATGAAGAAGATGATGATGAAACTATAGATTGTATATCTGATATTAGTTTTAATTATAAAATAAATAAAAATAAAAATAAAAATAAATGTGTAAATTTTAAAAATACAAATATTATAATTAAAGATTAAAAATAATTATACAGGTATTCTTGGTCTAACACCTCTCCTTTTTTCATTTTTAAATTGCATTTTATTTTCTAATTCTTGCTTAATATTATTTATTGAGGAATGATCTCCAAATTTTTTATCAAAAACTATTTCATTACTATGATTTTTTGATTTAGTACTTATTATATTTTTTTTATTATTATTATTATAACAACATTGATGTAATATAACATTTTCATTTTTGTCATTATTTACACAACATAATAATTTATTAATATAATCTAACATTTAATATTTTAATAGAAAATAAAAATCATTTTTTTATAATATCCAATTTCTTTTACCTAATTTATTATTACATCCATAACACATTGGTTTCAAATTATCTATTGTAGTTTGACCACCATTATATTCAGATATAATATGTCCGCAACTATAATCTTTTTGTGTAATAATATTAGTACATTTTTTATATGTGCACGTGGCACTATTTATATCACCAAATTCTTTTTCCCATACTTTTTTTTTTAAATTTACAGTAATTCTTTTTTTTTCTTTTTTAAATTTATGATGTGGTTTTGTATTATTATTTATTAAATAATCTATAAAATTATTATTAGATAAAGTAAATATAATTCCATTTTTTACACAATCGTGTTCATCTTTATAAAATACTTTTTGATTATTATTATATATATCTAGATAGTTTATTAAATAATTAAAATTAAAATTAGAATTTTCAAAATCTTGTTTTAAATTATCAAAATTATTAAATTTTAATAAATAATTTTGTTTTTCAATATCCTCTAAAAATTCTGTTATTGTTTTTCTATATGAGTCTTTTTTTTGTTTTTTTTCAAAATATAAACTATAATATGTATTTAAATAATCAGAAAATTTATGATGTAATTGTTTACTAAAATCATCTAAATATATATATGTATAATTTTTATAAGAATCTTTATTTAATTCATTAAATAACTCATTTTGTTGATTTTCATCATCAATTATATAACAACATAAATATATAAATGAATTATAATTATTTTCAACTAAATATTTAATTAATTCAATACGGTGTTGTCCGTCAATTATATATATATTATTAGTATGTGATATATAACTTAAAACAATTTTATTTTTAAAATAAAAAAAATTTGGATTTTTTTTATAAGATAATATCATTTCATTTATTTTATCAACATTTAGATTTTTTTGAAATTTAGGATATAATATTTCATATTTAGAATATATATATATAAATTCTCCAAATGTTAATTTATATTCTCTATATTTTTGTGTTTTTTCTATACATTTTTTAGAATTAAATACATTATCTAAATAATTTTCCATTTATTTTTTTTTTTTTTTTTTTCTTATTATAATAGTTATTTT
>Ga0206123_10001220_pt1 | contig 24522 bp, 35 predicted proteins | sample Helgoland_Spring_2_FD_160086 | JGI IMG/M metagenome (GOLD analysis project Ga0206123, IMG submission 160086) | Pelagic subsurface seawater microbial communities from Kabeltonne, Helgoland, North Sea - Helgoland_Spring_Bloom_20160316_1 | ecosystem: Environmental > Aquatic > Marine > Epipelagic ...
CAAACGTAATTACTTTAGACAAGGCGATTTTCACTTTTATAAACAACACGGGTTTGTTCAGTACAAGGTAAAAACAGGTAATACGTACGAAAGTATTGCTAAATTTTTCAAAGTTCCCGTTTCGCGTATAAAACAGGCAGGTAAATGTACCCCCGGTAAATTATTAAAGTTTAAAGCAAACGTGTTTAGCCATAAACGTGGGTGGGCAACAAAACCTTTGCTCGTAGACGCTAAAGGTAAATCTATACTTGATCCTCGAAAAGCATCCAGAAACTACCCTGGGTTATCTTATAAAAAGTATTGTAGTTCATTCTGTGTCAAAGACAGAGGGATCAAAGTCGGACATACTCATCCCAAAGTCGCCAAGAACACTCGATAAATCTTCTTCGTGTTCGACACTAAATATTAAGTCGAGTGCATCAAGAACCAATTCGTTCGTCAAGCATACTGTATTTGAAGTAGTCTCGTAATCATTAAATACAGTAATCTGAACCCTAAATTTAGAACCATCGAACACTTTTCGACATACGGGACACGTAACCTTTCCCATTTTTTTCCAGTTTTCTAGACAATGTGAGTGAAAAACATGTCCACACCGAATAGCCTTGCTATTTCTGGTCTTACGAACATCGTTGTGACATATGGAACATTGAGTCATTTCAGTATCTAGAACACTTAAAGAATTTATTAATTGGTTTTTTTTGCACTTAAGTAAGAGAAGCCGCCGCCGCCGCTCTTGTAAGGGTTGCGAATTTATACTGGGGGTTTTCTGGATCTGTAGCAATAGTGCTCGTCTTTGTTTTTCTTATATAAGCCTTATAAGTGGCGGGTATGTATTTTATTGCAGTAGGAAGAGTTGTTGGTTTGGTCGTCACTCGACCAGTTGTTGAATCGTGCGGTGTAGCATAACACCATTCTTGTGTTAATACAGTAACGGCACCCTTCGCAATAGGAGCGTCCGTAGTAGATTGTATTTTAGCAACTATTTTAGGATCATCTAAAAGTATTGGACAAGAGTGTGGGTTTGGCTGACCGACTGTGGTTATTTCAGGTAATTTAGATGCCTCGACTATAATTTCATAACCGGTTGGTATAACAATATTAGGTGTAAACTGCATTATCGTGTAGTCGTATTCAGCGGGTTCAGCAGTAACCGCTGGAATAGCTGGTGTATTGCCTTGCTGTGCAACTGCTGCGCTTGCTTCAACAGCGGCTTTTGTTTGTTTAAACGATATCGTACCAACATTACCGGCAAAGATATGATCGGTTTCCTTACCATCGAGTTTGATGTAGTATAATGGTTTGTTAAGAGTCACTAGTCCAACAACCGCGATCTCAAAACTCTTAATATCATCACTCGGAAGTGTATATTTCAAACCTGTATCGTTATTAGTACCTTCTTCAGTGACTTTAATTACCATATCCTTAATTGGGTTTGTAACGTTCGTAAACTTGATTTTTGCAGGTATTATTCCAGTTCCAGTTGTATTAGCCTTTGCTGGAATATACTCCTCGTCCATTGCTAATGGAGTACATACCCTTTTATGTTTATTTTTCCAACCCGTAGAGTTGATTACATCATCTTGGAATGTTGAAATGTCAATGAAAGTATCATCGTCGTATGACCAAACGTAATTTGGAAGAACAGATTGTTCTGATGTTACGTTCGAACAATCGCCTGCGAGTGGGTCGTACCCGTCTGGAGGAGTTGCTCTTATAATATTAACAATGTTAGTCTTAAGTTTTGTAAGATCGACTTCGTCTTCGCATAAAGCTACACCGTTTGCAATATCAATAAAATCGATTTCGGCATTTTCTTTACCAACATCATCGAAGTATTCATCAATGAAATCGGCAAATTCAATCTCTACTGGGATACCAAACGACCAATCTTGTAAAGTTTCGGGATCGCCGTCTTCCTGATCCTCGATAAAATCATTGTAATCGTCTTTGTTATCCGCCCACCAATCTCTTATTTTTTCACAAACTGTAGTATCTTTAGTACCATCGGCTTTGTAAAGACTTGTAAGCATTTCCTTCATTTTGTCCCATTTACGATCCTTGATGTATTTTTGTGTCGACCCTTCCATGAGTCCGAGGTTACCTAGGGTTAGTAAAAGTAACCAAACTAACAATAATATAAAAAATATAACTGCGGCTATTTTTCCACCTGACATGAGTGTTTATATTATAGTATATTTTATTTTAAAACGAAAAATTAATAGATATTTGGCATTTTGAGAAGGGCCTTATCACAAGATCCACACTGGTCTTTTTGTTGTGCCTGGGAAGGTTTCAAAAGCGCTGGACCTTTTTCTTGAAGAAGTTTTCTGAAAGAATAATTATCCGCGAAAGATATAGCATTTTCTTTCATGATATAATTATCGTAAAGTTGGGAAGAACTGTTTATAGTGAAGCATCGACCGTCGGCCATACCAAGTCGTTGTGACATTTTGTATATATTAGTATTACATTAGAAATTAATTTGTCTATTTTTTGTTGTGAGTTTCCATGAATTAAACCCTCTCGATTTTAAGTTTTTTATAACTTTTTCAATTTTGTACCCTGAAAATTCATCGAACAATTCTTTTTTACTTTCATCACATGGTGATACTCTAACGTTTGGTATATCGTTAATTGTGTTATTAATATTATTATACGCAAATGCTATTTCCTTCAGAGTTTCCGCACCTGTAATAATGATCTTTCCTGTACTAAAAATACTTGTCGTTATCTCTTTCATATCTTTAGCCGGTCTGAATTTAATTTTAACCGCGGAGTATCTATCTGGTTCAAACGAAACTTTATATATGTCCGAGTACTTACCGAAATGATTGGAAACGCTCCGAAGATTTATATTATAATTCAAACTGAAATTTGAATTTATCATAACGACTCTAAACGTATTTAGAGGTGGTATAAAATCCCCGCCCATTACACGTTCAAATATATCCGAAACTTCCTTTATTATACGTCTACAATCGAAGATATCAGAACACCCTGCAACTTGTATACTACCGTTTGGAAAGATCTTTATTGATTTAGTACTGTAAATATCTTTATATACCAATGTAATCTGGTTATAAAAGGTTGTTGGTTTGAGTGATATCGTATACCCTTTAGACCCAATTTTACCAACGATAATTGGGGATACTTTTTCAAAAGCGTGTTTTAATTTTTCCACATCGATATGTTTATCAAAGTTTGAAATCATTGTTATTGTAGTGAGCTTAATCCATGACGGTTTATATATATCGGGTATACTTGTTCTAAACTCATCAAGTGTTAATAGATAAGATAACGTAGTATTATACTGATGTTGGTTAGACATATTACTTAAAAAAAAATATTACTTAAAGTTAACTTAGGTTTCCAATATATGCCGTGTCTAAAATGTAAAAAAAAAGGAATTCCTATAGATTGTAAATATTGTGGTCTAGGGTTTTGTTCTCGGTGTATCGTTTTAGAAATTCACGAGTGTAGCGGAATGAATTTGAAAAAGGAACAGGAAATAAAAGATTTAAACAAAAAACTTGAGTTTAAGGCTGACAAGAAATTTGGTATGGTTTAGATACTTAAAAAGAAAAGTAGTAATTTAAACAATACATGACATCTTTTGTAAAGTCTGCTAAACAATTTATTAATATCGAAAATAATGAAATTGAAATTGAAATTACATACGATAAATATCTAGAAGGATTTGGTTACGAAACGTTTGTAGATCATTTTAACACGAATCTCATAGGTTCCACTAATACATATACAGTACACAAGAGTGGTAAATCTTTAAGGTACGAACAGTTTTTAAATACAATGGTTAACAATACGACAGAAACGCTTAGAAGATGTGTTTCTATTCAATTGGAAAACGTTTTATTTGAAAACAGAAATATTTTTTCGTTAATCAGGATTATGAATTCAGTTAAAATATTAGATAGAACCTTTATTCCACCTCTTATAAACCCTATATGTTCTTGGCAAAAACGAATGGTTAAAGAATTTTGTTTAACAACTTTCCCAGGTATTATAAAAACTTCAACAAATAATAGTAGGCTTCAAAAACTCTTTAGAGTATTACAATTAATAGAAGAAGACATGAAATACTAACCAGTCTAGTATACAGTTCAGTCTTATCATTTTCTAAAACTTTATTCATTTCAATTTCATTTTTTTCTATATTTGTTAAACCCCTATCTATATTTCTTTTAGGAAGAAGTGGTCTAGATAGAGCACACTCTTCTTTTCTGTAGCCGGGTCTACCAACACCCTTTGATAAAACACCGCAAGCTGGGCTAACATACTCTTCTTGTCCTTCTTCGTGATCTGGTGATTTATATTTCTTAAAATCAAGTGTATGTTTACTTGTACCAGGTGGAAAAAAATTATCAACATTGGTAAATGGATTTATATCATTCATTGTATTTTGATCATCGAGCATTAACTGACTCATCTTTATTACTATTGAATAATATATTTTTTGTATTGGTACTGTGTTGATTTTCGATCAATAAAATATTAACCTTATTTATAATGAAAACATCGTATAAAATTATTATTGGTATTGTACTAATTTTTATTTTGAGTTATATTATTTACAAGTATATGTACCCAAAAGTGTGTGATACAAAAACTATTCAATTAAATTCAGATATTATAAATAAACCTAGTGTTTCTACTGATGTACCGGAAATCAAAATTGATATTGAAGCACCAACAATTGGAACAGACCCAGTTGATATAAAACTAACTGGTGATTTATAAACCAATTTTGTTATTTTTACCCATTTTATTACCATACGTACTTGTATTTATAGGTCTGTCTATTGGTGTTACATTTTTATCAGTGTCGTGTAAATATCCCATATACTGAGAAACACCCGTTTGTATCTGACCTGTAGCAGTTTTTATTACAATACCGTTCATGAAACGGACTTGTTCCTGTACATTTGAATTTGCATCACCTGAATTATTAATAAAAACAACACGCATTATGCTATACAAATCGTCATTGTTTTGTCTATCTATGGAAACGCCAGTTTTATTTTTAAAGTCCTGACGTATCGCTCGTTGAAGTAAATTTATATTGAACTCGGAAAAGAATAAAGTATTCAAGGGAGTTGGACATTGTTTTATTGAATTTATATGTAAAGCGTCACACATTTAATATAGTCCTGGAAAAAAAGTCTTGGTAAATATAAATGATAGTCGCTGCTGATTTTGACCAAGCATACAATACAAAACCAAGTAATTATGAAAAAATGCCATGTAAACCACCAACATGTTTCGTCGCATCCTACCCACCAGTCGCCAAAGTTGGTGATGCAAACGGTAAATTTTTTGTTAATTCCTCTTTACTCCAGCCCAATAGATTGGCGGAAACTCGTGGACCAACTACTATAAGAAGTGAAGGTTTCAAATGTCATGTCAATGAAGATAATGAGTAATTCAATCAATATAAAAAAATAAGTATAAATAAAATCATAAAATGAGAGTTATAAAACGTTCCGGTCGTGTTGAAGACGTAAAGTTTAACAAGGTCACCAACAGGATTTCAAAGCTTACAAATAAACTTTCAGAAAATGTAGATGTAACAATGGTAGCGCAACAAGTTTTCTCGTCTATGTATGATGAAATTAAAACTCATGAAATAGACACTCTTTCTTCCGAGGTTTGTATTGGTTTAATAACAAATGATCCCGATTATGAAATTTTAGCAACTCGTATTGTTGCAAGTAATATTCAGAAGCGTGCTGCAAATAATTTTCATATAGCAATGCGTAAACTCCATAAGGCTGGTATAATTACACACGAAGTGTTAGAAGTTTCTGCAAAAGTTAAGGAAGATATTAAACATGAACGTGATTTTGAATTTGGATACTTTGGCCTGAAAACTTTAGAGAAAGGGTACCTACAAAAAATTGATGGTGATATTATCGAAACGCCTCAGTATTTATACATGCGTGTGGCTATCGGTATTCATGGTCACGATATAGACCATGTTCTCGAAACGTATGACGCGTTATCTAGGGGTTTATTCATTCACGCGACACCGACTTTGTTTAATGCGGGGACACACAGACCACAAATGTCATCGTGTTTCTTAATTGCAAACAAAGAAGATAGTATCGACGGTATTTACGATACCGTAAAGGAATGCGCGCGTATAAGTAAATGGGCTGGTGGTATTGGTTTACATGTTCACGATGTAAGAGCGAATAAATCACATATTAGAGGAACGAATGGTACATCTGACGGTATTATCCCAATGCTACGAGTTTATAATTCGACCGCGAGATACGTAAATCAAGCCGGTAGAAGAAAAGGGTCTATTGCCGTATATCTCGAACCATGGCACGCCGATATTATGGATTTTCTCGAAATTCGTCTCAATCAAGGTGACGAAGAAGCGAGATGTCGCGATCTCTTCTCAGCTATGTGGATACCCGATTTATTCATGAGACGAGTCGAATCTAACGGTAATTGGTCTTTGTTTTGTCCAGATAGGGCACCAGGTTTATCAGACGTTTACGGTAAAGAATTCGATGAACTTTACGAAAAGTATGAAAACGAGGGTCTTGCAACAAAAACCATGCCAGCAGTAGAAGTTTGGAAGTCTATTATTAAATCGCAAAGTGAAACGGGTACACCGTATATGCTTTACAAAGACGCGTGTAATGAAAAGTCGAACCATAAACACATTGGTACCATTAAATCGTCAAATCTGTGTACAGAAATTTTAGAGTATACAGATAAGGACGAAACTGCTGTGTGTAATCTCGCCTCTATTGCGTTACCAAAATACGTTGACGTTGATAATAAAGAGTTTAACCACGAGGAATTACACCGTGTCACGAAAATGGTTACACGTAATCTAAATAAGGTTATCGATAAAAACTTTTACCCAACTGAAAACGGAAAACGTTCAAATATACGTCATCGACCAATCGGTATTGGTGTTCAAGGTCTCGCCGACGTTTTCATTATGCTCAGAATGACGTTCGGGTCGGATGATTCTAAAAAACTGAACCGCGATATCTTCGAAACAATATACCACGCGTCTCTCGAATCGTCTTGTGAACTCGCCGAAATGTACGGAGCGTACGAAACGTTTAAGGGATCACCTTTCAGTAAAGGTATTCTCCAATTTGATATGTGGGACCGCGAACCAGATTTCAGTGGTCGATACGATTGGAATGCTATGCGTAAACTCGTTAAAAAGGGTACGAGAAACAGTCTCTTACTCGCACCCATGCCTACAGCCTCGACGTCCCAGATTTTAGGGAACAACGAGTGTTTCGAACCGTACACGACAAACATTTATTTGAGAAGAACTCTTGCGGGTGAATTTGTCGTCGTAAACAAACATTTAGTTAACGATTTAAAGAAAATTGGACTCTGGTCAAAAGAAATGAAAGATCTCATGGTTAAGGCAAACGGGTCCGTTCAAAACATTATTGATATTCCTGATGATCTCAAAGAACTGTATAAAACGGTATGGGAAATGAGTCAAAAAACAATCATTGATATGGCTGCCGATAGAGGTGTATATATAGACCAAAGTCAAAGTATGAACTTATTCGTCGAGAGTCCGACAGTTTCAAAACTTTCGTCTATGCACATGTACGCTTGGAAACAGGGTTTGAAAACGGGTATGTATTACCTTAGAAGTAAAGCAAAGGCGCGCCCGATCCAGTTTAGTTTAGAGGCGGAGTGTTCTATGTGTTCTGCATAAATAATTTTTTATTCATCCTGTACCTCATTATCATATACGAAACATGTATCTCTATGATTTTGAGTCTTAGCCAGTTCATATAAAATATCATAATATATAAATGCCGAGACGTATTAGAAACAATAACACGAATTCAAATTCAGAAAGTAGTAATAATAATCAACAGGTTAGTCCAAAATCGGTTTTAAATCGTAAAACAAAACCACCTCAACAAAGACGTCTTCGGCGGCGTATAACAATACCACCACGAAATCAGTTAAGTCAGGGATTTATAGCAACTATGTTTGGATGGGCATCTGGTTTTTTATCAAACCAAAATACGAATAGTAATAATAATAATAATAGATAATATAAATGGCAACAACACCAAACAAGTCGAATCCAAAAAGATCACCCGTTTCTCCAGGGTTTGCTCCAAGAGTAGTAAACAGTATGACAAGTCCTTTCAGGAAAACTTTAAAAAATGCATTTAAGACCGCTTCTGAAACATTAACACCAACTAAATCTCAACGTGCTAAAAATGTTAACAGTGGGTTAAGTACATTTTTAACACCAACGAAAAAGTAATATTAGTATATATAAATGCCAACAGGAAATCTTGAACGAAAAAATCTTGAAAATATTATAATAAGACGTTTACGAAAATTATCTACGGAAGAACCAGATAAACGTGAAAAACAGAAATTAAGTAAACTTAGAAGTGATTTTTTAGAACAGAAAAAACTTTTTACGTACGCAGAACTAAATGGATTAGAACAGGAGAAAAAAAATATGAAAGTTTTTAAAAATTATTTAAATACTTGGCTTATAAAATTAAACAATAAAAACAATAAAAACTATAAAAGCAATAAAACTATAAAATATAAAAAATAATTTTAATAAATAGAAGGTTAAAGCTTACGGTACATATACATTTATACAATCATGGCAAAGTTTATAAACGCTAAAGATACCTTGAAAATTGCCAACTACGATGGTCGAAAGATTTCTTTGTGTAATATCGAAGATAAATCGATGAAAATTATTTTTCCACGCATGTATATGCCGTTTGGTATTTCGGGATTCACACCTGAGGTTGGTCCAACCAAGTATAACATCGACTTTGCAATGAAAGGATGGGACGAAGACGGTAACTTTGTTAAGAAGTTTTATGAGTGTATGCGTGAAGTTGAAGATAAAGTTATTCAAAGTGTTTCGGACCAAAGTGAAGATATTTTCGGTAGACCAATGAGTGTAGAAGAATTAAAACCAATGTTTTTTTCGAATATCAAAGAATCGTCCGATGATCGTGAACCAAAGTTTCGCGTTAAAGTTGATTCTACTATAGATAATAAGGTTAAACCACACGTTTATGATGAAGAAAAAAAACCTTTATACGATGAAATTACAAATGGTCTATACTCGAGAAATTCAGGAACAGCTGTTGTCGAAATGGTGAGTATCTACTTCTTGAATAAAAAATTCGGGGTTTCTTGGAAACTTAACTCACTCGTGGTTTATGAGCCACAGAGACTTAAGGGATTCAATTTTGTTTTATAATTTTTCGTTTAGTATCAACATTTGATAAATGGCCTGTGCCTCTTTGAGGAGTTTGCCTTTTATCATGATGTACGATTTTGGGTCTAAACCCATTTTAATTTTAGCGATCCGTATGGATTCATTCCACTTAGTGAGTGTCATTGTTACTTACTCTATTACAACATTTTCTTAATAAGCGTTTTGTATTTTTTTGTACCCTCCTTTGGTTGGAGACCAAACCCTTTCTTTTTTGGTTTGAAAACTTTAACGAGTGCACTTTTACCCTCTCTTTTCATACGTTTGAGAGCGGATTCTCTCGCCGCTTTACTAACGATTGAACCATATTTATCCTGGATGAGATCCTTCTTTTCGAGACCACCGGTTGTTTTAAGCGCATTTCCATGAAACACTTCAGCTCTTGAACCAAACGTTTGCATTTATTATACCCTGATATTTTTTTTACTTTTCATTACAGTTAAAAATGTTATACACGCGGCTGCGATAACTAATGGAACTAATATGTACCAGTAATTTATACCAAATAAGTGATCTTTTTCATCGAGAGACTCTGGTTCATACCCACCATATTTCAAATCATCATACATATCTTCTTCATCTTCTTTTCTTTCATCCTCTTTCTTTTCTAATTCTTCTTTTAAATCACCGCTTATATCATCTTCTAAATCACCGACTTCTTCTGAATCAGAAAAACAAAGGGAAGTTGATGTTATAAATTTATCACTAGTTTCCAATTCAATGTCTAATTCGCTAGAACAATTCTTTTCGTCTCTACAATATTTACAATCTTTACCGTTTTTACATTTACAACAAACACCTTCTTGTAAACCTTCTGGTAATATTATCTTATCTGCTGGTGCCATAAACCCAGATTTACATACGTCTTCACTGACTGGATTACACGCCTTTGGTGAAATATCATTGTCTTTAAGATTTGAAATCAAACAATTCTTAACCATTTTATATTAAACTAATATTTTTATGTTAAAATTGTGTTTAATTTTAGCATAAAAGTTATTATTATTTATTCATCGTAATAATCATCTTCAGAATCGGTCTCGATATGACATTCTGGTCTTATTAATTCTTTTCTTTTTCTTATTTTTTTTGGCGGTGGATCGTCAATACCGTGTTCCCTGTGGTATACGACCTTATCCCAAAAATCTCGCATTATTGGCATATACTTAGCAAACCACTCTCGATCGCGTTTTACGTTTGTTACTATAAATTCACTTGGTTTAGGCCAAGTCAATTCTTCTGGTTTGTACTGAATAAAATCAGCCTCTTCTAAATCTAAAATGTCCATACACAATTGTAATTGTGGCATGTAATGTTCCGGTACACTGTCATCTATTGCTCGCATCATGGGGCACTTTATTTCGACTAACTTACCTGATTCACTTACACCGTCAGGACTCCCGCCTAAAAATGAGTAATTTGGATGAGGACACAAACCTAATTCGTGAACAACTTCATTATGTCTTTGTTCATAAAGTATACGCGCCTCGTCTTCATATTTTTCACCGTGTCTCGTTGCTTCATTACCTGTAAATACGGGCCCTTTACCGCATTTTTTTAAAAGAAGTTGGTGAGGTGTTTCATATTTATTAACACCTATAGCCGATGCAGCATCACTCGCTGTGAGCATACCCATTCTAAGATCTAACCATTCCTGTGATTTCTGAGGCGCATACTCGAAGTCTAACCATTTTTGTACATTTGGGTGCATGTTACTAACTTAATTACTCCGATAACGTTTAAGCCTTTTCTTCATTACGCGCAAGACGTAATCGTTCGCGCAAAACGCGTACTGTACCAATACACGCAATATTCTTACTCACACATTCGTCAATAAGGTCTTGTTTTTTCATATGTGATAATTTTGGTATATTTACAGTTTCATTTTTTTCATAAACCCCCATTCGAGAAGTTAGAGTTCTTTTTACAATAACTGTTTCTTCGTCCGAAGAGGAGTGTACTTCCGAATCGTCATCTTTCAATTTCTTACACGTTGGTGATGATGGTGGCGAATCATCTAAACGATCGACCCAGAAAAGCAATTTTATACCAAAAACTATACCTATTAAACCACCTGCAATACATAAACACGGTTTTAACATTTTATAGATAACATTAACCCTTATTTTTTAAGTATAATTAAAGTTGTGAAGAAGGCGGAGGGGGAGTTGGAGGAGGTGGTGGTAAACATTCTGATCTTTCCGGTCTAACTGGTGCAGGACCCGGTGGGGGCGGAGGTGGATAAAAAAACCTTTTTGCGGCGTTTTGTTCTGCCTGTTTTTTATTTTTTGCGTGACCTCTTCCTAAAAACATATTATTTACGTACGCATCTATATAAAAAGTACCATTTTCGTGTGATACAACCCTATATTCGGGTAAATTAAAATTGTTTGTTTGACAATATCTCATGAGATGATCTTTAAAGTTATCGTCTACCATTATAGAATTTAAATCTATAAACTCAGGATTCGTGTATATATTTAATATAAACTGTTTTGCGTGAAGTAAACCAAGATCGAGATATATAGCACCCACAATTGATTCGAAGACGTCTTCCAGAATTTTTGGATTTTTGTTCCATTGATTACGCATTCCCTTTTCGTCCATTTGGACCCATTTGTAAAGTTCAAGTTTATCGGCGATATTTGCAAGTGTTTCACCTCTCACGAGTTTTGTACGAGCCTTGGTAAGAAATCCCTCTTGTCTATTTTCATATCTGTCAAATAGATACTTAGTTATAACAAAACCTAACACAGAATCGCCTATAAACTCTAAAGTTTCGAACGAACCATCTAAATTTTCATTTTCTTTTAAAATCGATTTATGCGTGAATGCTTTTTGGTACAAATCTATATTAGATATCTTTGTACCAACAAGGTTCTCTATATTTAACCTATCAATAATCATCTATTGTATTTATATTAATGTAAATGTATATTTTTTTAAGTAACTTAAGTTGTTATTACGCATTTTCTACGCGAGTATAATGAGGACTCAAATATTTTTGCAAGTTCAAAAATGTAATTTGGACATCTGCTGGTGGTTGAAGCAGATTCTTCAATTTATCATCGAGCATAAGAATACGACCATTATCCGGGTGTTTCAGGTTATTTTCGGTCACGTAACTGTTAATCGCTCGTGTCACAGTGCTTCTTGACACTAACTCACCCTCTGGGAGTTCGAGAAAAATACGAAGTTTTTCGGAAATAGCTTGTTTACGGTTAAACCCGTTGTTCTTTGCCCGAGACGCCGCCTTTTCACCTGTCGGGTCATCTTGTTTAGCTTTGATTTTTCTAATAATTTTGGAAAGCGATTTAATATCAGAACGGAGTGCGGTGATTTCTTCGAGAACGGATTCAATGGACATTTTATATGTTATATAGAAGACGTATCTTTAAGTCATTTTCTGAATACTAAAATTGTACTCAAAATAACCAATATTATCATCGACAAAAATAATAGTTTAAACGTTCTTTCAAATGGGACTGGTATTGTATATTTACCAAAAGAGTATGGTTCACGTGATTTAGAACCTAAACATTGACCAGGACAACCGCCGTGACAACACCCTGGTTTACAGGGTACTACATACCCATTCTTACGTATCCCACATATTTGTGCATTTTTTGGATCTTCTGAATTTACATCAGCATAACATCTACACTCGCCGAATATTTCGTCGCATTTATTTTCATCACTCTGACAATCCATATTATTATATACACAATATAATAATGGTAACTAAGAAACCAGCTGTGAAGAATAAACCTTTGAAAAGTGGTGATTATTTACCAATAAAGAATGTTAAAAGGTTACCTAAAAATTACTTTTATTTATTTAGCGATTTTTCCGATAAAACGTTAGAGGATTGGGTAAAGAAAAAAGTATGTTTTGGTGATAAAACGCTTTATAAATACATTTCTGAATACTCGAGAGAAAACGTGAAAAAGTTCAGAGCTCGTGTACAAAAACTTTACCCAAACGAAACGTTCGAAGAAGCTGCAAAGGTACTCGTCACGGAATCAATACGTCCGTTATTACATGATATAATAGACGATTTAACGAAGTTTTTGAAACCAATGGGTGATTTGCTCATTAGTGGTGGTGAAGCTGTAAACTTCTATCTGGAGATGGATGATAAAGTAATAACATCTGATATTGATACAAAATTTGTACCTAAAATGAAACCCGATGATAAGTATTTCGGGAAATTACAAGCCGTTAAACTTTTACTTTGGAATAAATTGGGTGAAATAGCATCGCGTGACAATTATAAACTTATAAATAAAGTTCTACAAGAAACTACGGAAACCTTTGAAACTGTGAAAAGTCTGGAAAATATTAAATTGAAAAATGCAGCATATAGAACAAATTGGGCTTATAAAGTTGCGAAATATATCGGTCTATCAAGCGCTACTGGTAAAGGGTCTAAGGGATACCACGTTACACGAAGGTACTCGTTAATGCCTAAACGTAAAAACGTAAAAAATGCGTCTAATGTACTCATAGATGTTGAATTATTCACACTGGATATGAAGTTTCGATTAGTTAATACGAAAACTGGTAAACTTGAAGATAAAAATTTTGGAGGTATTCTTGATATTGCATTTATGCGTCCAAAACAACTAGGATATAATGTCGCAAAGGTAAATATGACCAGTGGTGCACAAATTACATACGCAAATGATAATAAGAACATTGCTTACCAAAAAACATTTAAATATTTACAAATTCCAACCAAACAGTATCTCATCGAAGACATATACATGATGCAAAAGATGGGTCTCAGACCGGGTAAAAGTGAAAAGGATAGGAAACGCATGCTTGCATTGGGTAGATTGATGGTGAAAAAGAGAATTTTAAGTACAGATTCTATAGATACGATTGCGAAAAAGGTTGGTATCAAACTCGGTAAACCTGCTCATACATTCCGAAAGTATACAAAAGTAGGACCAAGTATAATGAAAAGGGCATCCGAAGTTAAACCAAAAAAGTACCATTTATCAACAACAACACCTTCTAAACCAAAATTAAGTAAAGATCTATTTTACGGGTTAAAGGCAAACCATAATGAAATGAAAACACCACCGAACTATTTACGAACTCAATCTAATCAGATTTTTAATATGGAAAAAATGAAATGGAGACCAAATCCAAACCAAAACTATGTACGTAACGAAATGAATTTTAGACCAAATAAACCAAGACCTTTACCATCGAAAATAAATAATGTACGAATGGAGGAAACATTATACGGATTCAAACCTATTAGAGACCAATGGGTACCTAAACCAATTCTGGAGAGATCCGCAATGATACCATTTATTGGTTTAAAGAAATGAGACCAATGTAATATATAAATGATTTACGGTACACCAATCAAAGGTGAAGATGGTATGTACCATGTTAAGGCGCTCACACAAGAAAACAAAAAATGTTTTATTAAACTTTCGAATGTTAAAGTTTTAGATGTTGATGTAAGTACTACAGGAGAAGTATCATTCGAAATCACAGGAGAAGAAAACCAGTCTAAAATTGACACTATCAATGCGTCTATTCTTTCTTCGGCTCTAGAAAATAGTAAAGAATGGTTCGGAAAAGAACTTCCAGAAAAAATTATAAATAATGCTTTTACAAAATCCGAAGATATAACAACAGATGTTATAGAGGCAACTCGTATTTTCGATTCTGAAAAACAATTAATTGAATTGTCTGATAGTAATACTGTATTTTGTTCAGGGAAAGTTTGTTCGTTATTTGTGGAATTTTCAGGAATATGGTTTGCTAAGAAAGCATTTGGACCGTCATGGAATCTTGTTCAGGTAAAAATTCATGAAGATGAAAGTGAAGAACCCGAGAAAGAAGAATCTCCAGTCGAATCTTACCCAGAAGAATACATGTTTGAAGATGAAAATGAATCCGAAGATTCGAAATAAAAAAAATTTATTTAGTATATATAAAGATGATGAAGAGATATAACAAAATCCCAGTTAGAAAAGTTATTCTCACCCTCGCTATCGCGGTAGCAATTTACTACATAACAACTTCCTATTCCTCTATGTATTCCATCAAGGAACAAGGGTTTGAATTTAGTGCACCAGCTAAGAAAGAAGTAGAAGGTGTGATGACAGAAGCGCCAGCGTCCAGATGTGAAATGAAAGCGGGTACCGGTTTGGCGTCCTCTCTCCTCCCAAAAGAAGTTGCGTCCCAGGAAGACTTCGGTGAATTTGCACCAGAAGATATACTCGCCGGACAAAACTTTCTCGAACCAAGACAACAAATTGGTTTCCCAGAAACAGTCGGTGGCGCTTTGAGAAACGGTAACAGACAAATTCGTGCCGATCCACCAAATACCAAAGAACCATTCGTGTGGAATAACTCCACTATAGCACCAGATACTATGCGTCGCCCATTGTGTTAATTAATTAATTAAAGAATAAAAACGTATTTTATATATAAAACATTATGTCGGGAAATCCTACAGAAGAACTTTCAAACAGCGTCTCTAAATTGGTTGAGCTTAACAAGCAAATTACAGAAGCCCGAGAAGATATAAAGATTTTAGTACAAGCAGAAAAGTCTTTAAAATTACAGGTAAAGAAAACTATGACAGACAATGGTTTAGATGTCATAAACCTTAAAAAGGGTAAAATTTCAGTTAAGAAAAGTTCCAGGAAACAAGGTTTAAACAAAACCTCAGTTATGGAAGGTCTCACTACATATTTTGACGGAAACGAAGATCAAGCAACAAATTGCTTAAAGGTTATACTCGATAGCTTACCAACAAAGGAATCTACCTCTCTTTCTCTAACGGGTATCAAAGATAAAAAAGAATAATAATGGTTTGGAATCAATACGTGTACGAAGCTATGAACGGTAATGAAGCCTATAATAGCGATAACGACGAAATTATTGAACAAAATGAACCTTTACATATAAATGATTGGGAATTGAAACACCAGGAACACCTTCGTTATATGTGGGGGATACTACAACAGTATCTATACGATGCGACAATGTCACATCTTATTTTAAAATACGCAAATTATGACGAATTTGTAGAATTTTGCTTTTACAACTCCCAATACGGGTCCTAGATTAAATTATAGTTATAATATATAAATAAACATGTTACCAGATATCACATCACAAAAAGTCGCTTTACCAGCTTCGCTTTTTTTAGCACTCAGTCCAGGTATTCTTCTCAGAACAAACGGTTCAAAAATCGCATTCAGAGATGGTCTCACGGGTCGAACTGCAGTTCTCTTTCACGCACTCGTATTCTTCCTCGCGTTCTCTCTCATTTCCAAAGCTATGGGTATCGTTCTCACGAAAACAGACCTAATTGTTACAACAATGCTCTTTATTATACTCAGTCCAGGTATTCTCTTGAACATACCACCAGGATCCAAAGGTCTCTTCATGTCAGGGCAAACAAGTCTGTCTTCCGCCGTTGTACACACTCTCGTGTTCGCACTCGTGTTCGCTCTTTTGAGAAAGCAATTTCCTCAGTATTATTAAACGATGAAATGGAGTACTTGGTTATTGGACCAGGTGCAATGGGTGGATTTTCAATGCTAGGATACCTTAAAACAATAGAAGAATCACTCGATAATATAAAAGAATATTCAGGTGCATCAGCAGGTGCAATAATATCTGTTTTTTTAGCATTAGGGTTTAGTATCGATAATATATTATATAAATTAGCTGAACTTGAAGGTAATAAATTAGTCAAACTTAATTTAAAATGCTTCATGAATAAATACGGGTTAGTTGATTTAAAACCTATACGTGATAAATTTGTAAACATTTTTGAATCAGATCCAACCTTTTTAGATATAGAAAAGAAAATATACATTTCCGCCTTTTGTGTAAATACGTCTAAGACTGTTTATTTTTCAAAAGATACACACCCAAATATGAAAGTCATAGATGCGTTATGTATGAGTATAGCAGTACCGTTTATATTTTCTTCATATAGATACGAAGGGATGGTGTATGTAGATGGTGGTACTTTAGAAACATTACCATCCACACCGTTTCTCGACAAGAAAACAAATAAAGTTTTGTGTATTCGTATGAAAATGGAAGCAGAATTCATACAAGATATAACAAGCCCAAAACAATTTGCAGAAGCATTGATAGCGTCTACGTTAAATAATAGACAACAAAATGTATTAAAAAATTGTAAAGTTGTTGATATAGATATAGGTCAAGTTGATGTTTTCAATTTCAACATGACGTATGAAGAAAAATTGAAATTGTATTTAAAAGGTATGGAAATGTAATATTGTTATAAACTTTTTTTGTTGGTTTATAACAATATGGATGCCTGTGATCCAACGATAAATATAAAAGATCTCAAAACGCTTATTAAACAAAATACAGGCGCAGACCTTAAATTGTCACGAAGTCAGATTTGTGATGTTTATGCGACTACACAGGATGGTAAATTACCTTTACCACCTCTCATAATAAGTTCAGATAGATCTTTTTTATATGATAGAAAATCACCACTAACACGATTAGATTTCGAAAAATTGTTTAGTTCGTCGACCAAACTTGCATCTATACGCCGAATCGCAAAAAAGGTAGGTGTATCAAGACACGCGGACCCTGCTCTAACAAAGAGACAATTAGTCGATATTATAGGTAGACGTCTCAGAGGTTTAAATATTAATGAACCTATCCGACTCCGAACTATACCGAAAAGAAAAATAGAAACTATTTATGACAATATTAACTCTAACAGTACATTAAATTACAATAATAACGCTATTAAAAATGGGAATGTAAATGGAAACGTAAACGTGAATGTAAATGTAAATAGAAATAGAAATAGAAATGCGACTAATAACATAGGGGTGCGAAATAATACGAATAATAATACTCCTATAAAAATCAAGTTTAAACCAGCTAAATTACTATTCAAAAAATCAAATTCAAATGGCGAACGAACCGGTATATATAGTAGTACAAAAATGGTAAACAGGGGTAGAGAACGACTACCCAGTAATTTATTTAATAAATATTTTAATAGACGTAGTACCAGTAATCGCGTATTATCATCTAACAAATTGGCCGCACGTGATGCAGAAAAAGTTATATTTTATTCAAATAACCCCGAAAATGCCTATAAAAAATTGGCCGCACAAGGTAAAATAAACGAACCATTCAATACATTTAAAAAAAAATACGACAGTGAAAAAAAGAAATTTTATAAAATTAATAACCCTGAAAAAATCACACCGGGTAAAAAAACACCGTTTAAAGGTTCCAGATTTTCATTATTTGGTAAACAAAAAACAAATACAGAACCTCAAACACCACAAGCGTCGGTAACCCAGAGTACTACAGAACCTCAAATACCACAAGCGTCGGTAACCCAGAGTACTACAGAACCTCAAATACCACAAGCGTCGGTAACCCAGAGTACTGCAGTTCCTCAAACACCACAAGCGTCGGTAACACAGAGTACTGCAGTTCCTCGAACACCAGTTGCTAGAAACTTGAATGCGAATTTTAAAAGGGAACAGGAAAAGGAATTACAAACATACCTAAACGATAACGAAATCGTAAATCAATCTATAAGAAACGGGTTCCTAAAAATGCTTAATAACGGAACTAATTTATCAAAAATAAAAACAAAAATTCGTAACAAAGTTACTATAAACCTGAAAGAACAACAAAATAAGAATAACGCGAATAGAAAAGAACAACAGGAAAAAAACAACGCAATTAAACGTAGAAATGAAGGTAACGCGTTAAAAAATACGTATAACACCTATAATAGTGTATCTATTAACAATAAAAATAAAATCATTTCGGATTACGTAAACGGTAAGAAAAAACAGGTTAGAGCAGGTTTTTTTGGAGGTACAAAAAACGGTAACGGGCCCATGTATGCTTCAATTAGTAACGTTGAAAAAGAAATTGCAAATAGAAATGCTAAAAGTAAGGCAAATATTACCGCCAAAGAAATAAAGGAACGTTTAAATACAGAAGCTAACGAAAGAAAAAAACAGAAAAAATTGAATAGAAATGCTAAAAATGAACAACAAAGACTTAACAAAGAAGAAAAAGAAGAAAAGAAAAAAGAAGAAAAAGAAGCTAGAAAAAATCTAGTAGTAACTCTATTAAAACAAAATAGGTTCCAAAATATTAAAACGAATCCAGCTGTTATGAAAATAGCACAAAGATTCATCGAACAAAAACCATTCGCGGCTAAAGACATTGAGGGTGTCGAGTCAAAAATACAAAAGATAATTACACTGGTATTCGAAGGTGACGAGAAAAAAAGACGTATATCTCTATCACAATACGCAAAGGCACAAGGTTTAAACCTTAATAACAAAAACGTCATTGAACTTATTAAAAATCCAACGTCGACAAATAAAAATATTAATGAACTCGTTAAAATGAGAAACCAAGATAAACAAAAACGCGAATCTGAAGTACAAGGTATTAGAAACGACGAGGAAAATACCATAAATGCTAACGTAAACACAATACTAAAAACGTACGTTAATGGAAAATCGGAGTACACAAACATTAATAAGGTTAAGGAGGCTATCGAAAAGGTAAAAAATAATAAGGGTTTAGTCGCGGAACAAAAGGTAAAAAATAAAGAAAAGTTGGTACGTAAAGTTGAAACGTATAAAGGTTCGTATGGTAACACTTTCAATACCGTCTCGAAACCTGTGCTTAACGCGTTTAATAAAGGTACAATAAATTATAAAACGGCTGATAAAGAATTGGACAAACTCGTTCAGAAAAAATCCAATGATAACGCTAAGGTTAAGGCAAACAAAAATAACGCTAACAACCTCGCTCGGAAACAAACGGGTGCAATTGCTTTAAGAAATACGTATCAAAATAAACTCAACGATCCCACTATTCAAAAAATCATTTCGAACTTCGAAACTCGAAAAACAAAAGGGTTTCTTAGTAAAACTATAAAATATAACACCATAAATAATGCTAATGCCGCAATCCAAAAAATACAACGAAATAAGGAAAATAAACAGGCAAAATTAAATAAAAAAGAAAAGAATAAACAAAATAAAAGTAACAAAAAAGAAGCTGAAATACAAGCTAATTTACAAAAACGCCAAGAGTCTCTTAAAGACTTTGAACAGTTTCTCAAAAACCAAACTAACCCAAGATTGACTTATGAAAACATTATGAAAATACGAAATATATCTTTACTACACAACCACGTCCACTTAAGAGGTAAAAATGTAAGTGTAGCAAAGGGAGAAGCTAAGAAAATAATTGACGATAAAAAGAAAGAAATACTCAAATCCCCAAATAAAAAATCGTCTAAAAATACAGAAAATATTAACAATAAGGTTAAACGTATCAATCAAGAAGCAGAAAAAAGAAAACTCGCTAACTTAGAGGAATCTAAACAAAAACAGGCTAAGGTTCTTGCAAATGCAGCTAAAGCTAAAAAAGAAAGTCTTTCTAAAAATTTATCAAATATTAAAAAAAGACAAAATGCAATGATAGAAGATGCTAAGAAAAAAGCGGAGGAAAACTCATCTGCGTTCTTTGCGCTAGCAAATAAAGCGATGGTAGATGATAAAAAAGCAAAAGCTGAAAAGGCAGCTACAAATATAAAAAATGCGCTCGAGAAAAAGGAAGCTGCAAGAAAAAATGCACTTGAGAAAAAGGCCGCGGCACAAAATCGACAGTTACGCGCTTCGCTTACTAAAAAGGTTAAGTCGGCACAAATGGACCAAAAAGTTAAAAATAAATTACTTAACCAACTCAAAAATTATAGTGTTCCGATTAAAAATGTCGCACCAAGTATTGAACAAACAATAAAATCTGAAAAGTTAAATGGTAATTATAACGAGGCGGAAAATAAAAAGAAACGACAACAAGTTAAGAAACAACTCGCAAATTATATTTCTAAAAAGGTTCCTAATATGCCGAAAGCTAATCGTAAGAAATATATAGATCAAGCAAACCTTAAACAATGGAAAATAGGTGTATTTTCGGGAAGTCAGGGAATGAGTGCAAACCAGGCGTTCGAAAGGATTCGAAAAAATATAAACAAAAACGTGAATATGAAGAAAAAGAAGAACCAAGATGATAAAGAAATAGCGAACCGTGAAAGAAAACGAGTTCAATCAAAATTAATAAACGCAATGAGAAATAATAAACCACCTCCTCCACGAAAAAATAAAAAGGCGAACCTCAAAAAGTTAGTTAACAATACCATGAAAGGTCGCGCGGCTAAAAATGTAAGCAGACTCAAAAAGAATATCAATGAAGGTGTATCTGAAATGGCAGCCAAGACCAGACTCGCACAATTAAATAAACAAACGAAGTATCAGAAATAAGTATTTAAAAGAAATAATCTAATCAATAATAAAACATGCACAGAGGTTTATCATCCGTTATGATGAACTACGCGCGTTCTATTAGTGATGAAAAAAAAGCAAAAACTATCGTTAAGGGAAACAAATCAGGGGAAATTACGGGAAGTAGTGATGACATGCATAAAAAACTCGTCTATAAATGCGGTTTAAAAAGACGTGAAGTGTGGGATGCAAATTCAAAATCTTGGTATACGAAAGTCTATTACGTGGATGGTTCGGGTTATAATCCAGTTTTGTTTCATAAAGGTAAGATCGATAAGAACCCATTTTTTTAAAAAATAATTCTACCATTCTTCCTCCACCACTTTAAAATTGTCTTTTACATCTTCGTCTCTTATGATAATATCGTAATTAGTTCTGTGTATATTATCTATCATGATTAATCTACCTTCATCCGTATCGTATAATCTTATAGATAAATAATACCTATGCGAACACGGATCTATTATAGCTGATGATAATCTCAAATTCCGGTTTAGTTTACCGATTTTGAGTCTATTTTCTTCCTCTTTTTCGTTATCATATTTAGGATCCGATAAAAAGAATTTCCTTTGATCCTTCAATAGTTTATGTATTTTCGTTCTTTCATTTTCAGCATTCTTCCATGAGTTATCCGAGTTAAAATATTCACGCATATAGGTATCATTAAATGCGTATGGATTTACCTTAACAGTTTGAATTTTATTGTCGGTTTTATCAATGTCCATTGTTAACGTATTACCCATTACACCTATTCCACACCCGTTTACGTTGGTTGCTATGCTCGTAACAGATATATCGATGGGGAAACGCGTTAAATTAAAAAAAAGAACAGTTGTTGGCGTCGTATGTTTCATTTTAGATTTTCGCGTACGTTGTACTATTTTACAATTACTCAGTCTAATTATAGGATTCCAATGTACGCGTTTGGGAATACATAACAATTTATACCGAATACGTGTAGGTGAACGCGAATAATCTTTTAAAAATTCCCTCAATATTCGGGAACAGTTTTCGTATTTCGTATTTTTTTCAACGTACTCTTGTACGCTTATTTTCTGACCTGTTGGAACTTTTATTATTTTTGCGGCAGATACTCCCCTTTTTCTACCACTCATTATTTATTTAATAAACAGATTTTAAAAAAAAGTTAAAGAAAAAAATCGTTATTTAATTAAGTATGGACACGTGTTCGGTGTGTTGCGAAAAAATAAATAAAACAACTCGTAAAAAAGTGACGTGTCCTTTTTGTGATTATGAATCGTGTAAAACGTGTACACAGACCTATTTACTATCATCCACAGATAATCCACATTGTATGAACTGTAAACATGAACTAAATAGATCTTTTATCGATTCATTTTGTACAAAAAGGTTTCGAAATGTTGAATATAAAAAACATAGAGAAAATATACTTTTCGAAAAAGAATTAGCAAAAATGCCGGAAACACAACCAAAAGTTGAGCGTATTCTAAGAATGCGTGAAATAAGAACTGAGTATCACGAATTAATGAAATATTTGAAAAATATAAGACTAGAAAAGCGAGACGCAATCATAATGAATTACCCAATAGACGCGTACCAAGATATTGAATTAGAATTAACTAATAAAATAGATAATTTGGTTTATGAAATGAATACTTTACGTTCAGAATACGACGAACCATCCGATGTATCAGAAAGAAGATTTGTTAGAATGTGTCCTTCCGAAGAGTGTAGAGGTTTCATTGAAGAAAATTGGAAATGTGGATTATGTAAACAACAGTTTTGTAAACATTGTAACGAAAAGGTAGAAGAAAATCATATATGTAACCCTAAAACAGTTGAAACAATTACACTAATTAATAAGGATACGAAACCGTGTCCAAAATGTGGAATTATGATACATAAAATTGATGGATGTGCACAAATGTGGTGTACAAGTTGTAACACGGCATTCGATTGGAGAAGTGGTAAAATAGAAACGGGACGAATACATAACCCTCACTTTTTTGAGTTTCAGAAAAGATCGCGTGAGCATGCAGATATACCTTGTGGAGGTAGACCGTCGTTTCTCGAATTAACCGATAACAATGCACCGAATGAATTATTAGACGTAACATTATTACTTAGACAAATTGACAGAGATATAATGTATAAATATGGAAATATATACGACGATAATAATACTCATTTACGAATATCGTACATGTTAAAAAGTATATCTAAAGAAGATTTTAAAATTGAATTACAAAAACGAGATAAATTCAAGGATAAAATACAGGATATACGCGATATATTAGAAATGTTTACAAACACTGTCGGTGATTTTTTACGACAATGGGTTGTAGATAAGACAGATATTTTAGAAAATATATATGAATTAGTCGAATACTCAAATGAGATAATACAAGGTATACGAAACAGATATAATTCTTCTACACCCAATTTTATATACTTTCCTAGAACCCTACTAACCTTAGTCAGTGTACAAGTGTAAATAAATTATTAATAAACATGAACCAAGAACGTAACACACTCCCACCACACCCTTCGGTAAAAAAACATTTACAGCAAGGTGTTGATTTTTCAAACGAACTTCTTAATGTTATAGAAGAAATTACACAAAAATATAACGTACACGTTAGTCAGTCTGTAGAAATGGGTCACTTTTATAAATTAGATAAGTCTATGATGTATGTGTGTAGAAATTTAGTTGAATATAAGTCGCAATATAAAAAACTTTTAGAACAATACGAACATTTTGAAAACGAATATTCTTACCCTAGTACATCTGGGTCTAAGTAACCTAAGTTGATATTAAATTGTAATAATAAATGAAAATTGAAAGAAAAAAATGGACAAATCAAAACTTCAAAATATATTGAC
>Ga0206123_10001222_pt1 | contig 24508 bp, 25 predicted proteins | sample Helgoland_Spring_2_FD_160086 | JGI IMG/M metagenome (GOLD analysis project Ga0206123, IMG submission 160086) | Pelagic subsurface seawater microbial communities from Kabeltonne, Helgoland, North Sea - Helgoland_Spring_Bloom_20160316_1 | ecosystem: Environmental > Aquatic > Marine > Epipelagic ...
CGGTGCGGCGTATAATCGTAAACGGCAATCTGCGGTGCATTTGCTTCTACCGGTGCCAGGTATATCCAGATCCGGCCAATCTTGCTGCCCTGATCCTTCACCATCACTTTGACTGGTATATGCTCACCAGCACATGCGCCAACATATTGGGACCAGGCCTGCCTTTCTCGATAGGTAAACAGGGTAGCGGTGCTGTGACAACAGTCTCGCACCTCGGGCAGCTGCACTTCTGCCGGATAATCTTCTTCAACAAGAACTTTGCCGGTACATAGTCCAGCAGCTCGCGCTCTTCAGTGCCCATATCAACCAGATCAGTACCACAGGTCTGACACTGTGGCTCTGACAAGGTAATCGATACGGTTTCATGTTCCAGGTTGTCTTCGATGGGCACGGCAAGGTCAGGCTCATCATCCGCAGCCTCATCGAGATTACGCCCCTCCGGCAGCAATGCATCAAGCTTGGCTTTGGTCTCTGCAATATTTTCATCAAGCTCTGCCTCAAACAGGGCGAGCTGATCCGGGCTAAGTTTTTCAGAGCGACGACCATAACGTGCCCTGTTCAGCGCTGCCAGTTGTGCTTTTAACTCCTTAACAAGGATATTGAGTGCTTTGACTTCACGCCGCTCTACACGCACAATTTTCTTTTGGTCTTTAGTTTCTTGCTGTTGGGCGTCGAGGGAGTGGGCGAGATCTTTGACGAGTTTTTGAAGTAGACTGGGGTCGTCTGGGAGGTTGTTAAGATCAAGCTTCATGGCGCAACATTATACGCCATGAAGCTCGTGTTAGCTATGCACCTATGCTCGGTTTGTTGGATTGTTTGAGCGCAACCCTGCGCCAGTCCATGCCATCGAAGATAAGACCCAGTTCGGCTTGAGTCACGTGGATTTTACCGGAGGCCGGTCGCGGCCAATAAAACGTACCCTTGTCCAAACGCTTGTAGGCAAGTACAAAACCGGTACCATCCCACATCAACAGTTTGATGCGATTGCTACGGCGGTTCTTGAATACAAAACACTGACCGAGAACGGGGCTTCCTTCAGTGCTTCCTGCACCAGGGCGCTGAGACCATCAAATCCTTTACGCAGGTCAACAAAATCGCTCCATAGAAACACCTTCATGTTCTGACCGAACATCACGGTGTTGTCTCAACGGCAACGATAATCTGTTTCAGCAGTCGTTCGTCAAAACCAGATTCAATCTGCAATACCCGGTCTCCGCGCAGAGACAGATTAATCGAAGCCGAGGTTACCGGCTGCTCGATGACAACGGGCAACCAGGTAGCATCAAACTTGCCGTTTAGTTTACGAAACCAGTAACCAAACTGGTGGGTGACCAGCCCATGCTGTCGGCAATAAGCTGCCTGCGTCGAACCGGATTCAATGCAAGACCGGACATGTCGTTGCCAATAATCTTCACCCAAGAAATTGCTCATGATAACCTCCAAAATTAAATGAAAGGCGACCATTCCAGAGTCAGATAAAAAGGAAAAGATGGGTTCACCGGAGGCTTACCTTCCGAGTAGAAGTGCGAATTGCGGAAAAGAAGCTTAAGAAATAAGGAAAAGGGCGCCGATTCTTGTTTCAGTGAATCGCAATCAACGACTGTCGAAGAGTAAGGTTCGCTGCGGCTAAATAGGCAATGATATTGAACTTTCGCGCAAGCCAATTGCAAAGGGCACCGCATCTAGATGTATCACGTTTGCGGAATAACCAGGGTAAAGCAGGTCGTACCATCGGCAGAAACGACGGTTATTTCCCCGCCATGGGCCTCAGTGATTGATTTTACGATCGACAAGCCAAGGCCAATACCTTCGTTTCCAGATGTGCGCTGACGTGACGGATCTACACGGTAAAATCGATCGAAGATATGCTTAAGATGTTGCTGGGATATTGTGGCTCCAACATTTTGCACCGATATTTTGACTTTGTTTTGAGCAGATTCAAGCGTTAGGGTGACGACCTCGCCAGATGTTGTGTGCTCAATTGCGTTGGAGATTAAATTGCTGAGCGCTCGCTGGAAAAGGTTTTTGTCAACATCAGCCAGCACACTGTTGCCAATGATGCTTAACTTAATGCCTAGTTCGTCAGCCCAGGCATCAAAAAACTCAAACAACGTATCAATTTCGGCTTTGAGGTTAATCTTGGATCTATTCAGTTTTAGAGATTTATTGTCGGTTTGTGCAAGCCAAAGCATATCTCGCACGATGGCGCTAAGTCGGTTGTATTCCTCCAGATTGGAATAGAGCATCTCGCGGTATTCCTCATTTGTTCTTGCCTGACTAAGCGCTACTTGTGTTTGTGTGGTGAGGTTGGTTAATGGTGTGCGCAATTCGTGGGCGATATCGGCAGAAAAATGCGATAACCGTTGGAATACATCTTCTATTGAGCCAATCATTACGTTGAATGACTCTACGAGTTCTACTAAATCTATGGGTACATTGTCTGGGCTGAGCCGAAGATGGAGCTGCTCTGAAGTGATATTTTGTATTTCTTCACTGAGTCGATGCAGTGGTTTGTGCCCTGCGCGTATTGCTAGCCAGGAGGCTGCGATAGTGAGGATGCTGGCGATGAACATCATTATCCAAAGCGACCTGCTGAATGCAGCCATAAATGAGCGATGAAAATCTGTATTGGCTGCTACGGCGATGACTAATGAGGAGTAGGGATTCGATCCCGCTATTTTTCCGTGAACAATGGCGCCCCGGTACTCATGACCTTCTGCTTGCCAAGTGTAAAGATTGCTAGCTTCAATGGTTTTGCTCATCCGTGTATTCTTGACAACCGGGGTCAGGTCCGCACCCTGAGACTGATAAATAGGATCATTGGAATTATTGTAAACGCTAAAATAGACACCATGGTGCCCAGAAACAGCGCTGGTGAGGTGGGTTTGTAGTTCTTGTTCAGATACGCTTTGAGCAGTTGACGATTGAACAGCGTTGTTCAATGCGCCTCTTACGGATTCTGCAACCACGCTTAGTTCGTCGGCATCCTGCTCGGCAAAATGATGGTTGATGCTGTTTTGAACGGCTAAACCTAGCACAATAAAACAAACGGTGATTGTAAACCCAACTAGAATAGTGACCTGTAGGGCGAGAGAAATTGGCCGGCGGAGCTTAGTTGTCATTGTTAGCCTCAAGCACGTAGCCCATGCCGCGAACAGTGTGGATAAGCTTCGGTTGGTATTCGTCATCGATTTTTGATCGTAGGCGACGTATGGCCACATCAATGACATTGGTATCGCTGTCAAAATTCATATCCCAAATCTGGGAGGCAATTAGCGATCGAGGCAAGACTTCTCCGCGTCGTCTTAGCAATAACTCCAGTAGCGAAAATTCTTTGTTGGTAAGATTGATTTTTTGGCCATCTCGAGCGGCTGATCGCCTTTTAAGATCTAGTGTCATATTGGCGATTTCAAGGTGATCGAGTTCGACATTGGGGATACCTCGTCTCAGTAAGGTACGTACTCTTGCCAGTAACTCAGCAAAAGCGAAAGGTTTCACCAGGTAGTCATCCGCGCCCAATTCTAGCCCCCTTACTCGATCTTCGACACTGTCACGGGCGGTGAGAAACAGCACGGGTGTTTGTCGAGCATTATCGCGCAGTGTTTTTAGGATATGCCAGCCATCAACATCCGGCAACATGACATCAAGAACAATCAATTTGTAGTCCTCAGTCATCGCCAAGTGTTGACCGTCTAGCCCGGTATTGGCGAGATCAACAATAAAACCGGCTTCCGTTAGACCCTTCTGCAGGTATTTCCCGGTTTTGATTTCATCTTCCACAACCAATAGTTTCATAACGTAAATTCATCGCATGTCTTGGATTAGAGTGAAATGACTACCATTTCTAGATTCGTAAAAACAGCCTAGATCACAACGGTTGTCAGCAAGGTTACACTTAAATGACATTTTTGTAATCTTGGTGTCATGTCTAAGAAACGGGCGGGCGCTAATATGAAAGCCAATTCTCCTACTCGCTAGTGTACCTAAAAAGGAAGCTTATGAATTGGAATGAACCTGACTTGTAAGATTCTTCTGGTGTTTCTAGTTGCCAGGCAAATAGTCACCAAATAAACAATTGAGGATACCCGTATGAACACAAAGAAAGTCTTATCTTGGATGGCGATACCCGCCATGGTATTGGCTTTTTCTAGCCAGGCTCACGAACCAGCGGCACACAATAAAAAGGCTGAAAAAGCGGATTGTGGTGCTATGGCCAAAATGGACCACGCTGTCATGAACATGAAAGATCCAGTAATGCAGGCGATGATGAAAAAATGTATGCCGGATATGCACGGTACTGATGAGCACGATGCGCCTGAGAAGGACGATGATGTTAGTCAAAAATTACGTCATCACCATGACGAAGAAAAACACTAGAAAAAGGAATAGGTGATGGGTGCCGTAAAAAATTGTGTCGCAGTAGTACTTCTTTTAGGAACAGCGGGTGGTGCTTTCCTCTATTCGGGTATCTACCCTATGGGGGCTGACGTCCCCCACAATAAATTAACTCATTGGTTGCTCGAAACGCTACGTGAAAAGTCGATAGAGTCTGCATCCAAGAATATTCAGGTGCCCCCGCTCGACGATCCAAATCTGTTGCTTACTGGGGGCGCTGACTATAACGATATGTGTGCTAGTTGCCACCTGCAGCCCGGTAGATCACGAAGCGATATGAGTCTTGGCTTGTACCCCGCACCGCCAAATTTGAGTCAGCCAGAAGCAGACCATAACCATGATCATGATGACGGTGATGAGCAAGTTGATCGCAACAAAAGTGTTCGTCGGCAATTCTGGATTATTAAACACGGGATTAAGGCCTCTGGTATGCCGGCCTGGGGTCCAACACATGAGGACCAGCGTATTTGGGCGATGGTGGCTTTTCTACGAAAACTGCCGACTCTGAGTGAGTCCCAGTATCAAATTCTTACTGCTCGCGGAGCGTCTTCTAGTCAAGAGCATCAGTGACCGATCATTTGATGCGAAGTGTATCGCTGAGCGGTTTAGTTTGAGAAAACTTAACGTAAATATCAGGAGGGAAATATGACTTTCAATGCGATCAAGTTTGGATTGGCCTGCGCTATTAGCGCCTCTGTATTTTGGGTTGTATGTAGTTTACTGGTGATGGGGATTCCCTCAATTATGTTGTCTATGTCGGGCGACATGATGCATCTGCAACTTACTGATATGCGTTGGCATCTGACTTTCTTAGGCGCTGTGAAAGGCTTGGTTGCCTGGTTTATTGCAGCGGGTGTGGCGGGTTGGTTGCTGGCGACAACTTACAATCGCTTGCTCTAACAGCACAACGATGCTCTTGGATTATGACCGCTGCAGAAATTTCCGCGTCGGTATTCATATAGGAATCACAGAAAATTATCTACGAAAGTAGCTGTTTTGCCTTAGGAAAACTTTGTTACTGGAGCGTAAGACTAAATGAAATGTCAGCTTTGTCGATACTCAAACTTAAAGGGATGCCTTGTGAGATTAGCGAAGAGCATAACGTGCTATCGATTTCTATTTTTCGTGAGTGCCGTCGGGCTGAGTATGTCTCAGGGTATGGCGCACGCTAACGAAACAGAAATTGGCTTGGGATTAGAAGTGGGTTTGGCTGAGAGTCTGGCCGTTGAGATTGCTGTTCGCGTTAACCCTAACCTGGCAGAAATGCAGGTGCGTTATGAGGCCTTGTCTCAAATTCCCTCGCAGGTTGGCACCTTGCCTGACCCGATGGTCAATTTGAATGCGATGAATTTCCCTACTGATAACATTCATAGATGTCAGGAAGCCATGACCCAGGCTCAAATTGGCTTCAGTCAGGAGATGCCAAATGATAATGATTAATCTTTTGGGCATGCTGCTGATCGCACTGATCGCCTGGTGGTTCTGGATCTATAAACCTCAGGCAGTGATGGCAGCAAAAAATCTCGTCACAGTGATAGCAGATAACGGTACCTATGAGCCGTCGAGGATTCCATTGCTTGCTGATCAAGACACGACATTGCGATTCATCAGAAAAGACGCTTCGCCTTGTGCGGAAGCTGTGGTCTTTGGGGATTTTGATATCAGTGAAGAGTTGCCATTAAACAAGCGCAAGGATGTTCACCTACCGGCCATGGAAACGGGTGAATATACATTTGCTTGCCAAATGCAAATGTATCGAGGGACGTTGATCGTTAACAAAATTGTGTTGGGGTTCTTTTTGTTAGCTTCAGCGTGGAATGTGTTGCACGGGGCGCAGCAGGCGGGTGTGCTGGCGACATCGGGATGGTATGCAAGTATGCGTCATCCTCAATACGTTGCATTTGTTCTCATTATGTTTGGTTTTCTACTGCAATGGCCGACTATCCCGACGCTCGTCATGTTCCCCGTTTTGCTGGTGGTTTACCTACGCCTTTCGAAAGTGGAAGAACAGCAGGCAATTGAACAATTTGGTGATCAATACATTCAGTATCGTCAGAGTACCCCAGCATTTATTCCCAAATTCGGAACACAACAGGAGACTAATATTTATGAACAATAATGAACAACATAGAGTTGGTGTAAATGTAAACACGCTGATGATTCGGCATTTAAAGCTAGAGGGTCCGCTTAGCGACAACCATCAACTAATCGAAGAGGAGATTGATCAACTAATGGGTGTAGATGCTGTTTCGATTAACTTGTCAGAAGGCTTGCTAAATGTGGCTTATGACGCAACGAAACGGCAATTAGGAGAAATTGAAGAAATTATCAAAAAGCATAAATGCGATATCTCACATGACTGGTGGACACATTCTAAGGAAAGCCACTACAAATTTGTTGATCAGAATGTTAAGGAAAATTCACAGCGAGCGCCTTGGAGTTGTCATATAGAACCACCCAGTCGGTAAGCGTACCGCATCAACGGAGAGAAATTATGGAATTTAAAAATTTAGTAAGAACAATTTTGTTTGCAGGTGTCACCTCAGTGGTTTCCACGTCGGTTTTGGCGGAAGAGACCGTTGAACAATTATCCCTTCGCCTTGAGCGTATGCAGCAGGAAATGAACCAGGTAAAACTCCAACTAAAGAATAGTGTGTCAAAGGAGGAAGTTCAGGTCATTGAGGAGAATATTGCGATCGCCAGTGAATGGCGTCAGCCAGATACTCTGATCCACATGGCTGGATATGCTGATGTAGGGTACGCCGACACGGAATCGACAGACGGTAGTTATAACATTGGATCCTTCTCGCCCATCTTTCATTTTCAGTACCGCGATCTAGTTATGTTGGAATCGGAGTTGGAAATAGTAGTAGGAGAAGATGGTACGACTGAGGTCGCCCTCGAATACCTAACAGTCGACTGGTTTATTAACGATTATATGGTATTGGTAGCAGGAAAATTCTTGAGCCCGGTCGGTCAATTTAGACAAAATATACATCCTTCCTGGATCAATAAATTGCCCTCGGCGGCGCCAGGGTTCGGGCATGACGGCGCGGCACCTGTTTCTGATTTGGGCTTGCAGCTGCGGGGTGGGTTTTCTATAGGAAGTGTTCGCACGAACTATGCAGTCTTCGTGAGTAATGGCCCGGAATTAGTGGCTGAGATGGAGGAGGAAGCTGGTGAAATAGAGTTTGAGCTCGATGGTGTTGAAGCTGAGGGATTTGGTGCAGACAGTGACGGTAAGAAGGTCTTTGGTGGACGCCTGGGTTTTATACCTTTCGCCGGGTTTGAGTTTGGTGTATCGCTAGCGAGTGGCAGTGCTACGGTCACGTCAATTCATGAAGGGGACAGCAGTCTACTGAGTGGTGAAGGGAACCGAGATTATGATGTGTTTGGTGCAGATTTTAGTTGGCAGTTTGCTGGATTCAGTTTACGTGGCGAGTATGTAGAGACAAAAGTAGGAGCCGATATCGGCAGCGGGGTGGCAGCATCTGACGGCGCAACATGGCAGACCTGGTATACCCAGGGCGCTTATCGATTGGCCCAGTCCAATTGGGAATTGGTAACTCGCTATACGGATTTTGACTCGCCCCACAACAGTCAAGATCAGAAACAGTGGGCGGTTGGCACCAATTATCTATTCACAAATAGTTTTGTCGGGAAGATCAGTTACGAATTTAATGATGGTCAAACCGGTAGCTCAGTCGATGAGAATCGATTCTTACTTCAACTGGCTTATGGCTTCTAATTAGAGAGAAATGTGATGAAAAACAAATACACTAACTTTTTGAAAACAACGGCCTTTTTGTTCACGATACTTATGACACAGTCTTTGTATGCATCAGAATTTCCTGCTAAGGGTGATTTCTCTGAGGGCAGTAAGGCCTGGTCTGAAAACTGCGCGCGTTGCCATAATATGCGTAGCCCTGCCGATCTTCGTGATGATCAGTGGGTCACAAGTGTCTTTCATATGCGAGTACGTGCTGGCCTGACGGGTCAGGAAGCCCGTGACATTTTGACTTTTCTACAGGCGTCAAATGCCCCGGTTAAAGCTAACAATACACCTGTGTCTGCATTAAATATCTCTGCACCCGCCACAACTTCCGGGAAGCAGGTATATGAGAATAATTGCGTTGCTTGTCATGGCGAGAACGGTAAGGGTAGCCTACCTGGCATGCCCGATTTCACTTCTGAAAATGGACCTCTTTCAAAAGGAGATAACGAACTATTGGATCATATCATTAGTGGTTTCCAAAGCCCGGGTAGTCCCATGCCGATGCCGCCTCGAGGAGGGAATAGTCAAATTTCAGATTCAGACCTGAACACAGTATTGAGTTACATCAGGGCAACATTTTCGAAATAACGCTTGGATTGACAAAATCAGATTGCACGTGACTTGAGCATCGAGCACAGACCAATGGTTCAGCCGATTAATTCGGCTGAACCTTTTCTTTTAATTTCAGTAAGCACGGGGTAATACAAATTAAAGTTGAAAAAAAGACCTTCTACTATAGCGAGACACTTTCACATTGGAGCATCAAATTATGAAGCGAGAGCATGGTTTCAAATTTTGGGTCGGAGGAAACCCGTTGAAGAAAGTAACAGGTTCTGTAAAACATTATGCCCTTATTTTATTCAGTGTTTGTGCGGTGGGTGTTGCGACCAGTAATTCATATGCAGGTGGAGAGGATGATAGCTTGGTGTTAACTGTGAATGCCGCAGTTCAAGTTTCAATTCGAGATAACCCCAGGCTAGCTGAGGTAACTGCGCGTTTTCAGGCATTGTCAGAAATCCCGCCTCAAGTGGGTGCGTTGCCTGATCCAATGATCAGTTTTAATGCGATGAACCTTCCTGCTGATACCTTTGATAGGGAGCAGGAACAGATGACTCAGCTTCAGATAGGTTTCAGCCAGAGTTTTCCATTCCCGGGGAAACTAAATCTGAAGGAAGAAGCCGCGGAGTTTGATGCGCAGGCCGCGGGTTATTCCGTTGAAGAAGTTCGTTTACAACTGATTAAAAATGTCAAAGCCAAATGGTGGCAATTGTTCTATATGGACCGTGCGCTTGAGACCGTGGCAACCAATCAAGATTTGTTACGTCAGTTTATTGCTGTAGCCAAGACTAAATACGAGACGGGGAGGGGCTTGCAGCAAGATGTTTTACTTTCGCAGCTGGAGTTATCCAAACTTATGGATCAGGAAATTCAGCTTCAGGCAATTCGTCGAAACCAGGAGATTGCGCTGAACATTCTAATGGACAAACCAGCAACCAACTCCATAGCGTTGCAGCGCAAGGTATCAAAATTGATGCCGAAGCTTGTCGGTGAAACTGAGTTGTATCAAAAAGCAGAGTCTGTGCGACCCAGTCTAAAAGTCAAGGAGACTCAGATTGAAGCTGCTCGATCTCGATTGGAGCTAGCCCGGCGCGATTACTATCCCGATTTTAAACTAGGTTTGGTCTATGGTGACCGAGCCGGGAACAATCCGTTACCCCGGGGCGGTGAACGCGCGGATTTTGTATCCCTTCAGCTTGGGATAAAGGTCCCTTTGTACTTTGGTCGGAAACAAGCGAAAGCAGTATCGCAAAAAAGTCTGGAGGTACAACAAAACCGTTATGCGCTGATTGATGAAAAAGCGCGTGTCACAGCTGCAATCTCGAGTGCTACGACAGACTACCAGCGGTCAACGCAACAATATTCCCTGTATGGCAATGGCATTGTGCCCCAGGCGCAACAGACTGTTCAATCAATGTTAGCAGGATATCAAGTCAGTGAGGTGGACTTTCTGAATCTGGTGCGGAGTCAGATCACGCTGTTTAACTACGAATTACAATATTGGAAGGCGTTAAGTGATGCGAATCAAGCATTGGCGCGTCTGGAAGCCGTTGTCGGCGAGGAGAATATTTATGAATAGATCAACCCTGATTGTTGCAGTATTTATGTTGCTAGTTGGTTCGGCGATTGGTTACTTGATTTCAAATAGTCGCAGCGTTGCGCCAATGTCCATACCGGCGGCTGAAGAAAGCCCTATTTATTATCGCGACCCGATGAATTCAGACGTCACCTCAAAGTCTCCAGCAAAAGATTCAATGGGTATGGATTACATACCGGTCTATGCCGATGTTAATCCATCGTCAGCGAAGGAGGTACTCTTCTATCGAAGCGCGATGAATCCGGCGGTGACGTCGCCGACACCGTCGAAAGATTCAATGGGTATGGATTATGTACCTGTATATGCGGATCTCGACGCGAGTGAAAATCCAGGCATGGTAAAGATTGACCCGGTCGTTGTTCAGAATATTGGTGTTCGCACAAAAATAGCGAAGAAAACATCGATTAGTCGAACTGTTCGCGCGGTGGCTCGAGTCGCTTTTGATGAAGAAAGAATGGCGCGATTGCATCCCAAAGTGGAGGGATGGATTGAGCAAATTCAGGTTGATAAGACCGGGCAGAGGGTCGGCAGGGACGATATTCTACTCAGTATTTATTCACCCAAACTGGTTTCAACTCAAGAGGAATATTTGCTTGCGCTGAATAATCTCTCGGCGCTGAGTGACAGCCAGTTTGAGGAAATTAAGACGGGTGCAGAAGCGCTAGTGAAAAGTTCCCGGGAACGGTTGCGGATGTTTGACGTACCAGAGCATCAGATTCGTGAGTTAGAGCAGACTCGTACTGTGAAGAAAAATATGCATATTCATTCGCCGGTATCGGGAACAGTTATCCGCATAGGTTCACGTCAAGGACAGTTCGTGACGCCGAAAACAGAATTGTACATGATGGTCGACCTTGAGCAGGTTTGGGTTTATGCGGATATATACGATTACGAGTTGCCGTGGGTCAAGCTTGGCGATGAAGTTGAGATGTCATTGGCATCTGTCCCCGGTCGTACTTTCAAAGGCACACTCGCCTATATGTATCCGTATGCCGAATCGAAGACGCGGACGACTAAAGTGAGGATGGTTTTTGATAACAGTGAGTTGTTATTGCGCCCGGATATGTTTGCTGAAATAAGTATTCATTCCGATCAACTGAATAATGCCATTGTCATACCCGCTGAATCGATTATTCGTTCGGGCAACAGTACACAGGTGTTTGTGGTTAGAGGTCCAGGAAAATTTGAGCCGAGAATTGTACAATTGGGTATCGAATCGGATGGTCAAGTAGTCGTGTTAGACGGCGTTAGGGAAGGCGAGGAAGTTGTGTCTTCTGCTCAGTTTTTGCTGGACTCTGAATCCAAGTTACGCGAAGCCACAGCGAAAATGATGGGTGCGATAGAGAATTCTAAGACTGCGCCCGAGAAAGGTATGGGTGGTATGAAAGGTATGACGGGTATGGAAGACCGCAAGACTATGGACCCTGGCAATCAGGAATCTATAGTTAATCCCAATACGCCAAATGAAGACGGTCCTGAGAAGGGAGAGCATGATCATGATTAATGCGATTATTAGTGCTTCTCTACGTGATCGCTTTATGGTGATAATTGGCACGCTGATTATTGCGCTGGTTGGGTTATATTCGTACAAAAATGCGCCTTTGGATGCTATTCCTGACCTATCTGACGTGCAGGTTATTATCTTCACAGAATTCCCCGGCCAATCGCCTCAAGTAGTTGAAGACCAGGTGACTTATCCGTTGACCACGTCAATGTTGGCAGTGCCACGAACCAAAGTCGTTCGGGGTTATTCTTTTTTTGGTTTGTCCTTCGTCTACATTATTTTTGAAGATGGAGTTGATATGTACTGGGCGCGTTCAAGGGTGCTGGAAGCACTAAATTATGTGAGCGGCCGTCTACCCCAGGGCGTTACTCCGACCTTGGGACCTGATGCTACTGGTGTTGGTTGGGTTTACGAATATGCTTTGGTAGACCGCACAGGAAAACACGACTTAGCGCAGTTACGTTCACTGCAGGATTGGTATTTGAGATATCCACTACAGACCGTGCAGGGTGTTGCTGAAGTTGCTTCAATCGGGGGCTACGTTAAGCAATACCAGGTAGAGGTTGATCCTAATGCGTTGCTTCGTTACGACATCCCCCTAAACAAAGTGAAGATGGCAATAAAAATGTCCAATCAAGATGTTGGCGGACGTCTGGTAGAACTTGCAGAAACTGAGTATATGGTTCGGGGTCTGGGTTACATTAAAACAATTGATGATTTGAATAGTATTCCAGTAAGCGTAGATAAAGACGGCACACCTATACGTCTTAGAGACGTGGCCCATGTTCACATTGGCCCAGAGCTTCGCAGAGGATTGGTCGATCTAAATGGAGAAGGTGAAGTCGCGGGCGGTGTTGTTATTATGCGTTTTGGTGAAAACGCTCTTGCCACAATTCAAGCAGTGCGGGAAAAACTGGATGAGTTGAAGGATGGTTTGCCAGAGGGTGTCGAGATTGTGCCTGTTTATGATCGGGGCAACTTGATTGAACGCGCGGTGGATAGTCTCACAAGTTCGCTGTTGCAAGAACTGGTCATCGTGAGCCTGGTGGTTGTTTTATTTTTGTTACATGCACGCTCAGCTTTTGTGGCGATCATTACTCTACCTCTGGGAATATTGATGGCATTTATTGTGATGCGCGTGCAGGGGTTGAATGCCAACATCATGTCCCTTGGGGGTATCGCGATAACAATTGGCACCATGGTGGATGGGGCGATTGTGATGGTGGAAAATGCACACAGCCGTTTAGCCGAAGCTAGTGAAAAAAAGTTGCACGAAGGTGGTGTAGAAGAACTGACGGCAGATGAACGATGGCAGACAATTGGCGATTCCTGTAGAGAGGTTGGCCCGGCACTATTTTTCTCTCTTCTGGTGATTACAGTCTCCTTTCTGCCAATTTTTACTATGCAAGCTCAAGAAGGTCGGTTATTCAGTCCACTGGCTTTTACCGCGACTTATGCAATGGCAGCCTCTGCGATATTGGCTATTACCCTTGTACCGGTAATGATGGGCTATTTTGTGCGTGGTAAAATTATTGCTGAACAGCGAAACCCTATTAACCGTGCTCTCCATGCCATTCACGGACCTGCATTGAAAGTTGCGATGCAGTGGCGAAATATCACATTGATTCTAGCATTAGGACTGTTAGCTGCGACCTATTATCCCTACTCAAAACTTGGTAGTGAGTTTATGCCTCCTTTGGACGAGGGTGATATTCTCTATATGCCGACGACATTCCCTGGTATCTCAATATCAAAGGCAAGAGAGTTGTTACAGCAAACGGATAAGATTTTAACAACGTTCCCAGAAGTACATCACGTCTTCGGGAAAATTGGGCGTGCCGAATCTGCAACTGACTCGGCACCGCTGTCGATGATGGAAACGACCATACGACTTAAAAATAAGGAGGAGTGGCCAGATCCTGATAAAACGACAAAAGACTTGATGAAAGAGATGGATCAGGCGATTCAGTTTCCCGGATTGGCTAACGCGTGGACTATGCCGATTAAAACCCGTATTGATATGTTATCAACCGGGATAAAAACACCCATAGGTATCAAAGTCTCTGGTCCAGATTTAACCGTATTGCAGCGCGTGTCTCTGGATATTGAGCAGGCAATGAAAACGCTGCCTGAAACAACTTCCGCTTTTGGCGATCGAGCCGTTGGTGGCTATTATATGGATTTCAAGATCAACCGAGAGAGCGCTGCTCGTTACGGACTAACCGTAGGAGCTGTCCAGGAGGTTATTCAAAGCGCAATTGGTGGTATGAATATTACCGAAACTGTTGAAGGGCTTGAACGATATCCGGTAAACTTAAGATATCCGCGTGAGTTGCGCGATGATCTGGAATCTCTCAAGCGAGTACTAATCCCAACACCTACTGGGACCCAAATACCGCTTGAGTTGGTCGCTGATATCGAATATACCCGTGGTCCTCCTGTAATCAAGAGTGAAGACGCCAGACCCAATGCTTGGATCTATGTCGATATTTCGACCTCGGATATTGGTGGTTTTGTTACCAAAGCCAAGCAAGTAATGGAAGAGCAGGTTAGTTTACCTCCCGGTTACACAATCACCTGGTCCGGTCAATTCGAGTATATGGAACGAGCTGCTGCGCGCCTAAGGATTGTCGCTCCAGCTACCTTGTTCATTATCTTTTTGCTTTTGTATTTCAACTTTCGAAATATCATCGAACCGTTGATTGTGATGGCTTCGATCCCCTTTGGTCTAGTGGGCGGGATATGGCTTGTCTATCTTAATGACTACAATATGTCGGTTGCTGTGGCGGTGGGGTTTATCGCGTTGGCAGGCATGGCAGCAGAAATAGGTGTGCTGGTATTAAGTTTTATCGATGTTGAGATCACTAAACGACGTGTCGAATCGTCCCAATTGTTAACGGGGCTTGAAATAAAAGATGCGGTTCTGTCCGCAACTTCAAAACGAGTACGGCCAGTTGCGATGACCGCCATCTCCACCATGGCAGGCTTGATTCCTATCATGATCAGTACGAGTACGGGTTCCGATGTGACACATCGTATTGCAGCTCCCATGTTAGGTGGCATGCTGACAGTTACCATATTGAATCTGTTGGTGCTCCCGGTAATCTATAGTTTTGTACTGCAGTATCAAGAAAAGAGTAGGGTGTTACCCTCTAGTACCGATGACTCTGTGGCCACCAAAGCAGTGGGAATGGCATGATTGTCGCTTTCTTGCTCGCATTTGGTCTAGTTGCAATAACCTTCGTTTTCCATTATCGAGTGCTAATTTGGCTTGGCTTTAATACGCCAAAATTAAATTTGCCAACACAAACTCAAGTGCTCGTAATCGTAGTCGTACTATTTCTTGCACATATTATTGAGATCGGAATGTACGGAGTGACATACAATTGGTCAGTGTCCGTTCTTGAATTGGGCGAATTCAAGGGCGAAGCTATCACTGATGCGATGAGTTACTTGTATTATTCAGGTGTAATTTATACAACATTAGGGTTGGGGGATATACAACCCGTGGGTCACATTCGTTTTATCACCGCAATGGAAGCGTTGAACGGGTTTTTGCTTATTACCTGGTCTGCATCTTTTACTTTCATTGCGATGGGACGCTTATGGCCGTGGGAAAACAGTTGTCGTGCGGATGTTGACGTCGAACAATAATTTTGAGCGTGATGAAATTCGAATTTCTATTTGAGTATAGGTTGCGATGATTGATAAATACATATTCCCAATTTCATATTCTGCATGTGCTGGACTGTTATGGTTGTTCTGTAGCGCGCTTGTTGCGTTTCTACCCGAACTTATGACGTTAATTACTGGATACATGTTTCATGCTGATTTTGGTGGTCTGAAATGGACGTTGAGATGGTCTGGATTTTTTGGTTGGGTTGATAATATGGATGGTTGTTTCAGGTGTAACCGGTTTGCTATTGATTGGAATCTATAATTATCTATCGCGCATTCAATAGAGTTAGTTTCGGTTTACTCGGGCGTTTTCAACATGAGCAAAAAGTCCGTTAACAGTTAAATGTGTATATTGAATCTCTGTAAGGTTCGGTGTTCGTGAAGAGCTTCGTTAGACCGCACTACTATGGTGTTATGGATCGAAGGTCTAATTTCTGCACTGTAGAGTTGTGCCAATTAGATGATCGCCGCCTAGACCCGCTGGAAAGGTAATGACATGTAATTGTCAGGAGCTATATTTTTTTGCTAATAAGCCAAGTGATAGCAATGTGACATAAGGACAGTTTTTGCGGTAGTGTGCGTGCTTTTACGGGTCCATTTTGGTTGATTCACAGCAGGTGGGATGCCTTGATGCCTGATGGGATAACGAAAATGGCTGCGCCTAATTTTTGCCGTCAAGCAATATAGATAGACTAGAAGTTTGCAAGGTAAGACTTTCTTGTTGGTTTTTTCGTAACTGATTTCTGGAGAAGCCAAGGGTCATTGTTAGCGGTTATTGTGTTCCCACTTAGGTTTCGATGAGCCTATTCTGAGCCCATAAATATTTCACCGGCTCATTGCTGAGATGCACATTTTTGGTAAACATTTAGATGATTAGTAAAAAAGATTTTGAGCGACCAAGCGTAGGGTCAATTATTGAGAGGGCTTCCGATCTAGGCACTTTGGCAGAAAAGCTAACCTTTTTGATCCGTAGTAAGTTGTGGTTGCAGATTATTGTTTGCATGGTGCTAGGGATTGCTATCGGTCTATTAGTATCGGCTGAAGGTGCTGCGTTGGTTTCCGAAGAGGCAGCAGAACTCATCACCGGATGGCTGGTGCTGCCTGGGCATATGTTTTTGGCCCTAATCCAAATGATTATGCTGCCACTCGTCGTTTCATCTATTGTTCTTGGTATTGCTGGAACTGAAGACCTCAGTAAACTTCGCAAAATGGGGCTAAGAATAGCGCCCTATTTTGTAGGCACGACGACGGTTGCTGTCCTGATAGGTGTTGTGCTTGCAATCTTAATTGAACCTGGTCAATACGTTGACCCTGAGTTGCTTAGTAAAAAGCTAACTTACTCAGAGCCTGTTGGATTTACGGAAAATTTGGGGCAACAATCGCTGCATGATCGAATTGTGGAACTAATTCCTGCAAATCCATTGAGCGCTGCCCTTGATGAAAGCATGTTGCAAATAGTGGTGTTTGCGATACTTATGGGCATCGCGCTCGCTTCGATTGCCCCTGAGCACGCTCAAACCTTGATTGAAATTTCCAAGTCCGTACAAGAACTCTCGATGAAAATAGTCAGCTGGGCGATGGTGATTGCACCTTTGGCCGTGTTAGGTCTTTTGGCACAAATTACGATGCAAGTCGGATTCGACGCACTAATAGGAATGTCTGTTTATGTGGGTACCGTTCTATTAGGCTTGGGCTCTCTTCTCGGGTTTTATCTTGTTGTTGTTTGTGTCGCTGGTGGTATTGGTCCTCTGTACTTCTTGTCTCAGTTGAGGGAAGTCCAGTTACTTGCTTTTTCAACATCCAGTTCTGCGGCAGTGATGCCTCTTTCCATAAAAACCGCAGAAGATAAATTAGATATTCAACCGTCCACTGCAGGTTTTATCATTCCGTTAGGGGCAACAATTAATATGGACGGAACCGCTCTCTATCAAGTCGTCGCCGCCATATTCCTCACTCAAGTATTCGGCATAGAGCTTTCTTCTGGGGAACTATTGCTGCTAATTACCACGACTATTGGTGCATCAATCGGTTCGCCCAGTACGCCTGGGGTTGGGATTGTGATTCTCGCTACCATCCTTTCCAACATCGGTGTGCCAGCAGGCGGAATTGCATTGATTATTGGTGTTGATCGAATTCTCGATATGTCACGAACAGCGATTAACGTGACTGGGGATTTGACAGCCTGTGTGGTGATGGATAAATGGTTGCCCTCCGAGTCAAATAAATCGGAAGTGAAAGAATTACGATAGGAGTAGTTTATGAGAGTTCTTGATCTTAGGTCTGACACTGGCACTTCGGCCATGCTCATCAAACAGGGATATCCGACAGTAGAGGTGTTAGGTGACGAGTGAGATTAGAAAAATTTACTCTGCGAAAACTAGATTGGAAAGAGCAAAGGTTGACAATAGGTTCGATTAAAACTTGGCAGTATGTTCGCTCTATTTCGAGTCGAGTGTTTGATCGGAAATTTTACACTTGCTTTTTACCATTTGTGTAAATAAAAATCCGACAGCGTTTAATACGATATAGCGTGTTCTCGAATTGATGCAATTACACATTGCCCATTGACGATTTATCTTACATCCTAGAGTTGAAAGGCATTTTGGCTGATACCTGGTGTGACTCCGTGATAATGCAAGTTAGATCCAGGATAAACGTTAACTGATGTTTTGGTCCGTTTCAGTTGTTTTCCTTATCATGTCTGAACAAAAATCGCCTATGACATGACGCTTCAATCATGTTTAAGGACCCTTCAAATAGCTGCCCCTCAATATAGGCAACTTGAAATTCTGCCACCAGTATTGAGACGGGAGAGCGTACTGAGTGAAATCGTTTGGTGTAAGATTAAGCCTTTACAGTGACGGTGAAACTTTCTTAAGGGAGGCTTACTATATGGAAGTAATACTATGAAGCTATTTTTTGATCGCATAACACGGAGCGCAGAGTTATATATTGCTTTGTTTGCTTTTTTATCGAATTTCGTTTGGGAATTATTGCAACTGCCTCTGTTTAGCGGTTTTGATGACATTCATCATTACGATGTGATTTTACATTGCACGAAAGCGACGTTTGGTGATGTAGTGATCTCTTTGGCTGCGTTTTATTGCGCTTCTCTGTTCACTGGCACGAGGAACTGGATTGCCGACTCAAACAAAACCGGGCTTGGGGTTTTCTTTTCAATAGGCCTGTTGGTAACGATCGTATTCGAGCTTCTCGCGACTGGACCTCTAAATCGATGGGAATATAGTCCCCTCATGCCTATTGTGCCTGTTTTGAACGTTGGTCTATCGCCGATCTTGCAATGGATATTCATCCCAATTTTTCAATTATGGATCGTGCGCCGAATATTGTTGGGCTACACGGGATGATCCGTTCGGTCCCGCCGGGGATTGAAGGTGTGATCTTTCAAGATCCTATGGCGACTTGCATTGACAGAGAGCGCAGCTCTCGGATTAGGGATGAACAACGTGAGAAATTTGGGCTCTACTAGTATAAATTAGCAAAGTGACACGCCAAAACCGGCGCGTACCAATAATCTCGTGCGACAAAGATCTCGAGCAACAACAGCAAGATGGAACTGAAAAATGGCGAATATAGGTAGACAAGTGTTAATTTTATTTACGGCTTTTATTGTTTTGTATCCGGCAGAAACTTTCACTGCACAAGAAGGGCCGCAAGCAACGATAGTCGTGGAAAACGTACCTGACGGGGGAATCCAGCCGAGGTTGTTCAATGATGATGCTGGCACTATACATTTGGTCTATTTTAAGCGACGTATTCAGGAAGGCAGGGACAGAACGGGGGATCTTTATTATCGACAACGATTAGAAGAGAGCAATAACTGGAGTGCGCCCGTAAAGATCTCGTCTAGTAGCTTTAATCACCTGGGACCGGTCAGTAAAGCATCCGCCGTGATTGATGATGAGCGTCGCGTGCACGTGGTTTGGTTCATTCCCTCTGATGGTTATTACTATTCCAGATCTAACCTCGGAAGAACCATGTTTGAACCGGCTCGAACGCCATCTAATCTCTACACCGAAGGTCTGGACGCCGAAGCAAATCTTGCAACGGATGGCTCGACCATTTCCATTACCTGGCACGCAGGGGATCTCATGTCCGAGGCCTCCCGCGCAGTTTACTCGATGTCATCAGATGATTATGGCGATACTTTTGATGACCCCACTCAGATAAGTGATTCTGCGCTAGGCGCTTGCGCTTGTTGCTCTCTCGCGACCAACTACGACCGGCAAGGAAAACTTCAAATCGCATACCGGTCTGCTATAAACAATGATGGCCGGCATATGCAAGTCATATCCGGCGCCAACGATAGTCAAAATCCCAGAACTGTCGGAAAGTGGGTTATCAACGCATGTCCGGTTTCCTCGAACAATCTAAACGGCAACTGGTTAGCCTTCGAAAGTGAAGGCCGTTTATGGACCGTAAACCTTGCATCGCCCGACCAGGCGAAGCCACTGCGTGCCTCCGCGATTCGCCAGAAACACCCGTCGATGGCGACCAATCAACGAGGGCACCGACTCGTCGTTTGGGGCGAAGCAGTTGGTTATTTTGCCGGGGGTACTCTGCAGATGCAGTTGTACGATGACGACAACAAGTTGTTTAATACACCAGATTATTCTTCGAAAATCATAAAGGAATACAGTGTTGCTGCAACCGTTTCCGGTCGCGATGGTAGTTTTCTGGTCCTTTATTAAAATGCCCCCAAACTAGGCTAGTAGGCAGAACAGAATCGAGGTTGACTATTTAGATTCAAGTGTTGGCTCAATGACTGGAATCCAACCATTGGAAGGTCGCGGTTGTGCTTTTCGTTAGTCAGTTACTGTAACTCGTTCCTGTTAAGTTCTAACTCCTACTGGACTAACTTTTTCGGGCGATCACCTTAAGTCGATTCATACGACCACATTATTGTGTTTATATACTGATCAACAATCTGATTGCCGCCTGGAGTCAGCCACGGTAAATCTGGAAATGATATGCGGGGAAATTTAATGATGAAATCAGTGGTAGTTTTAGTGACATTGTTGGGACTAGCAGGTTGCGCAACAAAACCTGCGAACGAGTCACATCACACAGCCCTCGCCCTTGAGGCTGTGTTGGAGAGTGTCAGGCTGGGTTGGGAAGAAGGTGACGGCGTGCCTTTCTACACAAATTTTCTTGATTGGGAAGGCGCTCGCTATTTTGAAGGGGGTGGTGAAAACCTTGGGCTGCGAGATCTTGTTGAGCACCACGTTGAACCTGAAGCGGAGTTGGGCCTCCAATTAAATTTTTCAAACATCCAGACTCATTTTGAAGGTGATTTTGCCTGGGCGGTTGTCGATACTGATATTCAATTGACGACTCCTGACGGTCGGGAGATACACAACCGAGGGCACGGTACCTATTTGTTTCGATGGGTAGATGGTGCATGGAAAGTTGTTCATACTCAGTCTGGCAGCTCGCCGGTCCGGAAGTAGAACAAAGCATATCTAGAATTGAAATTCACGGAGGTTCTAACCTCTTCAAGTTTTTGTTTATCTAATCAATGTTCATATCGCCAGAAAGATACTTTATAAAAAGCGATGTCCCACCTCTGGCCAATGCCGATAATACCAATTGGTAACGGTAACGAGTAACTGACAGAGGAGGGGGTGCGCTAAAATCTCTTGTTCGCTATGCGAGCGACCTCTTTCTCCACAAAAAGTAAACTGCCGGCACGACAAGTAATGTTAGAAGAACTGCACTGACCATCCCCCCAACCATCGGGGCGGCAATACGACTCATCACCTCCGAACCTGTACCAGTGCCATACAAAATCGGCAATAATCCTGCGATAATCGCCGCGGCTGTCATCATCACTGGCCGCACCCGCATACCCGCACCATGGAGCACCGCATCGGACAAGTTAGCTATTGTTGGGGGGGGCCCCTTCGCATTACAATCGTCTAGCATCTTACGATAAGCTTGATTGAGGTAGACTAGCATGATAACTCCAATCTCGACGGCCACTCCCGCAAGAGCAATAAACCCAACACTCACCGCTACCGAAAAGTTATATCCTTCCAAATACATCAGCCAGACACTGCCAACCATGGCCAGTGGTAAGGTACCCATGATGATGGCGACCTCGACCAAATTGCCGAAATTCATGAATAGCAACACAATAATGATGGCCAACGTAAGTGGTACCACATAGGTGAGTTTTTCTTTTGCGCGCTGCATGTACTCGTACTGTCCTGACCAACTTATCGAGTATCCGGCAGGCAAATCAAGTTCCTCACTCACCACTTTTTGCGCCTCGACCACATAGCTACCTACATCTACACCTTCGATATCGATGTAGGCCCAGCCGTTAAGCCGGGCGTTCTCGCTTTTTATTGCCGGAGGGCCATCCTCAATAGAGATATTCGCCACATCAGCAAGGGAAATACGATGACCGCTAGGCGTGACTATCGGAAGAAGGGATAACTGTTCTGGCGAATCTCGGTAATCTTGTGGGTAACGAATATTAACAGGGTAGCGTTCAAGACCTTCAACCGTCTGTGTCACATTCATACCACCGATCGCGGTGGCAACCACTTGCTGTACGTCATCAATATTCAGCCCATAACGAGCTGCCTTCTCTCTTTGAATATCCACCTTTATATAGCGCCCCCCCGCAACACGTTCTGCATACACAGAAGCTGTTCCAGGGACATCCTTCAGGATTTTTTCCAGTTGTTGTCCAATTTCTTGAATCGTACCGAGTTCTGGACCAGCTACTTTGATACCGACCGGCGTTTTAATTCCTGTAGCCAACATATCTATTCGAGTCTTTATTGGCATAACCCATGCATTGGTAACACCGGGGAATTTTAGCAGGCCATCGAGTTCTTTGATCAGCCCTTTTGTTGTCAAACCTTCCCGCCACTGATCTCTGGGTTTCAGTTGAATAAAGGTTTCAATCATGGTGAGTGGTGCTGGGTCTGTCGCTGTTTCTGCTCTGCCGACCTTACCAAATACGGTCTTGACTTCCGGCACGCTGTAGATCAGCTTGTCCATTTGCTGTAGCAACTCCCTTGCCTTGCCGATCGATATGCCGGGGTAGGTAGTTGGCATATACATTAGGTCGCCTTCGTCCAGCGGGGGAATAAACTCGCTGCCAATCTTATCGAGTGGCCATAGACCAACAGCAAAAATCACTGACGCCACCAGTAAAGTTATTTTTGGAAACTTCAACACAGTTTTCAGAACCGGAAAATAGGCTGATGTTAACAATCGGTTAACCGGGTTTTTGTGCTCGGCCAGGATTTTGCCGCGAATAAAATATCCCATGAGTATTGGCACGAGGGTTATCGCTAAAGCCGCTGAAGCGGCCATCGCATAAGTCTTGGTAAATGCAAGTGGCGAGAACATACGCCCCTCCTGTGCTTCTAGTGTAAATACTGGAACAAAACTGACAGTAATGATTAATAGGCTGAAAAAGAGCGCTGGCCCCACTTCGCTGGCTGACTCAGCTACGATTTGCCAACGGTTTTCTTTTGTGAGGGGCGTACGCTCCATATGTTTATGCATATTTTCAATCATTACAATTGCACCATCAATCATGGCACCAATGGCAATGGCTATGCCCCCGAGGGACATAATATTGGCGTTTAATCCTTGTGCATGCATGATGATAAATGCGGTCAGAATGCCGACGGGTAAACTAACAATTGCGACAAGCGAAGAGCGAATATGGAATAAAAAGACCATGCAGACGAGAGCAACTACGCCAAATTCTTCTAACAGTTTTAATGCCAGGTTATTCACCGCGCGCTCAATCAGAGCACTACGGTCATAAACCGTTACGACTTCGACACCATCAGGCAGACCTTGCTTTAATTGTTCCAGCTTGGCTTTTACACCGTCAATGGTGTTTTGTGCATTTTCACCAAAACGCATGACGACAATACCACCAACAGTTTCCCCTTCGCCGTTGAGTTCAGCCACCCCTCTACGCATTTGAGGACCTAGATCAACGTCTGCAACATTTTTGAGTAACAGGGGTGTGCCATTCTGGTTAACACCCAGAGGAATATTCTCTATGTCTTGTATACTTTGAAGGTAGCCAGTGGCTCGCAGCATGTATTCGGCTTCAGCCATTTCGATCACTGAAGCCCCAATCTCCTGGTTACCCCGTTTGATGGCCGTTTGGATATGAGAAAGCGGCATACCAAAAGCCCTTAGCTTCTCGGGGTCCACCTTCACCTGGTACTGTTTGACCATGCCTCCCAGGGCCGTAACTTCGGAGACTCCCGGTACGGTTTGCAGTTCATACTTCAAAAACCAATCCTGTATGCTACGCAATTGGCCAATATCATGCTGCCCGGTTTTATCGATCAATGCATACAAATACACCCAACCAACACCGGTAGCGTCCGGTCCTAATTGAGGCTTGGCATTTTGAGGAAGTGTTGGTGCAACCTGGCTCAGATATTCAAGCACCCTCGAACGCGCCCAATACATATCGGTCTTTTCATCGAATATTACGTAGACATAAGAGTCACCAAAAAAGGAGTAACCACGAACTGTCACGGCGCCAGGTACTGATAGCATGGCGGTTGTCAGAGGGTAGGTCACCTGATCTTCGACTACCTGAGGTGCTTGTCCCGGATAGGTGGTTTTAATAATGACCTGAACATCTGACAGGTCGGGTATCGCGTCCACCGGTGTGTTTTTGACTGAATACAGCCCAACGCCCACAAGAATGAATGTGGCCAGCAATACAAAAAATCGATTACTAACGGACCAACGAATAATTGATTCTATCATTTTGTACCCTACTATTCGTTATGCTGGGAATGATCCATATTTTCATGGTCCATACTCTGCAGTTGGTTGTGATCCGTTTCATCATGTTTCATGTTCTGATGTTTGCTGTGATCCGTTTCATCATGTTTCATGTTCTGATGTTTGCTGTGATCCATTTCATCCGGCTCCGTCATCTGATGTTTGCTGTGATCCATTTCATCCGGCTCCGTCATCT
>Ga0206123_10001223_pt1 | contig 24503 bp, 22 predicted proteins | sample Helgoland_Spring_2_FD_160086 | JGI IMG/M metagenome (GOLD analysis project Ga0206123, IMG submission 160086) | Pelagic subsurface seawater microbial communities from Kabeltonne, Helgoland, North Sea - Helgoland_Spring_Bloom_20160316_1 | ecosystem: Environmental > Aquatic > Marine > Epipelagic ...
TGATAATTTTGCTACTTCTTGTAAAATTGATTTTTCTGTAATTGCTGTATTATTAGCAGCATTCATAGCTACAGATTGACCCATTACATTAGCTGCTATTTCCTTTGATGTTTTACCTGTTAGTAAACCAAGTTTAGCAATTTCTCCACTTGTTTCAGCGCTTAATCCTAGTTGATGAGTTAACTCAGTTTGAGTTTGCAACATTTCAGCAGTAAACATTGCATTAGTTCCAAGGGCTGCTGATAGTTGTATTTGAGATTCTGCAATACCTTCGGTAGTAACAAATATATTATTTGAATCTTGTGCAATTTGAGAAAACTGTGAATTCATTGCAGCCGCTTCATGGAAGCTTATCCCTAGGTTTTTTGCAACTTTCTCTGTTGTTTTATCTAAGGATAAAAAGGCGTCAACTATACCCACAACAACTAATTCAAATATTCTGAGAGGGGTTAATGTTTTAAGGAGATTACCTGATAGTACTTTTGATAGTGTACCACTTTTATCGATTTTATCCGCTACACCACCAGCATTTTCCCTAATTAATTGAAATATACCTTTTTGTTTTTGTAATTTATCGTTTTTAGCATTTATGGTATTAAGCATATTTTGCTGTGTGGCTAGCTCATTTTGTTGTAAGATAAAAAATTCTTTTTGTTGAGCCGTAATATTGTTACCTAGAGCTTTTCTTTTAATTTGCAACCTGAGTCGGTTAGAATCTATTTTTTCTTGTTCTTTAGCTATATCCTTTTGAGTAATAGCATCTCTACCTAATTTAGCATATAAATCAATTAATGCATCCGTATTTTTTACACTTTGTTTTAAATCTGCAGCTAAACCTCTTTGAAATGTTTTACTAGCAATTTCAAAAGCATTATTCATATTACCTGCTTCGTCAACTGCTTGTTCAAAAGAACCAATTAATTTATCACCTAAAGAAGTAATGGCATCATACATGAATGCAAATTCTTGCTTTAAGTCTTGTGCTTCTTTTTTAGCTTTTCCGTCTCCGATTGGCATATAAAATTATTTTGTTATAAATATGAAAAAAAGCAACTATTTATAGCTGCTTTTACCTTCATATGCTTTAGATGCTTGTTTAAATTGAGGGGCATTTACTTTACCTTCTGAATTAACCAGAGAGGTTTTTCCAGCAGACATTTCATTTTTCTGTGTTGCTGCTTTTTCCTCGTAAAAATCGTTTATTTCTTTAAAAGTAAATTTACGCAACCATATAGGCATATTGTAAATAGTTACATAGTCATATCCACCTTTACCATGAAATATTATTTCATGGATTTGTTTAAATATGTTTAGTCTAATTTGAGGAGCTGTCTCCGAAGTCAGGCCAAAAAAAGTTAAGCCCAATGGGCACAACTACCTCCTCTCCTGAATCTAAAACAACATTAAGATCTACATCAGGGGAAGTTAGAGTTAAATGTTTTCTAAATTCTCTAGCATCTCTAGCTAAAAAGTAATTATCAACAAATTCTCTAATATCTTTCTTTTCAGTTTCTCCATCTACAGAAGTAATTGTATATTTTAATCTAGTAGAGGCTTCATAAGAAGCATTTTTATTTATTTTTTTAAGTCCTTTTAATTCTCTTTCAATTTTAACTTCATCATGACCCGTTAATAACTTATAAGTAATTTTAGTACCGCTATGTGGTAGAGTAAAAGCAAATTCATTTTTATCCTCAATCATAGAAGAGCTATCAAATTCTTTATTTTCTAATTCTGATAGGTCTATGGTTTCTGTTTTTCCATTTACTATAGTTTTGTAATCCGATCCATATCCTAAAATACGAGTAGCAATTAGAATAGCATTTTTGTCACCTATAACTAAATCTTTTAAATCTATTTTAGATATTACTACAGATTCTAAAAGTTTATCTAATACTGTACCTTTTTCAATAAATGCTTGATTAGAAAGAATATCTTCTTCTTTAGCAGTCATATATTTAATTTCTACCTTACCACTAGATAAGGGATTATCTTTAGGATATAATAATCCTTTTGAGGGTAGTTCTATTTCTTCTGTTGGGAATTTAAATTCAGCCATAATCTTTATTTGGTTAAAACGTTTTTATCAGTTATACATATGTAATATACAAAAAAGCTTGACCGAAGCCAAGCGTTTTTTGAAAAATTAGGGGTGAGTAAAATTTTTAGAAATTTAATACACAGTAATCTGGTTGAACTGTCATTGTAATTTCTTGAGCAGCATTTTCAGTATCCCAGTTATAATCTCCAAATGAAGCTTCTGTAATCATTGCTCCTTTGATAATCCATTCTGAAACGATATCACCTACAGGTCCTAGTACATTGATTGTAAGATCTTTCTTATAAAAATCACTATAACCATCTCTACCAGTTACTGATTCATGATGTAATCTAACCCATTCCATTACTGATTGTGCACCAGATGGAGTAATTGGGTCAAATAATGTAAATTGAATTGTCCCCCAAGTTGTTTTACCTTTTACAAAACGTTGAACGTTAATATGATTTAAAGGTACTGTTCCTTGAGATACAGTTACGGCTCCTACACCTTTCATGATGTATGCTGGGAATCCATCTACAAAAGCTATAAATCTGTTCTTTTGTTTTGGCTCGAAAGCTGTGAAAAATATTTCGTTTGGGTTTAATACTGCCATTTTATATGTTTATTTTATTATAAATATTCGGTTTTCTTTTTTTTATGCTGGGAATGTTGCTCCAGTTGGTAATACATTGAAATCAAGTATAATAAATTCAGCTGTTTTAGTTGGTTGTAAGAAAATCTGACCGATTAACTCATTTCTATCTATTACATCCGGTGTATTATTTGTTTCATCCATTACTACTTTAAATGCATACAAACCTTGTCTTTGTTGAACACTTTCTAAATATGGATTTACTTGTGTTAAGAAGTTATTTCTTGTAGCAATTGTATTTGCTTCAAATACTAAGTTATCAGCAATTTGAGAAATATAATCTTTAAGTGTTATTAACAATCTACGTACATTTACTCTATCTAAAGCAGTTGCTGCTTTTTGTAATGTTTTCTGTCCGAATACTACAACTCCTTGTTGTGGGAATGTAGCAATTGGGTTAACATTACCTTCATATAAAGTATCTCTGTTTGCTGATGTTAATTTTCTTTCAGCTCTTACTACTGAACCCATTCCACCTCTTGTAATACCTGCTGGTGCAAACCATGGATCACTTGAAGCATCTGTAAAGGCATATACTCCTGGGATCATTGTTGAAGCTGGAACATAAACTAATAATCCAGTACTTGGATCAACAGTTTGTAACCAAGGCCAATATGCCGCTGCATAACTAGAATCTAGTGATGATGCATTTTGTAATACAGTGTTAATTGCTGTATTATAAGGAACTAAATCCATTATATAAATAGCATCACCTCTTGCAATAGTATTGTTTTTAATCAAATTACACTGAGTAGCATAATTTGAAAAATATAAACCTGGTGCCGAGATTACATTATATTGATAATCATCTTGATTAGCTAATAAATTAATAGCATTTGTATAATCTGTTCCAATTAAACCTTGTGTATTTGTTCCATCAATTTTATCGTAGAAACGATTAAATGATATGGAATTAAGATTTGAACCTACTGCTTGATCAAAAGAACCTGAACCTATTTGTGGTAAAGATGATGTAAATTCATTTTTTGCTATTCCATTATTTTGGAAATATTTAGGAGTATTAAATTTTACTTCTTTTACTCTTACGTAATTAGAAACATTTGGATAAGAACCTGATTCTTGTAAATATGTTCCAGAACCATCTGCTGCTACTACTACATTAGAAGTAATATCACCAATTGCTCTTGAAATATAATTTGGAGAAAATGGATCTAATGAAATGTTATTAAATGATTCTAATATTACTTTTGAATTATTATTATCATTACCACGTCTAATAAGTAGTGAAAACACACCTGAAGCAGTATTTACACTTGCAATTTCCCATCTAATATTATCTGCTGATCCACTTGATAATGCACCACCTGATAATTCTGTTCCTGCTGAATCTGCTCCTACTGGAGTTGTGTTATTCATAATTATTCCTTCAGAAAGTGTTTCTAATATAAAAGTATTTGCATTTTCTATTTCTGAGGCTAATAATGTGTGAGAAGCTTCTGTAGATCCCGCACCTAATAATCCCGCAGCTATTGTAACTGCATTACCTGCTACATATCCTGATCCTTCTGTTGTAACTGAAACTGTTGAAATTGCTGAACCTACATTAGTTCCTGCTAATTGGATAACTATATCTCCACCTGTTCCTCCAGAACCTAATTGTGCATCTGCTTGTAATGTTGCTTCTGGTATTGTAATGATTGAATCAGCAGCATATCCTGTACTTGAAGCTACTGCTAAAGTAACACCTACTACTACTCCACCTGCTGCATCTGTAGTAATTACAGCGGTACCACCTGAAGCACCAGCTGTATCAACCATACCTGCAGTTATTGTAATAGGATCTGAAGATACACTAGCTGCATATGCACCAGCTGCAACTCCAGTACCTGTTGGTACTGCTGTTGTTGAAACTACTAATAATCCACTTACTACTGTTGTTACTGTTGCTTTTGCACCTGAACCAGGTGTACTAGTTAAAGCAACGTTAGAGAATGTAGCTGCTGTATCACCAGTATTTGTACCACCAGTCCAAGGAGTTAAACCTCCTACTAACCCACCATCTCCTGTTTCAACATTGTTTTCAATATTGGTTGATAGAGCAGGTGAAAAAGAACCGCTTGTTACTCTTGTTACTAATAAAGAACTACCTCCACTTGAAAAATAGTTATCTGCTGCTATTGAAGTTAAATAAGTATAATCTGTAGATCCACTTTCTAATGCTCCTCCAAAAAGAGCATTAAATGAACTAAATGAACTAACATAGGTTGGTTTTTCAACTGGACCCTTTACGGTTGGGCCTATTATAGCCGCACCTCTTACTAATGGTTGAGCCGTAACAAGTGATTGATCGTTTTCTCTTGCTAATACTCCTGGAGATATTAATGTTTCTGCCATCTTATTTTTATTATTTTAATAATTGTTTTATTATAAATATTAAAGAAGGACTCAAAAACCTATTCTGGGGTAATAAATTCCCCTGTTTCTAAATCTATATTTCCTTCTCCATACTTTTTTTGGAGTTCTTTAGCTGTTTTATTTGATTTTTCTTGTAAATCTGCTAAACCATCCAAAATTGAAGCTCTTTGACCTTCTAAAAATGCTTTTTGGATATCAACTTGTCCTAAGTCAAAAGTAATTGCATTTTGGTTTTTTTGGTATTCTCTAAGAATTGTTAATTCTTCTTCTGATAGTTTGATTTTTTTACTCATTATTGTTATTTATAAATATTAATTAATTTTTATTCAGTGTATTCTATTGTTTGGTAAATTGATTCTTTATATTTATTTGTTAAGTCAGTATACTCACCATCTAATATAAAACCTATAGTTTTAATTTTAGGTAAAGTTATTAATTCATTTTTACCTTTTATTATATCTGTATATTCATTATTAACTATTAATTTTAAATTAGAAATTTGAATATCAAAAAGTAAAATTTTAGATACCCCATCATTTTGAATAGTATTATGAGTATGATTGTTTTGGAAAAAAAGCTTAAATTTATTTGTGCCACTATAATTAAACATAGATTCAGGGTTATCAAATACAATTAAATCAACTATAGGTTCTGGATGGATAGTGTATAAAAAATTAGTTATTAAATGGCCCCAGTAATCTTCAGCTGATTTAAACCTGCTAGGTTCTTTCCATGGGAGGGTGTCACACATATAATGTTCTTTATTAATTAGAGGTAATAAAGCTTTTAAATTTTTCCTATTTAAAATATTAAGCATAAAGCTTGGGTATCTAGGGTTTGATTCACTACAAGGCTGTACCTTAGATGTTAAAAAAGAAGTAGGATTATTTAAAGCAGTAATTATTAAATCTGTAATTTGGATATCATAATTTATAAAACTAAAATGACTATAGTCTAAAGATAAACCTAAATTACCACCTAATAAAATTTGATTAAAAGCAGTCCAACCATAATCTGGGTATATAGTTTGTAAGCGATAGTTAGTATCATCTAATATTTTTTTCCAAAAAACCATCCCCCTATATGGCCAATTAATTATAGGGTTACTTTTATCATAAATAAAATACTCTATCATTTGTTGAATATGAGAAGGTATAGGTGTGTGTGATAATAATAAAATATCAAAATTTTGAGTCTTTAATTTTTTAATATTATCTGTTAATATTTCTATTTTTTCCTTTGAATCACAATGGGAAAGAATTATTATTAAATTATTTTTCATAACATTTTATATAGTTATCTTTATTTTTACTAACATCGTATTTTTCGATACACTCATATTCTATATAGTTAGTAAAAGGATCATTGCTTTTAAACCAATCCCCATTATTATTTAATAATTGATTTATAATAGGTGTTTCCGACGTATATAATGTAAGTAAATTATTTTTGGTATCCAAAGTATTTTGGTCTAGTTTTTGTTGGGATTTACCAAATACGTAAAAATCATTAGTAATATTAAGTATAATATCAAATACTAGTTTATGTTGTGGGTGACCATATTCACCTATAGGATTATGAGTAACTATTTTTTCCCATTCTCTACTTTTTAAAATATCTTTTAAATTAAATTGTTGGGTAGGGTATAGTGTATCTTCATAATCAAACATTTCCCAAGAACCTACATTTAATTTTTTCATTACTGTTTCAAATTCTTTACTTCGTATTTTATTTAATTTATTAGTAAGACAAACAACTTTATATTCTGGGCCATATTTTATTAATTCTGCTCCTCCAAATATTAATTCATCATCAGGGTGAGCAACAACCATTAATTTAGTAGTTTGGTAATCATTAAAGGCTAATTTTAAAGTTTCAGCATTTTTAGGCTTTACTGAAGGATCGGGACCATGAATAAAGTAAGGTTGAAGGGTTAATGTATCATACATTACATCAAATCCTTGTTTTAAATAATAAGGATTTACTATTGTTTCTTCTTTTGAACTGTAATAATTATTCCAGGTAATAGGTAAATTTTCTTTTTTATCTTCTTCCCATAATATATTATTAGCTACTCTTTCTTCTGAAAAGGCATTATCATCAATATAGATTTTAATTGAATATTGATTTAATTCTTTATTCCATTCTAGACATTTTTCAAAAAAGGGTTTACTTTTTTTATCGTAAAAATAAAACCCAGTTGCTATTAATTTGTTGTTAGGATTTCTTTTTATATTTTTTATAGAAGCTAATTCATTACCATATCTACCATCTAATTTTATACCTCCATGTTGTCTCCATTGGTATATATCAGGGTTAAAATATTTCATAAATAATGGATAATCTTTTAAAGATGGTAAATACTGTAATGAAGAATCTATATTTTTAGTTGCAAAGGCATCACCATCTATCCAAGCAAAACTATTAAAATTTTCATTTAGTGAATCTAAACTTGCTAAATATTTAGCAAAGTAAATAGAATAATCTTTATTAAATAAATCGGGTTCATGTGTAAAATTTGACGTAGGTTTAGGTATATAATCAATTCTTTTATTAGTTACATTAGGTAAATCGATTGTAGAATCACAATTAAAACTATACACTATAAGATTGTATTTAGAATATTTTAACAAACTTTTAGCTAATATTTCTATCATTAATAAATAACTTTTATCCCCTCCAGTTATCCATGTAAATTTATTTTTTTTAACCATTTAAAATATTTATAACTTTATTATATACTTGGTCTACTGTTATTGATTTCTGACAAATATGTTGGTCTTTAGTTCCTTTATTTTTAGGGCACCAATCCCAATCACCAGCATCAAAAGTATAATCTTTACTTACCCAACAATTATTACATACAGAATTATTTTCGATTTTAGTTAAGTAACTAGTAAATTCATAACCATAGGGGATAAAATTATTAATCATTACTGTTTCTTTATTTAAAGCCCAATTAACCCAAGATAAACCTGATCCTAATCCTATAAATAAATCTGCGTGATGGAGGTAATTAAATGTTTTATCCCAATTTAATTTTTGTTTATTAATTATATTAGTTCCTTTAAATCCTTCATAAGATAAATTAACTATTTTATATCCTTTTTTATGCAATTTTTTTGCTAGTTCTCTCCAATTTTGATAAGGCCATTCTTTTAAACCTGCTGTTGATTTAGGTCCTATACAAATATATTTTCCTTTTATAGGTCTTTTACCTGGGGTGAAATTGACACCTTTATTAATTTCTTTATATGGTAAACCTAATATATCTGTAATAGTCTGAATTAAAGGGATAGTATTAGGGGAATTTGGGTTTTTAAAACCTTCATCCCATTTTTTATTATTTTTAAACCATCCTATTGTATAATGAGCATAAGCCTCAACATTGGAATTGGGTTGTACAAACTTAATATTTTTATATGCTTCCAAGTTTTCAAACCACTCATTGTGAAAAGTTGAAGCTATTATTTCACATTTATGTTTATTTTGAAATTCTAAAATTTGGGGTACCCATGCTAAAGTATCACCTACTGATTTTGAATCTAATGATATTTTAACAACTTTATTTTTTAAATTTAATTTATGTACTATTTCTCCATTAATTTTAATAATCCAGGGAATATAATATTGTTTACTACACGTAGTCCACATATTATTTGTAATAGTAGAAGAATGGATAACTTTATCATTTCGTGAATCAATAAACTCTACAAAATATTTTTTATTTTTAGTACCATAAGTTTGAACTTTAGGTCCTTCACCAAAACTTATTTCTACTTTATTTTCAGGAAGATTATTATATAATCTATCAATTTCTATACTTGCTAGTTTTGCAGCTCTTTCCCAAGTAAATTTATCTCTTATTTCTTTAGATTCTTTTAATGCTTGTTTTTTATGTCTATCATAATTTTTATAAGCATCCCTCATTACTTTTTTTAAGTCTTCATAATCAGGAGTATAAAATTCACCTGTCATATCAGATTGAGAGAATGTACTATATTCACCCATTATAGCGGGTTTTTTACCTGTTATTTTAACAGGTAATCCTTTACCTTCTGCAAATTGTAATTGGGCACTACAGTTAGAATAAATAGAAGGTGTACCACATGCCATTGCTTCTATTAAAGGTAAATTCCACCCTTCAGCACGAGCACAGGATAGAAATACATGACCCTTTTGTAAATATTTTACATAGTCTTCTCTAGAAGGAAAATGTTTAATTTTTAATCTAGGATCTAAAAGTTTATAATGTTTTAATCTATTTTCAGTAGTCTCTAATTTATCCTTTGCAAATCTATTGTCTATAGATAAAACTAAATCTATAGGTTCATCTTCTCCAAATTCTTCTAAAAACGCTTCTATTATTTCTTTAGTAGATTTTCTATAATCCCATCTACCAAAATGGACAAATTTAAACCTACCATCATCATATTCAGGTAAAGTTACATCTGGGTTTGGGTGGAAGATGTTGGAATCAACAGCCTCTGGTATTACTTTTATTTTATCCTCAGGCATTCCTTGCTCTATATTGCATTGTTTTTGCCATTCTGAAGGTACCCATAATTGTTCATATTCTTTTAATTTATCAAAGAAATAATCAGGGTATCGAGTTGTTTCCCATACTGTGTATCCTATCTTTGGACCTTTATAGTCTTGGTAAAAATAATGGTGATTTACTTCAGCTAAAATTATATTAAGATCAGGGGTAAAAACATTTGGGTAATTTTGATAAATTGGAAAATCATTTAATTGATGTTCATTATTAAAATATGTTTGTTGATCTAGAAAAATTTTATCAGAAGTTGTTAAATATTCTTCTTTATTAAAGGGTTCGTCTTCTAAACCTTTCCAATGTTTACCAACAGTAAAATTTCTAACTTTTATTTTATATGTTTTAGATATTTCTCTAAAAAAATCTCTAGTATGGTTATTAAATCCTGTTGTTCCTATATAACAACTATGGAGATGTAATTTTGGTTTTTTATCTAACATTTTTATTGATTTAAGGAGGAGGTTATTTTATCTATATCAAATACTTCATTCAAATCATTATAAGGAATTGAGTGTATATTTTCAGATAAAAAAGTTGGATTATAAATTTTAGAAGTATAATCTGGTTCTTTAGTAAAGGGTTCAGCTATTATGTTATTATGTATTTTATAACCAAATATTTCCGGTTTAGTTGTAACCCAACATACTGTTGATTTTAAATTTAAAGCAGCAGCCATATGTTGTGTAAAAGAATCTATAAGTAATCTTTTATCAGACATTTGTAATAATATTGCTATGCTTCTATACCCATCTAAAGCTTGAAGAGTATTCTCATATACTATTTGGTCCTTCCTCTTAATGTGAATTATTAAATGAGATTCTTTATAATATTCTATTATTTGTTTTATAATGGGTGTTGGGATATCTCTTGTCCAAGTATATTGATACCCAAGTCCTTCTGGACCACCATGGGGGTGGATTGTTAAAATAGGTTTATCTTTAAGATAATAAGGAGAAAAATAATCTATCTCAGGTTGAGTTAAATATATTTGAGGTTGTTCATTATTATAATTTAACCCTAAAATTTTACACCAAGTTTTAAGTAAATTTATAGGTTTCTCTGTTATAAAGTCTGTATCTTTATAAGGTTCAGTAGCAAAAACTTTACAATCTTTATCTTTAATATATTTAAGATATAAACCATTTAGTTGGCCAATTTGATGTACTGCAAATACATAGGGGTTGTTTAAAAATACATCTGTATAAGATGTTACTACTATTAAATTAGAATTTTTATATTGTTTTTTTATTACTTTTATCATGGCAGTTGCCATAATGCTTTTACCTAGACCACCATCTATTTGGAAAATAATATTCATTTATAACTTTTTTATTTAAAACCAATATACGTAAACTATTTATCTACTCCACATTATATTACACTCCTATTATTTCAGATATATCAGATTTAGATATATCAATTACTTTTGTATATTTACTATTAGGTATCCCAATTATGTCATTGCCATATGAAGGAGCAGAGTGTGTTATAAATAATTGTGGGAATACTGTTGTACTAGCAAATTGAATACCTCCTAGTAAATCTTGGGGTAAAAGCATTTCTGTATTAGTATAATCAAAACTACCACCTACAACTACTAAATTAAGATAGTTATTACTATTAGCATCAGAAATTGCTGTTGCATTCAACGTGATAGTATTTGTTGATGTGGACCAAACGTGGTTTGAAGCATTATAAGGAGTAGGAAGAAGACCATTTGTGGTAGTCCAATTATTAAAGTCTGTATTAACATATGCACTTCCACCACTAGTACCAAAAGCTGTACTTTTTGCAACTCTAGTATTATAACCTCCATTTGTAGCTCCTTGTATTTTTAAATCTATAGCAGTAATAGTATCAGTTATGGTTGAAGTATCGAAAAAGAAAAATGCTCTATTTAATCGATAAGCACCTCCTTTTGGACCTGAACTATATAATTCTCTAATAGCTGAAGTATTATTTGATTGAAATGTAGTATAATTAACATGTATAGCAGAAGAAGTAGCATCTCTAGCTGCCGACCAACTAGATTTAGTACCAGATTGAGCTGCTGTTTGTTTACCTGCATTTATAGTTGTTGTAGACATATTTTAAAATGATTTTTAAGCTCTTTTAACCCAAGTGTTATCTGGGTGTAAATAAATCTTTCCATTTTCAATACTATAACCTATTACCCTAGCTATATCCCCATTACCTGTAGGTGCAGAGGTAGATACCTCTCCAGCAGTAGATCCAATATATAAAGGAACACCATATGAATTTGGAAAAGCAGAAAATTTAGCAAATCCTCTAATTAGAACTCCACTACCAGCACTAGTACCTAAAGCTATTCCTAACATTCCTTTAGCATTATCTTCAGTATCGCTTTCTGCTAATTTCCAATTAAGAGCAGATAATGCACTAAAACTAACAACAAGATCTCCTGCTGCAATACTACCATTAATAGTACTAAAGGTACCAAAGGTTACTATTTCTCCAACAGTTTCATTAGCACTTGCTGGTTCTTCGTACTCAATATAACCATCAATATTTAATATACTACCATCAAATAATAAATTTGCTTCAGCATTTACTGATCCAGCAATACCAGTAGCTGTTATTACTCTATTATCACCATTATTTCCAATAGTAGCAGCACCACTTGTTCCACTTGAACCTGATGAACCTGAATTACCAGATGTTCCTGAGGATCCAGAAGAACCTGATGTACCTGATGAACCACTTGAACCTGAAGTTCCTGAAGATCCTGAACTACCTGAGTTACCAGATGTACCTGATGTCCCTGAAGAACCTGAAGAACCACTAATACCTGATGAACCTGAACTACCTGAGTTACCAGATGTACCTGATGTCCCTGAAGAACCACTTGAGCCGGATACTCCGGAAGAACCACTTGAGCCTGAATTACCACTTGTTCCAGAAGTACCACTTGTTCCATCTGCTCCTGATGTTCCCGAAGAACCACTTGAACCCGAATTACCTGATGTCCCTGAAGAACCACTTGAGCCTGATACTCCGGAAGAACCACTAGAACCTGAATTACCACTTGTTCCTGAAGTACCTGAATTACCAGATGTTCCTGAAGATCCAGAAGAACCCGATGTACCTGAATTACCGGATGTACCACTTGAGCCTGAACTTCCTGAAGTTCCTGATGAGCCTGATGAACCTGAAGTACCACTTGTTCCATCTGCTCCTGATGTTCCCGAAGAACCACTTGAACCTGAATTACCAGATGTTCCTGAAGAACCAGATGAACCACTTGTTCCTGAAGATCCTGAGGTACCACTTGTTCCTGAGTTACCACTTGTTCCTGAAGAACCTGATGAACCTGATACACCACTTGATCCACTTGAGCCTGAAGTTCCTGATGTACCACTTGTTCCAGAAGATCCACTTGAGCCTGACACTCCAGAAGAACCACTTGAGCCTGAATTTCCTGAAGTTCCGGATGTACCTGAATTTCCAGATGTTCCTGAAGAACCAGATGAACCACTAGTTCCAGAAGAACCTGATGAACCTGAAGTTCCTGAAGTCCCTGAAGTTCCACTTGTTCCTGAATTACCACTTGTTCCTGATGAACCACTTGAACCTGAAGTTCCTGATGAACCACTAGTACCAGATGAACCACTAGTACCAGATGAACCACTTGAACCTGAAGTACCATCGTCACCTCTATCACCTGTTGTTACAAATGATGCTATAATATCTTCATTATTTGTTAAAGCATTACCCCCTTGTGCTTCAAATATTATTGTAAATTGCCACCAAGATCCTTGATCAACTAATTCATCAATAGCAAATAATATAAAATCAGAGGGATCATCTTTATCTGATAATCTCATATGACCTTTTATAGCTGAGGTTGAAGAATCTATTGTTTCAAAAAATGATTGAACAGAATTTCCATCATCATCAGTTTCACTAATCGCCGATATAGTTGCAGAAGTTTGTGTTGCATTATTTAATCTTACTTTACCCGAACCTGGGTTTGATATTGTAGTAGAAACATTAAAAGTATAGTCAAATGTAGCACCACCAAAGTTACCATCTTGTCCTGATGTACCCGATGAACCTGAAGAGCCGCTTGTACCAGATGAACCACTTGTACCTGAAGAACCTGAAGTTCCACTTGTTCCTGAGTTACCAGATGTACCTGATGAACCACTTGAACCTGAAGTACCACTTGTTCCTGAGGATCCACTTGAACCTGAATTACCTGATGTACCTGATGAACCACTTGAACCTGAAGTACCAGATGTACCACTTGAGCCTGAACTTCCTGAATTTCCTGATGAGCCTGATGAACCCGAAGTTCCAGATGTTCCTGATGAACCATCTGCTCCCGAAGTTCCTGATGAACCACTTGAACCTGAAGTTCCTGAAGAACCTGAAGTTCCACTTGTTCCTGAATCTCCAGATGTACCTGATGAACCAGATGAACCTGAAGAACCAGATGAACCACTTGAACCTGATACACCACTTGATCCACTGGATCCTGATGTACCTGATGTTCCTGATGTTCCTGATGTTCCTGAATTTCCAGATGTACCTGATGAACCACTTGAACCCGAAGTTCCAGATGTACCTGATGAACCATCTGCTCCTGATGTCCCTGAAGAACCTGAAGAGCCATCTGCTCCAGAAGTCCCAGATGTTCCTGATGAACCTGAAGAACCTGAATTACCTGATGTACCTGATGAACCACTTGAACCCGAAGTTCCAGATGTTCCTGATGAACCATCTGCTCCTGATGTCCCTGAAGAACCTGAAGAGCCATCTGCTCCAGAAGTCCCAGATGTTCCTGATGAACCTGAAGAACCTGAATTACCTGATGTACCTGATGAACCACTTGAACCCGAAGTTCCTGATGTACCCGATGAACCATCTGCTCCTGAAGTTCCAGATGTTCCTGAAGACCCTGATGAGCCTGAATTACCCGATGTACCAGATGAACCACTTGAACCTGAAGTACCACTTGATCCAGATGAACCTGAAGTTCCTGATGTACCTGATGAACCGTCTGCTCCTGAAGTTCCTGAAGATCCTGAACTACCTGAATTACCAGATGTACCGGATGTCCCTGAAGTACCATCTGCTCCTGAAGTACCTGAAGTACCACTTGATCCACTTGAACCTGAAGTTCCTGATGTTCCAGAAGAACCATCTGCCCCCGAAGTACCTGAAGTACCATCTACTCCTGAAGTTCCTGAAGAACCTGAAGAACCTGAAGAACCTGAAGTTCCTGAAGATCCAGATGAACCACTAGTACCTGATGAACCACTTGATCCAGAAGTACCTGAACTCCCAGAAGAACCTGATGTACCACTAGATGCAGCATTTTCTCTGGTACCTACTGTACCATCACTATTTATTACTAGGGTTGTTTCTTCAGATCCTTGGGTTGAAAGACCTGTTAATTTTATTTCATTCAGCTCAGCGTTACTACCACTGGTAATTACTTTTTTCCAATTTGGCATATCAATTTATTATTAGGTTGGTTACACAAAGTGCCCACTTCCCCGAAGGGCCGTAATATCCATTATAAATATGTTTTAAATTTTCCCTATTAACTAGGAGATGAAGGGATAATTTCTTTATCCTCTAATTGTTGCTCAATAGTTTCAATTTTTTGATTTAGCTTTACTTGTATAGTACCTATAAAAATAGCATCAATACCTGTAATAGGAATAAAATCAGTAGATTTCCTAAGAGCACGTAATTCTCTTAAAGATAAATTTGTTAAATTATAAGACATAACTATATTTTTTTAATTTTTTTATATTTTTCTTGCATCTTTAAAGTTAGATTGTAAAGTGTTTCTACATATTCTCCTTTAAATAAACTATTTTTAATAGTAAGTAAAATTAATTCAATTTCATTTTCTGTTAACTCAACATTATGAGTTAAAGAAGTACCCACTTTATCAGTAGGTACTCCTTTTATTTCAACTTTGTTAGATTTAAACCCCATAAAACTTTTTAATTTTTTTAATAACAATTTTTTACTTTTTAAGAGTAAATATAAATATCTTGATTATTAGCGACAAATATATTTCCTTTTGCATCATATCTTGTTGGTGCATCATCTGGGTCATTGGTTGTCCCAACAACTACTGTTGCCATAAAGGCATCAGGGGTAAATGATGAACCACTTGCATGGAATGAACTTGTTACACCCCATCTTAATGATGATAATCCATCATAAGCAAAGGCATCACCATAGTCTTGATCTACTTGTTGAATTACAATACCACCATCTCCGGCTGAATTTGAACCTGAAGCTAATAATATAAATCTATCTTTTATTAATAAATTTTCTGAATTTTGGAAAGATGCTGTACCTTGTACTGTTAAATCACGTGTGATAATTACATCACCAACAACATTTAATAATCCATCACCCTCTGGGCTTCCAACATCATTAAATGTAAGATTTGTATTAGCTCTAGCACTATCACCATCAATATCAGTCATTACTCTTCTAACTCCTGAATTAGTAATATTAATTACACCACTTGTTCCACTTGATCCTGATGAACCTGATGAACCACTTGAACCTGAAGTACCACTTGATCCTGAGGATCCACTTGAACCAGAAGTACCATCTGCTCCTGATGTCCCTGAAGAACCTGAAGAACCTGAAGAACCTGAACTACCGCTTGAACCTGAAGTTCCTGAAGTACCACTTGTTCCATCTGCTCCTGAAGTACCTGAAGAACCTGAAGATCCTGAAGTACCATCTGCTCCTGAAGTTCCTGAAGAACCTGAAGAACCACTTGTTCCATCTTCTCCTGATGTACCAGATGAACCACTTGAACCTGAAGTTCCATCTGCTCCCGAAGTTCCAGATGAGCCACTTGAACCAGAAGTACCATCTGCTCCTGATGTTCCTGAAGAACCTGAAGAACCTGAACTACCGCTTGAACCTGAGCTACCGCTTGAACCTGAAGTTCCTGAAGTACCACTTGTTCCATCTGCTCCTGAGGTACCAGATGAACCACTTGAACCTGATGAACCTGAACTACCTGAAGAACCTGAACTACCTGAACTAGCAGCATTTTCTCTTGTACCAATAACACCTGATGTGTTAATAGTTAATACTGTGTCTTCTGATGCTTGTGTTGATAAATCCGTTAAAGTTAGTTGTGCTAATTCTGCATTAGACCCACTAACTATTACCTTTTTCCAATTTGCCATTATATATTATTTTAATTTTGTGGTATTCAATTTATTATACATATTAAAAATAAGTTTATTAATTATAAACCTACATAAAAATTATTAGAAGATATAGCTAATCCTCCTTCTGGTGCTGTTCCTGGGAGGGTATTAAATTTAATTAATTGGAATACACCATCACTATCTACTTTTATACCTTGGTTACTTGCATTTTTTATTAATAATAAATCACGGCCTGTGTTATCATTAATTTCAAATCTAGCACCTGCTGATGGGCCTCCTATTCCTAAATTTACACCATCAAATTGTAATAAAGTGTTACCTTTAATATTATCATTACCAGTTGCAGTTAATACATAATTATTAAAGTTATTATCTATTACAGTACCACCACCAGCACCACCAGAAACTGTGTATGCTCCTACTTTTAAGTCATCTACAAATCTAATATTACTAGCCATATATTTTAATTTTTTAATTCTGTTCCTGGGGTTATATCAGATATGTTTGATATTTCTCCTTGATCTTCTCTTTGTCTTCTTGTTCTACCATCTTTTGTTTTAGTAACTCCTTCTTTAAATATTTCAGGATTAGATGTTGTTTCCATTGAAATAATAAATTTAGATTTAGTATTGTATTTTGATATAGAATTTAAGTCTTTTTGGATAGTATCTGGTATAATGTATCCTCTTAATCTAATATTAAATGTTCCTTTTACTAATCTATCTTTTCCATTTGTTAAAGAAGTTTCAGTAGAAAAACTATCTATAAAGGCTCTAAATTTAAATCGTTCTGGGTTACCCCAATAAGCATCAGAGGCATATTCACATGATTCAATTATTTTATTTAATTGTTCCATGTAATATGTTTGAATTAAACAACTATATTCTAAATTAACAAAATCTGGAACAGCTACTGCGTAAAATTGTTGTGAAGGAACTTTATTATTTATTGCTGCAAAGTTGCTATAAAAATTTTTTGGATTATATGAACGTTGAAAACTTCCATACAAATTAGGACTATTAGCATCTAATTTATTATATACGGTTCTGTCTTTAGTTATAGAATTTCTTTTAAGTACTATAATAGGTAACATAATAGCACCATTTTTATCTCTATAGTAATTATCTTTTTGAAATGATTTCCATCTTTCAGGGGAACCATATATTACGGGTACTTCTCTTCTTTCCCCATTTTGATAAACAAAAGGTTTTATTACATTTTGAAAATAATAAAATACTGCTTCATCTAAATCTTTTAACCCAATAGAAAAGGGTTTTGTAGTATCACCTGTCCATGATAATTTTTCAGACCTATTAAAATCTATACCTGTTTCACTTAAGTTAGAAGGTGCAGATATATTAGGATTTCCATATCTTTCACTAGATGGTGTTTGTTGAGCTATATTTAGTTCTTTTTGGGTTTTAGGTATGGGTTTTCTTATAGCCATTAAAATCTTTCTTTATAAGGTGAAATAGCAACTTTATCTGCTGGTATATAATATGTTGATACTAATATAGATACATTTTCTCCAAATTTATCTAAACCAGGATTTAATGGGTTTGGTGTTCCATTAGAATTATTATTAGGATATGATGGGTTTTTTCCTCCCCAATATTGGTTACCTACTGTACTTTGTACACCATAATATCCTTCTTGATATAAGATAATATCACCTACTTCAGGTACAACATTGGCTACTTTTAAATCATCTCTTAAAAAATAAAAGTCAATAGCTTGATTAAACTGTATTCCTTCTTCATCTTCACCATATTGCTGATCTGATCTATTTATTAAGACATTAAATAAAAATGGACCATTATAAAACTTTTCACCAGCTGCTTCACCATAAATATTAACTTTAGTTTCTTCTAGTTTAAATTGATATATAGCACATTGTTGGGTAATAATATTACCCATTAATTCTCTATTTAATTTTCTCAGGAGTGAAACATCCCTGAGTCCTGTATACATTGCCATATTATCCTATATAAATAAAGGTTGGGACACCTTCTAATTCTCTATCTCTACTTTCTTTCTCATTTGCTCTTCTTTCTAATAAAGAAGCACGAGACATTTCATCAAAATATGCTCTTAATCTTTCTAATAGTGCCGTTTTTTCTGCTGTTGCCGCTGCTAATAAATCAGCTTGATTTAAGGTTAAGTCAGCATTAGGTATAGGAATAGTACCATATTTTCCTCTTACATATCCTAAAATTTCTTTTACTAATGCTAATGTATACTCAAAAATCCATTGTCTACCAATTGAATTGATTAAATCATAATTAGGATTAGTATAAGGCATATTAGAGGCATTTGTTACTTGTCCACATGAGGGATCTACACTTCCACTTGTTCTATCATTTACTTTAATATATTCAAACCACATATTCCCTGCACAAGAACTAGAACCTTCTACTTCAAGATGGTTGTTGCTTGATGGGATTGGAAATACTCTTAATACATTATCATGCATTTCAAAACTATAGTTAGATAATCTAACCTGAGTATTCATTTCAATGGCTTGGATTACTTGCATATCATAACTAAGTGGCATCATTAAATAACCCATTCCACCACCAAAACCTCCTACTTCCATTAGTCCTGCGGCAGCTACTCCTCCAAATCCAAAACCATCAAATGGGTCTAAATATCTTGCTGAAGCTGGGACAGGTTCTTGATAAAATACTCGTTTAATTTCTATGCTACCTGTTATATTTTCTTTTTTGGCCCATGCCTTTAAATCATAGTCCTGAACACTAGAGGTTAAGGGGATACTTCCTTTATACCAAGGTACATTACCACCAGTGCCTGCTTCTGCCCCATATTGTTCTGACATTCTTATTATTGCTCCTAAATTAGGGGTAATTATACTATTATTTAAAAAACTAAAATCTTCGATTTCAAATCCTTCTAAGGTTAGCATATTATCTCTAACAAGATAAGCATATAATTCATTCCCATATACTGTAATTGCTTCTTCGAAGGCAGTAAAAAATGAACTTGATTGTAATTCAATATCAACTAAGGGATAACCTAATCTAATAGCACAAAATTCAGCAACTTTTACACAGTCAACTTGAAACTCAATACTATTATTGTAAAACCCAAAGGGTACTGCATCTGGGTTCCATAGAGGGTTACCATCATATATAGGTACATTCATAATATAATTAGTTTTATTATAAATATGAAAAAAGAGGACTCAAATTGAGTCCTCCGTAATTTTATTTATAGGTTTAAATTTAGGATAAAGAACCTGATCTCCAAGCACCACCTAAATAAACATACATTGTGTGAACACTACCACTTGCCACAAATTCAAAAGTTCCTTCTGGTCTGGCACCTGATGGAGCTACTGAGCCAGTACAGCCTATTAAACATGAACCAGAGTTAAATTGTGAATTAATAGAACCAGTAAATGAACCTGACAATGAACCTGATGAATCTACACCAAATGAACTAGTTGTTGAGCCACTTACAAATATAAGTGAATCACTTGATACAAATATTTCTTTAAATGCATTTGTAGCTGATCCTAGATTGTAATTTCCACCAGCTTTAGGTATTATACTCCCTGTTATTAATATATTACCATTTATTGTAAGATCTCCTGTTATAGGGTGAGATCCTGTAAAGTGTCTAAAATTATTATCTAACTCGTTAATTGTTAAAGCTGATCCTTTACCATCTGAGCCTGTTCTGAATGTTAATGCCATTTTTTATTAATTTAATTTTGTTATAAATATTATGAAGATGCTACAAAATACTCTATTTGTACATTTGCTGTATCTGCTTTTGCCTTAATTGAAGATAAAGAAGAAAATGAAGAAAAATATTGAATATCAACATATCCTTCTACTACATAATCATAATAGTCAGTTCCTTGAAATTGTGCGTTTGAAAATACCATAGATTTTCCTGCATCTAATTTAAATAAGGATTCATCTCCTGAACCTACATTGCCAACATTAGGGTTTTGTGCTTCTGGGCTATCTTGGATTAAATATAAAGATACAAAATTTGTTTTACATAAATTTGTAAACCTCATATATTTAACTGTATCCCTAACAAAAGAACCAGCAGTTTGCTGTTCTTCAGAATCTACAAATTTTAGTATTTCAATTCCGCTTCCACTAAATGTAGGAGCTATAGTATCAGTTCTTTTCATTATCTGATTAACATCAGTAATAACCTCAGTATTAATGGATTGCTCCATATTACCATTAGGTAATCTTATTTCTTCTCTAATAGTTACAGATAAGGATCCTGTTGGGTTACATATTGCCATTGTTTTATTTTATTATAAATATGGTACTAATTTCTATTATTATAAGTGTTAGAACCAGAAGTTATAATAGATATTCCATTATCAATTGCTTCTTGATAATATTCTAATAAATCTTCAACAATTTCGTTTCTATGATTAGTAATTAAAGTAATTGCTTCTAAATTTTTAATCTTTCTAGCGGCAGAATATAAAAATTTAAAACCTGAATCTGATTTTTTCTTTAAATCTGTTTGTTGTGCATCACCACACACCATCATTTTACTTCTTAAACCTAAACGTGAAGTGATCATTTCCATTTGTTGGTGAGTAACATTTTGTGCTTCATCTACTATTATCATTGAATCTAAAAATGTTCTACCTCTCATAAATGATACGGGTACTATTTCTATTTTACCATCTTCAATAAGTTTTTCAACTTTAACTTTATCATACAATTGGAAAAAGTTTTGGTAAATAGGTTGAACCCAAGGATCCATTTTTTCTCTTAAATCACCAGGTAAAAAACCTATTTCTTCTTTTGATACCGTAGGTCTGGTTATTATTATTTTATCGTATTGTCTTCGTAACAATCCATCTAAAGCAACATTACATGCTAATAATGTTTTTCCACTACCTGCACTACCACCTAAAAGAGTGACTGTGTTTTCAAGTATAGTTGCTTTTGCTTCTTTTTGTTCTTCATTAAGTTGGAGTTTGAACTTAATTGGGTTTTTAGGAATTCTCTTAGGTCGATATACATCGTCCGTATGGTGTTTACTTGCCATAAATTCTTGAAATTAGGGGTTAGGTTATGGGTTAATGCAACCGTAGTAAATACGTTAAAAAACAGTAAAGTATTGATATAGCTATATAATGAGATAAATATAGTTTGGGTATAACGCATTTTATTATACATATGAAAAGTAAAAAAAAACCCGGTCAAAGACCGGGTTAATTTTATTAAAGTGTATTAATCTAAATACTATAAAGTATCTAAACCAGCTACGTTGATTGTTCCATAAAATTCTGGACGAACCATTTTCTTAGCATATCTAGTTAATAGACCTTTTCTTGGTACGAACGTATCTGGATCGTATACAAGTGGAGTCATGATTAACGGAATGTAAGGAGCAAATACAGCACCACTTTCTAAGAACTGAGTACCACGGTATCCTAATAGGATTGTGTTAGCAGTCATGTAAGGGTTTTTGTATACTTTTTGGCGGCTATTTAAAGCACCAACTTTTTGTACACCAAATGCGTAACTTGATTTAGCAGCATCACCATCTGTGTCAGCAGCAAATCCTGGAATTGATTCCAAAACAGTTGCTACAGTTGGAGAAACAACCATAAAGTTAGCACCACCACGTAGAGTTTTCTGGTGAATGATGTTACTTAATTTCTGAATTTTAGTTCCTAATGTTTGGAACCATTGTCCCTGAGAATTATAGAATCCTAAGTTTGTTTCAGCGATAGTTGCACCTGTACCTGTGATAGAGATGTTGTTAACAGCTGACCAAGTTTCAGTTCCTGCAGCAGCACCATCGATCAACATAGAAAGAATTTCTAAATCGATTTCTAATGAAATGTACTCACTAAGGATTGAAGTTAATTCAGCTTCAGCATCTAATGCATGGTATGCATTTAAATCCTGTGCAAATTCTGGTGTCCATACAGCTTTAAGTTTTCTAGTTTTAGCAACTATTGCAGATGATTGCATCTGAATGTTGATTTCTGGAATTACTTGGTCTGGGCAACAGTTAGCTCCTGATTCATCGTTAAATGCATTTGGATGAGGGTTACCTGCTTCAAAATCACCTCTGTTATTATCAGTTGGTTGAATTTGATAGTTTACAGCTACTAATAAATCATTTGTAAATGCTGTATCTAGTACAACGAATTTTACATTTGCTCCACCATCATAAGATGTAAATTCAGATACTTGTGAACCAGCTACTTGACCATTAGATCCAGTAATTACTGCTGCAGTTGCAGATCCAGAGAAAATATTAAATCCTTTTACACCATCAAAATCACCAAATTTTAAAGATGATGTAGGTACAGAAATAGTTGTATAGTCACCAGCTGCTACAGAAGCAGAAAAATCACTATTAAAATTTACTTCATCCCAAGTTGTATTAGCAGCAGTTGATACTACATTTAAAGATTGAGTATTTTGGATTGAATATCCAAATCTACCTGATCCATAAAGTCCACCTGTGTTAGTGTTTCCAAAAGGATTATCACCTGCACCTTTGTCTCCATATAATGAAGAACCTGCTGCGAATGGAGTCTTAGAAGATCCATATTGGAAATCTAAAAAGAATACAAGACCAGAAGGTAAATTCATTGGTTGTACTGATACAAATTCCTGTGCAGCAATTTGTCCGAATACTTTACGTACTAATGGTAAAGCAACTCCAGCCCACTGTCCACCAACGTTTACGCCAGTTTGAGATGAAAAAGTACCACCTGTTCCTACACCACCACTAGTTTGTGATGATTCTACTACAAGTTGTTTAGCTTGGTTTTCAAGAATAAGACCCATATTATTTTTGTGGGCACCATTCATTCCTTCCAATAAACCTGTTTTTTCCCATTTGCTAGCTAATCTAGCCGCGTCAGACTGTAAAGACTGATAAGGGTTTGCGCTTTCTAAAAGAGTATTTAAGCTCATTTTTTTAAGTTTTTAAGGTTAATTAATTTTTAAGTTTTAAATTAAACCAGCTAGTTTACGCATTCTGTTGTAAACATCGTTTGATTCAATTATTGGTTGTTTTTTAGCTTCAGTTATTGTTCCAGTTGCTTTTGATGCAGCACCTTTTGGTCTTGCAATTGCTTTTGTTTTCGACACTAAACCTTCGTTTAATGTTTCAAAAATAACTTTAGCTTCTTTTACTGTTGACGCTTTGTCAAATGCTTTAAGCACTCTAACTTTTTTGTCTTCAGATAAGTTTTTAGATTTAAAAACTTTGTTAGTGTAAAGAAGTTTAGCATTTAAAAGGTTAACTTCATTTAATTCTTTTTTAAGCTCATTGATTTCATCAATTGCTTCTTTGAATCTCATTTTTTCGGTTTCTTTTTCAATTCTAGAGTCATCTCTGTCTCCATCCTCGTTTCCAACACCTGTTTCACCTTTATCCATGTCTTTTGCTTCGTCGATTTCTACATCAACATCCACATCTTCAACATCTTCAACATCAACTATGTCTTCTTCATCTTCCATTGCTTCATCACCTGCTTCAATTGTTCCGTCTGCTACTAAATCTTTAATAACATCCTCAATGAATCCTTTTAAGTCATCTTCTGACATATCTTCAAGGTCAATTTCCTCGTCGTCTTTGTCTTCCATGTCTTCTTTTTCGTCCTTCATGCCATCTTCGTAGCCTTCTTCTTCAGCATCAGTACGTTCGTCCTCTTTCAAGTCC
>Ga0206123_10001228_pt1 | contig 24444 bp, 19 predicted proteins | sample Helgoland_Spring_2_FD_160086 | JGI IMG/M metagenome (GOLD analysis project Ga0206123, IMG submission 160086) | Pelagic subsurface seawater microbial communities from Kabeltonne, Helgoland, North Sea - Helgoland_Spring_Bloom_20160316_1 | ecosystem: Environmental > Aquatic > Marine > Epipelagic ...
TCTTTTAATAGTATAATAGGTTCTGCATCATTAGATTATGTAGATTCGGAAGGAACATATGTAACTGGTAAAAAAGTAAGATTTGACTTAGCAGTATCTAAAATTGGTGTTGATGGTGTAAATGGTGCAAGTGGTTCTAATGCAAGAGCAGTATCTTTATCTTCAACAAAATATGCAGTAGTATATGATGGTGATGGAGTTTTATTTCCAACATCACAGCCATTTACATTAAGTGGTTCTGCACAAAACTTTTCAAATCCACAATTTCAATTTTTACAAAATGGAAGTGATATATCAGATGGATTTGGTTCAGTATCAGAATTGATAATACCAACAACGACAGGTTCATTACCAACTGCTGGTGGAACAAATTTATATGAAGTAAGGGTTAGAGAAACAGGAGGAAGTTGGGATGATTTTAATGTACTTGATAATATCGATATATTCGGAGTACAATCAGGTTCAGATGCATTTACAGTATTCTTAACAAACGAGGCTCATGTATTCTCTGCAACATCTGAATCGGTAGTAACAAGTAATCTTTCAGATGGTTCATTTGAAACACGATTCTTTAGAGGAGCTGACCAATACAACCTTGGTACAACAGGTAAAACATATAGTATATCTGCAACTTCATCAAGTATAGAATTAACACAATCTACAAACAGTAATCAAAAATTATTTACACCAACTTCAATAAGTGCAGATAGTGGTAGTGCAACAATTACAGTAACAGATAACAATACAGGTCAAACATTTGATAAACAATATTCATTTACACTATCTAAAGAAGGTTTAGTTGGTGAAAGGGGTGCTGATGGAGCAAATGGAGCAAGTGGTTCTAATGCTAAAATTGTATCACTATCATCAACGAAATATGCAGTAGTATATGATGGAGATGGAACATTGTTCCCAACAGACCAAAACTTTAATTTATCAGGTTCATCACAAAACTTTACAAATCCAGAATTTCAATTCTTAAGTGCGAGTGCAGTATTACACGATTTTGCATCAACATCAGAAGTTACTATTTCAAGTTCTGGTTATCCTGAAGCAGGAAACGCTACTTTATATGAAGTAAGGGTTAGAGAGAATGGTGGTTCTTATGAAGGTGTATTTGATAACATTGATGTATTTGGTGTTCAATCGGGTTCTGATTCATTCACAACATTTTTAACTAATGAAGCCCATGTATTTTCAGCAAACTCAGATGGAGTAGTAACATCTACATTAGCAGATGGTTCATTTGAAACAAGATTCTTTAGAGGAGCACAACAGTATAATTTCGGTACAAGTGGTAAATCGTATAGTGTTTCGGCTACATCATCAAGTATTGAATTAACTCAATCAACAAATAGTAATCAACGAAAATTCACACCAATTTCTGTATCTGCAGATAGTGGAACTGCATCTATTATATTAACTGATAATAATACAGGACAAACTTTTCCAAAAACTTATACATTTAGTAAATCTAAAAAAGGTGCACCTGTAACAACGATTGCAGCATCACCACAATCACAAACTATTACAAGTGGTAGTGGAGGTATAGGAACACCAACAGATGTAACAATAACAGTAAATGAGGGTGGAAGTGATTATGGATATGATACTGCAGGAGCAATACCTGCAAATAAGTTTAGAATTACTGGTGTAACAAATGCTACAAATAATAATGATGGAACAATTTCACCAGATACTCCAATAAGTTCAACTCCTGTTACTGGTGTTGCTACTATTAGTTACACCAATTCAGAGGGAACTGCATTTACAAGTAAAACAATTCCATTTGATGTAGGTGTTGCAGGATTAGGAGATACAGGTGCAGCAGGTTCAGCGGGTTCTGATTCTTTATCTATAAAATTAACCGCATCTCAATATGCTGTTTTATATAATGGACTAGGAACTAAAACTGCAGTTGCTATAACTTTAACTGGTACTCATCAAAACTTTTCATCACCCCAATATAGATTTTTAGAAAATGGTACAGAAAGACAATCATGGAGTACAACAAGTACATACGCAATACCAGATTCACAAGAAGCAGCTGCAAATTCAACTGACCTTTGGAGAGTAGAAGTAAGAGAAGGTGGTAGTGGTACTTATGCTGCATTTGATGAAGTAAATATTTATGGATTAAAACAAGGAACTGATGGTGAAGCTGGAGACCCTGGTACTGCTGGTGCTGATTCATATACTGTAATTTTAACAAATGAATCACATACACTTCCAACTACAAACACAGGTACGGTAACTTACACAGGTTCAGGTACATCAATTATTGTTTATAAAGGTTCTACTGAACTTAATAGTGTAACATCCACACCAGGTACAAATGAATTTAAAGTTACAGTTACATCAGATACTAATATAACAGTTGGTTCACAAACTGTAACTGGTAATCCAGCGGTATTTGGTGTTGCAAGTGCGTGTAATGCTAATACTGCTAATATTCTATTTAGTATTAATATTGAAAATGAAGTAACTATTCCTAAAATACAAAGTTTTAGTAAATCAATAGAAGGTGCTGATGGTGGACCTGGTGGACAAGGAGATAATGGAAGAAGAACTGCAACAGGTATGGTTCATTACAATACTGTATCTTCTACTACTCCAACTGGTCCTGATGATGGTACAACTACCTTTACATTTAGTACTGGTGTAATGAGTGGTATGAGAAGTGGTTGGCAAATGGGAGCACCACAATATGCAGCTGGTAATAGTAACAAATATTGGTTTGCAACTTTTACTTCCTTAGAAGAAACAAGTTTAAATGGTACTGCCGTTAATGGTAATAACGATTTTGGTGCAGTAACCCAAGCCATTGGATTTAGTGGTTTAGTAACATTTACTGCAGGAAATTCTGAATCAATTGATAATGGTGATGGAGATTTATTATCATTTGGTACTGCAGGTACAACTAAAATTCATGGAGATAATATTGCAACAGGTCGAATTATATCTACAAATTATGTAACTGGTTCTGGTGATGGATTTACAAATACTGGTACATTATTTGATTTAGATAATAGTACATTGGCATCTCCAAAATTTAAGATAACAAGTGTTGGTGATGCAGTTTTTCGAGGAACAATTGATGGTGGAAATCTAACAATAGGAACTGGAAGTTTTACAGTAAGTCCCGATGGAGCCGTGAATGCAGACAATGCAACCATACAAGGTAACGTTACTGCTAATGTTGGAACAATTGGTGGATTTGCACTATCTACTAATTCATTAACAAATACAAGTAACACAATACAACTTGTAAGTTCAGCTAATCCAGTTATTAAATTACAAAATAGTTCTAATGAAGATAAATTGATTCTAAGTACTGCTGCAGCTCTAACTCCTATTGGTGGAACATTTTCTGGTCTAGTGATTGGAGTAAATGCAACTACTGTAAATTCACAAACAACTCTAGCAACTGTTAGTGGAACAACTGGTGGTGCATCAAATACTAATACAAATCTTAGTAGTGGAACTGCTACAAGATTTCCAAACACAGGTACTATTAGTGCAGCAGCAGATGGTCTTACTTTAACTGGAGTAATTACATTAGATAACCACACAGGTACGAACCTTGAAATTGCTAGAACTACTATAAGCCCAGGGGCTGGTAATGCCCTAATTTATGCAGCTTTATCATATAGATATGGTGTTCAAATATTAAAAAATGGTAGTACATTAATTACTACAAACTCTACTCCAATAGAAACTGTGGTATTTGGACCTGGGTCCACTACATCATCAACAGTACTATCACATCCTGCAGGTGCTGAAACCTTTAACTATTCATTTACAGTTGAAGATGGTGCATTTTACGAATTTAAAACTTTTGTTGATTATATAAATGTTTATGCAGATTTTAATCCAGACCCAATTTTGAATCGTAGTAATACCATTAAAATGAGACTTAATACTCCTAAGATAACTGCAGCTACTGCAACATTATCAGCAGCAGGGTCAGTATCATTTGCAGAAATAAATCAAGGTGGTATTCAAATAATAACGAGTGCAATAAAATCTGTAAAAAGTGAATTTACAAACCCTGATGCATTTTCAGTAACAGGTTCACTTTCAGCAACTGGTAATATTACTGCATTCGCTTCTTCAGATAAAAGGTTAAAAGATAATATAGAACTTATACAAAATCCTCTTATTAAGGTAAATAAATTAAATGGTGTTACTTTTGATTGGAAAGCTGGGTTTAATGATGTTCATAATTTTAAAGGACATGATATTGGGGTAATTGCACAAGATGTAGTACCTATAATACCCGAGATTACAAAATTAAATGAAATCAATGGTTACTATGGGGTAAAATACGAAAAACTAACTCCTTTATTAATTGAAGCAGTAAAAGAACTTGCAAATAAAATTGAAAAATTAGAAAACAAATTAAAAGATAAAGAATAATGGCATTACCAGCATCAGGAGAAATATCAATGTCAATGATTAACCTAGAAATAGGGAATACTGCAATTACTCAGATAGATTTTGAACAGATTGCTCTTGAATATAATTTAGAAGGACCTAATTATAGTGATGGAACCATAGGTCTTTCATTGGGTGAGTTATATGGATTAAATCCTGCAGCTGGAGATTTTATTTTTTCTGATGCATATGGAACACCAAGTGACTCAGGTTGGACTATCTTTAATTATGGAGCTATTGATTTTAGTCCAACACCAGATGAAGGTACTAATAGTACTATTGATGGTTTAAATCCATTCACTTGGCGTAGTACAACATATACAAAAGTATTTACTCCTACTACACAAACGGCAACTGTTGTTGTTGATATTCCCCAATACGATACTTTAAATCAAGAATATAATAACTATCCAGGTACAGTAAGTGGTACGATTTCCACAATACAACCAGCGTATAATTTAGCAAGTGCTGATGTAAGTACACAACTTTATAGTGTAAAATCTCAAACGGGAGAGGCTATTTGGAGTGTGGGTAGTGACCAGCCCGGCCCGGGTTCTGTAACTCAAAATTTTACAAAATCAAGTCCGAATATAACAACAAATTTACCTGCAGGACAAGTAGGAATTTCTGCAACAAATTATGGTATATTAAGTAATACAAATAGTTCCCAAACAAGAACAGTAAATTTTTCAATTGGAGTTCCAGATGGTGCACCTGATGGTGTGAGTGGAAATCAATATGGAAACGTAGGAAGTACTATTACAAAAACATCTGCTACGGTAACTCAATATTCATCTGCTTCAATAGAAGCTGGATTTGGAAGTGGTAATGTAATCGAGAGTGATGCAGGATTAGGTTCTATTACTTTTGATTACGATGACGATAGTTGGAGTGATGCTAAAAAATTAGATATAGATATTATTACCGGCTATAGTCCAAGTACTATGCCTTGGGCTATTACAATATTTTCTGGTAATGTTTCCAACGATGGTACTGGTGGAAGTGGACCAGGACCTGGTACGTTAAAAGTTGCTACAGCAGATGCAAACCCACAACAATATCAGTTAACAGGAACTGGTCCTGTTTCTAGCTATAGTTCTAATATTAAGGTACACCCAACTACACAAAATACAACTAGTGCTCAAATTCAACATTATCTTATGGTTACAACAACTGGTAATGGTGATTCACCTGGTGGAATATTTTACATCAATGTAAATCAAAATCCTAATATCACATTTAATACAAATGTTGCAACTAATAGTGTTATTACACTTGCTAATACGATTGATAGTTCTAATGTAATACTTACAACACAATTAGGATATCAAGCAGAAATTACAGGTAGTGGATTTAGTGTATATGATGGCGATAATGCTCAATCAGCTACACCTGGTAATGAAATTACTGGAAATGTATCAGCTCCATCTAATACATTTACAATTAATTCAACTGCAAATACAGGACCTGCAAGAAGTGGAACATTTAACTTATGGGCATCATCATATGATTATCTTATTAAAACATTTATTATTCAACAAGCAGCAGGTCCTCTTAATGATAAATTATATACGAATATTGGTGGTAGTTGGATTGCAACTTTGTTTAGTACGTTCCCATACACAATTCAACAATCAGCAACTAGTCCATTTGCATTCCCAACAACCTCTTTTGGATTTGCAGTCAAAACAGATTATGTAGATTCATATTCTGTTAGTATAGATAGTGATGATTATTTAGATATTGGATTAACTAGTACAGGTGGTAGTACAACTCTTAGCAACATTGATACACAAACAACTACTCCAAGTTCTGAACAATTTTTTGTAAATATTGGTGATAGTGGTGGACAGTATTCTAATACTGTATTTAGAGAAACAGTAATAAGTATTACCTTTGCTGTTGATGACCATGTACAATACTCTCCTCTTACAATAAGATTACAAGGAAGTGGAGTAGCATCACCACCATCACCACCATCACCAGGAGGAGGAGATGGCCCATGTTTAATCTATGGAACTCAAGTTTCAATGATAGATGGAACTACAAAAGAAATACAAAACTTAGTAATCGGTGATATTGTTAAAAGTATAAACATTGATACAATGCCTGATGGTGAAAGTGAATCACTAAATTGGAGTTCAGATACATTATCATATACACCAGCACAATCTGAGGTAGTGGGTACTACTGAATATAGTGTTGATACGATATATTCTTTCAACGCAGGATTATTAGAAGCAACAATTGACCACAATCACTTTATAAAAAGAAATAACACTCATATGTTCTTGAGTTCTAATAATATTCAAGTAGGAGATTACTTCTTAAATGATGAAGATGTGTTTGTAGAAATAACTTCAATAGAACAAAATTCTGATTCAAATAACTTTGTTTATAAGATAGATGTTGAATCAAAAGATTTATTCTTTGGAAATGGAATACTTACTCATAATGCTAAAATTCCTACCTAAAAGTAGAAAATAATTTGGATATATGAAATAATTTTCGTATATTTACATAGTAAAGTTATATAAAAATGGCAATATTAAAAGATAAAGATAAAGATGATATCAAAAGTGGTATTGTCAATTATTTATTACATTGTAATGAAACAGTAGATACTAATATTTTAGTAAATAAAATAAATAGTTATTTACCGTTTGAAGAACGATTAAAAGACCCTAGCATGTTTACAACTAATTTAAATATTTTAGTTACTACTGGTGCAGGTAATACAATTCAAGGTGGAGCTGATATATGGACAAATCATTTTTTAAAATTTATCTGGCCAAATTTACCAAAAAGAAAAAATTGGAGATTATTAATTGATTCTAAAAGACCCACAAACTTTGATAAAAATTCACTACCAGAGGGACTGATATTTCATTTTCATGGAGATGATTCAAACAAAACAGAAAAGTGGTTAAGTGAGTGTATGGGGATTTATTATCTACACTCTCATTATCATAAAAGAGAACATATTTGGAAATGGGAACGTAAATTTAAAACTATTTTTGTTCACGCATACCCAACAGAAATGGAAGAAGTTATAAATAAAGTACCTGAATTAAAAAGATTACAATTTAATACAAAGGTTGATAGTGCATTTTACAATGAATTTTTACAAACTTTTAATAAAAGAATTTGGATAGGTAATAATCCAAGTAAACTATTAGATGATTTTCCAAATTACACTTATACTATACCAAATTTTTATAAATTTAAACATAATATAAGACCAAATGATAAAATTAATAGTAAAATTGGATTTGCATCAAGAGCAGAATCAAGAAAATGTTTACATTGGGTTCATGGTCATTCAGGTTTTGTTTTAACAGGTAAATATGATTTTGAAAACTTAAAAGAGAGTACAGGCTATTTATTTCCAGGTGTTAAATTTTATCAATGGAACCCCACTATCCATGATAAGTTTATGAGAAAAGATTTTGATATATTTCATGGAGCTTATTTTAAAGAACCATTTGGTTATTCTATATTTCAAGCAGTTGATTATGGAAAAATTCCAATTATTCATACTGATTGGGCAAAAGAAGTAGATTACAAATATAGAGCAAGTTCTAAAAATGAATTTGATAAAATGGTTAAAAAAATAATTGGTGATGATGCAGGTGTAAGATTTCAAGAATTTTTTAAGCTAAAAACCTATATGATGACTTTTGATAATGTAGAAAATTGGTCTGCAAAAATATTAGAAAAATTTATTTAATATATTTATATATACACAAAAGATATTATGTCTATTATTAACTATGTCTTAGTTAAAGAGTTTTTTACAAATAACTTCAAAATAAAAAAAGACACAAACGATAAAGAATTCAAAGAATTATCACCTGTTAAATACAGATGGACACATGGTGCAACTGATTTACATCTTGGAGATGGTTTATTGATATATTCTGCTATTCAATACATGAGAGCAAAAGTATGTGTATGTTTAGGAAGTGGTGGTGGATTTATTCCAAGAATAATGTCTCAAGCAAGAATGGATTTACATGACCAAAAAATATTTGATGGAGAAAAGTTAATGGAATGGGGTAATATAGGAACAACTATTTTAGTAGATGCATCAAATGGAGTTGGGGGATATACTGATTGGATAGAAAAAGATTCATTTTATCGAACACATTTTCCAAGTAGAGTAATATTAGATACAACAGAAAATGCATATTACAATTTTTTTGTTAAAGAAGATATAAAAATAGATTATCTTCATATAGATGCAGGACACTCATATGAAGATGTTAAAAAAGATTTTGATTTATATTCTAAATTACTTTCACCAAATGGTATTATTTCAATACACGATACTGATGAATCATTTGAAAAAGAACATATCATTACAGATGATATATTAGAAGATTTTCATCAAGAATATGCAAATGGCCCTGCACAATTTGTTAAAGAACTAAAAGAAAATAAAGAATGGGAAGTTTTTAATTTTTTTAATAATGGTATATTAAGAGATAAACCTTCTTCTACTGGTCTAACATTTATAAGAAAGAATGCATAAAATAAATTTAGTTACAGTTGTTGGACATAACACTACACTCCTACCACATATGATAAATCACTACAAAGATATTGTAGATGAAATTTATGTAGTAGTTTACAGACAACATACCTTAGATGGTATTTTAGAAGATGTAATTAATCTTGGTATCAAACCGTACAAGATAGTAACTGAAGAAAAATTTAATTGGGAAAGGGTAACTCAATTATATAATGAAGTCAAACAAACCAAACCAAACGAATGGTGGGTGGTTTCAGATGATGATGAATTTCATATATATCCAAAACCTTTACAAGAAATGATAAATGATTGTGAGGATAATGGGTGGGAATTTATCACAGGAGGTTTCCTCGATAGGATAGGAGAGGAAGGAGAGTTTCCTTTGGTAACAAAAGAAACAAATATTTGGAAATCGTTTCCACTTGCAGGATTTTTTAGATATCCTATGAGTGGAGCGATGCCAAACAAATGCTGTGTAATGAAAGGTTCAGTAGATGTAACATCTGGACAACATTTCGCAGTAATCGGTAATACTGATACTTGGAGAGAACGAGGTTGGAATCACCCTAAAAGATATCCAACAGGTAGAGGAGAAGGGTTTATTCAAGTTCACCACTTTAAATGGGATTCAACAGTTCTTAAAAGATTAAAAGAAGTATCAGAAACAAAAAAAGATTATTCTTATTGGAAAGAATATAAAAAAATGTATAAAGCTATAGAAATAAATGATTGGAAAATTGATATTAATAATCCTGAATTTATGTTTGAAAAAATGATTAATAATAATCATTGGGATTATATAAAATGGAATAGATTATTTAAGAAAATAATTTCCGTTTAATGAATTTCTATATATTTATATATATTAACATTAATAATTAAAAATACAAACGTTATGCCTGCAAAAAAAGATGAAACTGCACAACTTCTTGAAGAAAGAAAAGTTAAAGCTCTTGAAAAAATAGGGAATTCAATAGATGCACTTACTTTATGGTTTGAAGAAATCGATAAAGAAGAATGGGGACCTAGAATGGAATGGTACCTATCGGAGTGGTACGAGAACAAAATCAAAAAATAGTATATGTCCAAACTCGGTATCATTGTTCCATATAGAAACCGAAGAACTCACTTAAATCATTTTACTACTGCAATTAAAAACTATTTTAATAATTCAAAAATTGATTATGAATTAATAATAGTTGAACAAGCAGATAAAAAATCATTTAATCGTGGTGCACTATTAAACATTGGTGTAAAAAAAGCACAAGAATTAGAATGTACTTATGTTGCTTTACATGATGTTGATATGTTACCCGAAGATGTTGATTACTCTGATGTAAGAGTCCCAACACATTTAGCAACAAACTTCATTTCAGAAAACAAAGAAATGAAACGAATTGTATTTGATGAGTATTTTGGTGGAGTAACCCTATTTCCAATAAATGATTACTTTCATGTAAATGGGTATTCTAATAAATATTGGGGATGGGGGTATGAGGATGATGATTTACTTTGGAGATGTAAAGAAAATTTTATTGATTTTAATACAAAACAATTACCATCAAAAGCACATAGTAGTACAGCATTAAAATTCAATGGTCATACGAGTCAAGTAACAATTCCAAAACCATTTAAATTAAAAAACTATACATTATTTTGCTCATTTAATCCATCAGAGATTGAGTGTAATGAAGGATATATGTTTGATGAATACAATATTATTGCTATACCAGGTATGGATACTGGATTTACTTTTAATTCATATAAAAGATATAAATTTGAAACTTGGACAGCCGATAAAGTATTAATAAGTTTAAAATCAAATATTTCATCTCCAAAGCAAACTATATTGTGTGCATCAGTAAATCAAGATAAAGGTGAAATAAAATTTTACCAAGATGGTGAACTTGTTGATGAGGCTGAATATGAGGGAAGAATATTACATTATAATACTGAAAAAAAAATATATTTAGGAAATTCACCATCTCTTGAACATAATAAAAGGAGACCGTTTAAAGGAACAATTGATTATTTTGCATTATTTAATCATTCACTCGAACCCACACAGATAAAAGAAATATCTACTAACACAGGTCTTGGATTGACAGAATCATACGGAGCTTATATTGCACCACATACTTTAGAAATGTGTTATGATATGAGAAATTCTAGTCTTTCAACAATCATAGATACCTCACATAGAAAAAAGATAGCAGAAGTGAAAGATTGTGATAGGGTTTTTGTAAATCAAGTAGCTGATTTTGTTGAAATACCAATACCATATCGTAGAGAAAGTACTTTTAAACTTTTATATCATAAAGAAAATGGATTTTATGAAAATAAATGGACATGGACAGAAACAAGAAAAAATCAACTTTATTTTTATAACAAAGTTTTAAAAGGAAAATCTGATTACAAAAGAGATGGAGTTGATAATGTAAGATTTGAATTATTATCAGATACAAAAATGAAAGATTATTATTTTATATCAGTTGAATTATGATAGCAGAAAAATATGATTTAGGAATAATTGCAGGTAACTTTGATGTAATACATCCAGGTTATATAAAGATGTTTAAAGAATGTAAATCTTATTGTAAACAATTTATAGTTCTTTTACACATAGACCCATCAATAGAAAGACCAGAAAAACTAAAACCAATTCTTACTAAAGAAGAAAGAACTGAAATTCTAACATCAATTAAATTTATAAATGGAATTGCATATTATACTTATGAAAAAGAATTGGTAGATTTAATAAAAAGATTATCACCAGATATCAGATTCTTAGGAGATGATTATCGAGGTAAAACATACACAGGTTTCGAATTAGATATACCAGTTCATTATTTAAACAGAGACCATGGTTGGAGTACAACTAAATTTAAAAAGTTAATAGCAGATACAATATGAAGTTAGGAGTTTGTGTTCCGTATAGAAATAGAGAAGCTCACTTAAAAGAGTTTATACCAAAAGTTGGAGAATATTTAGATGCACAAGGTATTGATTACTGTATTTATTTTGCACACCAAGTTGATGATAAATTATTCAACAGAGGAGCAACAAAAAATGTTGCAGCAAAACACGCATTTGAAGATGGGTGTGATTATATAGTTTGGCATGATATTGATATGATACCAGAAGAAGGATGTGATTATTCGTTTCCTAAAAAAACACCAATACATATTGCAACTTCAATATCACAAATGGATTATAAATTAAAGTATGAAGAATACTTTGGTGGTGCGGTTTTATTTTCAAAAGAACAAGTAGAAAACACTAATGGTTATTCAAATGATTATTGGGATTGGGGAATGGAAGATGATGATTTATTTTGGAGATGTGTCTTAGAAGGATATGCAGATGATACATATATGGAGTATCCAACTGATGACCAAACCTATTTAAATTTTAATGGTAAAAATTCTTTTATTAAAATAGATAAAGATGCCAAATTAAGAAATGTAACATCTCGGTCTCATACTGTTTCAATATTAGTTCGAGCATATCAACAAGAAGATAAAGTTAATATTTGGTTGGTAGGTGATGATGAACGAAGATTTTGTGAATATCCAATACTTCGCAGACCAGGATATGATTATGGTTTAAGTTATAATAATTCAAGAGCATACACTGCACAACTTTGGGATAATGAAAAAAATCATTTATATCAATGGATAAAAAGATACGAAGGACAATGGACTTGGATAACTTTAAAAGTAGATTCTGCAACTAAAAAAATACATTTCTATTTAAATGGAAAAGAATCAGATGCAAGACATGGTCATGGTACACAATCACCACTATCATACGAAAATAGATTGAAATCTTATGGAATGGGTGATTGGTATATTGGAACTACAACATCTGCTAGAAAAAATGATATCAATCGTTGGTTAAAGGGAGATATTGGAAAAGTTTATGTATGGAATCGTGGTTTAAGTGATGAGGAAATAAAAGATATTCATAAAAATGTACCTGAAAATAAATTAGTTCTTCATTATGATTTTAACTCAGAACAACAAAAAGATTCACCATATACTGCAGTTGATTTAACTGGTAATGGATTACATGGTAGTATTAGAAATGCTGAGTTATTAAAAGGACAAATTAAAATTCCTTATACAATCATTCCACATAGAATACCTGGAAAATTAAAATGTTTACCTCACAAAGATGAGGGGTTGGTAAAAAACAAAGATGGTAAAGAAGTTTGGGCAAAGGGAGAAACAACAGCAAGAAACGAAAGAAGATATGTTCTTCAAATGCAACAAGGTACTTGGGATTATAAATCTGATGGTATTAAACAATTAAAATATGAATTAGTTGGAATTGAGGAAATAGCTCCAAAAGCAAAACTAATAAATGTTAAATTCTAATATATATTAATATACAAGACATTCAATGGCAGAATTAATAGCAAAACAAGAAGAAAAAAAGAGAAAAATCAACATAGATGATGATAGTCCATTTTACGTTGATATACGAACTTCACTAAACGAGACAGGAACAGGTTTTTGTTTAGCAAAATGGACACAAGTTACAATGCATTTACAACTTGGACATACCCATTCATGCCATCACCCAAAAACACACCAAATTCCATTAAGGGAATTAAAAAGAAATCCAACTGCTCTTCACAATACAATGTATAAAAAGAGAAGAAGAAAAGAAATGTTGGAAGGAAAACGACCTGAAGAATGTGATTATTGTTGGAATGTAGAAGATAGTTCTAATAGATTTTCAGATAGAACTTTTAAATCTGCTGAGAATTGGTCTTATCCTTATATGGATGAAATCAAACAATTAGGTTGGAGAGATGATTATAATCCAAAATATGTTGAAGTTTCTTTTTCAAATGCATGTAATTTCAAATGTTCATATTGTGGACCTGCATTTTCAACTCAATGGATGGTAGAGGCTGAAAAATATGGTGCATATCCAACAACAGATGGATTTAATGATATAGAGTATCTCAAACAAGAAGGAAAAATGCCAATGCCAGTTACACAAGCAAATCCTTATGTAGATGCTTTTTGGAATTGGTGGCCAAACTTATATGAAGATTTACATACTTTTAGAATAACTGGTGGTGAACCTTTAATGTCACAAGATACTTGGAAAGTTTTAGATTATATCTTAGAACACCCAAATCCAAATAAAAATTTAAATTTAGCAATTAATTCTAACTTAGGAGTACCTGATAAATTAGTTGATAGATTTATAGAAAAAGTATCAAAAATATGTGATGAGGGAAGAGTTAAAGAGTTTGTAATTTTCACATCAGTAGATAGTTGGGGTGCACAAGCAGAATATATCAGAAATGGTTTAGAATTTAATAGATTTTGGGATAACTGTCATAAAGTTTTAGAAAAATGTCCAAAAGTTATTTTAACTTATATGGTTACTTATAACGCATTATCAGTTCCAAACTATGATAAACTTATTAGAGGTGTTTATGATTTAAAAACACAATATGGTTCTGATGATAGATATTGGAATTCAGCAACATTTTTAGATACATCTTATTTAAGACATCCAAAACACCAAACAGTTCAAGTATTAGAACCACATTGGGCAGATAAAATTTATGCAGATGCTCAATTAGTAGATTTCTTAGGAGTTCCTTTATTTGAAAAAGAATATATTGGTTATTCTGATGTAGAAATTCAAAAATTAAAAAGAACATTTGATTGGATGAAATCACCAATACCAGAAAACCAACTTGAAACACAGAGAAGAAATTTTGGATATTATTTTAGAGCACACGATGAAAGACGAGGAACTGATTTTTGTGCAACATTTCCAGAATTAGAAGAATTTTATAGAAAATGCCTAGAAATTAAGATATGATAAAACTTACAGGAGACAATGCATTCTTTGTCCCACCAAAAAATAGATACGGATTATCTAAAAAAGAAACATTTGATTTAACGGAAAAAGATTTTACATTTACAGTTAAAGTAAAAATTAATTGGAAATCAATGATAACTGGAACTGCAACTCACGAAGGTGGTATTGTTGCAAAAAATGGTAGACATTGTGGATTGAGTGCAATTAAAACTGGTGATAACCAATGTTACATAAAAGCACAATTTTGGACATGGATGAGTAGAGAAGTGGGAGTTGAATTTCATGATACATGGATTGATGTAAAAGAAAATTCAGATTGGATGTCCATAGCTATGATTCATGATAAATCTAAAAAAATAGTAACTTGTTATGTTGATGGTCAAGTATCAAAAATTTCATACACTGGTGAAATAATTGATTATAGAGATTCTTGGATATGGGTTGGGTGTAATAACTCACTTGATAGTTGTTCACCAGAACATAGAGGGTTTCTTTCAGGTTCTATTAAACACTTATCTATTTTTGATAGTGCATTAAATGTATCCGATATTGAAGAAACTTTCAAAATCAAAGAATTTTCAGATATAGATTTTAGTAAATCCCCCTGTGGTATTTATTCTTTTAATCCAGAATGGCAAACACCTTATAAAGTTATGGATATTACAAATAATGGTAATTCTATGATATTATTTGATAAAAAGTGGATGGCAGAAGAAACAAAATTATTATAATTCAAATGAAAGAATATATTCATTTTGTATATGATTTTAAATTTCCAAATGGTTACTTACAATTTGGATACACTAAAAGTACGATAAAAGATAATTTTTTTTATCAAACAGAAAATACTCAAGAAGATGTTGTTCTTTTGGCAAGTCCACATGCACCATCTAATTTACGACCACAAGTTGGTATGTTTGCTGATGAGTATGTTAGTACAAACAAAAATTGGAACAAGTTAGGTGTAAATCAAATTCAAGATATTATCGATAGAAAACATTACGATTCAAGTAAAACTTATTTTTTTATCACCTTGGAAGCAACAACAATAGCAAATTTTTTTGAATATTATCTAAATCCTAATTTAAATTTTGATGATTTATTATCTCCAAAACTTTTAAATTATTTTAAAACAAGAGATGAGTTTAAAATAATTTTAATGGATAATAGAGAGGGTAGTTATTTTCATGATATAAAGTTATTTAATAAATTTAGTAAATGGTTAGATAAACATAATGTAAATGCTAATAATAAAATTGTTATTTCAACTTGTAATGATAAAATAAATAATATTAAATTTGATGACAAACGAATTGTTGTTTATAATAATGATTACTATATTTACTATGCAGGTAAATTCATACAAGAATGTGAAGAACAAAATAATCTAATTACAGAATATGGTAAAGAGTATCAGTACTCATTACAAGAAAATTTAAAATTTAATAAAAAAGAAAAATATTTTTTAAATTATAATAGAAATTCTGCAAGATTACATAGACCATTTTTAGTAAATGAATTATATAAACATAATATTTTAGAGAACGGTATAGTTTCATTATTAAAAACAGATGATTTTGATAAAATACTTGATGAAATTGAAAATGATTTTGAAAACTTTGATATTAGTAATGGTGGTTTAAAATTAAATAATACTGATTATAAAGAATTATATTCCAATCATAAAAAATGGTATCCTTTAGTTATTGAAAATGCAAACGAAGAAGAAGTTGCGTGGTATCATAATTTTTTAAGTAGAAAGGATGAGTATGAAAAAACATATTTTTCAATAGTTTCTGAAACAAATGCAAATAGTTGGTATTTATTTATAACAGAAAAAACATTAAAACCAATAATGAACTTACATCCATTTTTAATAAATGGAAATCCACATACATTAAAACATCTAAAAAAATTAGGATTTCAAACTTTTGATAAATGGTGGGATGAAAGTTATGATGATGAAAAAAACTATAAAAAAAGAACAGAGTTGTTGGTAAACCAAGTTAAAATTCTTTGTAATAAAACACATGAAGAATGGATATTAATGTTACAAGAAATGCAACCAATTTTACATTATAATAAAAATCTTTTAAAAGAAAAATATACTAGTAAATCTTACGAAAAAAATTTACTAAATCAATTTAATAAAAATACAATGCTATGAAAATTCTAATCACAGGTGGTTCAGGTTATTTAGGTTCAGTTATTACAGAGAAGTTATTAAATAAAAACTATGAAGTTACAATCTTAGATAACTTAATGTATAATCAAACATCATCAATTACATTTACACATAACCCCAACTTTAATTTTATTTATGGAGATGTTAGAGATAAATCATTACTTAAATCATTAGTAAATGCTTTTGATGTAATTATACCACTTGCAGCGATTGTAGGATTTCCTGCATGTGATAGAGATAAAGATTTAGCAACTGCAATTAATTACGAGCACGTAAGATATATTTGTGAGTTAGTAAATGGAACAAAAATAAGGGTGGTTTATCCGAACACGAATAGTGGGTATGGGATAGGAGAGAGTGGAGAGTGTACCGAAGAAAGTCCATTAAACCCAATATCACATTATGGTGTAACTAAAGTAAAGGCTGAAGGAGAGGTTCTTGGGATAGGAGGGATTTCTGTTAGATTAGCAACTGTATTTGGTACATCACCAAGAATGAGAATGGATTTATTAGTAAACGAATTTGTTTACAAAGCCCTAACAGATAAATACATTACAATATTCGAAAAAGATTTTGTAAGAAATTACATTCATATTAGAGATGTTGCAAATGTATTTTTATTTATGATTGAAAACTATGATAAACATAGAGGAGAAGTTTTCAATGTAGGATTATCGGATGCTAATTTATCGAAAGAACAATTGGTAGAAAAAATAAAAGGATATGTACCTGATTTTGCAATAACATATTCAGATTATTATTCAGACCCTGATAAAAGAGATTATATAGTATCTAATGAAAAAATCGAATCAGTAGGTTGGGTTGCAGAGCATTCATTGGATAGTGGAATAGAAGAATTAATTAAAACATATACCATTCTTATACAAGATTTAAGCTCTAAGTATAGAAATGGTTTCCCATTAGGTTATGGCAAAAGGACGTAGTATATTTTATAAACAAAGAGATTGGGATGATTTTCATTTTTATCATGGTTCAACTTTAAATGAAGTTAAAGTAGTGCAACCATCAGTATATCATGAACAGCGAGGCTCAATATCTACAACATATCATTCGGATTATTATGATAGAATTTTACCCGCAAACGATAGAAACAATGGTTTAAAATTTAAACACGATAGATTTTCAAAATCAAAAAGGAATGTTTTAAGAGGATTACATTATGATGATAAAACTTGGAAACTAGTTAGTTGTTTACATGGTAAGATTTATTTAGTTGTTGTAGATTTAAGAGAAAAACAACCAAACTATGGTAAATGGGAATCATTTATTCTCTCACCAGAAACAGCAACACAAGTTTTAATTCCACCAATGTTTGCAAACGGTCATTATGTATTTGAAGATGATTCTATCTTTAGTTATAAAATGGCATACCAAGGGGAATTTAACGATGTAGATAAACAAAAAACAATAAAATGGAATAGTACAAAGTTCAACATCGATTGGCCATGTACAACTCCTATAATATCAAAAAGAGATGCAAATGGAAATTAAAAATTTAGATAATCACAAAGATAGGTGGGTAGATGGTAACTGGTCAAAACAAGAATTAATTGATTTTGAAAACGATATTATTTCTCATTGGGAAAATGGAGAAATAACTGGTCCAATACATTTATCAAATGGTAATGAAGAACCATTAATAGATATATTTAAAAAAATAGGTGTTGGTGATTGGGTATTTTCAACTTGGAGGTCTCATTATCACGCTCTATTACATGGAGTAGACCCAAAGTTTTTAAAACAAAAAATATTAGAAGGAAAATCTATTACAATAATTGATAAGGAATCTAATTTCTATTCATCAGCAATTGTAACAGGTATCTTACCTATTGCATTAGGTGTTGCAAAAGGAATAAAAGAAAAAGGTAGTGATGAAAAGGTATGGTGTTTTATTGGAGACATGACATTTGAAACTGGTATATTCTATGAAGTACACAAGTACGCTAGAAATTTTAATTTACCACTTTATTTTGTAGTAGAGGATAATGAAGTTTCTACTAATACACCAACTTCACATACTTGGAATGGGATTCAAAGAGAAATACCAGAAGATGTGATATATTATAAGTATAATTCTAAATACCCACATTATGGGACAGGAAAATGGGTAGTATTTTAAATTTTGTTTTTTTATTTGAAGAAAATAATAGACCAGATTGGGTTATATTTGGTCCATTTACTGATTATATCGAAAGAAATTACAAACATACATTTGGAATTAATTTTGATAATACTCTTAACAATATTATAGTCATAGAAACTGTTGAACATTTTAAAGGGTGTTATAGAAATCTAAAAACAGAATTTTTAGGTACAACTTTGTTTGATATATTAAAAAATAATGATGTAAAAATAATATTTGCTTCACTTGCAGACCCATCATCAAAAACAGATAAAGATAACTTAAGAGATGAAATTGAAAAATTATCTTTAACAGATAAGGTTTACTACATAGATAGTGTTATGAATAGTAAAGATGATAAAAATACATTTTGTTACCATCATTTTTTAGAAGAACCATGTGTTTACAAACAAGAATTTGGTGAATTTAATTTCTTTACCCAAAACGACCTGGGTTACAAAAGTGAAGATATACTTGAAAATGAGCTTGATGTATTTAGAAAAAATAAATTTTTATCCTTTAATAGAACGCTAGATAAACACCATCGTCATAGTTTATATCACACCTACTTAACTAATGATTTTTCAGATTCATATTTTAGTTTTTTAAAATTGTGGGATAATTTTAGGATGTTTTATTCATCAACACCTAAACTAACATTTGAAGAATATAAAAGTCATCTACCAATTGAACTTGATACAAAGGAACAAGATGTAGATTTAGAAAGTTTTAAAACAAGTAATACATTTTTAAAATCATTATTTTTAGATTCATGTATTCACATTGTAACAGAAACATCATATGATTGTAATGGTGTTTTCATATCAGAAAAAATTATAAAACCTATTCTATGCTATCAACCATTCATAGTTTTAGGACCATATCAATATCTTAAAGAATTAAAACGATTAGGATACAAAACATTCTCAGAATTTTGGGATGAAAGTTATGATGAAATTGAAAATCCTAAAGAAAGATATTTTGCAATAGAAAAAATAATATTAGAATTAAACAATAAAACAATAAATGAATTTAATGAAATTTATCAGAAAATTAAAAATATATGTATATATAATAGAAAGGTATTTGATAACTACAAAGTAAATTCGATTCCAGACATAATAAAACAAATAGAAAATGAAAAATAAAAAGGTTTTGATAACAGGTGCCAATGGATTGGTTGGTAATTATATGGTTCAAAAATGTATTGATAGAGGTGCATTTGTAACAGCGGTTGATATTAGACAACCAGACAATCAAATAGAAAAATTTAAAGATGAAAATTATCAATTTATTAATGCAGATTTAAGAGAGTTCTCTTCTTGTAAAAGAGTTGTAGAGAATCAAGATATCATATTTCATATTGCGGGTGTTAAGGGTTCTCCTAAGAGGGCAATGGAACAACCTGCTGATTACTTTGTACCTATGTTACAATTTAATACTAATATGATGGAAGCTGCAAGATTAGAAGATGTTGAGTGGTATGTTTACACATCAACAGTTGGAGTATATCAACCAGCTGAGGTATTTTATGAAGATGATGTATGGAAAACATTCCCATCAGAAAAAGATAAGTATGCTGGATGGGCTAAGAGATTAGGTGAATTACAAGCTGAAGTTTATTCTGTATCATTCGATTGGAATAAAGCATCAATTGTAAGACCAGCAAACATTTATGGTAGACATGATAACTTCACATCAGAATCAACAGTAATTGCATCACTTATAAAAAGATTATTCGGTGAAAAAGAACATCCACTAATTTGTTGGGGAGATGGTTCACCAATAAGAGATTTTATTTATGCAGGAGATGTTGCTGATGGAATAATAAAAGCATACGAACAAAAATTAACACAACCTATTAACTTAGGAAGTGGAACTGGTGTTACTATCAGACAACTTGCTGAAACTCTTGTAGATATCTATGAAGAAATGTATGGAAAGAAAGTTGGTATCGAATGGGATAGTACAAAACCAAATGGAGATGCTAAAAGGTTAATGAGCACAGAAAGAGCAGAATCTTTCGGAGTTATTCAACAAGTATCTTTAAGAGAAGGATTAAAAGAAACAATAGATTATTATTTAAACGAATTTACAAAATAAAAAATTATGAAAAAAACAGACAAAATATTAGTTACAGGTGCAAGTGGATTTATAGGTTCACGATTAGTTAAATCACTTTATGAAGGTGGATTTACAGATATAAGAGCAACATCTTGGAGTAGAGATTTAAGAAATGATTTCGAAGGATGTGAAAACATAGAATTTTTAAAAGGAAATTTACAAGATGCAGATTTTTGTGAAATCGTATCAAAAGATATTGATGTAATTTTTCATTGTGCAGCAAACACTTCAAATGCATTAGATACAAAATTTAATCCTTTACTTCATGTTACACCAAACATAGAAATGAATGTAAATCTTATGGAACAAAGTTGGAGAAACAAAGTTCGTAAGTTTATGTTTATATCTTCTAATACAACTTATCCTGATTTAGGAGATGTTCCTTGTACTGAAGATGTAGAAGTACAAACACCAGATATTGTACCAGTTTATAAAGCAGTTGGTAATATGAAAAGATATTGTGAAACACTTTGTGATTTCTTTTCTAATCAAATTCATGACCCAATGCAATGTATTATTATCAGACCATCAAACGCGTTTGGACCTAATGATAAATTTGATTTTGAGAAATGTCATGTTACACCAGCAAACATCAGAAAAGTAGCAGATAACTTAAATCCTATACCTGTATGGGGAGATGGAACCGAAGTAAGAGATGTTATTCATGTTGATGATATGGTAGGTGGGTTTATTACAGTTGCAGAAAAAGTTGATACATACGATATTTACAATGTATCATATGGTTCTGGTTATACAGTAATGGAAGTACTTGATAAAATTAAAGAAATAGAGGGAAACACAAATCCGGTAGAATTTGTTAATAACAAAGCACCGATGATACCTGTAAGACTTCTTGGTAACGATAAACTTGTTGCACTTGGGTGGAAACCTAAATATGATTTGGATAGTGGATTGAGAGATGCACTTAAATGGTATAAAGCAAACAAAGACCAGTTTAATCCAAATTCAAGACCATAATGGCAGAACCAAAATTTACACCATATTTAGATGCTTTAACAGAAGCAATGAAATTAAGTATGGAAAATGATAAAACAATATTTATAGGACAACAAATTGTTTATTATGGAAACCCTATGAGTAAAACTATTGAGGGATTACCAAAAGAACGAATGATTGAAACTCCTGTAATGGAAGAAGTTCAAATGGGAATGACTTTAGGATTGGCAATGTATGGTCATTCAGTAATTAGTTTTTACCCAAGATGGGATTTTGTAATTTGTGCTGCAAATCAATTAATAAATCACATTGATAAAATTAATGTAATGTCTGATGGTACATGGAATCCAAATATAATTATTCGAGTTGGTAAAGGAAGCGATACCCCTCTAGACCCAGGACATCAACATAAAGCAGATTACACAGATGAGTTTTCATCTATGTTAAAACATATAAATGTAGTAAAACTTGATACTCATGAAAAAATACTTCCAGCTTATAAAGAAGCATTAACAAATGGTGGTATTTGGGTGATGGTTGAATATCCTCAATTATACTATGAAGATAAATAGAGTATTTGATATTATTGGACCACGAGGACCAGTACCAAATGGCTTAAATTGGAATTTTACTGATACGTTTTGGGATTATAATTTTTATATCTATCATAAACTTATTGATAAATTTAATGAATCATATACACAAATATCTGTTTATGATTGTAATTTAAATTTACCACAGGATATTATAAAAAACTATCATATAAGTGATTTACATTTTGATGAAAATGCAAAAGTAATTACAAACAAAAATGAAAACTATTTTTTTACTATACATCCTTTTGGTAATATCCATATTTCTACTGGTTTAGATACGAGTTATCACGAAGGTAAACATAGTTTTGATTTTATATCAAAGAAAACAAAATTATATTCTAAAGCTTCAAATTTTTGGTTTATATATGATTATAGTAGTGAGGGTGATATTAATGAATATATATTTGAATCATTACATCTTGCATGTGAACGAAACAATATAAATCCCTCAAAAATTATTGTAATAACTGCATCTGAAAATACTTTTGATATTTACAAAAAATATTTAGATAAAAATCCACAAGATAATTTATTATATACAGCATTTTATCCATGGTCACTTCTTGGAAAGGCAAAAGATACACATTCTATTTTGTTTGAAAATAAAATAATAAATTTTCATGGCTATAAAAATAAAAATTCTGTAATGTTAGATGAAGAATTTGATAATCTAACTCAACGAGAATCTCATGCACTTTGTTTAAATAGAAGATTGGCACCACATAGAATAATATTAATAAGTTGGTTAATGGAAACTAAACTTTTTGATAAAACAAAAACTTCTTATGATATAAATCTACTACACTCACATGATGCTGGTTTGGATTTGATATCTGGTAGTGGACATGATGGAGATGGATATCTTTTAAATCAATCTACTAAAAATAAAATAATGAGTGGTTTTCGAAAAATGGTAAAAAAAGAAAAAAGTATTATTGATTTTGAAGATATAGAAAATGTATGGGGTTTTGCATTTGAAAATTCAGAAAACTATAAATCAACATATTTTTCAATTGTAACAGAAACTCTTTTTTATGAATTAGGAAATTATTTATCCGAAAAAACTTGGAAACCAATTGCACACTTACATCCATTTATTTTTATTGGTAGACCTGGTATGTTAAAGTTTTTACATAGTTTAGGATTCAAAACATTCTCAGAGTTTTGGGATGAAAGCTATGATACTATTGAAGAAAACTCAGTAAGAATGGAAAAGATATTTGAAGTTACTACAACACTATTATCTAAAAGTAAAGATGAGTGGGATGTGTTAAATAAAAAATTAAAACCTATACTTATTTATAACAGAAACTTACTTTTATCATTTCAAGAAAAAAAAGTAGGTAATACTTATAAAAATAAATTATTTAATTTAATTGAACATGAACCTAATCAAGAAAATTACTACTTACTTTAAAAATAGAAAAAGAGAAAAAATCTATAAAAAGAAGTTGGAAGAACTCAGAAAAAGAGACCCCTTTATCTATAAGAATCATTAATTATAAATTCTACCATATTTATATACTGATAAGGTGTACCGAATATGAATAAACTTTCCAAATTTCTCGTAGAGAGTATAATGGAGGATGCGAATCCTATTAAAAAAACCGTAGTT
>Ga0206123_10001231_pt1 | contig 24430 bp, 33 predicted proteins | sample Helgoland_Spring_2_FD_160086 | JGI IMG/M metagenome (GOLD analysis project Ga0206123, IMG submission 160086) | Pelagic subsurface seawater microbial communities from Kabeltonne, Helgoland, North Sea - Helgoland_Spring_Bloom_20160316_1 | ecosystem: Environmental > Aquatic > Marine > Epipelagic ...
AGACACGCCTGATTCAAAATCAGGTTCCTTCTGGGAGTGACGGTTCAAGTCCGTCCAGCGCCACCAAGCTTTTCCCTTCGTAGTTGGTACTGAAAATGCCAGAAGCGCAAAAGCACTTCTGACATATAACCGATTTCAGTCAATGACCTCATGATGATTTATCGCTGAAATAATTTCAGCAAAAGTTGAGGGCAGGTGGTAAACGTTCACTGACTCACCTGTTAATTCAGCTATTCTAAGCGATGATACTACGCCACAGACTTCTCCATCGTTAATCACGAGAAGAAAGTCGCGACCACTGGCTTTGAGAGTCGCCGCCGCGTCACCGATTTTAGCTTTCTTTAAATCCTCAAGTTTTACCTGTGGTAATGCAATCAGAGGTAACATCAACTCTTTTACTGCCAATTCCCGCCAGCCAATTTGTTTGACGGTACTTAGCTGGGTTGCTTTGCGTCCGTGAAGCTCACGCAGCGCAAGTAAACCTGTCATCTCATCACTTTGATTTTTTATGCAGGCATAACGACGATTGGCACCACGAAGTTTTTGCTCGGCGTCGCTGACCAGAGTGCTCTCCTTTATCTCTAGAGGAGATACTTTTGTGAAATCATCAACAACATGCATAGCGCTATCGTGCCAGCTAATTAATGGTTGACGCTCATAGTTGTGGTGTATTGCAATTTTATCGGCTGCAGAAGACCATTGAATTTCTTTAAACTCACTCATGACAAACTCCTTTAAAAATTAGAAAAATACAGAATTTTTAAAGGTGAGCGGGTGGTCCTCTGACGAGATGCCAATTCCATTGAGTCAGTTTCGGTTTACTTTGTCTCTGTGTGAGAGGAGCGAGCGCCAGAACGCTTTGAAACACTCTTGATGAAACATCTATTGCTTTGTCGAATTCAGGCTCTTCAGCCTGAACCTCAAAAACGGATGACGAGAGATCGGCAATGAAAACTGAGTCAGGGGTTGGCTGATCTGTTAGATGTTTCTCGGCGTTTTCGGCGGATGCCGCATAGCTAGAAGTACTAAATGCGACAAGCAATAAGCACAGCAATAGCTGATAGCATCCTTTTTGGAGCCAGTTTAATTCAGCTTTATGTACTGCGTATTTTTGCATTTGTTTGATCTTAGTAAATGTTTCAGTTCTCAAACTAGAGTATATAGGACGATTCGACAACTCATTTTTTATCAATTACGTAATATATGGGTACGTTTTGTTCAAAATACAAGCGAAGCACTGACATTATGAAATTCAGCACGTATACTGTTGCCCATCGGTTCTCCTTAACCGTGCAACTACAATAGGATTCTATGTCAGATAATCAACAGAACAACAGTACGCCAGAATATGAAGTTGAAATTCCGGGCCGTGAGCAATTGCTTGAACTTGTAACCTCAAACAGTAAACCGGTTCAGTTTGATGAGTTCATTCGTCACTTTGGTTTAGATGATGAGCGCCAGGCAATTGGCTTAAAACGGCGTTTGCGCGCTATGGAGCGCGACGGACAGCTTATATACAGCAAAGCGAATGCTTATGGTCTGCCTGAGCGTATGGATTTGATCAAAGGTCGTATCATTGGTCATAAAGACGGTTTTGGATTTTGTCAGACTGAAGATGGCGGTAAAGACCTGTTTATCCCGCATCATCAAATGTATTCAGTTTTGCATGGTGATCGCGTACTGGTTAAAACCAGCGGTAAAGATAGCCGTGGTCGCACCGAGGGTCGTATCGTTAGAGTTACAGAGCCCCGCGACAGCAATATTGTTGGCCGTTACTTCGTTGAACATGATCTGGGCATAGTAGTACCGGATGATGGCCGTATTAGTCAGGATATTCTTATTCCTGATGCGGATAAAAATGGCGCGCGTCATGGACAGCTTGTGGTCGTTGAAATTACCCGACGCCCAAGTCGCCGAACCAGCCCAATTGGTCGGGTCAGCGAGGTGCTGGGTGAACATATGGCACCGGGTATGGAAATTCAGGTCGCGATTCGTGAGCACGATATTCCTACCGAATGGCCTGCAGAGGTTGATGAAGAGCTGAAAAAATATAGCGAAGAAGTCCCGGCAGAGGCCTACGAGGGCCGCAAAGACTTACGTGACCTGCCGCTTATTACTATTGATGGTGAGGACTCTCGCGACTTTGATGATGCCGTTTGTTGCGTGCAGGAAGAGAAAGGCTGGCGCCTTTGGGTGGCAATTGCCGACGTGTCTTATTATGTTCGTCCGGACACCATTCTAGATAAAGCTGCAACGGAACGCGGTAATTCAGTTTATTTCCCCAGCAATGTAATTCCAATGCTACCGGAAAAGCTGTCCAATGGTTTGTGTTCGTTAAACCCTGATGTCGACCGTTTGTGCATGGTTGCTGAAATGGAATTAGGGCCTCGAGGAAAATTGAAGTCTACGAAGTTCTATCCGGCAGTAATGAAAAGCCATGCGCGACTGACTTACAATAAAGTTAAAAAGCTACTTGATGGCGATGAAGAACTGCAACAACAGTACCAGCACGTCATGGACAATGTGCAGGAACTTGAGCGACTTTATAACGCATTAAGTGCAGCTCGTAAGCGCCGCTCAGCTATTGAGTTCGATACGCAGGAAACCCGCTTTATTTTCAACGCTCAGCGTAAAATTGAGAGTATCGAACCGGTTAAACGTCATGTTGCTCACAAAATTATTGAAGAGTGCATGATTATGGCAAACGTCGCCTCTGCTCAGCTTATTGAGTCTGATAAAGAAGTTGGCGCGTTGTTCCGGGTGCATGAAACTCCGGCTGATGAACGACTGAACAACTTCCGTAGCTTCCTGGGTGAATTAGGCCTGAATCTAGAAGGTGGTGATGAGCCATCTCCAAAAGATTACGCGACTTTGCTTGAGCAAGTGAAAGATCGCCAGGATCATGAACTGATTGAAACCATGTTGTTGCGCTCTATGCAGCAGGCGGTATATCAAGCAGAGAATAAAGGCCACTTTGGCTTGGCATTGAAGTCTTATGCACACTTTACATCGCCTATTCGTCGTTACCCTGATCTTATTTTGCACCGCGCGATAAAAGCAATTTTGCGCAAGAAAAAAGGTGAAGAGAAAGGCTTAGTGGGTGCATGGGCATACTCAGAGAAGCAATTGGACGAACTGGGCGTGCATACTTCAATGACCGAGCGACGTGCAGATGATGCCACCCGTCAGGTTGATGAATGGCTGAAGTGTGAATTCATGCTAGATCATATTGGTATGGAGTTTGAGGGCGTTATTTCCTCGGTCACCAATTTTGGTTTGTTCGTACGTTTAAGTGATTACCAAATTGACGGCCTTATTCATATTAGTAACCTCGACAACGACTACTATCACTTTGATCAGCAAAAAGGAATGCTAATCGGAGAGAACAGTAACAGCGTTTTCCGCCTGGGTGACAATGTTAAGGTTAAAGTGAAAGACGTAAACTTGGACGATCGTAAAATTGATTTAACTTTGCTGGAAGCGACGAGTCCGGGTGGCCAGAAACGAAATATGCCAGCTAAAGGTTCAGGCAAAGGTAAGAGAAAAGGACAGTCTCGTGGAAAAGGCGGCCAGCGGAAAAGTGGTAATCGCAGCAGCAATAAGGGACGTAGCAAGTCATGAGTCAAAAAGTGACCGTATTTGGCTTGCACGCGGTGCGAGCCATATTAAAAAATCATCCAGACCGCTTGGTAGAGCTTTATGTTTCTAAAGAGCGCCAGGATGATTCGGTGCGTGATATTGTCAATCAATGTCACGCGACTGGCGTCAGACCTCAATGGGTGCCTAAACAAGCTTTGGAAAAACGAGCGGAAGGCGGTAATCATCAGGGAGTTGTCGCGACAGTTCAGTCGCCGCCTACTTTAACCGAGCACGACTTGCCTAAATTACTGGAACAAAGTCAGCAAGCCGGGCTGTTCTTAATACTCGATGGCGTGACCGACCCGCATAATTTAGGTGCTTGCCTGCGCACAGCTGATGCGGCTGGCGTCACGGGTGTTATTGTACCAAAAGACAAGTCGGCTCAAATTACCCCAACCGTTCGTAAGGTGGCATCCGGTGCTGCCGAGAACGTTCCTCTTATTGTGGCAACCAACTTAGCCAGGGCGCTTCGTGACTTACAGGAGTTGGGCGTGTGGGTATACGGTACAGCAGGCGAAGCAACTCAATCTGTTTATGATGTTGATTACAGAGGGCCTGTCGCTTTGGTTATGGGGGCCGAAGGTAAAGGCATGAGACGCCTTACCCGCGAAACCTGTGACGATTTAGTCTCCATTCCTTTGTCTGGTAGTGTCAGTAGCTTAAATGTTTCTGTAGCCAGTGGGGTTTGTTTATTTGAGGTTGTCAGACAGCGCAATGGATCTTAAACGTCGCCTTTTGCCCATAGCCATTGCTCTGGCTATGGTGGCAGTATTGTTTGTCAGCTGGACGCCTAACTGGGAATCACCAACCTGGCTGCGCTCAGAGAAACCCTATGTCGCTTTTCATTTTGACTTAGAAGATGACGCAGCCCAGTCTGTGCAGAACCTTGCCTTTGATATTAGTAATCGACTGGATGTCAGGCATGAATGGCACAGAGTCGAGGATAGTAATGCTGAATGGCAGGTCACTCTTGTATTCGCTGAACAGCAGGATGCGGTACAAATTGATGCTACAGCTCGTCGCCAGGAAAAAGTCGTGGACCATATTGTGGTGCGCGGCGAAAAAGCCGTAGCAAACGAATTGGCTGACCGCGTTGTCGCTTTACTCAGCTCCCGCATTGAAAAAGCCCATAAAAACGCCGATTAATTTGCAATTGGCGTTCATTTTAGTTAGTATCGCGCGGCTTAAATCAGCCATATTTTCATTTTACTGAATGTGTTCCTTGCTTCTATGTTAGTGCGGCTGAGCTAAACTGAGGCTATACGAACCAAAAGGAAACTGTAATGCGTCATTACGAAATCGTATTTATGGTCCACCCGGACCAAAGCGAGCAAGTACCTGGCATGATCGAGCGCTACAGCGAAACGATCAAGCAAGGTGGTGGTCAAATCCATCGTTTAGAAGACTGGGGCCGTCGTCAATTGGCTTACCCAATCAACAAACTGCACAAAGCGCATTATGTTCTGTTGAACATTGAAGCGTCTGCAGAGGTTGTGGAAGAGCTTGAAACTGCATTCCGTTATAACGATGCAGTATTGCGCAATATGATCATGCGTAAAAAAGAATCTATTACTGAGCCTTCGCCGCTGACTAAGCCGAAGGAAGATCGTAAAGGTGACAGTGAAGCAGCGTAAGCTTGCTGACTTTCAATAAACCCTTATGAATCGACTGCATTTAACCGGAACACTTGGCAAAGTACCTAAGCTGGAAACCAGCCCTTCAGGTATTGAGCATTTACAATTAGTGCTTGAACATCGGTCTATGCAACCGGAAGCTGGTATGAATCGTCAATCTTATGTGCGTATTCAGGTCGTTTTAAGTGGTGAAGGTTTACAACACTGGTTAGAAAAATTGACGGTGGGTTGTGAAGTTTTAGCAGAAGGTTTTCTGCACCGTCACGAGGATAGCAATGGCTCACCTCGTTTGGTACTTCATGCTCAGCATCTCGAATTGATTTAAGGAGACCATCATGGCTCGTTTTTTTCGTCGCCGCAAATTCTGCCGCTTTAAAGCAGATGGCGTAAAAGAAATTGATTATAAAGATATCGCTACGCTTAAGAACTACATTACTGAAACTGGTAAAATCGTTCCTAGCCGTATTACTGGAACATCCGCTAAGTATCAGCGTCAGTTAGCGCGCGCTATCAAGCGTGCTCGTTATTTGTCACTGCTGCCTTATACTGATTCACATCAGTAAGCTAGCACCGGTTCGATTACCAAAAGTAGAGGTAGCGAGAAATGAATGTCATTTTGTTAGATAAAATTGCTAACTTGGGAAGCCTTGGCGATCAAGTCAGTGTAAAGTCTGGTTATGCACGTAACTTTCTTTTCCCACAGGGAAAAGCTGTACCTGCAACCAAAAGCAACGTTGATTTATTTGAACAACGTCGCGCTGAGTATGAAGCGAAGTTAGCTGATCAATTAACAGCTGCTCAAGCCCGTGCTGAGAAAGTTAACGCTCTGGAAGCTGTTACTATTGCTTCTAAAGCAGGTGATGAAGGCAAACTATTTGGCTCTATCGGTACTCGCGACATCGCTGATGCAGTAACAGCTGCTGGCGTTGAAGTGAAGAAGAGCGAAGTGTTAATGCCGCATGGTACATTACGTGAAGTAGGTGAGTTTGATATCGAACTACACTTGCACGCCGATGTATTTGCAAATATTACATTGAAAGTTGTACCGGCTGAATAAGTCATTGCACTTTCTAAAAGAGCTGCCTTCGGGCAGCTTTTTTTTTGCAAAATTTTCGTCACTAACGTGATTCTTATGGCAATATGCTGTAACCATGGAGCAAAAAATAGGGAGCGAGAAGTGAACAAAATATTATCTTTAGTTGGATTCATACTATTGACGGTAAGTTCGGTTAGCATAGCCCAGGAAAAAGTCGATGAGACATTGTCGACATCGCCCGGAGCAAGAGTGTTAATTGACAACATGAGAGGAAAGGTCGAACTCATTACCCATGATAAAGACGAGATCCGAGTCGTTGGTACTTTAGATGAAAAAACTGAGCGGTTCATTTTTGAACAAAGAGGAAATGGTATCCAAATTAAAGTTGAAACGCCGCAAGAAAAGGGCTTTAACTTTTCCTCCGATGATGAAGGTTCCGATCTGAAAATATACTTGCCTGACTCTATGGATATTAAAGTGAATGGCGTGTCTATGGAAGTAACCGCTGAAGGATTCAATGGTGGATTGGAAATTCGACTGGTTAGTGGAGATATAACAGTCAATAAAATTGACAATCGCGTACTGTTGAAGACCGTAAGTGGGAATATTGAGGCTGAAAAGATAAGCGGCGATGTTCGTTTTGAGACGGTCAGTGGCGATATTAAGGATATAGATAACAGTGCTGACTCGGCAACTTACCAGTCTGTTAGTGGTGATATTACCAGTCAATCTGATTCTATTTCTGAATTTACTGCACAATCGGTTTCGGGAGATATTAGCGCAAAAGTTGGCACGCTGACTAAGGCTAAGATGACTACGGTTAGCGGCGATGCAATATTAACTGCCGGTCTATCCGGGAGCGCGCGTATAGAGACAAATTCAGTCAGTGGCGATTTAACTTTTAAGTGGGTAGGTGACATCCACGCAGACTTCAATATTAAGTCTAATGCGGGCGGTGAAATTACAAACCGCTTAAGCGACGAAAAAGCAACTGAAGCCGAGTGGGGACCATCCTCTAAGTTAGAGTTTACAGTTGGTGACGGTGGAGCATCTGTTTCCGCGACAACGGTTAGTGGTGAAATAACACTCGATAAAAATTAAATCGTGCTGTTAGGTGTTGCTTCGCTTTCTAAACAAGAGGGGATTTTGTATAGTAATCCCCTCTTATTATTTCCCTTTGCGAGACAACTTTCCCCATGGCAGAGAAGTCAAAAAAACGCGACGCGTCAATAGAAGCGCTGCGCTCAGCACCCCATTCAATTGAAGCTGAACAATCCGTTCTTGGCGGTTTAATGCTCGATAATGATGCCTGGGACAATGTTGCCGGCAGCGTTATCGCTGAAGACTTCTATCATCGTTCGCACAGACTTATTTTTAAAGCCATGCATGAGCTTGCTCAACGCAGTCAGCCAATGGATTTAGTGACGGTTTCCGAAAATCTGGAAACGGCGGGAGAGCTTGAGCAAATAGGTGGTTTTGCCTACCTTGGTGAAATTGCAAAAAATACCCCCAGCGCGGCAAATATATTAGCTTACGCAAACATTGTCCGCGAACGAGCAGTGTTAAGAGAAATGATTGGGGCGGCAAATGATATTGCCGAGTCAGGTTACGATACTCAGGGCCGCAGCAGCGCAGAATTGCTCGATCTGGCTGAATCAAAAGTCTTTCAAATTGCTGAGAAGCGGGTAAGCTCCAGCGAAGGCCCGCAAGGCATCAACTTAATTCTACAGCGCACGGTTAGCCGTATTGAACAGTTGAGTAAACTGAAAAATAATAACGGTGTGACCGGTGTTTCTACCGGTTTTACTGACCTCGATCAGATGACTGCAGGCCTTCAGCCGTCCGACCTGGTCATCGTAGCGGCACGCCCAACTATGGGTAAAACAACCTTTGCTATGAACCTGGCAGAGAACATCGCACTCAATGACGACCGTCCGGTATTGGTGTTTAGTTTAGAGATGCCGGCAGAGCAGCTGATGATGCGTATGCTGGCTTCACTTAGCCGGGTCGATCAGAATAAAGTACGTACAGGTAAGCTTGAAGATGACGACTGGGCTCGTATCGCGTCTGTTATGAACATGCTAAACGATAAGAATAATATTTACATAGATGACTCGTCTGGCCTAACGCCGACAGAAGTACGCTCCCGTGCTCGCAGGATTCATAGAGAGCACAAAGGAATATCCATGATTATGGTGGATTATTTGCAGTTAATGACAGTTCCGGGCATGTCGGAAAACCGGACGCTGGAAATTGCAGAAATATCTCGTTCTTTGAAGTCCTTAGCGAAAGAGCTGGAAGTGCCTGTGGTGGCGTTGTCTCAGCTAAACCGTTCACTAGAGCAGCGCTCCGATAAAAGACCCGTTAACTCAGATTTGCGTGAGTCTGGCTCTATTGAGCAGGATGCTGACGTTATTATGTTTATTTACCGTGACGAGGTTTATCACCCAGATTCAGCTGAGCAAGGCTTAGCTGAAATTATTATCGGGAAACAGCGTAATGGACCTATTGGTAAGATTGAATTGAAATTCCATGGGCAATTATCGAGGTTTGACAACTATGCCCGCCATGCCAGCGACGAGCGTTACTAGTCGTCGCTACTTGATCTTATCGAAGCAGATTTCGATGTATGCTTTGCCTGAAACGTGGTTGAACGGCATAATCAGTTTCGAGCCTTCAGATTTATGCGAAATGGTATGGTCTTTCCCTGAAACCACAATTGGGGTGGCCATATCAAAGTCGTAACCTTTTTCACCTAGAGTCTTTTTGGCTCCGCCAGTAACCATATTTGTGATTTCGCCGACCATATCGCAGACATCTTCGTTAATTGAGTTTGGTAACTCGCCTAGCATTTTATTCATGATTTCACAGGCAAGATTTTCCTCAAATGAAATTGAGAATGACCCTTTTATCTGTGGGCCCACCATACCGATGATGCCAGATACATCGCCACGCGCATACTCATCTTTTTTTAGTTGCGCTTTACCGGGCTTCAATTCCATTTGAGCCATCATCGACAAGACATTTTGCAGTGCTTGAAGAAATGGGTTTACGAACTCGGCATTCATTTTCTATTCCTTTATCTCTTGCTGACACGTGATTGTGTCAGATGTATTTTCAATGGTCAGAATCAGGCTACGATTGCCATGATCATCGACGACATTGATAGTGTTTACCTGAGCAGAAAAGCTATCCATTAACAGCTTATTTGAAACACCCCACCCACACAGGTTATCACGCTTCGGTATCTCCTGATAAACCCAAATTTTCTGGTAGTCAGCTTCAAAACCTACCCAGTTTGGCTCAACTTTATTTCCTTGTGAGTTTACCAGTTGAAACTTTTCAGTTATCCAGTCCCTGATATGTTTTTCAGAACCTTCTTCTTCCAGTCTAAAAGTCTTGCCCAGCCGCTTTTTAAGCACCTGTTGTACGTCATGCAAAGTATACTGATGAATGATTTCTATTGCTTGCGTGTTTTTATTCGCACTTATTTCGGTTAACCCGAAAAAATAGCGATGCGCTGATACAGAAGGTATCAGCGCGAACAAAAAAACAGTAGCAGCAACCAGTTTAATCATCGTTACCAGACTCCAACTCTTCGTTGTAGTCTTCCATCATGCTCTTATTACGGTCTTCACGCTTAAACAGTTCAATTCGAGATGGAACTGCTCTCGCTGGCCAGTAGTTGTTACTGGTATCAACATCTGCCGTCTCCCAGTTAGGGTCAACGACAACTTGAGTTAAAGTTTTATCGCGAATTAATAACTTACTCACTTTTTCCGGAGAGCGACGCCATACCTCGGCTGGAATACGAACATGTTCTTTACTGCCATCTTCAAAATGCAGATCAAGCAGAATCGGCATAACTAAGCCGCCTTTATTGGCGAAATCAAGTACGTAGAAGTTGCTGCCGTTCTTCAGCATTTCCTGCTGCTCTTCATTTAGCCCTTTTATCAGCTCTTTATATTTGTTGCGGTCAGCGTTAGTGACAGTGTAGTCATCGTTCTCATTATAAAAGTCAGCAAGATTTGGTTGCTGATGAATTTTATAATTAACACCGGCATTACGCTCAGTTGTCAAAGACTCTGGCTCAGCATCGTCTTGCTGTTTTTGCCATGCTTTTTCGACTTCTGGATCTTGCGTGTTAATAGTTAACTGATTGACTTGCTCAAGAGCAATATCGACATGGTCGGTAGAATAGAACCAGCCTCTCCAGAACCAGTCTAAATCAACACCAGAAGCATCCTCTAATGTTCTGAATAAGTCTTCTGGCGTCGGGCGTTTAAACTTCCAACGCTGCGCATACTGACGAAACGCGAAATCAAAGAGTTCACGACCAACGATAGTTTCACGCAGTATATTAAGCGCGGTAGCGGGCTTTCCGTAGGCATTATTGCCAAACTGCAGAATCGACTCTGAGTTAGTCATAATCGGCATTTGGTTACTGCTGGCCATGTAACTGGTAATGTTACGCGGTTCACCGCGCCACGACGGGTAGTCTTTTTCCCATTTTTGTTCAGCCAGGAACTGCAGATAAGTATTGATACCTTCATCCATCCAGGTCCATTGACGTTCATCTGTATTGACAATCATTGGGAAGTAAATATGACCAATCTCGTGAATAATGACCGAAATTAGGCCGTACTTGGTGCGTTTAGAGTAGTATTTTTCACCTGAATCCTCGTCAACGTAAGGGCGCGGACCGTTAAAGGTGATCATTGGGTATTCCATACCACCAACCGGGCCGTTCACCGATATAGCGACAGGATAAGGGTAGTCAAAGCTGTAATCGTTATAGTGCTCGATGGTGTGAATAATAGAGGCCGTTGAGTAACGTTCCCATAAAGGGTTGCCTTCTTCAGGGTAAAACGACATCGCCATTACATCGGTGTCATTCTTTTTGTAACCTTGCGCGTCCCAGATAAACTTGCGCGATGAAGCCCAGGCAAAGTCACGAACTTTATCGGCTTCGAAAATCCAGGTTTTGGTATTACCGGTGCCTTCCTTCTGGTTTTCTAATGCCTCTTCTTCAGTGACAATTTTTACCGGCTTGTCTGAACTACGGGCTTTTTCCAGGCGTTGACGCTGAGTAGAAGTGAGTACTTCATCGGGGTTTTGCAAAACACCGGTAGAAGCAACAATATGATCAGCTGGAACCGTTATCTCCACGCGGTAGTCGCCAAACTCTAAAGCGAACTCGCCGTTACCAATAAACTGTTTATTCTGCCAACCTTCCGCGTCGTAATATGCGGCCATGCGAGGGAACCACTGAGCCATCTCATAAAGGTAGTTACCGTCGTCTTCAAAGTATTCGTAACCGCCACGACCACCAAGTACTTCGGCTTCAATAATATTGAACTGCCAGTTGATATTAAAAGTGACACTTTCGCCGCTTTTTAGGGGCTCATCCAAATCCAGCCTTAGCATAGTGTCATTAACGTAATGTGCTAGGGGCTCACCATCTTCGTTACTGATTTCAGTAAGCTCATAACCTGCCGGGAATTCTTCCTGAGTGAGCATGCTTTCCATTCTGGAAAAACTCACCCGATCTAAATCTCCCGTGGCCTGGCTTTGTGGTCCTATGGAATCTTTCTTAAAACGGTTCTGGTCAAGCTGAACCCATAAATAGCGCAAAGTATCGGGGGAATTATTGGTGTAAGTTATGGTGCTTTGTGCCGTAATACTCTGATTCTCATCGTCCAGAGCAACCTCAATTTTGTAGTCCGCTTCCTGTTGCCAGTAAGCATGTCCTGGAGCACCGGACGCGGTACGATAAATGTTCGGACTACGGAATTTATCATCATTAAGTTGACGAAATTTGTCTTCAAAAGCTTGAGCAGTTGCCGCCTGATTAACGGTTAAACAAACCGCAGCAGTGGCGATAAGATGACTGAGCTTCATAGTGTTACCTATTGTTATTATTTAATAGCGCTATTTATTTAAAGGCATTTGGTGCACAAACCATGTGCTTCTATAGTTTGGCTTTGAACCTTAAAACCTTGATCTTCGGCCTGACGCTTCAATTCGTCATAAACCCCTTCGGACTGAATTTCCTGAACATCGCCGCAGGAACTGCAGATTAACATTTGAACCGGATGTTGATGGTCGAAATGCGAGCAAAGAACAAAACTATTCGACGAAGTGATTTTATGAACGAAGCCTTGTTCTTGTAAAAAGTCTAAAGCGCGGTAGATAGTCGGGGGTTTGGCATTTGGTACGACTTCCCGCAGTTGATCAAGTAAATCGTATGCACCCACGGCTCCCGAATGCTCTGCGAGAATTGCGAAAACTTCACGGCGGGTATTTGTCAGGCGGGCACCGCGTTGCTGACAGAGTTTTTCAGCTTTTTGTATAAGTCGTTGTGCTTCTTGAGCTTTCATTATTGACTACAATTTATGATCATTTTAGTCATTGTAGAGAGTTTTAAGGGTAAGGAAAAGGGTTTTACGGAAGAGGCTGCTTACTGGTGTATTCTGAGTTAAAATAGTCTGCTAAATATACTGACTTTGTCGGTTAACTTTTTACCGGGTGGATGTTTTGACCGAACCATATTCTTATAAGCTCTCCGTAGCGCCCATGCTGGATTGGACTGATCGGCACTGCCGATATTTTCATCGTCTCCTGACCAGGAGTACCTTGCTTTATACCGAGATGGTAACGACAGGTGCGATTATTTTTGGTCAGCAGGATTTTCTGGCATTCAATGCAGAGGAACATCCGGTTGCTTTGCAGCTTGGAGGTTCGGAGCCCGCGGCTATGGCAGAATGCGCACGTTTGGCACAAGAGCGGGGCTACGATGAAGTTAATATTAATGTGGGGTGTCCATCTGACCGAGTGCAAAACGGTAGCTTTGGCGCGTGTTTGATGGCTCAACCGGAAAAGGTTGCCGAGTGCGTAAAAGCAATGAAAGCGGTAACTGATATTCCGGTTACCGTAAAAACCCGTTTGGGTATTGATGAGCAGGATTCTGATGACTTTCTATATGAATTAACCGATGCCGTTGTTGCTGCTGGTGTTGATCAGCTGACTTTGCATGCCCGTAAAGCCTGGCTGCAAGGCCTTAGTCCGAAAGAAAACCGGGATATTCCTGAATTGCAGTATGAACGGGTTTACCGAGCCCAAAAAAGGTACCCTGATGTACCTGTTGCGATTAACGGCGGAATTGTCGAATTGCATGAGGTTAAGCAGCATTTAAATCAGGTCCATGGTGTGATGATTGGCCGGGCTGCTTATCAGAATCCGTGGTTACTTACTCAGCTTGACTCTTTGAGTGAAACGAAGTCGGCAGAGTTAACTCGTGAGGCTGTGGTTACCGCGATGATACCTTATATAGACAACCATATTCGACAGGGCGGGCGTGCCTGGCATGTGGCCCGCCATATGCTGGGACTGTTTCAGGGAATGACCGGAGGTAAGCGGTGGCGCCAGTATCTTAGTGTGAAAGGCCCGAGAGCCACCAGCGCCGAACAACTGCTTTATGGTGCTCTGGCTTTTCGCGATGATCACAGTCAGCACGTATCATCATTAACGTCATAAATTGACTAAAAGTTGGTGAAAAACACTAACCTAAATAATCTTCTTTCTTTCAGTTGAAAATTAAAAGTTATTATAGAACAACTGGTTAGCAACATTTAAAAAGATGGCACAACCTTTGAATTACATAGTGTGACTTAACTAACGCACTGTCATTTATTCAAAGGAGAAAACCATGAAAGCGTTAATCGTAAGTGTTGCCAGTGGTGTTATGTTGTTCAGTGCATCGGTCTCAGCTGCCGATGAGAATAGAGATTCTATCACTGCTGAGCTTCAAGCTCAGATTGCTGAAATGTCTGAAGAAGCGATGCAAAACGTCAAACAATCGGTTTCAGAGTCAATTGATGAGTGGGTTATGGAGTTTCTGCCCGACTTACAACTAGCTGAAACTCAGACTGACGCTTCCAAACAAAAGAATAAGCAGACTCAGTAAGGAGCCCCCGTGATTTTATTAGATCAGTGGTGGCTCATTTGGTTGGCGGCGCCGGTATTAGGAACCTTGATTGTCGGCGCTGTCATAAGTTTCAGCGCATCAGTAATGCGACACAGCTAGACTTTTGCTACTCTGCGTATATCTTCATATAAAAATAAAAAGAGGAATACGTATGATGAAGTCTCTGATAGCCGCTTCTGTGCTGGCAGTTATTACCGGTTGCGCAACAGCAGGGCAAGCTGCAACCAGCGGTTCTGAACAAGCGGAATATACCGCTAGTGATAAAGCTGAAAAACTGGCGAAGCAGTATTTGCTGATAGACACACATATTGATGTACCTTATCGAATTCATGATAAATGGGAAGATGTAACAGAGGCCACTGAAGAAGGGGATTTTGACTACCCACGGGCAGTAGAAGGTGGCCTCGACGCCCCGTTTATGTCTATCTATATTCCTGCCTCTTATGAAGAGAGCGGCGGCAGTGTTCAGTTGGCGCATGAGCTTATCGACGGTATGGAAGCGCTTGTCGGACGTGCACCAGATAAGTTCGCGATGGCTTATAGCACTGATGATATCCGCGAAAATAAAGAGCAAGGCTTACTGTCAATTGCTTTGGGTATGGAAAATGGCACTCCTATCGAAGGGGATCTTGATAACCTGCATATGTTCTATGAGCGCGGTATTCGCTATATTACTCTGGCTCACTCATTATCTAATCACATTTCAGACTCTTCTTATGACATTCGCCGGCAATGGGATGGCTTAAGCCCGTTCGGTAAAGAATTGGTCAAAGAAATGAATAATGTAGGCGTTATGGTTGATGTATCGCACATTTCCGATGACGCATTTTACCAGGCGGTTGAAATTAGTGAAGCTCCGGTCATTGCATCGCACTCGTCGCTGCGCTCTTACACTCCGGGCTTTGAACGTAATATGAGCGATGACATGCTAAAGGCTCTTGCTGAAAATGAAGGTGTTATTCAGATTAACTTTGGTTCGTCGTTTTTGGCTGAGCAGGCCAACCGTTACCGTGACATGATGAAAAAGCGGATTACCGCAGTAAAAGAGCAATATGGCGAAGACAGCGACGAAGCGAAACGTCGCATTAAGGACATTGAAGCCAATAATCCGTATCCATTTGCGACTTTAGATACCGTTTTAGACCATATCGATCATGTACGTGATTTGATTGGGGTTGAACACATCGGTGTGGGCTCTGACTACGACGGTGTTGGTGACTCTTTGCCGGTTGGACTAAAAGACGTATCTACCTATCCAAACCTTGTTCAGGGGTTGATGGACAGAGGGTATTCAGATAAAGAAATTGAAATGATTCTGGGCGGTAATTTAATGCGTGTTTGGGAGCAAGTAGAAGACTACGCCAAAACACATTAAGGCCTTGACACCAGGCCGCGAGTCGGTATAATTCGCGGCCACGTCTTTTGAGTTTATCGGCTTTGGCCGTGTGAAAGGCGTTCGACAACAGTCCCGATTGGGGACTGAATGGTTGACGTAGAACATCGCACCCCCGGTATGTGCCAGGGAGGTTGCGATTTTCTGTGCTCTTTTTTAAATGCTCTTTTATTGAGGCTTTGATTTATTTATGGCTAATCAAAGAATTCGGATTCGTTTGAAAGCGTTCGATCACCGTCTGATCGACCAGTCGACTGCAGAGATTGTTGAAACTGCAAAACGCACTGGTGCTCAGGTACGTGGTCCTATCCCACTGCCAACACGGAAAGAACGTTTCACCGTGCTGACTTCACCACACGTAAATAAAGACGCGCGTGACCAGTACGAAATCCGCACCCACAAGCGTCTGATTGATATAATGGACCCTACTGACAAAACGGTTGACGCGCTTATGCGTTTAGATTTGGCAGCTGGCGTTGATGTACAGATCAGCTTGGGTTAAGTGGGCAGTAATAGGATTACACACGAGAGGTTTTAACAATGGCTATAGGTCTAGTCGGTCGTAAAGTAGGAATGACGCGTGTCTTCCAGGAAGACGGCGCTTCTGTTCCTGTTACTGTGATCGAAGTGCTGGCGAACCGTGTGACTCAGATTAAATCTGATGACACTGACGGTTACCGTGCCCTTCAAGTAACCACAGGCGAGAAGAAAGCGAGCCGTGTAACCAAGCCTTTAGCAGGTCATTTTGCTAAAGCTGGTACAGAGGCTGGTCGTGGTCTTTGGGAATTCCGCCTGCAAAATGGCGAAGGCGAAGATTACGCAGTAGGTTCTGAACTGACTGTTGATATTTTTGCAGAAGTTAACAAAGTAGACGTTACTGGTACTTCAAAAGGTAAAGGCTTTGCCGGTACTGTGAAGCGCTGGAACTTCAGCATGCAGGACGCTACTCATGGTAACTCATTATCTCACCGTGCACCGGGTTCAATCGGTCAAAATCAGTCGCCTGGTAAAGTATTCAAAGGCAAGAAAATGGCTGGTCAGATGGGTAATGAGCAAGTCACTACGCAATCACTTGAATTAGTTCGGGTTGATGCAGAGCGCAGCTTGTTGTTGATCAAAGGTGCGGTCCCGGGTGCAACCGGAAGTGATGTGATCGTTAAACCAGCGGTCAAGGCATAACGTCTGAGGAGAATAGTGATGGAATTAACATTGAAAGACGCAAAAGGCGCTCTTGAGGTTTCCGAAGCTACCTTTGGACGTGAGTTTAATGAAGCCCTTGTCCATCAAGTAGTTGTAGCTTACGCTGCAGGTGCTCGTCAGGGCACAAAAGCTCAGAAAACTCGTTCTGAAGTAGCCGGTGGTGGTAAGAAGCCTTGGCGTCAAAAAGGTACTGGTCGTGCCCGTGCAGGTACAATCCGTAGTCCTATCTGGCGTTCTGGTGGTGCGACTTTTGCAGCTAAACCGCAAAATCACAGCCAGAAAGTAAACAAAAAAATGTACCGCGGTGCGATTAAAAGCATTTTGTCGGAACTGATTCGTCAGGAACGCTTGATTGTTGTTGAGAAGTTTGGTGTTGATGAGCCAAAAACAAAGCAACTGGCAGCGAAACTGAAAGAAATGGATCTGAACGACGTTTTGATCGTGACAAAAGAAGTTGATGAGAACCTGTTCTTAGCTTCTCGCAACTTGCATAAAGTCGACGTGCGTGATGTTCAGGGTATTGACCCTGTCAGTCTGATTGCTTTCGAGAAAGTGCTGATGACTGCTGACGCCGTCAAGCAGCTTGAGGAGGTGTTATCATGATGCGCGAAGAACGTTTGCTTAAAGTGATTTTAGCACCTCACGTTTCGGAAAAATCGACCAACACTGCTGAAAATAACAACACTGTTGTTTTTAAAGTAGCTGTTGATGCGACTAAAACCGAAATCAAAGCGGCTGTCGAAAAATTGTTTGAAGTTGAAGTCAAAAACGTACGTACAGTCAACGTAAAGGGTAAAACCAAACGTACTGGTTCTCGTTTCGGGAAACGCAGTGACTGGAAGAAAGCGTATGTTGCCTTGAATGAAGGTGCTGACATTGACTTCTCAGGCGGCGCTGAGTAACAGGAGGAATAAACATGGCTGTAGTTAAAAGTAAGCCTACGTCTCCGGGTCAACGCCACGTCGTTAAAGTCGTCGGTCAGGACCTGTACAAAGGCAAGCCTTACGCACCGTTGCTGGAAAAAAACAGCAAGTCTGGTGGTCGTAACAATAACGGTCGTATCACGGTTCGTCACATTGGCGGTGGTCATAAACACCACTACCGTGTAATCGACTTTAAACGTAATAAAGATGGTATCCCTGCAAAGGTTGAGCGTATTGAATACGATCCTAACCGTTCAGCGAATATCGCTTTAGTTTTGTATGCTGACGGTGAACGCCGTTACATTCTGGCTCCGAAAAACCTATCAGTAGGCGATCGTATCCAGTCTGGTGTTGATGCACCAATCAAGCCTGGTAACAGTCTGCCAATGCGCAACATCCCAGTGGGTAGTGTTGTTCACGCGGTAGAGTTACAGCCAGGTAAAGGCGCACAAATGGCTCGTTCAGCGGGTGCTTATTGCCAGATTCTTGCGCGTGACGGTGCTTATGTTACTGTTCGCTTACGTTCAGGTGAGATGCGTCGCGTTCAGTCTGAAGGTCGTGCAACTATCGGTGAAGTAGGTAACGCAGAACATATGCTGCGTCAATTGGGTAAAGCCGGTGCAAACCGCTGGCGTGGTATTCGTCCGACCGTTCGTGGTGTGGCGATGAACCCAGTTGATCACCCTCACGGTGGTGGTGAAGGCCGTACCTCTGGTGGACGTCATCCTGTGACTCCATGGGGCACGCCGACCAAGGGCTACAAAACCCGTAAAAACAAGCGTACTGATAAGTTCATCGTACGCCGTCGCAACAAATAAGAGTTGAGGATAAAACATGCCACGTTCTCTTAAAAAAGGTCCATTTATTGACCTTCACCTGCTAAATAAGGTGGAGAAAGCGTTGGAAGCCGGGGATAAAAAGCCAATTAAAACTTGGTCCCGTCGTTCAATGATCATCCCAGATATGATCGGCCTGACAATCGCTGTTCACAACGGTCGTCAGCACGTTCCTGTCTACGTGACAGATGAAATGATCGGTCATAAATTAGGCGAATTCGCGCCAACCCGTACTTATCGCGGCCATGCTGCTGATAAGAAAGCGAAGAAACGGTAAGAGGTAGAGAGTGATGGAAGCAATTGCTAAACACCAATTTGCCCGCGTTTCAGCGCAGAAGGGCCGTTTGGTCGCAGACCAAATCCGTGGACTTCCGGTAGATAAAGCACTGGATATCCTGGCATACAGCCCCAAAGCAGCTGCTGGCTTAATCAAGAAAGTTCTTGAGTCAGCAATCGCGAACGCGGAACATAACGAAGGTGCGGATATTGATGAACTTAAAGTAAGCCGAGTCTTTTTAGACGAAGGTCCTACTATGAAGCGCATCAAGCCACGGGCGAAAGGCCGTGCCGATCGTATCTTTAAGCGCACCAGCCACATTACTGTGGTCGTGTCAGATAGCTAGGAGATAAATTATGGGTCAGAAAGTACATCCTAATGGTATTCGCCTAGGTATCTCCAGACCATGGAATGCAACCTGGTATGCGAATACAAATGAGTTCGCTGATAACCTGCACAGTGATTTTCAGGTACGTAAGTTCCTGACTAAAGAACTGCGCAATGCATCAGTCTCTCGTATCGTTATCGATCGCCCCGCAAAGAGCGTTCGTGTGACTATTCACACAGCACGTCCTGGCGTGGTTATCGGTAAGAAAGGCGAAGACGTAGAAAAACTGCGTAAGCAAGTTTCTAAATTGACAGGTGCTCCTGCGCAAATCAACATCTCAGAAGTTCGTAAACCTGAGTTGGATTCGCAGCTGGTAGCTGACAATATTTCTGGTCAGTTGGAACGTCGTGTCATGTTCCGTCGTGCTATGAAACGTGCTGTACAAAACGCTATTCGCTTGGGTGCCAAAGGTATCAAAGTTGAAGTGAGTGGTCGTTTAGGCGGCGCAGAAATTGCACGTACTGAGTGGTATCGTGAAGGCCGTGTACCGCTGCACACATTACGTGCAGACATCGACTACTCGACCTCAGAAGCGAACACCACTTACGGTATCATCGGTGTTAAGGTCTGGATTTTCCGTGGTGAAGTTCTTGGTGGACTTCCAACTGAAGAAAAGCCAGCTCCTAAGCGCGGCAAGAACCGTAAGTAAGGAGAGACGATATGTTACAACCTAAGCGTACAAAATTCCGTAAGGTTCACACAGGCCGCAACCGTGGTCTGGCGCAGTCTGGTAACAAAGTCAGCTTCGGTACTTTTGGTTTAAAAGCTACTGACCGTGGTCGTATGACCGCGCGTCAAATCGAAGCAGGCCGTCGTGCAATGACTCGTCATGTTAAGCGTCAAGGTAAAATCTGGATCCGTGTATTTCCTGACAAACCTATTACCAAAAAGCCTTTAGAAGTTCGTATGGGTAAAGGTAAAGGTAACGTCGAATACTGGGTTGCTCAGATTCAACCAGGTCGCGTTCTGTATGAAATGGACGGTGTTCCTGAAGAGTTGGCACGTGAAGCGTTCCGCCTGGCGGCACGTAAACTGCCTTTCAAAACCACTTTTGTGACTCGGACGGTAATGTGATGAAAGCAAGTGAACTGAAAGATAAAACCGTTGAGCAGCTGCAAGAAGAGTTGTTAGGCTTGCGTCGTGAGCAGTTTAATCTGCGCATGCAGGCAGCAACTGGTCAGCTGAATCAGACTCACATGATGAAACAAGTGCGTCGTGATATCGCACGTGTTAAAACCATCTTAAATGAGAAGGCAGGTGCGTAATGACTGACGAAAAACGTGTTCGTACTCTGCAAGGCAAAGTTGTCAGCGATAAGATGGATAAAACCATCACTGTAGCTGTTGAACGTCGTGTAAAGCACCCGGTATACGGGAAGTACATCACGCGTACAACTAAAGTACATGCGCATGACGAAGAAAACCAGGTTAAAGTTGGCGATACCGTGATTGTTCGCGAATGTCGTCCGCTGTCTAAGAATAAATCTTGGGCTCTGGAAGAAATCGTTGAGCGCGCTACTGTTGTCTAAACGCAGATAGCGATAAGAAATTAAAAGGCCTCCCTTGCGGAGGCTTTTTTTTTGATCTAAACCTTAATAGGTTTAGTACAAATATCTGAAATTAAATAAATTTCTTTTTAACATAAGAAGTAATAAATACGCACACCAATGCGTAGTTCTCAGAGGGAGACAATTCATGTCAAAAAGTTTATTTTTTGCAGCTAGTGTGCTTGTGGCAAGTCCGGTAATTGCTGCTCCTCAAGATAGTAATTCGGTTGAACAGGAAATACAGGCGTTAAAAGAACGCTTAGCTCAATTGGAAAAACGGCTTGAAGAAAAAGAAGAGCGTGAGAAAGAAGAAGTCGTTGCTGTAAAAGAACGAGAAGTAAAAAAAGGCAATGAAACTGCCAGCAAAGAAAGCAGTTCGAACCGCAGAGTTGTCTACGACTCCGGAGTTCATGCGCGTTTAGACGAGCTGGAGAAGAAAACGGAAGAGAATGAAAACTGGCCAATAAAAGTTCATGGCGCGGTTCGTTTTCAGTATGAATACAATAATTATGACTCAGATAATGAAAACCGCGGTGGCGATTTGGACTTCGATATTTTCCGTCTGAACTTTGATGGAGAAATGGGGGGGGTGATCCTTTCTGCTGAGTATCGTTGGTTTAATTATCAGGACGTTGTCAAACACGCCTGGTTTGGTTATGACTTCACCGATAAACTTCAAGGGCAGGTTGGTGTCGTAAAAATTCCATTTGGTAACATGCCTTACAACTCTCACAGCTATTTCTTTAATAGTACTTTCTATGTTGGCCTGGAAGATGAACATGATAACGGTATTCGGTTTAAATACCGTGGCGATGAGTGGGATTTTGATTTAGCTTACCTGAAATCAGATGAGCAGGGCGGCATTGACGGCTCAACATCTGCTCGTACCGCGCGCTATAACTACGACACCGTGGGTATTCGGTTGCCCGGTCAGGGCGCTTACGATGAACCAGGTTTACCTGTAGGAGAAAGTAATAGCTATGCTTTCAGAACCGCGCGTAAGTTTAGCTTCAGCGATGATGAAAACTTAGAGCTTGGTGTGTCTTTGCAAGGCGGGAATTTGTATTCAGGAACGGCTGCTGAAGGCTTTACAGATGCACAGGCGTATGAGAATCAGAATGTTGGTAATCGCATGGCCTGGGCCGCACACGGTGTCTACAATAACGGACCGTGGAACGTACAGTTACAGTATTCAGACTATGACTACGATATAAAACTGGAAAACCGCGGTGTTTACATGGCAGCCTACGCTTATTACGATGCAATTCCTACTGAAGCGAAACTGTATACAGCCAATGTTGCTTACACTTTACCGGTAGATATTGGGCCTCTGACAAGCTTAACTTTCTATAATGACCACAGCTTGATGACCGATAAAATGGGTTATCAAGATGATACCTGGATGAATGTTCTAGGGGTTGCTGTTGCAGCAGGCGGAGGTTTTTATACCTACGTTGATTATGTAAGAGCAAAAAACCAACCGTTTATTGGTGGTAATACCGCAACTGACGGTGGTGAGGTCAATGACCGCTTTAATATTAACTTTGGTTATTATTTCTAAAGCGATTTAAGCTTTGACTGCGAAAGACATGGAACCTTATGGTTCCATGTCTTTTTTATTAGGCAAGATATGCTCGTAAGAATCCCCTTCCTGACGAAAGTCCTTTGTTCGATTAAACATCTTCAGTTCTGTATGTAATGCGGCTTTAGCCATAATATGGGCACTAATAGGTGCCGTCAAAAACAGAAATATCGCAATCAATAGCTCGTTCAGGTTAATCGATCCCTGTACCGAGGTAATAAGAATAGAAGCTATGACTATGCCGCCAATGCCTATTGTGGTGTTTTTCGTGGGGGCGTGTAAACGGGTAAAAAAGTCAGGAAGTATGGCTAACCCCAAAGAGCCAATAAAGGCGAATATAGCGCCTAATAAGATAAAGAAGGCCGCTAGCCATTGTGACCATGCCGGTAATTGGTTTAGTGCATCCATAAGGTTTTCCTCTTTATTCTATTAAGTCGCCACGCAGTAAAAACTTACCTGCTGCAATGGTGCCGACAAAACCGAACATGGCAATGAGTAACGCAGCTTCAAAATAGGTTTGCGTGTTTTGGTACATACCCAACAACAGCAGTAAAGCCAGTGAATTAATGTAAATCGTATCCAGCGCCAGTATTCGGTCTGGCAGGTCTGGTCCTTGAATAAGGCGCCAAAAGTTCATTAATACCGATAAACTGAATAACAAGAAGGCAATGTGCAGTACTGTCGTTAACATTGGAAAATCTCCTTCAGGCGACGCTCATAGCGGTTTCGAATCGTTTTTATGACTTCTTCCGGGCTTTCTTCTGAGAATGCGTGAATAAGAATACCCTTGCGTCCCCGAGTAATTTCACAGGATACCGTTCCCGGTGTCAGTGTTATGGTACTTGCGAGAAGAGTAACCGGAAGTTCCTCTTTCATATCCAGTGGGAAAACAAACAACGCAGGTTTGATCGAGCGAGGTTTCCCGAGAATCATACCGGCAACCTTAAAGTTAGCCACGACAATGTCATTCAACAGAATGAAAAAGTAAACGATAGCGAGGTCTGGTCGCTTAACTTTTGCAAAATTAGGCCAGGCATCGCGGAATAAAAATGGAATAAACCAGGAAAATAAAGCTCCCAGTATGACCACCCCAGGCGAAACTGAGTTAAATAAGAGAACCCATAGCGTCAATAAGAAAAAAGATAACAAAGGTGTTGGAAATAGCTTTTTCATAGTAATTATTCCACTCCTTTTGTCAGTACACGCGATGGGTACTGGTCTATGTCGTAAAGCTGTTCAGCGACATCATCGGTATAGTTGCGTATTGGGCTGGCAAATAGCGTCATAACAACCGATAGCGACAGAAGCATAACAACAGCGGCTCTTTTTCCTAAAGGAGCCGATTGTTCGTTCGCTTTACCCGACAGGGTATGCCAGAGCATTTTACTTCCCGCCCGGGTGACTGAAATAAGCATAATAAGAGTTGCGCCTAACATGGCACCCCACAGCCAAAAACTCGCCCCGTTTGGGCTTGCCGACTCCATAATCATAAGCTTTCCGACAAAGCCTGACAGAGGTGGTAAACCAATTATTGCTATTGCAGCAATTAAAAACATGACTGAATAAGTAGAATGATTGGCCATTTTCTTGCCGGATACGATGCGTGATGCGGTTTTACCACGTTCGAACGCAATAAGGTCGGCCAGTAAAAATAATGCGCCAGTTATAAAGGTTGAGTGGATTAAATAAAACAGCATGGCGCCGGTTGTCGCTACTCCATTTAAGCTGTAGGTTGCGATAAGTGTACCAATAGAAATGACCACTAAATAAGCCACCAGCAAGCGTAAGTCACGAGCTCCAATAATTCCGATAGCGCCGGCAAGCATGGTAATGAGACCCATAACCCAAAGCCAGTCATGTGCAATGAGTGCGAGTTCATTAGCTTCAGGGCCGAAAATGAGTGTGTAGACCCGAACTATGGCGTAAACACCAACTTTTGTCATTATTGCGAATAGAGCAGCAACAACTACGGTGGTTGTGGAGTACGCT
>Ga0206123_10001232_pt1 | contig 24428 bp, 24 predicted proteins | sample Helgoland_Spring_2_FD_160086 | JGI IMG/M metagenome (GOLD analysis project Ga0206123, IMG submission 160086) | Pelagic subsurface seawater microbial communities from Kabeltonne, Helgoland, North Sea - Helgoland_Spring_Bloom_20160316_1 | ecosystem: Environmental > Aquatic > Marine > Epipelagic ...
CGTCCAGCGGCCAATATTGCAGCGACGTAACAGGTGGTTGAATATTTGCCGTTGAAAATTGGGTGGTCTCGCGGCTGCATATACGGGCCCGGTGCCTGCCCCATAAAGCGAACAAACGGCTTGCGGAAATCGGGGCCTCGATAGGAGGAAGCCGAGCCGCTGATGCGAAGGTCGAACTTGAGCAGCTTGGCCTGGGGTTCTAGTAGCATGGCAACAGCACCAGCGCCTTGGGTGGGTTCACCCGTCGACGTGCGTTCATACTCGGCGATGTCCGAGCAGACCACAATGGCAATCCGATCGTGGCCGTCAGTAGAAAGAAATCTGGATGCGGCCTTAAGCGCGTACACGCCCCCCAAACAGGCGTGTTTAAATTCGGGGACTTCGCAGGCTCTGCTGATTTGCGCGTTGCCTCTTTCCTTTAGTGCCTGATTGACCATGCCTTTGACAATGACCGCACCCGCTGAATTGTCTGTACTTGACTCGGTTCCAAGACCGAAAAAACCGATTTTTTGCGGGTCGACATTATACTGTTGCAGAAGCCTGAGCACGGCAGTTGCAGCCATGGTGTAGGCATTTTCGTTAACGCCGCGCATACGGAAGCTGGTGCCGACGACAGTCTTAACTTTTTCGAATCGATCTCCGCTCCACTGACACCACTGCGAGAGTTGGACGCGATGCGGTGGCAGATAGCTGGCGAAGCCGCTGATACCGATGTTAGAACAAATCATGCGATTTCCTAGTGAACTGCAGGCGTATTAAGAACAACACCATTCTATAGGTCAAAACGTTTAAGTTCGAGTGCCTGCCTTGAGTAATACCTCAGAAAAGTCTTGAAGCAGACGATGCCACTCAAGTTTAAACCAGGGCGTGAAGGTATGCGGTTGTTTTTTGAGCTCCGAATTTACGGATTCTGGAGAAACCCATCGCCATGACTTAATTTCGTTTGAATTGACGATGGGCGAGCCTTCGTAGGTTCCGGCAAATACCGAACATAATTCGTGTTCGGTTCCGATATCCTTGTAAGGCTCGCGGTATTCAAATTGGTATAAAAACTCTAGTGGTGTGCTGAATCCTAATTCTTGCTCGCATCTTCTTTGCACCGCTTGGGTCATGCTTTCGTTGCGACGAGGGTGAGAGCAGCAGGAATTTGACCAAAAATTTGGCCACAGTCGTTTTCCGGCGGCCCGCTGCTGTAGCAGCACAGCCCCTTCATTATTGAAAATGAAAATCGAAAATGCCCGATGTCTTTGGCCTTCGCCATCATGACAAGCGGATTTGCTGAGGTATCCGGTGGCGTTGTCTTGTTGGTCAACCAAAATAAGACTTTCGTTCTCATCGGAGACAATTTCTGCGGTGGTGTTCAGTTTGGGTTCTCCTTAGACTTTGTGCAAAACGGGGCTGGCACTGGGGAGGAGTAAGTGTAACGTTTTTTGTGGCGATCGCCTAAACTGCGCATTGGTCAATGCAGTGGTATGTAGGGAGACGATATGGCAAGGGTGTTTCAGCAGCATTCCGTGATGGTGGACGGCGTGAATATCTGCGTTTTTGAATCCGGAACTCGCGGCGCGCAGCAGGTGCTGTTGGTGCATGCGACGGGCTTTCACGCGCGTTGTTGGGATGCAGTGATCAACTACCTCCCGGCGCAATGGCAGGTTTTTGCGCTGGATTTACGCGGCCACGGGCGTTCCGATAAAATGCCCCCCTATACGTGGGATAGATTTGAAAGGGATCTTGCAGCCGTAGCAAAGCATTTTGATTTGCGCGATACGATTGGCGTTGGACATTCTCTTGGGGGGCATTGTGTTGCGCACCTATGCGCCCTTGAGCCGGATTATTTCAAGCGCCTGGTTTTGGTTGATCCCGTTATTTTTGCGCAAGAGATGTATGGCGCCGACATGAATCAAGCCACGCCGTTGGAAGATCACCCTGTTTCGCGGCGCCGCAGTTACTTTGAATCTTGGGAAGCAATGTACAGCCGATTTGAGGGTCGGTACCCCTACAGTGTATGGGAGCCGCGCGTGTTGCGCGATTATTGTGAGCTGGGCGTGAGCCCCTGTCTTGATCGCCCCGGGGTTGAGTTGGCCTGCCCGCCGGCCGTTGAGGCGTCGATTTATGCGGGTAGCTACGGCGCAGACATTTACCCCCTGCTTGAGAAGATCGTTCAGCCGGTGACGTTGCTCAGGGCGAAACCTCGGGATCCCGACAGTACAGTGATGGACTTCAGTACATCGCCAACTTGGCCGGGTCTTGCTGGGGTGATGCAAAATGCAACTGACATTTATTTGCCTGAACTGACGCACTTTATGCCCATGCAGGTACCACAACAAATTGCGGCGTACATTGCCGGGCCGGCAGAGGATGATGTTGCGGATTAAATAATCCAGGGGATTTCAAAACACAAAGTTCGAAAATAACGGCGCTCTTGGTGAGTGCCTTTGGCCTCGGGCAGGATGCAAGTTTTTACTGGTGCCGGTAATATGTGCGCCCCAATTCCCCAAGCGAACAACGAGCTATGGCAGAGACAGCGGACAGCGCCCAGTTTTCCTTTGTAAAAATGGAACATGAGATTCTCAAGTTGTGGGAAGAGGTTGGCGCATTTGAGAAAACCTTAGAAAATACGCGAGGCAAAAAGCCGTATATTTTTTACGACGGCCCGCCCTTTGCGACCGGCCTTCCGCATCATGGACATCTTGTCGCAAGTACGATCAAAGACATTGTGCCGCGTTACTGGACGATGAATGGTCGCTATGTATTGCGCCGGTTTGGTTGGGATTGCCACGGCTTGCCGATTGAACATGAGATCGACAAGCAACTGAATATGTCCGCGCAAGAGGCGGTCGAAAAACTCGGCGTGGCAGGCTACAACGATGAATGCCGTGCGATAGTCCAGCGTTATGTCAGCGAGTGGCGGCACACCATTACTCGATTGGGACGTTGGATAGATTTTGATCACGACTATAAAACCATGGATGTTTGGTTTATGGAGTCGGTTTGGTGGGTATTTAAGCAGCTCTGGGACAAAGGGTTGATCTACCAAGGTGTCAAAGTGATGCCGATATCAACTGCGTTGGGCACACCGCTGTCTAATTTTGAAGCCACATCAAATTATCTGGATGTGCAGGATCCTGCCGTTACGGTTCTCTTAAAGCTCGAGGACGAGGATGCGTATTTGGCAATTTGGACAACCACACCCTGGACATTGCCTTCGAATTTGGCGGTATGTGTGGGAGAGAGCATTGAGTACGTTAAAGTTTATGACTCTGCTGCAGATAAAGAATTTTACGTTGCTCGAGATCGGTTAAGCGCGTACGGGGACTTGCCGATCACATCGAGCCTTTACGGGCGAGACCTCGTCGGTAAAAAGTATCAGCCGCCGTTTCAATATTTTTTGGATCAGGCGGATTTGGGCGCCTTTGTGGTTGTCAGTGATGATTATGTGACTACCGACAGTGGCACAGGTTTGGTGCATCAAGCCCCCGCGTTCGGTGAAGATGATTATCGCGTTTTGCGAGCCCATGATGTTGAAGCATTCGTTTGCCCAGTCAGTCTTGCGGGCACTTTCACGGATGAGGTGGCTGATTTTTCCGGTTTGCATGTCAAAGATGCGGATAAAGAGATCATTAAATCCCTTAAAGACGCAGGTTTGCTATACAGGCAGGACGTGATTCAGCACAGCTACCCCTATTGCTATCGGTCTGACACGCCGTTGATTTATCGCGCTATTCCATCGTGGTACGTCAATGTCACCTCAATTCGGGATAAATTGCTTGCGGCCAATGAGAAAATTGCTTGGGTTCCTGAGCATATTAAAGAAGGGCGATTTGGTCACTGGCTGGAAGGGGCTATTGACTGGTCTGTTTCACGCAATCGAGTTTGGGGTACACCTTTACCGATATGGAAAAATGACGAGACCGGCAATGCAATCTGTATGGGCTCCATCGAGGAGCTGGCGCAATATACAGGAGTGCGCGTCGAAGACTTGCACCGTGAACACGTTGACCCGCTTGAATTTACACTGGCTGGCGAAGTAGGCACCTACCGCCGCATCAGTGAGGTTTTGGATTGCTGGTTTGAATCTGGGTCGATGCCCTATGCGCAACTGCATTACCCGTTTGAAAATGAGGACGTTTTTGCGGCCGGGTTTCCAGCTGAGTTTATTGCCGAAGGCTTGGATCAGACTCGTGGATGGTTCTACACCTTAACGGTATTGGCGGCTGCAATTTTTGATAAGCCGGCTTTTCGTAACGTCATTGTAAATGGCATGGTGATGGCAGAGGACGGTAAAAAAATGTCTAAACGGCTGCGTAATTATACGCCGCCGGATGAACTCATGGAGCGTTACGGGGCGGATGCTCTGCGTCTATATCTCATAAATTCTGGATTGGTCCGCGGCGAAGAGCAGCGTTTTGCTGATGCGGGCGTTCGCGATATGACTCGGCGTGCACTTTTGCCTTGGTATAACGCGTTTTCCTTCCTTCATACGTACGCCTCGATTGACGATTGGGCGCCCGAGAAGGGCCTAAACTTTGGTGACAACATTTTAGACCAGTGGATTCTGTCCCGTTTGCAGACGCTAAAAGCGAATGTTGCGCGCGAGATGGATGGTTATCGTCTGTACAACGTGGTGCCGCAGTTGTTCAACTTTATCGAAGATCTTACCAATTGGTATATCCGGCTGAACCGCTCGCGATTTTGGGGTGAAAAGGTTACGGGTGATAAAATTTCCGCGTACAGCACGCTCTATTCGGTGTTGTTGGAACTGTCACAAGTCATGGCGCCGTTTGCGCCATTCTTATCCGAGTATCTCTATCGTCAGTTGGCGGCCCTTTCTGGGCGCGCGCCCACACCTGTCTCAGTACATGTATGTGATTATCCCAAGGCTGAGGAAAATCATATTAAACCGGAGTTAGAAGAAGCGGTTGACCGAATGCAACAAGTGCTTCTGCTCGGTCGGCAAAAACGCGAGGAGGTTAAAATTGGTCTGCGCACGCCGCTGGCGAGTTTGACCATCATCAACCGAGATGGCGCCTTGTTGGCGCAGATCGAAAAGCTTGATCAATATATTCGCGACGAGCTTAATGTGGGTGCTGTGGCCTACTCTGAGGATGAGGGCGCGTTTATTGAGTTGGTTGCCAAACCCAATTTTCCGTTGCTTGGCAAGCGCCTGGGCAAGCAGATGAAAACTTTTTCGCAAGCCATCAGAAATCTTTCTCCAGAGCAAATTGTGACGCTTCAGGAGACGGGCGAAGTTGTGCTGCAAGGGGAGCGCTTTAGCGATTTAGAAATACAGGTTTTTCAGCAAGCGCGATCGGGAACCAATACCGTGTCCAATAGCATGATCGCGGTTGATCTGGATTGTCGACTGACGCCTGAATTGATTCGTGGTGGTTATGCTCGAGAAATGGTTAATCGGATGCAGCGAGCACGTAAAGAGCAAGGTTTCGATGTGAGTGACCGAATTACCGTGACCTATACGGCTGAAGCAGAGCTTGGTTTGGCGGCCGCTGAGTATGCAGAATATATCAAGGGTGAGGTATTGGCCGTGCAGTGGGCGCTCGATGAGGAGCAATGTGCTACGGCATGTGAAATTGACGGTTTGTCGTTTTCTTTTACGTTGCTCAAAGCACAAGTTTGATTTTTTTTTGGGTTGATGCGGAACGTTCGTATGCGTTATGAATTTATACCAGCGGCAGCTGATTCTGCGATAAGCCATGTAGGCACGTATCAACGCAGGCTGCCCGTTTCATTAGAGCGAATGTACGAAAATGCGCTCGATTGGGCTCATCTGCCGCATGTGCATAGTAGTAGTTTTTCAGATATCCAGCTGATAAGCAGTGGAGGGTTGGGTTGGCGCGCGCATCTTTTTTCCCCCGGTGGTAAGGAAAGTGTCATTGAGTTGTGCCTAGACCGATCACGCCGTCGCTGGATTACGCGCAACATTGAAGGCCCTAACGCGGGCGCTGAAATATGGACACACGTTTTTGTGGTCGCAAAACAGGAAATGGATCTTGTTATCGATTTTTTTGTCCCCGGCGTGCAGGCGCAGTCGCGGGATCAGGTTGGGATGGCTTATGCTCGGCAATACGAACGTCTTTATGACGAAGACGTGGAGATGATGACCGAGCGTCAGGCCCAGTTAGATCTGCGTATAGACAGTGTTGGCAAGACAGATGAGCTCAGCCTAAACGTTCCTGAGCAATCGGTGTTGCCCCATCTGGTTGAACTATCCGGTCGGCAATTTTGGCTAGATTACTTTAAGGGTCGATGGGTCGTATATCCAGCAGTCTGCCCTCATCAACTCGGGCCAATAGGTGGTCAGATCAATGCGGCGGGGGAAGTAACCTGCGCATGGCATGCCTATCGATTTGATGTCCTGTCAGGTGAATGCACTCACGGGGGACAATGCCGTTTCCCGGAGTTGCCGATTGTTGAAGCCAACGGCGCCGCGCTGAAGGTTTTTTGGGCCAAACAGCAGGCTTAGTTTCCGTCGTATTCTGTGGGTTTTTTATTGCGGTATGCAGTGATCGCTCGAGCGCGATCCTCGCTGGCCGCGGTGAGCAAATTTTGGTCGACGTCCATGTGCATGATGGCGTGATTCAAAGCATGGGCGATCTGATTAGCCGATTGCTTAATCATTTGTGCCGCCACTGGTGGTTTTGCGGCATAGTGCAAGGCCATCTTTTTGCAGGCTTGCATCACATCATTTTCCGCGACTAACTCATCTAATATGCCCCACGCAAGAAGCGTATGGTCGGTGATATGTTCCCCGCCGATTACCAGTCGCTTTGCGCGAGCGAGTCCCGCTAGGTTGATGATTAGCGGTAGGCTTTTCCACATTAGGTTTAGGCCGATGTCGATTTCTGGGTAGCGCATAAAACAACCGATAGCGCCGACGCGGAAATCGCAGGCTGTGGCAATGCATGCACCGCCGCCCATTGCTGCTCCGCGCCAGGCGGCAATGGTGATTTGATCCATTTTTAAAAGAGCTTCTATGCAGCGTTCGCCTGCGCGTTGTTGCCGACGGCGCTGCACTAAAGGCATTTTGCTCACGTCCAGTTCGTCCGAGAGATCCGCGCCTGATGAAAAGTGGTTGCCGCTGCCCGTGAAAATGACAACGCGGGTCTGGGTGTCTTCTCTAAAACTTAAAATTGCGCCCTCAATTTCTTCGAGATGGGCGTGGCTCAGCGCGTTGGCTTTTTGGGGTCGATTGAATTGAAGGGTTGCGATATGTCCTTGGCGGTGAACTTTAACGTGCTGGTAATGCATCTGCAGATGATAGCGTACATCGGGAAAAATGGTGAGGGATATCCGAAAGGGGGAGGGGAGGGGGAGTTCGGATATCCCTCTTGGAACAGATCTGGTTCCAATGGATGCAATGTTACCCAAAGTAACAAATAATGCAACAGTTGATACTGCAACGTATTGTTGCAAAAAAGCATGCAGCGTTGATACTGATGTCTGAGTTGTGACAACTGGAGGCGTAAGGGTGTTGGAGCCGAATTTTCATTGGGATGATTTTCGTTACTTTTTAGCCGTGGCCGCTGCGGGTAGCGTGCGCAATGCTGCGGTGATGCTTGAGGTGAATCCCTCCACGGTCACGCGTCGTCTGGAGGCGCTGGAAAAAGAACTGGGTGTATTTCTGTTCCGACGCTCGGTCAGGGGATTAACCTTGACTGCAGAGGGTGCTGACGTGGTGGAGCGCGTTCGCCAAATCAGTGATCAGCTGGCACACGTCAAGGCCGAGCTGATGTCAAATAATACCCACGTGGAGGGCCCCGTGAATTTGGCAATGCCTTTGTTTCTAGCACCTATCGTGTTGCCCGAACTGGCCAAGTTCAGGGTTGAATGTCCCGGAATTGAATTAAACTTTTTGCGCAGCCCGTTGGGTGTTCAAGCACTCGATGGGACCGCGGACCTATTAATCAGCGCAACGGATCATCCGCCGGAGAGCAAAGTAGGTCATCGGCTAGGTCAGATTGCGATGGCCGCATACGCAAGCAAGGCTTATATCAAAGACCGAGACCGCATTCATTTGGAAACTGCTGGCAGTTGGATCGACTTGGTAGGCACGGGGGAGTTTGTGTTGTGTGTTGCTCGATTGCGCGATGACTACTTCCCGGAAATTAAGGTGGGACTGCGCTGCGAAGAGATTGAATATCAACATGCCTGTATCAAAGCAGGTTTGGGTATCGGTATCCTGCCCTGTTACTTGGCTGAACCGGATCAGACTCTGCATCGGATTCCTGACATGCCAATCTCGATGAGTCCAATGTTGTGGTTGTTGAGCCATCCGGATTTGCGCCGATTGTTGCGGGTGCAGGTTGCCAGTGAGTTTATTCGCGCAGTTTTCGTGCAGCATGTGCACCGCGTCAAAGGCTCATTGTTGCAGACTAAATCCTAATCTATACAGCGGCTTGGCGGGCTTGTTCGGCGAGGAATTCATGCACTTGCTCGATTGGTCCAGCGTATTTCACGCGTGGTTTTTTTTTCTCGAGTTGATAGTCATACATCGGGTCATAGTAGCCGTTGAGCAATGCATGAACCCAGCTGTGATGTGAATTGTTGCCCGCAAATGCTTTGATCAGCAGGTTATCAATGGTTTTGTGGCGTGAGTCGCCTAGCCGCTTGGATATGCGCTTGAGTGAATCTCGGTAGCGTTTTTCTAACACAAGGGGCGGTTCTGCTGCCAGCGCCTGGTGGATGTATTCGTCGACGATGTGTTCTACACGAGATTCTACGCTCGCTTCAATTAAAACGAGGCTGGTCTGCTGCATTCGGTGATGCCAGCGTTCGGGTAGAGCCAGTCTGCCGATCGTGCGGCTTTCGTCTTCGAGCACTACAATAGGCTGGTCATGGTTGGCGTAGGCTACCGCCAGGGCATTTTCAAAACTAGCCGGAGTGGGTTGCGCAGAGCCATGCGCGCCGAAGGCAGAGCCACGGTGATGAGCTATGCCCTCCAGGTCAATGCTGGTGTTCAAACGCTGGATCAACACAGTTTTTTTGACCCCTGTGCGCCCGGCAATGACCCACCAGGGGCGCTGGTTTATGCTTGCTTGATCTAGAGTATCAAGACAAATTTGCCGCAACTGCTTGTATCCACCGGTGACCCGAGTCACCGAATAGCCGGCGTTTTTGAGCCATTGTTGGGCGATTTGCGAACGCTGACCACCCCGCCAACACATAATCATGGCCTGCGGATTTTGTTTCACAAAGCTGATCCAGCCTTCGACTCTAGCCGATTTTAGGGCGCCGCTGACCAGTTCGTGTCCCAGCTTGGTTGCTGCAGCATTGCCCAGAGTCTTGAAGGCAAGACCCACTTGAGCGCGTTCTTGGTCGTCTAAAATAGGCGCATTATGACTGTTGGGCATTGCCCCTTTTTGGAATTCTATGGGTGCTCTGACGTCAAGCAGAGGCATGTATCCACGCAGCAGGCTCAATTTCAATTGATCTTACGGTGTTTGCTCTGTGACTGTTGTTCGGGCTTCGAATAAGCCCAAATGCTTCTTCAATATATCTATCACGTCATCTCGATTGTTATCAGTCGCGATTTGGATGGCTTTGAGCTGCAGATTTTTAGCGCCAGCGAAGTCGCCGGTTGCTGCATGGGTCGCAGCCCAGGTGTCCAGATACTCTGGTCGTGCCATTGCCTGCTCACTGGCTGTCATCAGTTTGTCCATGATTTGTTTTGCATAACGGGTGCGTTGCAGGCGAGGAATCGTGCTCACAGTCAACGTCCAAGCGACCTCGTTAACAATATCTGCGTCCTTGGGGTCTATGTTGACTGCTTTTTTGTATGACCTGACGGCGCGTGACGTTGACATTCGAGTGCCGATACCCTTCGCATGTAAATTCCCCAGTACCACCATGGCCTCTGCGCTGCTGGTTAAATCCTCGAGCCATTGGCGTGCTTGTTCCTGATCTTGTTTTGAGGTGGAGGGTGTTTGCGCGCCGGATGAAATGAATCTGCCGTAGATGATTTTTGCCTCTGTATTGTTCAGGCTCGCGGCTTTTCGGAAGTAGTTGGCGGAGGTTTCTGTGTTTTGTGGGACTTCTCGCCCAGCGCTGTAAAGGTAACCTAAGTACATCAACGCATCCGCGTTGCCGAGCTCGCCCGCCTGCTCGAGCAGTGGGATGCTCGCAACACGATTGTCTTCGCCGTAAACGTCGTTGAGATATAGATTGGCTAAAATATACATCGCATCAGTTGACCCCATAGCGATGGCCTGCAGATGATTTTCAAGCGCCAGTTGAAGGTTTTCTTCGCGTTCGGATGCCACGTCGCTGGCTTCTGCTTTGACCAGATAAATGCTCGCCAGTAAAGAATTGGCTAAAACATTTTCAACTCGCGCCGCGACGCGCAGCCAGCTGATGGCGTCGTCATAGTTTTGTTCTAGACTGAGAAACCTGCCAATTGCAGCTTGTGCTGCAGTGTCCCTGCCGGCTGCTAGCCAACGCATCAAGGCCCACGGGCTTTTCATTTGCGCTTGTGATGGCCCGGAGCCGGATGGGTGCTCCGCCAGCGCACTCGAGGCTTGCGCAAATCCCTCTAGCATGGGTGCAAGGTCAAAATGTAGCTGGTCAAGTTGTGCTTGCTCTGGTTGCACGACCAATAACAAACGAAAATTATCAACGGCCGTGGTTTGATACAGCGCGCCAACGGGTTTCGTTGAGCGGTTTATAGCGTAGGTGCGTGCATCGTTAATCGTTAACACTGGAAACGGCGCGCCAGCGCTGCCGTCTCCGTTTGCGCGCATTTCATTCTGCAGTTGGGCAAGCACTGTCTTATGGTATTGCTGCGCTTGGGTGGATTCGACGTAGGCATAAAACCGGCTGAGGGCATAATGTCCTGTTTGACTGTGCGGGTAGATGTCTAATATCGCGGAACCGATGCTGCCCAGTTTGAGTGGTTCATCGACTGCGAGCTGCAGAGCTTGGTTCTCCAGCTCCAATAATCGTTTCAAGCGTTCGATATAATCGGGTTCATTGACGAAGCTCTGCCGGTGATCGCCTTGGCGCTCAAGGGAGCCGCTCTCGGTCGCAGACGCCTGTGTATTGGGTGATGAACCTGTTTGGCAGGCAGAGCTTGCGAGAATCGATATGCTGAGACCGAAGATTAGAATTTTGTGCATGGGCAGTTTATAGCATCCAATAGGGTGTATGAACAAACTGGGCTGTGCCCTTTGGTGGCGGATGAATCGTTTGCTCGAATATGAGGGGATTGAGTTTGGGTGATCTGATTGCTGCGCACAAGGTTTCAATGGTTGTGCTTGCAAAAATCAGCGCTACACTTGGCGGCAAGCTCACTCGCTAGGATTTTACTATGGCCTTCGGAACTCAGTTAGTTTTGCCCACGGCAGGGCAGGCGTTACCCGGACGTGCGCAGCCTATCCCAGTACCTGACCACCATTACGTCAACGGGCGGCAACTTCAAGGTCCGTTCCCTGCCGGCCTTGAACAGGTGCAGTTTGGCATGGGCTGTTTTTGGGGGGCGGAGCGCAAGTTTTGGCAGTTGTCTGGGGTGTATACCACCGCGGTAGGTTATTCAGGTGGCCTGACGCCTAATCCAAGTTATGAGGAGGTGTGTAGCGGCGGCACAGGGCATGCGGAAACTGTTTTGGTGGTTTATGACCCGCATGAAATTAGTTTCGAGGCGCTGTTGAAAAACTTTTGGGAGGGTCACGACCCTACCGAAGGCATGCGCCAGGGTAATGATGTTGGTACGCAATACCGGTCTGTGATTTACACCTATGACAGCGCGCAGATTGCAGCGGTTGAGCAATCTTTAGCAACCTATCAAAAGGCGCTTTTGTCTGCTGGATATCCAGAGATTACAACTGAAATCAAAGCCGCACCGACATTTTTCTATGCGGAGCACTTTCATCAACAGTATTTGGCGAAGGTGCCAAATGGTTATTGTGGTTTAGGAGGAACGGGGGTGAGCTGCGATATCGAGCCGTTGGTGCGGTTGGATGCGTAACGGGGGTTAAGTGATGTGGCTGCGGGATTTGCCGCAGCGTGTGCAGATCTGCCGACTGACCAATTTGCCTTGCTTGACGTCGAATTGTTTTTTACCGTCAAAGGCCCACTTATGAAACCCGCTTTTACAGAGCGTGTCGCCTTTCGCGCGGGCTTTAATTTTCTGTTTTTTAAATTTTTTAAGGTCTATGGGTGTACTCAAGATAAGGTCACCTTTGAGGTAGAGGGGGAATTGTACCCAATCCGGTGTCGGCTGTTCGCATAGGATGGTGATTATGCAGGGGTAAGATCTGGAATTTTTTTGTGCCTTGAAAAGCTGAAATCGGCGCATCCAGAGAAGAAGATTTTTCAGAGAGGTTTTTAGATAAGGAGTTTGGTATGGCTTATCCACTGAAAGGGATCAGAGTTTTAGATTTATCGAGGGTGTTGGCCGGGCCTTTTGCGGGTCGCATGCTCTGTGATCTTGGTGCTGATGTAGTGAAACTGGAGCCGCCTGAGGGTGACGTTACGCGCTTTTGGGGGCAAAAAGTGGGGGGTGTCTCTGGATATTTCAACCAACAGAATGCGGGGAAACGGGATATTTCCGTAGATCTGAGAGACCCGCGAGGGGCCGAGTTGGTGAAAAAATTAGTCGTGCAGGCTGATGTACTGATTGAAAATTTCCGGCCAGATGTGATGGGCCGTTTAGGACTTGATTACGCCACGTTGGCTGCGTTAAACCCGCGCTTGATTATGTTGTCGATATCAGGCTTTGGCGCGAGTAATGGAGACAGTGCCCGTGCGGCTTACGCACCTATTGTGCACGCTGAATTGGGTCTGGTGGCGCGTCAGGCAACCATTAGCGATGCATTTCCTGCCGATATTGCCTGCTCGGTAGCGGATACGAATGCTTCATTGCACGGCTTGGTTGCGCTATTGGCTGCGCTTTATGCGCGCGGCCAATCAGGCCAAGGTGAGCATATCGACTTGGCGATGGTGGACGCGAGTCTGGTGACCAATGATGGCATGGCTTATGCGATGGATGGCCTTGACAGACCGCCACCCAACGAAGTTTTCGAGACAGCCGGTGGTAATCTGATGTTGGCCGGTGAATTTCGCTATATCTGGAAGTGCTTGACAAAAATTTTCGATCTCAGCGATGGTCTTGGCGAGGACGCGTCACTAACAGAAAAAATTGCTGCGCGGCGTGCAGCGGTGGATCATTTCTTTAATCATACCTGTGGCGATCGCGCGCAGGTAATCGCGGCACTGGATCAAATGAATATTGCTTGGGGGGACGTTCGCGATGCGCAAGAAGCGGCTTCCCTGACCAGCGTGCAGGCGCGGGGAGCCTTGACGGAAGTAGATGATAGAGCCGGAGGGACGCGCACCATCACCCAGTCGCCCTATCATTTCAAGCATCTGGAAGCCGCTGTGCAGGCTGGCGCTCCCCATCTCGGGGAACATAATCGGGAAGTCCTTGAGGAGTGGCTGGGCTTTGATGCGGCGCAATTTGCTGATTGGCATGAGGTGATGGTGCAGAAATTACCTTGAAAAAAGCTAATTGGGCGCAGTGTCTGAATACAATGAATCAGGTCAGAGTAGAGCAAGGTAGATAAAGGCATGTCGCGGCTAGGAATAGGTATTGATTTTGGCACCACAAATTCGGCCGCGGCCGTGTTCGATGGTCGTCAGGTCTGTTTGATTCAGCTTGAGTCCGTTGATTCTGTCATGCCTTCAGCCACGTACATCGATGCGCAGATACAAACAAAAACAGGCCAGGCGGCGATTGATCAATATATCTGTGACAACACCGGACGCACGGTTGAAATGATTCCTGAGGTGGTCGCTGAAATCAGTCAGTTTGTTGAGCATGGTGACGGCGCGCAAATCAATGAAGTGGAGACATCGACGCAAAAAATTTACGGTGCCCCGGTTACCGATGCGGGGCTACAAGGTCGGTTGTTTCGCGGTACAAAACGTCTCTTAGGCGATGAGCGGGTGCGACGTCTGATGGTGTTTGATCAGCCTTTTAGGCTTGTTGCGCTGATTACGCCATTGTTGTTGCGCATTCAGCAAAAACTGAACTCGCATACGGGATTGGCCGTTGATTATGCGCATATAGGTCACCCGGTTAACTTTGAAGGACGTGGTAAACATCGAAACCCGTTAGCCCTGGACCGATTGTCCGAAGCCTATAAACATGCGGGTGTGACGCAACAGGAGTTTTATGCAGAACCCATTGCGGCGGCCACAAGTTATCTGCATTCACATGCTCAAAGCGAGGGGGAGTTGTTGCTCACCGTGGATTTTGGCGGCGGCACATTGGATCTGTGTGTCCTGCGCAAGCGGGCCTCGGGGTTTGATGTTGTGGCCACTCACGGCATTGGCTTGGGAGGTGACCATATAGACCAATTGATGTTCAAACATTGGCTGTTCCCCTTGCTGGGGGAGGGAGAAATTTGGGTTCGCAAAGGGTTTGACCGCGAACGGATTGAAACTCGTTTTCCCTTTGAAGATTTTGCAGATCTTTTGCTTAATTGGGCGGTGACCTACACCTTGAACCAGAATAAATTCACCACACCTGTCATGGCGTGTATTGAGCAAGGTGGTCCGGGCAAACGAAAATTTGAGCGCCTGCGTGAGGTCATCAAACATAACCTCAGCTACCTTTTATTTGCGCACATCAAAGCGGCGAAAGCACAATTGTCGTCCCACCATCAAGCGCGGTTAGATATTCCTGAAATTGATGTCGACGTGATTCTGCATCGCAGTGAGTTCGAAACCCTGATCGAAGAACCTCTGCGTCAGGTGGCGGATGCCTGCGACTCAGTGCTTCGGCGTGCCGGGGTTGTGGCTGCAGATATAGACATTGTTTTACGCACGGGTGGGTCAAGTTTCATACCCTCGGTCATAGACTTACTGGAAAAGCGATTTCCTCGTCGTGTGGTGTCTCATGATCCATTCACCAGCGTCGCGACAGGTCTTGCGATTGCCAATTATGCATCCATCAACGCCCTTAAGAGCTGATCGGTCCTGTTTGGCGGGCGGGTTGGCTGTGGTTGTCAGCGTTCTCTAGGGGGTTGCCAGTTCGCGTCCAGGGTATAAAAAAAAGTTTTTAGCATCCGATAGGTCAGCCCCCAGATAAAGTGCCCGCGTGCCAGTTTATAGCCATTAAAAACGGTAGGAGCGCCTGCCATAGGCTTGGTTTCTGTGGCATGCAGGCTGTTATCTGCCATCGCGTTGAGGGGAGCCCAAACGACCTCGGCGGCTTCATAATTTGGATTAAAAATTGGGTCTCCCTTGATTTGGAAGACATGAGGTGCAATCAGCATATCCAACACCCTGCCTTTTGGTTGGGCAAGTTGATGATCAAGCGCGCCTAGGTAGTTGTCATGATGTAAGTCCAGCCCAGTTTCTTCCATGGTTTCACGCATGGCGGTAGCAGCAAACGATCCATCTTCGGGCTCTATGTGTCCGCCGGGAAATGCCATATGACCGGACCACGGGTCCCCTTTCTGTTGAGCCCGCTGGATAAACAGCATTTCTGGTCCTTGGTGGGTATCTCTTACGACAATAGCAACCGCTGCTTGACGTGTGGTCGGCTTAGGCGTCACAACCGTTGGGGTGTGGTCTGCGAGCTGTTGACGAATTTGGGGTAGTGTAAACACGGGTGTTTGTTTGCTGGAAAACAGGCATCATAACCTACCGCCAAAAATGATGTAGGTCATAACCGAAATGACTGCTGATAAACCAGCTTTACGATCTGCCAGTAATGGATGTTTTGTGTGTGGTCCAGGAAACCCTATTAGTCTGGGGGTAACTTTTTTCATGGATGACGCGGTTTGCCGTGGGGAATTTGTGCCTGGGCCTGAACATATGGGCTACGATCAAGTGACTCATGGAGGAATCGTCTTTAGTTTGCTGGACGATGTGATGGCGAACTGGATTTGGCTGCAGGGGGAACAATGTTTTACAGCGCGCGCCGATATTCGTTATCGCGCTGAGTTGCGCATTGGTACACCGGTGCGATTGGAAGGTCGTTGTGTGAAACGCAAAGGGCGTTTGGCACAAATGTCGGGGGAAGTGGTGCGAATCGCCGATGATTTTGTTATTGCCCAAGCGTCTGCCTCGTTCATGATTGTGCCGCCGGATGGCGAGCTAAGTTAAGACATGTGTCTCTGCTAGCGTCATGTTGATGTACGGTAGTGTTTGTCTAGCCACGTTAATATGGCCTGTGTTGTCTCTTGCGGGCATTCTTGTTGGATCCAATGTCCGCAGGGCAAATTTACAACGCTAAGGTTCTCGACATACTGATCTAAATCTGGAAGGGCGGGCACCATGTCGTGGTCGCCGTAGATCATCAGTGTTGGCTGACTGATGTGTTGCTTGTAATCGCCGATGATACCCCAGTTGTGGGTGAAATTGCGGTACCAGTTGATTCCGCCGGTGAAGCCTGAGAGGGCAAAAGCATTACTGAATACTTTGAGTTCTTCGGGTTTCAGCAAGGGCTCCCCAGTGGCATGCTCGGCGGATGCCATGGAGAGAAAAGGCATGCCTTGCGCGGCGGGCGCAGGTTCGTAAAGCCATTGTTTTGTGCGATAGAGGTTGTTTAAGAACTGGTCTCGGTGCGTATCAAAATGCCGGTCCGCCACGCCCGGTTGACGATTGAAGTGGACAATATAGAAATTTTCACCCAAAGCCGATTCCCAGAAGCCCACCCATTCGCTGGGTCCTCGTGGCATGAAGGGCACACTCAGGTTGATGATGCCGCTGACGCGGTTGGGGTGCATCATGGCCAAATTCCAAACTACAATTGCGCCCCAATCGTGCCCGAGAAATAAGGCGTCTTGGTATCCGTAATGATCTAATAAACCGACCAAGTCATCGGTCAGGTGCGTGATGTCATAGTCGGTGACCCGCTCTGGCCGGGCAGAGCCCCCGTAACCGCGCTGGTTGGGTGCTATGACATGAAAACCCGCATCAACAAGCGGTGCAAATTGGTGACGCCAAGAGTAGGCGTGTTCCGGCCAGCCATGACAAGCCACGATAGGCCGTCCCGTTCCGGCACTAAAGACTTCCAGTTCGATTCCGTTGGTACTGATTTTTTCTGGCGCGGGGAAAGGCATCGTGTTTAATAATCCGGTAACATCTTGGACGATGTGTAGAGTAAAACGATTTTTGCTTCAGGCAAACTTGTTTGCACAAGCGAGCATGGCACCCCATTGATCCATCAAGAGAGAATTTTATGAGTGACGGCGACCACCGGGGGCCCGCGGCGCCCGGTTTTGATACATTGGCTTTGCATGCTGGGCAATCGCCAGACCCGACAACCGGGGCGCGAGCGACACCGATTTATCAGTCTGCATCGTTTGTTTTTCCGGACTCCGATTACGCGGCAGGTTTGTTTAATATTGAGCGTGCGGGCCACGTTTATTCGAGATTATCCAATCCCACCAATGCCGTGCTGGAAGAGCGAATGGCGGCGCTAGACAGGGGGGTTGGTGCGATAGTCACGGCTAGCGGCCAGGCGGCTGCACATTTGGGAATTGCTACGCTGCTGGGTGCTAATGATCATATTGTGTCTTCGCGTTCCTTATATGGTGGTACGCACAATTTACTTGAGTACACGCTGAAGCGATTTGGCATTACCACAACGTTTGTTGATCCGCGTGATCCGAGTGCGTTTGAACAGGCGATTCGGCCGAACACGAAGCTTCTGTTTGGTGAGATTGTAGGCAATCCCGGTTTGGAGGTGCTTGATATTCCTCGTGTTGCCGACGTTGCGCATCGCCATGGGCTGCCACTTATGGTTGATGCTACTTTGGTCACCCCCTACTTGTGTCAGCCGATCGTGCTGGGCGCGGATATTGTGATGCATTCGGCGACGAAGTTTTTGAGTGGTCATGGCATTGTCATTGGCGGCGTTTTGATTGATGGCGGCACTTTTGATTGGGAAGGCAGTGGACGCTTTCCCACTCTCACTGAGCCTTACGATGGTTTCCATAATTTGGTATTTGCTGAAGAATTTGGTCCCCAGGCGTTTATCACGCGAGCGCGGAAAGAAGGCATTCGCGATTTCGGGGCCTGTATGGCCCCTATGACGGCTTTCCAAATTCTCCAAGGGCTTGAGACCTTGCCCCTGCGGATGCAAAAGCATGTGAGTAACACGGCAAAAGTAGTGGCCTATTTGGATGAGCACCCTCTGGTGGAAAGGGTGGTCTATCCGGGTTTGCCTTCCCATCCGGATTTTGAGTTAGCGCAATCACTGTTGCCGCAGGGCGCGGGCGCTGTTTTCACGTTTTCTCTAAAAGGCGGCCGAGAAGCGGGTCGCATGTTTATTGAGTCGCTGGAGTTGTTTTCCCACTTGGCCAATATTGGTGATGCTAAATCGTTGGTGATCCACCCAGCCAGTACGACTCACCATCGCATGGATGCGGCTAGTTTGAAGGCCGCAGGTATTGATGAGGGTATGGTTCGGGTGAGTGTGGGCTTGGAAGATGCGGCAGACCTGATTGCTGACTTGAAAAAAGCCTTGCGGGTTGTAGAGAGAGCACAATGAAAACACAATTGCGTAATGAAACGGTCCATTTTGGAACGGGAAGTGGCTCGCCGGCGCCTGATGCGCCGACTATAGTTTTTGTTCACGGAGCCGGCCACGATGCGACCGTTTGGGTCATGCCGGCGCGCTATTTTGCGCGTCATGGATTACGGGTTTTGGCCCCGGATTTGCCGGCTCACGGTCGCAGTTCGGGTGAGCCACTTCAATCCATTGAAGCTATGGCGGATTGGCTTGCGGAGTTGGTTGACCAGCAATGTAGGGCTGGGGTGATCATGGTGGGGCATAGTATGGGGGCGTTGGTGACGATGTCTTTTACACAGCGCCATCCGCAACTCGTCAAGAAAAGCGCATTATTAGGCGCGTCAGCACCGATGCCGGTTGGACCTCCTTTGTTAAACGCCGCGGCCGACAGCCACCACGCAGCTATTGATATGGCCAATACTTGGAGTCATAGCACAGTGGGCCGTCTGGGTGCTTCACAGATGCCCGGCATCCATATTCTTAACAGCGGCGAGCGCCTGTTAGAGCGTATGTCTTCAGGGGTATACCATGCTGATTTGGCAGCCTGTAACGCGTTTGCGACACCCGTCACACCAGCTCAAGTGCCGACTTTAGTAATTGCCGGTGAAGCGGATCAGATGACACCAGCGAAGGCGGGGGTGAAAGTGGCGCATGCGCTGGGTAACTCGGAGGTGGTCATTTTACGCGGCTGCGGTCATGCGATGTTAATGGAGCAGCCTAATGAGGTTCTAGATACATTAGCGGACTTTATTTTGGAGTAACCTTGGCCGAAATAATTGGATCAGCTGGTTTGTGGGTGCTTATTTCCTTAACGGTGTTTAGCACGTTGATGCGGGCTGTAATGAATCGGATGTTGGGCCGAAGGGTTTCTTGCGTGGTCTATTTGCTGTTGACCTCTGCGGCGCTCGTAAATTTAGTTTGGGTGTATCTCACTGTTCCAAAGTGGCTTTATTTTTGGCCGCCAAATCCGGATTTTTATTGGTTGGCGAAACTGACGATGCCTTTGGCCTGTGTGATGGTGGCCGGCGGGATGATGTTGAGCTTGTCTGGGCTGAGGCGGGCCCTTTTTGATTGGCCCGCAGGGGAACTGGGTAATGTGACCGGTGTGATGCGCATTACACGCCACCCCGTGCATTGGGCAGTGGTCCTTTGGGCGGGCGGGCACATGGTTGCCAACGGGGATGTTGTCTCGGTGGTATTTTTTGGATCCTTCATTGTTTTAAGTTTTAGCAGTACTTTCTTGCTGGATAAAAATAATGCGGCTGTTCGGGGTGATGCTTGGGGCGAACATAGTCGAATAACCTCAAACTTTCCCTTTTGGGCAATTATTAAGGGTAAAAACCAGCTGCATTTTGGAGAGTTAATTCGACCCGCTTACATCGGGTCGGTTGTGTTTATTGCCGCGACATACTTTCACGAGGGTTATACGGGCGCTATCGTCTTTTAATGTTTGTTAGCTGTGCCAAAGGGGGGGGGGTGATTTAGATGGACCGTCTTGCTTAGCGGCGTCGTATCCGCTCGGCGAGGATGCTTTTTTGCGTTGTGATTCTGGCTCTAACCTGAACATAATCGCCGATACGGGGTGTATCGTCGAACCGGGTTGCTGAATTAACGTCAAGCCTTAGGCCGTCTAGTGACCAGAGCTCAGATAGGTTTCCATGCAGACGGACCTTGGCGCCGATGGGAATTGATGAAGAACGACCTGCAGGGTCGCGCGCGCCGTTATCAACCCATTGTGTAATCAGCTCGATCTCGTCGGGAGTTAATGGCGGCCCGTTCAAAGGCATGCGTGGTTTTGCCAGTCCGTTTATCCTGCGTATTAATTCGCTGGCCTGTGCATTGCCGGGGACGACGCGAGCGCGGTCAGCGATTGATAGCGTCTGTTTCAGTGACATCAGCTGGTAGCCTTCCGGTGGTGGCCCCATGATTCCGTTTTCGCGATGACATTGCATACAACGCTGGGCAAAAATAGGGGCTACGTTGGCATAGGTAATCTCGTCGCTTGTGGGCTGAGGGGTAACGGGTGGTGTGGCCTCTTGGCCTTGAGGCATGCCGGCGAGTATCCATGAGGTAAACAAATTTATCTCGGTATCGGCTAAAAAAGGTGGCCCAGTCAATGGCATCTGCGGTTGAACTTTGCCGGTGGTACGTTGGATTAACGCGCTGCCTTGAGGGTTTCCGGCGATCACCACGGGACCGCTACTGCTACCTTTTATTAAGCTAGCATAGCTGTCGGTTGCCAGTCCTTTGGATGCGAAAGGCCCACTATGGCAAGCATTGCATGATCGGATGAAAATGGGCTGGAGTTCGACATAAGTGGGCGGCTCGGAGATTTGCTGATTAGTTACCCCGAGAGACGATATTTGCTGCGGTGTTGGGTTGTTGACTTTTGCAGATGGCTCGACACCAAGACCGAAAATCAATGTGACCAACGCGCAACGCATAAATTTCACTGATGATGTTGTCATGGATTGTATTGTTCGCCCGATTGCGTTGCTGCGTCGCAAGTAAACGATAATAAAGGTTATTAAATCCCGATGTCAGGATTAAATGTCCCTATTTGAAGTGGTAAGCGCTGTTGTTTTCCAAAGAGGTTCTGTGTCGCACCTCAACGGGGTTTGCTGCGAATTAGGGTTTGAGGTTGGTGATCTGAAATTTTGAACGCGGTCACAGTGCTGGCTGGCATAGTGACCTAACATGCGACGGAAGCTAATAATGGCTCGCAACAGGATTGTTGTAGTACCCCTATTCTAACGAGTTTTTTATGAAAACCATCGCGACACTGAAAACAACAAAGAATCTCCCATTGGATAATATTGACGTTAACCATTTGGAGCAGGATTGGGTTGATAACCCTCCTGAGCACCATGATCTTTACCGGCGTTATCTGCATCACAAGACGCGCCATGATCGTTACAAGGCTCGGTTTCTAGCTGAGAGAAAAGCAAAATTTTGGACCTATGGTGTTATGACCGTTGTCATGATGATTTCGGTGGTTGCTGTGTACGTCACGCAGTCTGTACCGAAGCGAATGGCGGAAGATAGGTATCTGGATGCCCAAGCAATTGCCGACAGTCAGCGCCGGGAAATGAAGGATCAGGATGAACTGGTGAGATCGTTGCGCCAACAGCTGGTGCTCGCACGGGGTGATGGCACAACCGAATTTTCACTGTTCCAGACCGATCTGATGGTGCCCCAAAACGACACCTTCATTAAATCGATTTTGTTTCAATCCTCCCGAGACTTGCGCGGTAAAGGGGTGAAAATTCAAATGTTGGTTGTCAATCCAACAGACGAAGACTTTACGCCAGCCTTTGAACTGAATTTTTATGATTTTGAAGGCAAACTGGTGCATACATATGACACAAAAAACCAACGTATGTCTGATAACTGGATTGTGCCTGCAGGCTCTAGTTTGACGCTGGAGGACCGAATTTATGACGTGCCCATGAACGATGCAGTGACGTTTTTCGGTCTAGTCCCGCGGGATGCCTCCAGTGGCACCCAACCCTAGGGGAGCGGCTTTAGCGGACGTTAGTTTGCCCGCCATCCACGGGTATAAGTTGCCCGGTGATAAACCGGGACGCTGCCGACGCGAAGAAAACCATCACAGGTCCTAAGTCGGCGTCTGGGTCGCCATATTGTTGGCCTAGTGCGATCGAATGATGGTTGAGCCAGTATGCGGCTTCATTTTGAGCCGCAGATGATCGCTCGCGGGCTTCGAGATACATGGGTGTGGCCATTGCCGGCAGAATGGCGTTGACTCGAATGTTATATTGTCCCCAACTTGCCGCTGCTGAGCGGGTCCAAGAATGAACCGCGCCCTTTGCAGCTGAGTAGGCAACGGCTGACGGTTCTGCGCGTTGGCCTGAAATTGAGCCAAAATTTATAATCGATCCACCGGCCCCTGTTTGCATGTGTTTGGCAGCGATCTGATTGGTTGTCATTGTTCCTCGCACATTGACCGTGAACATATCGTCCCACTCTTGCTCAGTCACGGTGCTGGCATCAGATGAGCGTTGAATGGCTGCGGGATGGGCTAAAACATCAAGGCCACCCATTTGTTGGTACGCAGTCGCAAACGCACGTTCCACGGACTCCCTTTCGGCGACATCAACAGGCATATAGTGGGCAGTTCCGGGGCCCAGTTTGTTGGCATTTTCGGTCATTTGGGCGCCAGCGTCATTGGCAATGTCCATTGCGTAAACTGTGGCTCCGGCTTTGACGTAGGCTCTAACGGTTGCCGCGCCCATGCCCCGTGCTGCCCCTGTGACGATGATTTTTTGGTTGAGCAAATCCACGTTGATTCTCTGTCTTTTAGGAGGAGCCAATAGGATACCTTCTCCCGCGCTGAACTTGATAGGCAAGCGGTAAAAACCACCGGTGGGTTTTAAGCACATGAGTCGGTTTTAGTCGTTCAGACCGAAGTTGTCTCCGGAGCGGAAGGTGGGCAAGGCAACAGAATTTGCATACTTAACCCCCTCTCAAGTCGGAATTGGCGAAGGCATGACCTTCACCCGGCCCGGATGCTCCGGAGTCCAGCGCAGCAACATGGCATGACGTATCATGGCCGTGTTTAAGTGCAGGCGGTATACGTGACAATTCCATGGATTTTGGCGTTAGTAAGCACTAATCCAATCCACTTCTAACAGAAAAGCGCCATCAGTTTGATCGGCGATTAAAAAACCGATGCTGCGAATTTCGGCGGGATCCATCGGCGAAGCCGATACTCGACGCCCCCGCCACGTCGCTAAAAATTGTGAAAACGGAAGCTCAACCGTGATCCACTGAGCACTAAGGGTGGAGAATGTTGCACTGTAGGACACGTTGGTTTGATCGGTGGTCAGCCTAAACTTATAACAGCGTCCATCTCCGCGGACTTTAAACGCTATACCGGTATGTGAAGCTAAATTTAGACATTTTGGTTTGGTGCGAACAGATGCAAATCCGCCACCGCGGGTGTTGAGGGAGCCTTGGAAAATCAACTGATTATTGGCGAATTTCAATTTACCGCTGGAGCTTCCTCCCATGATGTCATCGTTAACAGTTGTCCAACCGATAATGGCATCGGTTGAATCGAAGCGGATGATGGGTGTTAGAGCCATAATGTTCTCCAGGGCTTGAGAATTGCAGGGCAACGATCACGAAAATCCGTTATAGAGCTTATAAGTTGCCATTGCCAACTATTAAGCAGTTTAATTGTCTTTATAGTCAATTATCGCCGACTTGCTTTACGCTTCTATTACATTTTCTCGAAAGCTCATTACTAAATCGGCGGAGGCCAATACACGCTTCAAATTGGATTAGTTGACACTGTACTCCAGTCAGTTCACCACAAATTCTGGAAGGAAGCAGGTCAATGAAAATATTAAAAACGGCGTTCATAGTGAGCATAGTCAGTGTGTTATTGAGCAGCAACGTGGCTGCTGATTTCATACCTTTTGAGGTTGACTCAAGCAGCGAAGGTATTCTTGGATCATTCAACTACGATAGTGATGGTTATGGAGGAGGCCCGGATAAGCCTCGGGACGGTACGCCAAGAGGTTACAACGATTTATACATCTTTGGCGCCAACACTTGGTTGCAAGGGCTGTCATGGAGTCAGGCGGATAATGCGTGGGCTATGGCACTTAAAGCGACGAACGAAGATGGGGATTTCTTACGACTGAGGTTCGATGCGGCGCTGACCACAATTGGGCTGAACGAATCTGTTGCCTTTGAGGGTTTGATCAGAGAAACCAACTCAGCGGGAGTCACAATAAAGTCTTGGTTCAACGGTTCTGTAACCAACGTATCAGAACCTGGCACGCTTGCGCTGCTGGTTGTTGGCCTTGCAGGACTGGTTGCGGCGCGTCGTCGCAGCGGTGTCAGAGTCTAACGTAGCGCCTTT
>Ga0206123_10001242_pt1 | contig 24312 bp, 27 predicted proteins | sample Helgoland_Spring_2_FD_160086 | JGI IMG/M metagenome (GOLD analysis project Ga0206123, IMG submission 160086) | Pelagic subsurface seawater microbial communities from Kabeltonne, Helgoland, North Sea - Helgoland_Spring_Bloom_20160316_1 | ecosystem: Environmental > Aquatic > Marine > Epipelagic ...
AGCTTCTGGAGATCGGTATGATCACGCCGCCGATCGGGATGAACGTGTTCGTGATCAAGGGGGTGGTCGGCGATCTGGCCAGCACCACCGCGATTTTCAAAGGCATCTTCTGGTTCCTGGTGATGGACCTGGCGGTACTGTTGTTCCTGATGACAGTGCCTGAATTTATTCTTTTCCTGCCGCGCCTGTTCGGTTGAAGGAGCCACCGGCTATGTATCTGACACAACCCCTGCACAAAGCAAAACGGGAATGCCCGGACCAGGAAATGTTGGTGTTTAAAAACCGCCGGCACACCTTTGGTGGCTTCACCGACCGGGTCGCCGCACTGGCGGGCGTAATGCACGCTCTGGATGTTGAGGAAGGGGACCGGGTCGGCATCGTGGCACTGAACTCCGATCGGTACATTGAGTTTTTGTTTGCCAGTCTGTGGGCCGGCGCGGTGTTCAATACCGTCAATATTCGCTGGAACGCCAAAGAGATCGCTTACTCCCTGGACGACTGTGATACCCGGGTACTGTTTGTCGACGATGAATTCGCACCCTTGATCGAGGAAATCCGGGCGCACTCCCGTGCGCTGCGCACCGTGGTCTACATCGGTGAGCAAGAGTGTCCCGCGGGCGCCCTTGATTACTCGAAATTAATGGCCCGTGCCGAGCCAGTGGAAGACGCGTTGCGCGGCGGTGACGACCTTGCCGCGATTCTCTACACCGGTGGTACTACCGGTGCACCCAAGGGCGTGATGCTCAGCCACGGCAACCTCTACAGTTGCTCCATCGGCGCGGTAATGCCCGATTGCCGACGTGACCGCGTGGTGGGTCTTCATTCAGCACCGTTCTTCCATGTCGCCGGCGTCGGTTTGATTCTGCAATTGGCGCTACGGTTGGGCAAGCATGTGGTGCTGCCCCGTTTCGAAGAATTGGCGGTTTTAGAAGCATTGCAGCGGGAGAAAGTGGAAGAAACCTTTTTGGTTCCGACCATGCTTCGTGCGGTCCTGAACCATCCGCGGTTCGACGAGTTCGACATCCGTTCGTTGCGCGCCCTTCTTTATGGCGCTTCGCCTATCGACAGTACATTGCTGAAGCTGGCACTGGAAAAAATGCCGTCCGCCGAATTTTTGCAACTTTACGGCATGACCGAGCTTTCACCGGTGGTCACGTATCTGCCGCCCCGATGTCACACCGATCCCGCCTATCAGGAGAAACTTTCCGCCGCCGGTATTCCGGTGCACATGGCGGAGGTGCGCGTGGTCGATGGTGACGACAATGAAGTGGTGCGCGGCGAGGTGGGCGAAATTACCGCCCGTGGCCCGATGGTCATGCAGGGTTATTGGAATAAGCCGCAGCAGACCGAGGACGCTTTGCTCAACGGTTGGATGCACACCGGCGACGCCGGCTACATGGACGCCGATGGTTATGTATTCCTGGTTGACCGTATCAAGGACATGGTGATCACCGGCGGCGAAAACGTCTATTCAGTGGAAGTGGAAGACGCTCTCTTGCAAATGCCCGCGGTTGCCCAGTGTGCGGTGATTGGCGTGCCCGATGAAAAATGGGGCGAGCGCGTGCATGCGGTGGTAGTGCTCAAGGAGGGTGAGAGTACTGACCCGGAGGCGGTGGTGGCGCATTGCAAGACGCTGATCTCCGGCTTCAAGTGCCCGCGCAGCGTGGATTTTATCGACGTGCTGCCGTTATCCGGCGCCGGCAAGATTCTCAAGTACAAACTCAAAGAACGCTATTGGCAAAACGGTGATCGTCGAATCGGCTAGCCGGCTGCTTTTATCCCGACTTAATCAGGAGAATAACAATGCGAACTCTGATCCAGCGAAGCCTGTTTTCCGCTGCGGCGTTATCGACGTTGCTAATCGGCGCCGCCGGCGCGGAAACCATCAGCTATGCCACCGGCTACCCGCCGAACTCGATCGGTGCCAACGCCGCCGCCACCTACGCCGAGACGCTGGAAACCCTTTCCGAAGGGGATCTGAAAGCCAAGGTGTACCCGATGTCTTTGCTGAGCTTCAGCGAAGCGTCCGGAGGGATTCGCGATGGTATGGCCGATTCCGGTTTCGTGCTGTTCCCTTACTTTCCTTCGGAGTTTCCCAACACCAATCTGGTGTCGGAGCTGACCATGCTTTTGGAGTTGGAGGACGTGCCGCCAGGCGAAGCCGGCCTGGCCTATATGGGCGCCATGGCGGAGTACGTATTCCACCATTGTCCGGAATGCGTAAAGGAGTTCGCGGACCAGAACCAGGTATTCGCCGGCGCGTCGGCAAGCGGGCCTTATATGTTGTTGTGCAACGATGAGGTGGCGACTCTCGATGAAATTAAAGGCAAACGCTTGCGCAGCGCCGGTGCCCAATGGGCACGTTGGGCTGAAGCGGTCGGTGCCACCCCGGTCTCGATTTCCGTCAGCGATGCCTACGAGGCGCTCAATCAGGGTGTGTTGGATTGCACCATCAGCTCCAGCGTGGACCTGGACATCTTCAAGCTCGAGGAAGTGGTGGAGCACGTGACCCCCGGCGTTCCCGGTGGCGTGTTCGGCGGCACCGGCGTCAATAACGTTAACCGCGAAGTGTGGGCCGGACTCAGCGAGCCACAACGTAAGAACGTCCTGCACGCCACCGCGGTACTTGGCGCGGTGATCAGTTGGAATTACCAGGCCGGTGCCGCGAACGAATTAAAAACCGCGCCGGGCAAGAATATTCAGGTTCATGACACCGGCGCGGATTTGCGCGACGCCACGCTGGCCTTTATCCGTGAGGATGTGAAGACCATCGCCGGCAACTACAAAGAGCGCTACGGCGTGGAGCAATCCGCACGGATGGTGGACACCTTCCAGGGGCTCCTCGGCAAGTGGGTCAAGCTGGTGGATGGCGTGGAAGGGCCGGAGCAACTTGCCGAACTGTATTGGCAGGAAACTTACTCCAAGGTGGACGTCAGCGAGTACGGCCTCTAGCAGCCTGCTGGGGCGCTACACGCACACCGTCTTGCCGCGCGTTTCCTGGCTTTCGATCCAAGTCAGGATGCGCCCGCCCAGGGGCCGTTCCGTGGCTTCGGCGGCAAGCGCTACCGCTTCACGCAGTGCCTGGATGTCGATGCCGGTGTCCAGGCCGCAGCTTTCCAGCAAATAGACCAGATCCTCGCTAGCCACGTTACCGGTGGCCCCCGGCGCGAACGGGCAGCCGCCCAACCCGCCCAGGGAGGCGTCGAAGCGGCGCACGCCCAGATCCAGCGCCGCCCAGGCCATGGCCGTGGCCAGGCCACGGGTATCGTGCAGGTGAACGTAGAAGCGCTCGGCGCCGAAATCGCGGATCAGCGGCGCCATAATGTCCTTCATCTGTTGCGGGTTGCCGGCGCCGATGGTGTCGGCGATGGCCACTTCGTCACTGCCGGCCTGAAGCATGCGCTCGGTAAGTTGCCGCGGCAGGCTCACGGGTACCGGGCCGTCGTAGGGGCAGGCGAAGGCACCGGAGATGTAGGTGCGGGTGGCCACGCCGTCGGCACGGGCGGCGGCGATGATCGCCTCGCAACTGGCCGCCGCCTGCTCCAGGCTCATGTTGAGGTTGCGCTGGTTGAAGGTGTCGGTGGTGGAAAGCACCAGGGCCACGGTGGGGTAGCCGGCGTCGCGGGCCAACTGGTAACCCTTCAGGTTGGGCACCAGGGCGGTGTAATGCAGGTCCTCCCCGGTCGGTAACAGCGGCGTCAGGGTTGCCGCGTCGGCCATTTGTGGGATCGCCTTGGGGCTCACGAAACTGACCGGCTCCAGATAGCGCATGCCGGCGTTCACCAGCGCTTGCGCAATAGCCGCTTTGGCTTCGGTGCTTACCGTTACCGGCTGATTCTGCAGGCCGTCGCGCAGCCCCACTTCGTTGACGATTGCCCTTTCTTTCATGGTCATGCCCGTGTCGGAAATTGGAGGTCTCCTGGGAGATCTCCTGGAGGGGGAGAAGTGTGCCACGGTGGCGCCCGCCCTGCATCCGGACGGTGCCGTGGCGGGAAGTCAATGGCCTGGCTGGTCCGACAATCGGGCCGCGCGCGTTGTGAAGCCCGCCCTGGCTGGGTAGGGTCAGAGCGGTTTCCAATGCGGGCCTGGCCCGGGGCGAGGGAGAAAATGGATGATCTGGGTGCTTTCTGTGGTGCTGGTGGTGGCGGTATTGATCCCCACCTATGTGACCCTGGCGTTTTATCTGGTTTGGCATTTCGATCGGCGTAACTTTCAGTCGCCGCCGGCGGACGGCGAGCGCGATCCGTTGAGTGGCGCGGCGGTGATTCGGGCCATTCTGTTCGAAGCCGCCAGCCTGACGTTTTTGATCGGCACCTACCCACTGCGCTTGATTCACGACGCGTCGCCCAAACGCGCCCGTTCAGGTGAACGCCGTCCGGTGGTGTTGGTGCACGGCTATGGCGGCAACAGTGCCAATTTTCTCTGGATGCAGTGGCGACTGCGGCGCTGGGGGTTCCCCAATGTTTACGCGGTGAGCTACACCCCGCCGCATATCAATGCCCGTAAACTGGCGGCCCAAGTGGCCGGTCATGTGGACAACGTGCTGGCGCGCACCGGCGCCGAGCAAGTGGATCTGGTGTGTCATTCCATGGGCGGTCCGCTAACGCGCTATGCCCTTAAAAATCTGGGCCTGGCCGGCAAGGTGCACACCGTGGTGACCCTGGGCAGCCCCCATCACGGCACTCGCATCTCGGCGCTGTTTCCGGCACGGGGCGCGGCGGCACAAATGCGTTATCGCAGCGCATTTCTGGAGGAGTTGGCCGAAGGCGGTGAGTGCCCGGGTGGCGCCCGCTTCTATTGTCTCTATTCGGAATTGGATAATTTCGTATTGCCCGCTTCCACGGCCACGCTGGCCGGCGCGCAAGAGAATCTGCATCTGCCTTACCTGGGCCATTGTGCCCTGCTGTACAGCCCGCGGGTGGCTCAGGCGGTACGTGAGCGCTTGCAAACTGATTGATCCCGTGGCGCCGGGGCCGGCCCCGTAAGGTTCAATATTGCCCCCGGCGCGGTTCGGTAGCATGGTAGGGAGGAAACAAGCACAAGGAGACCACCATGAGCGAATACGGCGCCACCGTCGCCTGGCACCTGCCCCCCAATGCCAGCTTCGAATACGAAACCTTTGACCGGTCCCATGAATGGACCTTCGCCGGTGGTGAAGTGGTGCAAGCGTCCGCTTCGCCGGAGTATTTCGGCACCGCTTCGCGGGTTAATCCGGATGAAGCGGTGATCGCCGCCACCGCCAGTTGTCACATGCTGACGTTCCTGTCGATCGCCGCCAAGCAGCGGCTAAAGGTGCTCAGCTACGTGGACCGGCCCCACGGCGTGGTGGAAAAAAACGCCGAGGGGCGTTTAGCGATCACGCGCATTGAGCTGCATCCGAAAGTGGTGTTCGAAGAGGATGTGGAAAGCGCGGCGCTGGCCAAGCTGCATGACAGCGCCCACCGTAATTGTTTCGTGTCCGCGTCATTGCGCGCCGACGTCCACATCGAACCGCAGGACTGAGCCGTTGGGCGGCGGTTGACCCGCCGCCCTTAACTACTCCATTCCGTAGTTGGCGGTGTCCACTTTCGAGAATATTTCTTCCCAGTAGAGCTGCTCCAGTTGGTCCACGCTGTCGGCGTCTTGCACCAACGGCACCCACTTTTCCAGCAGGCCGCGAAACGTTTTCAGCATGGCGGCGCCGTCTTCCACGCCGTGATTGCTCTGGTAGTATTCGACAATGGTATCCAGATCCTCGCGGACGAAAGCGCGACTCGCTTCCACCAGCGCTGCATCCGCGTCATGCAGGGTGGCGCCCGCTTCGCGCGCGCCGGCCAGCGCCTCTTTCTCCAGCGCCAGATAGCGCATCGGCACCTCGGCGGAAAGCCGCGCGCCGGCCTTTAGAACGGCGCTGCGCTGCGCTTCACTGAGACCCCGCCAAACGTCGCCGTTAATGCTGGCGGCGCTGGCCGCGGCGTACACGCCGCCGGGCACCGCCATGGTGATGTCGCTGGCCGCCTCGGTCAGCCCCAGATTGATCAGCTCCGGCGCCGACGAAATGGTGCAGTCGATCACGCCCTGACTGAGCGCTTCCAGGGTGTCGTTAATGGTCAAGGACACCGGCGTGGCGCCAAAATGCTGAGACCAGCGCGACCAATGAGAGCCCGCCACCCGGAGCCGTTTGCCGCGTAGTTGCTCGCGGTTGGTCACCGCTTTGTTGCACAGCAGGCCGTAGCGACTGCTGGCGGCGTTGCCGGTGTACACCTGGTTCTGGTCAGAGTATTCGCGCTGACACTCGTCACAATGGAACAGGGTGAACTCAGCCATCGCCGCGTTGAACGCCAGGGCGCCCTTGCCGTTCAAGGCCTCCGGGTCGAACAGGGCGAGCTGCATCGACGATTCATTGACCAGGTTGGTGTGCGGATACATGGATGGGAAATAAACGGTCAGCAGATACCCGGCGTCGGCGATGCCGTCGCGCACCCCGTCCGAGGTTTCCGCCGCGTTAAGCAACGCCAGGGCGTACACCTTCATGGACAGATCGCCATCGGAATAGCGCTCCAGGGCGTCGGCGTAGGAATGCGCCGCTTCGGCGGCCACCGAACCGGGCGGGAAGCCGGTGGCGTAGCGCAGGGTATTTGCCTGCAGCAGCGCCACCGGGCCGGTGATCAGCAATAGGACGGTCAGTAGACGCGCGAGCATCGCCTTCAGAGTCATGGGAACCTCGTGTGTGGTTGTTGTTTAAATAGCGGTCCGATTTCACCTTAGCCGGAAAGCGGACGCCGGTTATCGTCGGTTACGACGATTTGCCGCCCCGGGCGCACGGCTAGGGTGTCCCTCACCGGGGCACGTGACCGGCCGGCCACTTGCCGACGGCGACCCCGGCGCCATGAGCGGTTAAAATGGTCTTTTGCCGGCGCGCCGCCCGCCCGGCTTACCGTCCAGTGATTAAGAAGGGCCTGTCATGCTTGATCAGAACGAAATCGACCTGTTTCGCGATAACGTGCGCAAATTCCTGGAGAAGGAAGTGGCGCCCCACTACGACCAGTGGGAGAAGGATGAAAAGCTTCCCCGCGAGCTATGGCACCGCATGGGCGAAAACGGCCTGCTGTGCGTGGACGTGCCGGAAGAATACGGCGGCTTCGGCGCCGATTTCCGGCTCTCGGCGGTGATGGTGGAAGAAGCCTCGCGCATGGGCTTCGGCGCCCTCGCTTCCAACTTGTCCGTGCATTCGGACATCGTCGCCCCCTACATCCTCCACCTGGGCAATGAAGAGCAAAAGCAGGCCTGGCTGCCCAAGATGGTCAGCGGCGAAGCCGTGGGCGCCATCGGCATGACCGAGCCCGGCGCCGGTTCCGACCTGCAGGGCATGAAAACCCGCGCCGACAAAGACGGCGACGGCTATGTCATCAACGGCCAGAAAACCTTCATCACCAACGGCCAGCACTGCGACGTGATCGTGGTCGCCACCAAGACCGACCCCAGCGCCGGCGCCAAGGGCGTCACCCTGTTCACCGTGGACACCGCCCTGCCCGGCTTCGCCCGTGGCCGCAACCTCGAAAAGATGGGGCACCACGCGGCGGATACCTCCGAGCTGTTTTTCGAAAACGTCAAAGTCGGCGCCGACCAGATCCTCGGCGGCGAAGGCCGTGGTTTCGCCAACCTGATGAACGAACTACCCCGCGAGCGACTGATCCTCGCCCTCGGCGCCGTGGCCGCCTGCGAAGGCATGATCGACCGCACCGTGGAATACACCCAGGAACGCCAGGCGTTCGGCCAGTCGATCAGCAAATTCCAGAACACCCGCTTCGTGCTCGCCGACCTGCACGCCCAGGTCCAGGTCAACAAAGCGTTCTGTGCCCAGTCCATCGAGCAATACGACCGTGGCGAACTCAGCACCACCAACGCCTCCATCGCCAAGCTCACCACCACCGAGCTGCAAGGCAAAGTGGCGGACCAGTGCCTACAGCTCTTCGGCGGCTACGGCTACATGCAGGAATACCCGATCTCCCGGGACTTCGTCGACGCGCGCATCCAGCGCATCTACGGCGGCACCAGCGAGATCATGAAAGAAATTATTGCTCGGGATATTTTGGGGCGGTGATCCAGCAGGGCTTGCTGACCGCAGGCCTCAGTCTCTTTCGCATCAAGAACGCGGCTTCGGCCGCGTTTTTTGTGCTTATGCGACAGGGCCCTTTTAGGTTTGTCACGCCCGAAAATTTCTGCTTCTATTTCAGGCAGTTGAAATAGAGTTAACAAGATATGACGCGCGCGTGTTTATCCAATGAACGAGCGCGCGGCCTAATACCTGTTATGAGCCGATAAGAGTCTAGTAGAGATGATGGAAGCATTCGCGGGATTTTTTGTTATTGTTGTTTTCCTGGTTCTAGGCGTGATGGTGCTAGTCTGGTTCAGGCAGCTACCAAAGCTATTTGCCTATCTAAAAGAGAAGCACCCGGATGAATATGCCGCCATGGGAAAACCGACTTTAGTAATGAACAACACCCCAAAGAACAATATCTCGTTTTTGAGGTTCATCTTAGGAAATAGGCCATCTCAACTTGGCGATCCCAACCTGGCTACTAAGTGCGCCTTTTTGAAGAAACTGTTCTACTGCTATATGGCACTGTTTATTGGTTTGGTGGTAGTCGTTGTTGGAGTTGGTAGTGCAAGCTCATAACAAGGCACACCAATACGCCACCGCAAGCGGTGGCAGGACGCTCGCAAGCTCGCGCCTTTGTGTGCGGCGTTAAGCAGTAAAAAAAGCAAGGGAGTTGAAATTGGATACCAGTAAAATCGAGGAGTTTGAAGAGTACGTCTCGAAAGAGATTACGCCCGCAACGGTGGACATTGACAGGCTCGAGGATAGAAATCGAAAGCATATTCAAAAGCTCGTCTATACCAATTTGGTTGATCGATTCGACTCAATGGTAGACGGCTCTCTCCTTGTTAACTGCTCCAATAGTTACCTGGTCGAAGAAGCGACCAAGGGAATGTCTCAGCCGATCACAGAAGCAGAGCTGGTGAAAATTTTAGTGCAAAGCGACAATTTACAGGATGCCCTAGAAGAGCGTTTAAAAGCGTCTTTACGGAACTCGGTGTTGCGTGAACGACACTCCAGAAAGCTCGCAGCGTTATTTCGAACCTTTGATGCCTTCGCGACCGATGGTGATTTCTTTTCTGTGCCAAAGGTTAACATCAGCACAGGTGATGTCGTAGAAAAGTTCAAGCCGCAAGATAAGACTGTGCCTCACTCACTGTGTGGATATGCGGACTGGCTATATTCTCGCCGAAATTCTATCGTCCATGGTGCAGGCACTAACCGCTTTCTTGAAAATGACCGCAAGCAGATCAAGAAGCTTTATAAGTCTGATTTGAAACAAACATTCAGAATTAAGCTTTCAGCGATCACCGTTGCATCAAAATATTACTTGTCGGTCGCCAAAATTCTGAAGGAGGCCGCCGAAATTGCTTAACAAGGCCATTAAGTCTGTTCCGGGCCTTCGGCCCTCCACCGGACGCGCTAAAGCGCGCCGCTTATGGCTGGCGTTAGGGCCCCAGGACTCAGCCCCGTCAACCTGCGAGTAACTCCCTCTCTTGACTTATTAGGTCGGTTGTCCTAAATTTGAGAATAGGACGACTGTCCTATGATATTCGCAGCTGTCAGGAGGCGCTCAGGTGGCCAATAAGCTAACAAGAGATCGCATTGTCGATAAGGCAGATCAACTGTTCTATGAGCAGGGGTTTGAGCACACATCTTTCGCTCAAATTGCGGAAGCTCTAGGCATTTCCAGAGGTAATTTCTACTACCACTTCAAGACCAAGGACGAAATTCTGGATGCCGTAATCAGTCATCGCCTCGTTCGCACGAACTCAATGCTCGATAACTGGGAGCTAGAAGGCGATACGCCAGCTGATCGTATCCATAGTTTCATCAATATTCTGGTAATGAATCAGGCGAAAATTAAGCGTTATGGCTGTCCGGTAGGGACGCTCTGTACGGAACTTGCCAAGCTGGATCATCCTGCAAGAAGCCACGCAAACGAGTTGTTTACGCTATTTAGAACTTGGTTGCGCCGACAATTCGAGCAACTTGGTCGTTCTGGTGACGCCGATGAGCTGGCAATACACCTGCTCGCATTCAGTCAAGGAGTAGCGACACTTTCTAGTGCATTCCAGGATGAGGAATTTATACACAGCGAGGTAAAACGTCTAGACGACTGGTTGGCCTCTTTTACAACTGCAACCAACACTGAATCGGAGGTGCTCTAATGTTTGTTGTTCTTTTGCGGTTCTCAGAAAAAAAGGATAAGGCTAGTGATTTTATGGAAGGTCACAATCAATGGATTAGACGGGGGTTTGAGGATAAGGTTTTCTTGGTAGTTGGTAGTCTTCAGCCAGGTCTTGGAGGTTCTGTTCTTGCTCATGGTGAGTCAAGGGAGGCTCTTGAGCGCCGAGTTAATCAAGACCCATTTGTGGCCGAGAATGTCGTTACGGCGGAAATACTTGAAATTGAGCCAAAAAAAGCAGATGAACGTCTGGGCTTTCTTCTGAACAAGTGAGGGAGGTGAACGATGAACTCTACTATTCAAGGCCCTGACGGAGAATTGCGTTGCAGCTGGTGTTCGGCTGCTCCCGATTTCTTTGAATACCACGATAGTGAGTGGGGCTATCCAGTTGATCACGATATCAGGCTGTTTGAAAAACTGTGCCTCGAAAGCTTTCAATCCGGCCTGAGTTGGCGAACAATTCTAGCCAAACGAGAGAATTTCCGTGCTGCCTTTGCCAACTTCGATTTCAATAGAGTGGCGAAATACAATGATTCTGATATTGAGCGATTATTGAATAATGAAGGCATTGTCAGGCATCGCGGAAAGATCGAAGCTGTGATCAACAATGCAAAAAAGGCGATAGAGCTTGTGGAGCAGGAAGGGTCACTGGCCGGTTACTTCTGGCGATTCGAACCGGATGAGGATAGTTTGCCTGAGCCACAGACAGCATCAACTTCAGAGGAGTCTATTGCACTGTCGAAGGCTCTGAAAAAGCAGGGTTGGAAATTCGTTGGCCCCACAACCGTCTATGCCTTTATGCAGGCAATGGGCCTTATAAATGATCATTCTGAGGGATGTGTGTTCAGGGCAAAAGTCAAACAGGCACGCAGTCACTTCAGGCGTCCAGGGCGCGTATAATGCCCTAACAAGTAGCTGCTGCCGGACGTTGTAGTTCCCCCGCTTTAGTGGACACCTTCTCCTAACTTGAGGAGGTGGGCAATGCCCAGATACAAGCATTCGAGGAAGACCTGGCAGTACTCGGCGGATTTCAAGGTGAAGGCTGCTGAGCTGAGTCATCAAGAAGGCATTGAGGTCCAGCAGGTCGCTGCAGGGCTGGGCATCCATCCGTTTATGCTTTCACGGTGGCGTAAGGAGTACCGCGAAGGCAGAATCAGGCCAGATGGTCGAAAACGTGTGGATGTGATGAAAGACAAGCAAGCGCCACCGGCTGAGGAATTAAAAGAGCTGGATAGGCTGAAGCGGGATAACGCGCGCTTGAAGAAGGAGAACGACCTTCTAAAAAAGTGGCAACGGTATCTGGCGGATCAACATCAGAAAGGTTTGGATTCATCCAAGCCCACGGACGAGAACTAGGTGTCAGATACCTTTGCCGCTGGTTGGGCGTCTCACGGAGTGGCTATTACGCTTGGTGTAAGCGTGAGGAGTCGGAGCAATCGCGGGCGAACTGTGAATTGCTGAAGAAAGTGCGGCAAATACACCGGGCCAACCGGGGCGTCTATGGTAGCCCAAGAGTGCATCAGGCCTTGCGCCGTGAGGGCATTAGCGTTGGTCGTAAACGTGTGGAAAGGCTGATGCGCGAGGCCTCGCTGATCGGGCGTGCTGGCAGGGTATACCGCCGAATCCCAGGCATTGAGCGTTTTTATGAGCGCCACAGGAATATCCGGTTGAATCAGCCGGCACCGACGGGGCTGAACCAGCAATGGGTCGCGGATCTCACCTACATCCGGGTTGGAAATGAATGGCGATACCTGGCGGCGGTACTTGATGTGTATTCGCGGAAGGTAATCGGCTGGTCGTTGGGCAGCAGGAAGACAGCGGACCTGACTCTACGAGCGTTATGTCACGCATTACGAGTGAGGACGCCCAGGCCGGGGTTGATCTTCCACACGGACCGAGGCGTCGAATACGGGGCGTACCTGATCCAGAATGAGCTGGGCAGGCACGGAATTCAGCCCAGCATGAATCGGCCCAGACAATGCACGGACAATGCGCATATGGAGTCGTTTTTCCACAGCCTCAAGGCGGAAGTTATCCATGGCGTATCCTTCAAAAGCGAGCAGGAGCTGAGGGTGGTCCTGAGCGGCTATATCAACCAGTTCTATAATCAGAAACGGTTGCACTCTGGTATTGGGTATAGGGCCCCGGCAGAATACGAGAGAATGGTAGCGTGAAACGAAGCGTGTCCATTTTATCGGGGGAAGATCACGTGCCTACGCTGCGCTCCGGCACGCCGCAGAGCCAAGCGTTAGTGAGCTGTCCCAGTTCGTGCAAAATCGAGGAATCAATGAATCAAGTACTAAGCACTCCAGAGCGGTATTCTGAACTTTGGAGAAAGGAATCCGAGTTTCTTGAGGCTCATGGTATTTACGAGCAGCTATCAAAAATCACCCCAGAAGGGAATGTTCTGGAATTTGGTTGTGGCATTGGAAATGGCACGCACCACCTTTCCGCTGGGCGAAAAGTACTGTCTCTTGATAGCAATTCACATCTGATTGAGATTGCAAGAACACGCCTTAACGAGACTGCTCACGCAGCAAAGATACACAAATGTGACTTCTTTGACCTCCAAGAAGACGACAAGATAATTATCAAAAGCTTTAAGCCAAAAGTCATTGTCGGCTGGTTTATCGGTTCTAACGGAATAGATATATTTAAGCACACCAAAGAAGAGCCAGACGCGGTAACAAAATCAAAATTGTACCGAGAAAAAATTGAAGACATAATTGCGTCGCCTGATGTTTGTTTGGGTTCAGTTGAGTTTATCCATTTGGTTAATCGTGGTGGGTTGGTTCTTGGATTCCCTGATAGTGAATATTTCAGTGCCACTAAGGAAGACTATGAAACCTACGTGTTTGGAAAAATTGGTTTTGAGGTCTACGATGTAAAGAATCTTCATTGGCCCAGAGATGCTAGCGAATTTCAGTACGGCCAAGCATTCAATCCAAATTTGGCCAACGGCAAGACCATTCCTGCCATTACGTCTATTTTGGCAAGAAGAAAAGCATAATCCACTAACAATGCAAATCAGTCTGACGGCTTTTCCGTTCCTTGTTCTGCGGTTTAACGATACGCTACCGCAAAACAATCCACTACAAATCCGCAGCTGTTTGCGGCGTTAAATTTTCCGAGGAAGTATGGGCGATTATCTCCTAACATTCGAAATTGACGAGGAAAGTGAACAGATTTTCGTTCATGGCGATCCGTCGGGGCTAGAGTATTTTGCAAAGCAGCTTCTCGAGATCGCTTCAAAGGCGAAAGCTGGTGAGTTTCCCCATGATCATTACTTCACCGAGGGGTGGGGCGGCAACGAATTGTCATCTGAGCAGCAGTCTGAACAATGCAGGCTTATAAATCACGTAAAGGTCTATGGCTGGCCCACCGTTAAAGGTGGCAAACCGTATCCAAGAAAATAGCCAGTTATTCTGGTTGGTTGCAGTCCTGAAGGGTCGCCATTGGGTGCCCTTATCAGGGCGCTGCTGAATATGGGTGTTAAGAGGCAAGGATTGTGGAAATTTATCCGCTGGCCGACAAGAAAGAATTCATTGCGGAGTTGGCCGGGCTTCACCATGCGGAGTGGAAGCATTTGAACCCCTCGCTTACTCTGGAGGGCCGCGCCGAAGCGATCACGGAGGCTGCGGGACGAGGGGGTATTCCTTCGATATTTATCGCGGCATCCGGGAATCAGCTTGTTGGCTCGGCGGCTCTAGTAGAGAACGACATGGACACCAAGCCGGAGTTAACGCCTTGGCTAGCCGCCGTTTATGTGAAAGAAGCCTTTCGACACCAAGGAGTAGCAACCGACCTGATCGCTCCATGCGAAACTGAGGCGGCTCGTTCAAACGCTAAGACCTGGTACCTCTACACCGAGTTCGCCTCTAGACTCTATGAGAAACTCGGCTGGCTTCATCTGGAGCGATGCGACTATAAGGGCGTGACGGTTGATGTCATGTGCAAGCAGATCACCTCTTGAAAAGCACGGGCTCGGCAGCCTCTCCAGTGCGGCTACGCCTCCACTTCAAGGCCGTTCGTGCTGCGGGCGTTAGGCATCGAAATGGACAACAGCGCACAGATCAAGAGATGGATATCGGAAGACGCCATGCGGATGCAGGCACTTTTCATTGCAGGTTCGCTGGGGTTAAGTGATTGGTGCCTCGCCGCAGGGTTCGTTCGCAACCTTGCGTGGGATAAAGTTCATGGGTATAGCCGCGCGACAGCCCTGAATGACATCGATGTGATTTACTTCGATCCGGACAAGGCAAGCGAGGAAGCGGATAAGGCATTAGAGAGTCGGCTCAACGAGATTTCCGACTTCCCATGGTCGGTAAAGAACCAGGCGAGAATGCACGAACGGAATTCGGATAACCCGTATGCGTCGATTGAAGACGCTATGAGCTATTGGGTAGAAGTGGAAACGGCGGTTGGCGCCAGCCTAAATGAAAGTAACGATATAGAAATCGTCGCACCGTTTGGTATTGATGTGCTTCTCGAATACACGATTACGCCGAATCCAAAGAGGTCGAAGCCAGACGCATTCGCTCAACGCATGCAAGAAAAAAGATGGCTCGAACTTTGGCCAAATTTGGTGGTAAATGCCTAGCCATGTACTTAAGTACTCTCCCTATGCTCGCTTTACGTCGTTGGACCACTTAACCGTACCGGTAACTGCTGAAGTAATCGTATCTAAAAATATAAGGTTGTGCTCTGTGAAGACGTATCAAGGCTCATGCCATTGCGGACGAATTAGTTTTGAAGTGGATGCGGACATTGATCATGTGCGCTCTTGTGATTGTTCCGTCTGCCGGCGGAGAGGCGCACTGAATGATCGAGTGGCGAAAGAGGCGCTACGCCTACTGGTTCCGTGGAGCGATCTGACGCTGTACCAATGGGGCTCGCGAACAGCGAAGGACTACTTCTGCCCCGTATGTGGAATCCTGCCATTCAGACGCCCGAGCGACCCCACTGCGCAGGAGCTACGCGAAGGCGTCGAACCGTTTGATGGATGGGCGGTGAACGTCAGGTGTCTGAAGGGCTTGAATCTTGAGTCTATTCCCGTCAAGAAAATCTACGGCAGTAGGATCGAACATAACGTCTAGCGGTGGATGTCAGTCGATGTACACAATCTGTCCGGTTGAAGCCTAACAGGCTCAACTAGAATTGGGCCTATGCGGCTTGAGGCTTTCCTGACGAAATGACTTTGCCAACTTCTTCTGACGAAGCGCCAAGCGCCAGTAGAGCTCTCATGAGCAAATCTATAGAAACGCCAGGATCCCCTGCTTCCATCTTGGCAATTCGAGACTGGCTGGATTCAATCAGCTTGGCTAGCGCAACCTGGCTAAGATCTTTCTTGCGTCGATTTTTTTTGAGAGCGTGGCTGAGAGCCAGCTTCATCCCAATGTAGGCGGACTCCTCAGGAGTAAGGCCCAGGAACTCATCGGCATCACTAACTTTCCAGCCGCTTTTCTCCACCTTCTTACGCTTATTGGCATTCGTCATTTCGGCAAAATATGTCATAATCGATATAACGTCAAATGACCTGAGACCTGAAGGTGTACCGCTCGGACGCACTCTACCCGTGGCCGCGGCCGGCGCCATGATGGTCCCTCGGCCGCGCACAGGGTTTCCGAGCCGTCCTCGGCCACCGAGAGCAGGTCGCAGCGGCACACCGCCTCCTGGCGGCCTGAGCTTTCCACCCTTGAGCAGGCATATAATCGAACACTCTACGGCGGTGTTAGGAAAATTCGTAAAGTCCATGCCGATGTGGCTAGATCAATTCTGGACTGGCAACATTGCGAGTGATTTTCCGTCGTTTTGCCGCTCCAGGTCGTCGCGTGAGCTGGTCGTAGGCATTATCAATTTCAATGAGGGCACCGATAGTGAGCGTTGAACTTGACCATGCGATAGTTCCGGTTCGGGATAGAAGGGCTGCGGCCGAGCTACTTGCCTATCTGTTAGGCGTTCCTTGGGCCGAGTCGGGGACTGGACCATTTTCTCCCGTTTACGTGAACGACGGGCTGACCCTGGACTTTGACGAAGCGGACGGCTCCTTCCCTGTACAGCACTATTGTTTTCGTGTGGGAGAGCAGGAATTCGATGGGATTCTCGCCAGAATCAAAGCGAAGGGAATCGAGTACAGAAGTACCCCGCATGGTCCGGTAGATATGGAGATCAATACGCAGCATGGGGGCCGAATTGTGTATTGGAGCGACCCTGATGACCACGTATGGGAAGTCTTGACGGTCAGCTATGCCCGGCAGCCCCAGAAAGGCATACAAAGTGACCCCTAACCAAGGCGCTGCAGTGGGACGCTTGGCCCCGTCGCGGTCTTGCTGCCGCAATCGCGCACCAGCCTCACGCGCTGCTGAGCGCCGGCGTTGGCGTGGTTTGATTATGAGTTTAAATTCTATGGAAATCGCTAGAGGTGCTTTTGGCAGCACCGCGACAGTGTTTCCGTTGCGGCTGCGCCTCCCCTACGAAGCTACGCGTGTTGGTGGCTGTTGGGCGGCAGGAAGTAGGGATTGATTCGGTGCAACGAGATAGTATGATATTGTCATATTCTGCTGTGTCAGGAGCACCAGCCATGAGCATGCACCGGAAAACCATCACGCTGACGGAACAGCAAGATGACTGGGTGAAAGGCCAGATTGAAAGCGGTCACTTCGGCAATGATAGTGAGTATATCCGCGATCTTATCCGCAGGGACCAGCAGGCCAAGGAGCGCCTTGCCATGCTGAGGCAGGCTCTCGCTGAGGGTGAGTCCAGCGGGCAACCCAAGCCGCTTGATATGGCCGCTATTAAGGCGGCCGGTCGTAAACGAGTGAAGGCGCCTGATTAGTGCTTGAGCTGAGCGTCACGCCGAAGGCCGAGTCGGATCTCATCGGGATTTGGATGTATACCTGCGAAGAATGGGTTGCGGATCAGGCGGATACATACCTGGATCAGCTGGCGGCCGGGATGAAACAGCTCATCAATTATCCGTCACTCGGTACGGATTATGCCCACGTTATTTCCGGGTATCGCAGATTGCAGGTGAAGCATCACGCTGTTTTTTATCAGGTGCTTGAGCCGGAGGTGCTTGTTGTTCGTGTCCTGCACGAGGACATGGATGCACCCGAAAGACTTATGGATCAGTAGCGGCGAGTTTTCGGTGGGCTCCTAAGCCGCGTCCCGCTTGGCGATGGCGCTCAGCACCAGCCGGCATTGGTTGTCGCCGTACTCGCGGATGTCGGCGGCGGCTTGTTCGGCGTTGCGGGCCAGCACGTTTTCCAGCAGCCGCTGGAAGATCTTCAGGGAGACGTCGAATTCGGTGGTGTCTTCCTGAAGGGCGATGAATGAAAAGCGCTTGAGCAGGGGCACCAGGTCCTCGATGTCGTCAGCGAGGTAGCGGTTGCGGGCGAAGCGGGCGGTGGCTATTTCCACGAAACGGAAGGCGACTTGGTGGGCGCCGGGCATGTCGGCGTTGCGGTAGTGGCGCTCCAGTTCCGGCAGCATCAGCGCCAGATCCTCGATTTCCCCCGGTTGCCAGTCCCGCGCGGCCTGGGCGGCCAGGTGGGAGAGCAGCAGGAACAGGAAGTCATACAGGTCGCGGACCTCGCTTTCCGTGACGTCGCAGACGCGCGCTCCCCGCCGCGGTTGTAGCTGTATCAGGTGTTGCTTTTCCAGCAGTCTGAAGGCCTCCCGGAGTGAGTTAGTGCTCACATCAAGTTCTTTCGCCAGTTCCGTTTCCGGCAACTTCTCCCCCGGGGCCAGCTCGCCGCGCACGATGCGTTCGCCGAGGTGGTTGGCGATTTGCTCACTGAGGCTCACTGCTTTCAGAGACATGGGTTCCTCCTGGTCCAGGGCGATAGTATCCCCGCACTTTGCTTCTATGTCACGAATTGAGTTGTTTGACAATTCATGAATTGCTGTTAATGTTGCCATCGAAGAATGACAAAGTGACGGCGGAAAACCGCCTGGGCCACGCGCCCGACCGAGACAAAGCCTGGCGAGGACTGAGCCCAGGGAGGAGACGAACCATGTTCGCAAAGATGCATTCCGACACCATGTTGAAGTTGAAGAAGTGGGGTTATCTGGCCTTTTGGGGCCTGGTGCTGCCGTTGTTGCCTTTAAGCGCCTTCGTGGGCCGGGACACTGGAACTCAGGACTACTGGGCCTGGTTCCTGTATTTCGTGGTGTTCGGCATGATCCCGGTGCTCGATTACCTGATCGGTAAGGACCCATCCAATCCGGACGAACATGAGCAGGTGCCGACGCTCAGTCAGGAGCGTATCTACACCAGCGCGCTGTTCCTGATGGGCTTTATCTGGCTGGGCGTGCTGTTCTTCTCCGGCTGGGTGTTCGTGAACAACGGCTACTCGCTGCTCGGTCAGTTGGGCTGGGTTGTCTCCATCGGTACCGTGGGCGGCATCATCGCCATCAACCTGGGCCATGAGTTCGTGCACAAGGACCCCAAGCTGGAGAACTGGATGGGCGGTTTGTTGCTCTCCTCGGTGACCTATGCGGGCTTTAAGGTTGAGCACGTGCGCGGTCACCATGTGCATGTGTCCACGCCGGATGATGCGTCTTCCTCCCGGTATAACCAGGGCCTATACGAATTCCTGCCGCGTGCGTTCAAGCACAACTTTCTGAATGCCTGGGCGCTGGAGAAAAAGTATCTGGAGCGTAAGGGTAAGAAGAACATCAGCCGTCACAACGAACTGATCTGGTGGTACAGCATTTCCGCCCTGTTCGCGGTGGCGTTCGGGCTGGCGTTTGGCTGGATGGGCGTGTTGTTCTTCGCGGCGCAGAGTTTCGTCGCCGCCTTCACCCTGGAAGTGATCAACTACATTGAGCACTACGGCTTGCACCGTCGGGTCAACGACAAGGGCCGCTATGAGCGGGTAACTCCGGCGCACAGTTGGAATTCCAACTACCTGCTGACCAATCTGGCGCTGTTCCAGTTGCAGCGCCACAGTGACCACCACGCTTACGCCAAGCGCCGCTACCAGGTGCTGCGCCACTACGAAGAAAGCCCGCAGCTCCCCGGTGGCTACGCCGCCATGTACGTGCTGGCCCTGGTGCCGCCGCTGTGGAAGAAGGTGATGAACCCCCGCGTGGAAGCCTACTACGAGGGTGAACTGGACCAGCTGTTCCGCAACAGCCGCCGCGTCAACAACATCGCCTGAGTGATCGTAGGTCGGGTTAGGCCATGGGCCGTAACCCGACACCCCATCCAAAGCCCCCTATTCGCCGCTGAAGTCCGGCGCGCGCTTCTCGATGAACGCCTGCACCGCTTCCTGGTGGTCCGATGTGGAGTGGGCCAGCGCCTGCATGGCCGCGGACATTTCCAGCAGGGCGTCCAGGCGCAGCGAGCGTCCGGCCCACAGTAAACGCTTGGTCATGCGCACCGCTTGGGTGGGATTCACCGCAATACGTTGCGCCAGAGCCCGGGCCTCGTTGAGAAGCTGATCGTCCGGCACCACCCGGGAGACCAGGCCACAGGCCAGCGCTTCGTCTGCCTTGACGCGGTCGCCGGTGAGCGCCATCTCCGCCGCCTTGGAAAAGCCCACCACCCGCTGTAGCAGCCAGACGCCGCCGTCGCCGGGAATGATGCCCAGTTTCACGAAGCTCTCCGCGAACCAGGCGCTTTCGCCGGCGATACGCAGGTCGCACATGCACGCCAGGTCGCAGCCGGCGCCTACCGCCGGGCCGTTGACGGCGGCGATCACTGGTACTTCCAGTTTTTCGAACGCCAGCGGGATGCGCTGGATGCCCTGCTTGTAGTTGAGCCGGGTCTGCGCCGGCCGCGCGTCGTTGAGGCCGCCGGCGGCGCCCATTTTCTTGACGTTGCCGCCGCTGGAGAAGGCACTGCCGGCACCGGTGAGGATCGCGACGCGGGCGTCCGGGTCGCTTTCCAGGCGCGCCAGCGCTGCCAGCAAGGCTTCGATCATATCGTCGTCGGAAATCGGGTTGCGGGTTTCCGGGCTGTTCAGGGTCAGGGTGACGATGCCTTCGTCGCGCTGGTACTGGATCAATTCGCTCATGGGGGTCTCTCTGTTGGTGGGCGGGCTGTTGGTGAACAGGAATGGGTAAAGCGGCTTGCCGTGGTGCCGCCGGACTCCTAATGTTGACCGATTAGACAATAAGGACCAATCGGGAGAGGCAAATTCAATGCGCCATGACACACCTTCTGCAAGTACCGGCAGGGTCGTCCTGCCCGCCCCGAACCCGGACTGGCTGGCGTTGCACCAGGAGCCGGTGCTGGAGCCGGAACGGGCTATTATCGATCCGCATCATCACCTTTGGGACGCACCCCGTCCCCGCTATCTGCGCGACGACATCGAACAGGATCTGGCCGCCGGCCACGACGTGCGTGCCACCGTGTTCGTGGAGTGCTCGGAAGGCTATTACACCGACGGCGACGAGGCGTTGCAGCCAGTGGGTGAGACGGCATTCGCCGAGGGGGTGGCCGATGCCACCGGCGGGCGAGTCTGCACCGGCATCGTCGGCTATACGGATTTGCGCCAGGGCGCGGCGGCGAGGGCGGTGCTGGAAGCCCATCTGGAGGCCGGCAAAGGCCGTTTCCGGGGCATTCGTCAGTCCAGCGTCTGGGACCCGGACCCGAACATCCGCACCACCCGCCGGGTACTGCCCGCCGGTCTGTTGCTGGACGCCGACTTACGGAAGGGGTTTGCCGAGCTGGCGCCCTTGGGTTTGAGCTTCGACTGTTGGAACTACTTTCATCAGATCGACGACCTGACCGATCTGGCTCGCGCGTTCCCGGACACTAATATCGTGCTGGACCATGTCGGTGGCGTTCTCGGCGTGGGGGAATACGCCGCCCGCCCGGATCAGGTGTTCGAGCAATGGCGCCGCGCCATTCAGACCCTGGCGGAGTGCCCTAACGTCTCCGTGAAATTGGGTGGATTGGGCATGCATAGCTGTGGTTTCGAACTGGATGGCCGTGCCCGGCCGCCCTCTTCCGAGGCGCTGGCGGACCTGTGGCGACCCTGGTTCGAGGTCTGCGTGGAGGCGTTCGGCGTCGAGCGGGCGATGTTCGAAAGCAATTTCCCGGTGGATCAGGTGTCCTGCTCCTACGCGGTGTTGTGGAACGCCTTCAAGCGTCTGGCGGCGGACGGTTCGGAGGAGGAAAAAAGCGCCTTGTTTTACCGTACCGCGCGGCGGGTTTATCGCCTCGACGTGCCGGACCTCAAGTAGATCGGCGCTGACTTATTGGCGCCAGAACATCGGCGTGAACAGAACCAGGAAGGTGAAGATTTCCAGGCGGCCGAGCAGCATCAGCAGCGTCATCATCCATTTGGCGGCGGGGGTGATGTTGGCGAAGCCGCCGCCCACCTGACCGATGCCCACGCCCAGGTTGTTGATCGAGGCGGCCACCGCGCTCACCGCCGTGGTCAGGTCCATGCCGGTCATCGTGAACAGCAAAGTGAAGATCACCGACAAGGTGATGTATACGCCGACGAACCCCCACACCGCCTGCAACACCCGGTCGTTGACCACGTGCTTGCCGAAGCGCAGGGCGAACACGCCGTTGGGGTAAATCAGCCGGCGCAGCTCGCGGATGCTGTGCCGGAATACCAGGGCGGCGCGCACCACTTTCATGCCCGCTGCGGTGGAACCGGCGCAGCCGCCGATAAAACTGGTGAACACCAGGAGGTAGGGGATATAGCCGGGCCAGGCGGCGGCGTTGGTGCTGGTCAGGCCGGTGCCGGTGCCGAACGACGCCACCTGGAAGGCCGCGTGTCGGGTCGCCTGGTCGGCCTGTTCGTGGATATGGAAGCTGAGCAAGCCGATCACCACCAGGGAGATGTAAAGCAACATCAGCGCCATGAAAAAGCGGAATTCCGGGTCGCGCAGGTACACCGCCAGCGAGCGGCTCCGCCACACCGCGAAATGCAGCGCGAAGTTCATCCCGCCCACCAGCATGAACAACACCGCGATCCAGTCGATGGCGGCGCTGTCCCAGTAAGCCATGGAGGCGTCGTGGGTGGAGAAGCCGCCGGTGGAGACGGTGCTGAAGCTGTGGCAAATGGCGTCGAACAGGGTCATGCCAGCGAGCCAGTAAGCCAGCGCGCACGCCACGGTGATCGCCAGATACACGTACCAAAGGGCTTTGGCGGTTTCGGCGATACGCGGAGTCAGCTTGGATTCCTTCATCGGGCCGGGGATTTCCGCCTTGTACAACTGCATCCCGCCGATACCCAGCATCGGCAAGATAGCCACTGCCAGCACGATTACCCCCATGCCGCCCAGCCACTGCAGTTGCTGGCGATAAAAAAGCATCGATTTGGGCAAGTCGTCCAGGCCGGATAATACCGTGGCGCCGGTGGTGGTGAGACCGGAAACCGATTCGAACACCGCGTCGGTGAAGCCCACCGGCACCGCCTCGGAAATCAGCATTGGCAGCGCGCCGATCACGCCCAGCACCGACCAGAACAGGGTCACCACCAGGAAGCCGTCGCGCACTTGCAGTTCCGCGCGCTGGCGGAAAAAAGGCAGCCACAGGGCGAGACCCAGCAACATGGAAATGGTGAAGGACACCAGGAAGGGCCCTTCGCTGCCGTCCCGGTACAGATAGGCCACCGCCACCGGCGGCATCATGGTGAAGCTGAAGACCACCAGCAGCAGGCCGAGAATCTTCGAGATCAGCGCGAAGTGCATGGGCGGGGTCCCCTAGAAGAACGTGAAACCAACCTGGAACAATTTTTCCACATCGCGGATGCGGCGTTTGTCGATCAGGAACAGGATCACGTGATCGTCCGGTTCGATAACGATGTCGTCGTGGGCGATCAGTACTTTCTCGCCGCGCACCACCGCGCCGATGGTGGCGCCTTCGGGCAGGTCGATGTCTTCGATGGCGCGGCCCACCACTTTGGAAGACTTGGCGTCACCGTGGGCGATCGCCTCGATGGCTTCGGCGGCGCCCCGGCGCAGGGAGTAAACGTTGACCACGTCGCCGCGCCTGACGTGGGTAAGCAGGCTGCCGATGGTGGATTGCTGGGGAGAAACGGCGATGTCGATATCGTGGCCCTGAACCAGGTCCACGTAAGCCGGGTTGGCGATCAGCGTCATTACCTTGCGCACGCCCAGGCGCTTGGCCAGCAGCGAGGCCATGATGTTGGCTTCGTCATCGTTGGTGAGTGCGCAGAACACATCGGTATTCTCGATGTTGGCCTTGAGCAGTTCGTCGCGGTCGGTGGCCAGACCTTGCAATACCACGGTGTGGCCGAGTCGTTCGCCGAGCCACTCGGCTCGCTGCGGCGATCGTTCGATAATTTTGACGTTATAGCGGTGCTGGATGCTCTTCGCCAGCCGGTAGCCGATGTTGCCGCCGCCGGCGATCAATACCCGCTTGTAGTTGTGCTCCAGACGGCGCAGTTCGCTCATCACCGCACGAATATCGTTCTTGGCGGCGATGAAGAACACTTCGTCGTCCGCTTCGATGACGGTATTGCCTTCGGGGATGATCGGCCGATTGCGGCGGAAAATCGCCGCCACCCGGGTGTCCACGTTGGGCATGTGCTTGCGCAGCTCGCGCAGTTCATTGCCCACCAGTGGCCCGCCGTAATAGGCGCGCACCGCCACTAACTGCACGCGGCCGGTGGCGAAGTTGACTACCTGCAGAGCGCCGGGGTGCTCGATCAGCCGCTTGATATAATCGGTGACCACCTGTTCCGGGCTAATGATCACATCAATGGGAATGGCGTTTTCGTTGAACAGCTTGTCCGCCCGGCTGGTGTAGTGGGCGGTGCGGATGCGGGCGATTTTGGTGGGGGTGCGGAACAGCGTGTAGGCCACCTGGCAGGCGACCATGTTCACTTCGTCGGAGTTGGTCACGGCGATCAGCATGTCGGCGTCTTCCGCGCCGGCTTCCTTCAGCACCCAGGGGTAGCAGCCCATGCCGAGCACGGTGCCAATGTCCAGACGGTCCCCCAGTTCCCGCAAACGTTCGCCGTCGATGTCGATGACGGTGATGTCGTTGCGTTCCCCCGCCAGGTTCTCCGCCAGGGTGCCGCCCACCTGGCCGGCACCGAGAATGATGATC